>Ga0209611_10005092_pt1 | contig 22247 bp, 13 predicted proteins | sample S1TSphgellanicum_3_FD_187693 | JGI IMG/M metagenome (GOLD analysis project Ga0209611, IMG submission 187693) | Host-associated microbial communities from peat moss isolated from Minnesota, USA - S1T2_Fc - Sphagnum magellanicum MG (SPAdes) (version 2) | ecosystem: Host-associated > Plants > Peat... | reverse complement strand
GCATGGGTTGCATGGGAGGTTGCTTTTTGGGTGATGAATGTGGTGAGGTACTTGGGGAATGGCGGCTGGCCATGATGAGGAAGGATGGAACCGACTAGGACGGGATGTGATGGCGGCGCCAGGACGGCGTAACGGGATGGCGAGGCTTCGAATGCAAGCTTGGAGTTGGAGGCGAATGGGGAAGAGGAGGTGTATGAGAGAGGCATCGACAATTCTAGGGAAACAGGCAGAGTCTAGAGAATAAGGAAGTTTTTGGGGAGAATGCAGGGGAATGCGCAAGGGATAGCTAGTTGCTGATTTTTCTTCCGCTGCATTAGTGACTAGCAAGGCCAAGCTCATGAATCTGGGAAGTCAGGTGTAGATGGTGTAAGAGTGAGTGTTGAAGGTCTAAGATGAGATCTGTGGCATCGAGGGGGATCTGTGTGGTATGCGAACTCTGTGTTTTGGGTACTTGAGATTATGTGCAGGAGCTGTGTCTGCAGGAGCTCTGAGGAACTTCTTTTCCTTTGCAATAAATCCATTGTGTGCATCCATCTGTCTGTATGTTGTTGTGACATTTCTCCGAGTTGTGTTCGTCTGATCCTCATTCTGTCAAAGTGAGATCCCGAGAGGGTTCAGATTGGTGTTTTGGGTCCCTCTCCTTTTTGGTTACAGAATGACCAAACGCACTTGGTTGACAAAACTTCAAAACTTTGAACATGTGCGATCAGACTCGTTAGGTACATTGATCTATTGCTCCTTTGGTTGAGGTTATGTTGTTGAAATGCATTTCAAGGAGGTTGAAACTTGATTGGTTTGCAAATGAACAATAGATTCATGAAGTGTTTGATTTTCTTGTTCAAGATTCTTAAGGATAATAAGGACTTTTTTCATGGATGTAGACATGATGAACGCCGTGAAATATGACACCAACAAGAGGTGGGTAATCCACAACCTTAATCAATAAGAAATGGGTAATCCATGACTTTTTGAAAAAAATTCCTTTGAAAAAGGGTAATCCACACTCAACTCCAAAATAAATCTAACACCTAAATGATTTATAGATGCCAAAATAAACATAAAATTGATGGAGTTTGTTCAAATTGTCAAGGACACAAAAAACCATGAGAACAAAGGTTCAAGGTTTAAGTTTAACTTTCAAACAACGAGCAAAACAAAATTATCTGATTCAAACACAAAAACAAAAAAAACTAAAAACAAGAACACAAGATGTGCAAAACAAACATGAAAACATATCTTTATTATGTTCACATATGTAAACATGAATATGAAAAAAACATGACAAGGCTATGGTTCAAGATCGTGCCTAAGATTAATGTTGAACAAACTAAACAAAATGAGGGGTCCTATTCCTATTTCCCTTTGGGTACCTAGCTCAATGAAACTTCCAAGGAGGCTTCTATGTGTGCATTAAGTAAGAAAGCTTTTTGGGAACCTTTTTAATTAGGAGTTGACTATGAATTAATTGAAGGTTAACTCATATTTAACTAGGAGTCAACTAGGAGTTAATTAGACTTAATTAAAACTTAATTATGAATTAACGAACTTAGTTAATATTTAACTAGGATTTAATTGAAATTTAATTGGAATTTTGAAAGTTAACTAAAACTTAATTAGGAATTATGGATGAATTCCATCTATTGGAAGATGGTGTTTAATGTTTGCATTTGTCACACACATTATGTGAATTTCATGAATAAATTTTTAATTACCATGTTATATTGGACTTTTGAAGTGCTAAAAATCTAGCATCATAATCCATATCATATGATTATGGACTCATTATATTTATCAAAATGCTTAATTAAATGATTTGTTTTTACATAGAAAGTAGTATGATGCCATTAATACAAAGGAAGACAATTTTGAAAGATTTTGAAAACCAATAATTGATATATACAATGAAATATGGATTTTTAATAAAGTTTTTTATCCATTTGAATTAATAATGCAACTTTTCATTTTTGTAAATGTAAATTTTTGATACAATCATTTACAATTGATAGAATCCAGAAGTAAAAAATAAAATGTCTTGCCTTGCCATATGATTTGTGCAATATAATTTATTTTGCTATAATGTAAAATGGACTTTTATTTGAACATTAATATGGACTCCACGTATGGTGGAAAATATTTCACCTTAGTGTGTTTTCACCCTTGATGGATGAATTCCATCCATTAGAAGATGGTGTCTAATATTTGCATCCATCACATGTCCATGGTTGTCATCAACTCATAACTTGGGAATCAACATTGCAATTCATAAGAAAGTTGAAATGTTGCTTTAAAGCATTGCACTTTTGCAAGTTTTCCAAATATTGAACTCCCATTATCTAGGAGAAATTGGTTTCATCTGCCCAATAATTTATAATTCATCAACATGTAACCATGTCAACTCAATACCCACACAAAGTGCACACCACACAACATTTAAGGGCAAGTTGGATTTATAGCCTAGAGTAATGGTAGAGTTTCATTTTAAAAGTTGATTAGATTGTTGAAAACAACAAAAGAATTATCCGTGAATGTAATTTCAACTACATTGTCATAATGTCACATATCGATTTATACAAGTTTCACAACCTTAATAGAATCCAAAACATAAATGTCCCAAGCTTGAGCCATTTTAATCAACTCAAGGGCATGATTCAAGCAAGGGCATGAGGTGATGGAAGCCAAACATAATTTTAACATGGAACAATGGGGTGATGTTGGCCTTGGTTACATCACACACAAGTTGATCTACCCATACCTACATGATGAAGGACTTGTGTTTTGCCAACACTTGTTTATAGGAGAGAACATTGACAATTGATGCATTGTGAAGGATTTTCAATGCTTTCACATCCAACAAGCAACAAGCTTTCTTTCCATATTGAGAAAAATAATAATATATTACAACAAGTAATTTTTCAATGTTCTGAACCAATGATTGGGTAGATAAAGTTTTCATAACCAAGTTAATTCAATGTGCAACACAATGGGAATCGTAGAAAGAGGAACCACATCATGTTTGATTTGAGTGGTGATTCCACTACACACACCAGTTGTTAGCGATGATTTTCAAGTAACCAAGTTCTAAATTGCTATTGGGTTCTTATTTACCATGCTACACATAGTACCACATACTTGAATAACAAATATAAATCACATGGAATTACATATTTAGGTCAGTTAACAAAGTGAAAAGCTAATCATACATATCTAATGATTAAACACGAGTGTAGTGTGTGTGCTATTTTTAAAAAATGTAATTGAACAAAAATAATGTCTATTTAAGGAAAGAGAAAGATATCACTTTCTACCTTCTTACATATCATCTCCTTTCCTTACCTCTTGAAACTTTCAGACATTTAGAACCTTACAACATATTGGAAGTACCACCCTTTTTAATAAGCTTTGAATAGTTATAATTGAGGTTGGTAAGCTCCTGTGAAAACACCCTTGTCAAGTTTGGTAGGATGACCATTTAAATTTGGTTAGAGTTTAAACAATATTCAATAAACAATCTTATTACATTCAATAAGGTCACATGTATACTTCGGTTGGATGTGTGCTACATATTGCTAGAAGTCCTTGGTAAGCTTTATTTCAACAAGCAACCGTCACTTGAATAATTCTTACACATTCCTAGGACTAGTAAAGATAGACTTTCCATTTGTCCCAAATGACACCAACTTTTGGCCCACCACTTCAAATTGCATATTGTTAAAATTCAAAAGAACACACAACAACACTTGGGGTCCAATTTGTTGTAGTAGCACTTACTATTACCTTTTAAATGTGAACAAAATGGGGACTGCATAGATCCCCACCCAACCATTGTTGTCAATTGTAATCACTTCATTAATGGGTATGGAAAAAAACTTGGTAGCACCTAAAATCTTTTTCATTCATTATGCTTATCACAATGACACACAAAATCGTAGCCATTTCCCACCCAAATGAATCACTCCAATGTTTTGGGGTTGTGCATGAATATAAAAATGTAAACAAACCCTTTAAGTTTTCATATTTTATCATTTGTTGACCTTGATTCAAAATATGAAAACAACATGCAAATTGGGTTCTCTTGCATTTTTCCTCTCCTTTCATGCCTACACATGCATGTTGGAAGACATCCATTCACTGAGATTGAAAAGCAAACAACTTTTCATTTGTTGGTGTTGGTAGTTACTTTCAAAATAAATTTTCCTTTTAAATTGACCAATGGATCTACCAATGCCTTTTCCTACCATAATGCTTGTGCAACCCATCAAACTTAGAGCACAAATTTTTTTCATGCATTTCAATGTGGTTATAAAATCTGCATTTCACTTGGTAAACCTTGACAATTGAACCTACCACGAATTTTTCCCCAGGGAGTTTTGTAGCCCGTATGTTCTAAAAGGTCCTATTAATTTCATAAAGTTTTTTTCACTTTGCAAACTTCTCTTGTTGGGATGGCTTAGGTTCAAGTCTAAGAGGTGTAAGTTTGGTGCTCGTTATGATGGGGGAGCTATGGCTAGATGTTGCAATTTGTGAAGGATGGGTGGTGGATGAGCCAAATATTAGGTTCAAATTTGAATTCACAATTGGGACAAGCGGTGCCATAATGATAGAAACAAAACAAGACAAGAACTAAACACAAACATGACTATAAGGCATAACCAAAATAACAGTGATGGTAAGGCTGCAAGATCCCAAGTTGAAATTTGCAACTTGTAAAAATGGAACAAAAAGCATAGAAACTTGAACAAGGATTGAAGATGGATGATGGGACACACTTGCAACCTTTGGAAATAAAATAAAAATCAAATTGAGGATAGGAGGTGTGAAAAATAAACCTCTTGCCCAACTTGAGCTTCATTGTGAGTCATGACTATAACAAGGGAATATTGAACTATGTAACCTTTTACAATTTGCAAGCTTCAACATAGGAGTTCGATTCCATAAGCACCAAATCCAAATCTTCATGAATCCTTGAGCAATGAACCATGAGGACTAGCTTGAACTTTCAACTTGTGCACACATCATAAACCTTTTATCCCCAAACCTCCATAAGTCAACACCCTAAATTTGTCATGTAAAATCTTTCAAATTCAAAATATAGTCACCTCACACAAAAACCTAAACCCCTAAACCTTCGTAAATGGTCAAGTTGTAAACCATTAAAACTTCATTACTTTACTATGTAATGATGCACATTGCAAAATGTAAATTTAATAATTAAGTGGACACTATACTTTACTTGAAGAAGGCTTAGAGGAGTGGCAAGGAGAAGTTTAAAAAATATTGATGATGATGAATTGTAGAGAATGAAAAGGAAATGTGGTGGCTTCTTTAACCAAAGGTTGGGATTAGAGTTGGTTAGATCTTTCCCATCCAACGTGGATTTTCTTCCATGATGCAAAGGTCCTAGAAAATGTTATTTTGGGTCGATTTTGGGTCTTCAAGGGGTGAATTGATTGAAAATTAAGATTCAAAATTTTCCCTTCACTAAAATCCTTGGCATGGACCTTTTCACTTTCCATGTTATTCATTGAACATAAATAAAACCAATTGGGAACATCACTAATGCCTATGTGTGTCCAGTTAACATGTACAAGGTAAAGGCCTAGGGTGGGGCATTCACAAAATAAGGGGTTGAGGACAAGGTGGTACCTGAGTTTAACTTTAGATATTGTGAATATTGTTTCCCATTCATGTGAACTTTACCCCATTATACAACACAAGGCACATGTTGGACCATAAATCTAAGTGTGTAGATCATGAAGCAAAGGAGGTGGAAGGATTTGTATGCATGCTCCTTAAGAATGGGAGCAATGTCATGTCTAGGGTAAGGATTGAAAATAAGACCATTCTGAAAATGAAGGCGTATTGTGTGAGGTTGGAGCTAAGCACAAGGTTTAAATTCCCATAACAATCCCATTCAAAGTCCTTGCCTAGCATAACGATCTAATAGAGATTTCAATTGTAGAGATTCATTTGAGAGGGAGAGCATGCACCTTATGTGTAAGGTTCTTTACACCTAGTTATATGTCTTAGAAGGCACAAGATCCTTCCCACTCAATAGGTGTACAATTCCTCTTCTTTCTAAGGTGAATATTCACCATTCAATTTTTTTTCGTTTTCAAAGTTTAGTTGCACTTGCACCAACAACCCATGGTATGTTGCAAAACTAACATCAAGCCATCAACTAAGCTAGTTATAGTTAACAACATAGGTTTTTTTGGGGGAGCTTTTTGGTTAAGGTTTTTTAATGTAAAAGTTTTAAAAGGCTACTACATATTTTGGATTGTGAAAATAAATGGTTACACTAAAAAAGAATTCTTCAATAAAATGCCAAAAGCCAAATGTTTTAATGTATGAAAATGCAACAAATTACACCATTTTTTTGTTTCTTTTTTGTTCCATGAACATTTGCTTTGGTGATGTTTAGGTTCCATATTGAAATTAAATAAAATTAAATTTTGCAAAAACCAACAACTTTTCAACAATATAAAAACATTGCACACTTACTATTTTCGATTAAATTTTTGTCACTTATGGAGGAATTGAACCTCTTGAACTGCCCACTACAACATAAGTGGTCTACAAAACAACAAATGCCTCTTATTAAAACTGAAAATAAAAAAGAACATAGTTATTTATAATTTCAAATTGGTTATTGCAATTAGAAAATATATTCATTAATATTAAGAATTACACATTAAAAAAGCTAAAACTCAAAACAAGGAAATGGGTCTAGGAAGGCTCATAACCTAAATGCAACAATTTGCATTGTGAAACCAAAAACCAAAATCACCCATGTGTGCAAGAAGTGTCACCTAAGTTGCCAAATCCAAGATGCAAAATCCAAAAGTTAAAATTGTAAGTTGTAACATAATCAAAACATTGGTTTAACATCATGGAAACTAAAAGGATTCATGAAATTTTGAAACTTTGGTCAAGTTTCCAAGGATACAATAACAACAAGAATCATGATTCATGAGTCACCGTACTACTTGTCTTCACTTTTTCAAGACTTAGGAGCCTCCTTGTATGGAAAATGTGGGCAAAGTGAAGAATTTTTGTTGAAACATCCTCACAACCATAGGTGAATGCACACCAAGCCTATTACAGATGCTAAACTTAAACAACTTCAAAGTGGAAAAACATCTTTCATCCTCCACACTACCCAAAACAAGGATGCCCAATTCCTAAGAAGTTAATAAAATGAATATTAAAAATTTACAACATTATAATTTACTAAGGCAAATATTAAGTACTATGTAGTAGTACTATTTATTAAGGTACTTAATAGTAAGGTAGCTAGCTAAAATTCAAAAATCAAGATGGCTTTTTGGCTCAAACCCTAACAATTATAATTAAAACTACTTGTTCTAATCTAAAACTTTAGCTGTAGACTTGCTGGTTACTATTTCAACCTTAGGGTAATTACTTTGACAACATAGAAGGCCAAGATGTAGCCACCTCGTGAAAATTGGAAGGCTAAGATAGAATCTAGGCTACATGGTCCATGGCCATAGAGCAAGCTCATGCTATTCCCATCGTGGTGGATGGAATGATTGGGCTATCACATGGCCATGGACATATTGTTTCTGGCTATTTGGTGACATTTTCCCCCCACTTTTTCCCTTGTACTTGTGGGTAGAAAGCTGGCGATATTTAGCCAGAAAAAAAAAGGTTGATATTCACATATGTATATAAGGTGATGACCTCCAAATACACTAGGAAATGACTCAGAGTGGTTTATGTTGAAATGGGGCAACGAGGCAACCTTTTAGCACTCAGTAGCCCTTGCTGTAGGTTTTCTCTGATCACAAATAATTTCTGAGTTGAGCTAGACAGCTGTACTGCTCATGTGACTGGTACATAATTGAGAATGAATGGTACATATGCAAACAAAGGTAAAAAGTCTCCATAAGTGATGCTGTGTACTAGACCCAAGGAGGATGCGAAAATGCTCAAAAAACAAACGAGGAGGACCTGGTTGCAGTCACAAGGTCCATCATGCCTGGACATGAGACTCTACCCAGATCCACTTTTTATGGAATAACAACAGACGTGGAGAAGAGGAGTCCTTACCCTTGCTCATCTGTATGGACCCAGGGCATGTTACTTGAATGGTACTTTGTGGATCCTACTAGTTGGTACTCTCTGTAAACCCATGATACAGAAGTGTTTACCCTTAATAAAGTAGACAAAAAGACTGCAATGTGTTTCAGTGGAGGAGCATTTCCAGGCATCTTTGGTGTACAGATTACCTATCCAAATTACTAGATCCCAGTACCATATGTGTACAACAGCCACTATGCATAAGTTTTTACCCGTTAAGTAGATAAGAAGCATTGCCATGCGTTTCAGTGTGGGAGCATTTCCTGGCATTTCTGCAGTACAAACCACCTATCCAAATCACTAGAATCCCGCAGAGATTATTATAAGCCTGCATGTAAGAGAAGGTGGTGCCATACCACAGAGATAAGTACCTGCACTGGAATGATATGTGAGATGTGGACAATATTGCCCGTTATTACTATGCGTTAATTTAATCCTCTTTAAGCTTGTGGAACATTGATTAAGATACTTTAGTTATTTTGAGTGATGTTTCAAATGACAACTCTTGTTTATTTGGCTATGCCCAATGTGAACAGACTTGGTCTCAGTGTAGGGATTTTCAGGTTAGAGCATTTTGGCTTGAAGTCAGAACTGATGTGTCCGTTTTGATCTAACTCATTTTGGATCCAAATTACCTTAGTACCATGTTACATGGTTCTACAATTTCTCATAAGGGCCAAAAACCATTATGAGATGAGCCACTCTGTAGATTTCAACTACAGTTGAAGTTGACTATGTCATTAACAGTTGAAGGTGACAACAGTTATCTCAAGAAGGATAGGTACAATTCCAGCACTAATGATATTTTTTTCATGAGAGTCTTTTGTGATCTTCACAAAGTTGCTATGAGTTTATCATGAGATTAACCTCCATACTTTTTTGATTACTTTGATAGAGCTTCTTTGGAAGGGGCACGTCCCGACACAAAACAGCCACCACTGCTGCCTCTTGATGGTTTTTGTTCAGTTCTGGAGGACACTGGTCTGTGACTTCCCAGTTGCCAATGTACCTAGCATTGGCTGCAAAGCTTATTGCCAGAAAGCAATGTTAGGTGGGGATTCAATGTTTGGCGGGTGCGGATAAGCATAAAAGAGATATGGTAGTTTGAAATTGAATGAAACCACCGATGCATTATGACTAAATAATCACTAGATTTAACAAACAGATCCACAAGCCTCCAATTAATTATGAACATATAATCTCTAGATTTAACAGATAGATCCACTACCCTGCAATTAATTATGAACCAGGTAACTTAAAGCATGCAGGTTACTGCGAATTGTCAAGGTGTGTTCATGCGCACCGATAACCAATGTGCTTGAGCTGGTTACCAGACATAACCTACAGTGTTAAAGTTGGAGAGTGACACCGTAACTCTCTTGTTCGTGGATGAAAAGTCCCACAACCAGCTTGTTGATGGATGATAAACATGTAACCCTCCTCTCAATCGACGAAAACTCATAACTTGCATCTATCTGGATGAAGTACAAAAGATAAAAAAGAATAGTAGTTTATGCATTCTGATCAACAAGAGGAGGGATCAATCAGAATCTTGAGAACCTCTAAACTGCAGGTTATAACATTATGACCTAAAATCTCACTGTTTTTTTTGGGGGGGCGATATTTCGCCAAATTTCAACCTGAAAAATATGATTTGGATCCATTCAAAGGATTTTCCATGGAAAAAGTCGCCCAAATTCACCAAATTTCAAATTTTTTTTTCCCCCAGATCGCCAGATTTTTATGATAAGTTCCAGCAGGTAGCCAGGAATAGAGAAGGATTCTGTTTTTTTTCTACTTTCATATCTAGTCTGTAGCCAAATCTGGCTAAATCATCTAATGGATTATCGCTACTTCAGCTACATCACAAAAGTGAATTAAAAAAAAAAAAACCCTGACCTAGATCCATAAGCCTGGAATTAATTATGGCTAGTTGATCACTAGATTTAAGAGCTAGATCTACAAGCCTTTCCAAAAAAAGAAGTGCTAGCTAGATAAGCACTAGATTGAAGAGCCAGATCCATAAGCCTTCAATTAATTAATTAAGCCTAAGTAAAGAACCACATAAATTTAAGAGCCAGATTTAAAGTGGACTGCTGAGAGAGCAATTGAACTGAGATAGAGATAGATGTAAAAGGAAAGATTAGATTTACAGTTTGTAGTACTGATCTGACTACTGGCACTGAATCTAGATTTGTCAGGTCTTACGTTCTGACTTGTGACCCCACACTTGTACAAAAAACAAGCTCTTGAGTAAAATAGGAAAGAAAAGAATTATCTAGTTTTTGGGGCTTGCCTGGCACTACTAGATCACATGGCTCTTTGTTCTTCTTTTAGGATTCTGCTCCCCTTCCCTTCCATTCCTTTCCCATCCCTTCCCTCCCTTGTGTCCATCTCTTTGGAACCAACGTGTATTTTTAGTACCGCGGATTCTGTGGCAAACGTCGCGTTGTGGTGGTGGCGCTTCGCCTCCTAACCCGACAGTTTCTCCCCCCATGCTATAGGCTTTTGTAGCCACATTTGATCAACTTGTGTGCAGCTCTATCTGTAGCTGTCGCTCCAATGCTTTTTGATGGGGTTTGCAGTACCTCCTCACGACACAACAGCTTCGAGACTACTCTTTATGGGTTTGATTTCTGTCCTGGTGTGGTGTGTGGGTATTTTTGCCTTGATGTCATGACAACTTGGTTTCTCACTCCTGTTTTAAGTGTTCATTGCTGGAGTTTGTCTCTGATCTGTCTTGTCGATTTATTATTTTCTGCACAAATCTGGAAGCAAAATCTCTTTTCCCAGTTTATCTCTCTTTTCTTTTTTTTGGGTTGTGGTTTGCTGTTGCTAGCAGAATACTTCTGTTGATTTTACTGTCGAGACTTGTTCTTGATCCTCCAAGATCGCAAATGAGAGTATATGCCTTGAAAGCTTCCAACACCGGTCCAGTGTACATAGTCGCTTTCTGGTAGTTCCTTGTTAGCTTATCCTCGACTTGAACCCCTGTTGGTGCGTGTTTTTTGTGATTATTACAGAAGTCGCTTTGGGTTAGCGCACAACGTCATGGACTACAGCAGTCTGGATCTCCACTCAACAACTGGGCAGTTTGATAAACACACAGATTTTGCTGGAAGTTATCCGTTCGTCGATTCATGTGTCAATAATGCCGGACTTGAAATGGTTGGTGGTTCACAGTTCCGTGCGATGTGTCAGAATCCTTATCGCTGGTCCGATTCTGCATCCAGCTGTTTGCAGTGGGCGAAGGCTCAAGCCGGAGAGCCATTAATGTCGTATACTTCGTCGAGTGTTACTGGAGCGTCTCCTTCGGCTGCCGCCGTGGTGCCTTCCGTCTCGGTACCTGCGGATGTCGACCCCAGAGGACAACAGTTTGAAGTGTTCTCGCCGTCGTTTCCAGATGAGGTTCCGGCCTTCTCTGTGCAACTTGGAGCAAGCTTTCCCTCACCTCAGCCGGCATGTCGACAACAGATGGCTCCATTTCCTACTACACGGCAGCTTGAACTCGTCTCGGTGCTTGGAAAATCTTCATATGACAACAACACTCCTCCTGCTGCTGCATTTGTGGAGAGTAGTTCGCAGTATAGGGCGAATGTTGGAGTGTATCGATGGGGTGAGGAGAGTGTGCCCTCACCTGCTGTGTCGAAAAGAGTTAGAGATAAGTTTATTGATCCTCACAAAGTACAGCAACGGATCAGGAAGGCCGAGAAGAATCACGGGTGCAGTTTACCGCAAGGCGCTGGTGCGAAGCCCAAGGTCACCTTGGAACACGCGGATCACATTCTGAGAGAGCGGCAACGTCGAGACGAAATGAGCAACAAGTTTGCGGTTTTGGAATCTTTTTTGCCACCGAGTTCTAAAGTAGGTCTCCGATCCGTCTCCCATGATCTCTTCTTCAAACCCTTAGAGCTTCTTGAAGCAACAGAACATTGAGCAAATCTAATCTGCGTGCTGGCTTGAGTCTCGACGATGTTGGTGTTATTTTCAAGCTTTTGAGAGCATCGCGAGCAAAACGATTGATCAAGCCGACCGATTGGGGTTCGATATTTGTTTGTTTGTAGAAACTGTGCTCAAGAAACAGATCAGTGTGCAGATCGCCAACTAAACTACTGTTGCGTCTAATCCTGGAAAGCGTGACAGGTCCACTATTGTTAGCGATTCTGCCGACTACGTGAAGAATCTGCATCATCGAATTGGGGTTCTCCAACAGAGACGGATCAAGATGGCAGCTGCTGCTGGCGCTACTACTACAGAAGCATCTCCAGCACCTCATCATGGAAGCCCAATTCTGGCTCCAAGCACTTCTACCTGGAATCCATTGAGTCCTCCTGTTCAGACTTTGCAGTCGTCTCCGGATAGTGCAGCTCTGTGTTTGAAGCAGCTCAATCCAAAGAAGCTGATGGAGGACCAAGTCTGTCAGGATCAGGACTCTAAGAAAAGCAGTAGCTGCTTTCCTACTGAACAAGAGCTTAGGAAAATCAATTTGGTGCTGAAGAGCTGTGTGGAGAAGCTGGAGGTGTGTTTGGACCTTCCACATAAGATATTCATTCACATGATCTGCAGGCCACAGGAGAGATTCCAGAGCAATGTGCTGCAAGGCATTGAGAGCCTCAATTTGGAGGTGTTGCAATGTAACATCAGCAGTGTTGTTGCACGGGTGATTTGCATAATTTCAGCCAAGGTACAGTATTATGTCTACAATGAATTCATCATTATCCCAGCTTCCTGATGATCAGGAGTGATAAGCATAAACAACTTTGTAATTGTAAACCTTGTGCAGTCAGGCTGCCATGGCTAACATACATTGTAGAAACCTGTTCTCAAACCATAATAGCTCATAAGAAGACATATGAGGAAACAAGATAATAAGACTCATGAAATCTTCAACTGAAAATCTTAGAATATATTGCTACAAGGTGGTGAAAAGCAATCCCTGACATGATTTTGTGCTCAGCTCTATTGGGTTGTAAGTGAGATCATCTTCCACAAGAGGTTGCATGGCCGGTTCATAAGGTATTCGGCATGAACAGAGTACAAATTGTTGCCTGAAATGTTCATGGAACTAGTTATTTGTGCACTGATTACTCACAATTGTTTTGATACTGTGTGTAGCCATGGGACATTCCAGCTTATGATGCTCTGTGCAAAGGTGATATCATAGCTGCTGTACACTCTGCTCTTGGCCCAGATGCAAAGGTCAGGGCAATTACCTTACAGAAAGGGCTGTAAGCTGTGGCTTGTATGCAAATTAACAGGGTGATCTCAAGCAAAATCATCTGAGTTGCAAGCTAATAAACTTTGTTTTCTTGTGAGTTGTAGTATATTGCTCTGATTAATTGGCACTCTCATTAAACCTTAGCATTATTTACAAGGAGTCACTGTGCAAGAATAGTGTCACATGGAAGTGTTGTGAGGACATTTTCTCAGCAAGATTTGTATTTTCTGTATGGTCTGAAAGGGACACACATAAAAACCGTGTTCCATGCTCCCTGTCCAAAGTTAGGACTGGACATGCAGGGACACACATAAAAACCCTGTTCCATGCTCCCTGTCCAAAGTTAGGACTGGACATGCAGCATTGACTGCATTCTGATGGATGCATCTGTGGCAACTCCTTTTTCAGGACTGATCACTATAAACTGGGAGGTTCCTTGAAAGAATTCTTATAAAGCACTACAAATTGATTGAAAACATGGAGACAACTGACACATGATGAGTTGTAAACTCTACAGTTAGAAGATGGGTACAACTCAAATACACAACTACCATGCCAGGAATCAGAGAATTTTTCAAGCAGCTCAGAGAACAAAATCCTATTTGGTGACTAGCTGCAAGCTTTGAGTGAGATTTCTTGTTTCTTGATGGGTTTTGGATCTATTCTGGTACCTCTGATATGTGCATAGTGAGGAAGAACTGATAGCCTGTGGATATCTTACCTACCTAACCTTGGTTTTTGATGTTAGTCTAGAGTGTAGTGCCATGGAGAGTGGAGGTACAACCAATAACTGTTTCTAGATTATGGACCATAGCTCAAAAGGGACACAGTTAATTCAGATGGGCCCCTAGTTATGTATGACTGCAGTATTGATCAGGAAATAAGGTTTGCAATGGTTAGCTAATTTTGAGTACCGTTTTAATGATAGTTTATCCTAAAGGTTCCCTGAGTTAGTCCCCTTGTGGTTGCTAGCTGGTTGACTCTGATATGTAGATCAAATCTATATGTTCATACACAAGGAATGTGGGTGCCATACAGATGAAACTTCTGGTTCACTATTGATTTAATGTGGCTATATGCTAGGAAATAATTCCTTGTCCAGGAGCGCCTGAACACAGAAATCCTAGTATTAACAATTTGGTTGAACTTAAGGGAATGCATATAAGATGGAAAAACAACAAGTCTCTAGGTAAAAATATGACTTAAGTTTATATGGTCTGGAATTAGTCTAGTGACCTTGTCCACAATGTAGGCGTGAGTCCTAAATGGTGAATAGCCACTAAGTGTTTCTTGGAGATCAATTAAAATTCTCCATGTTGCAAACAGTCATAGACTAGCCAGTTTCTGTGTTTGATAACACTGATGTAGTCATTGCTGTAAGGTTACATGTAATGATTGTTCTACAGACTGCCTTACAGCTATTGTTCATGTTGGAGTTGAACTAAGGGAATTGCCCAAAGTTTCAGGCAAGCAATTATGAAAACTCTGTATCCTGAGCCCCTGTTTCAGTTCATAAGTAACAGGAAGACCCAGTCGTGATGTTAGCTATTTCTCAAGAAATATAGCTGATCAAAGAAGTGAAGAGTATCCTCATTCGAGCTGCAACATTTTGCTTCATTTCATATTAGCTCATCCCTGTATCTAAGCTGCCTAAGTCTTCCCTCTTTTGCCCTGATCACAGGAATATTGGCAGTGAATCTAAGGACTGCACATGGAGTTTTGAGACTGAATCTGCAACTGATTGAAGAGAATCAAACAAGTATTAAATGTTCTGTTTGTTGATATTCATTCTCACAAGACTAAATGTGCATTTGTGCTCAAATTTTGGTGAGCACATCAGACATGTGGATTTCACTTGGAGGTGGCATTTAAGTGTAAGCTTTGGGGACTTGAACATTTTAGCTCATGTAGTAGCCAATCAGCTAAACTGAACCTGAATTAGAGCCAAGTCTATACAGGTAGGATGCTTAAATTATGATCTAGGAAGGCCCACAAAACCAATGTTCAACAGCTGGAATCTTCAACACTATATACATGAGGTACAAACCACACCAGCTACAAGGTGTGGTGAAATACAAGGAAGTACTCATTTGTAGATTTTAGTACATGACATGCAAGCTTCTAATGGAACTCACTACTTTTCTCCAAAGGCAGCATGCCCGATTAGTTCACTATTTTTCACTTCAGACATACATATCTTCAATATCAGGGGAATGTAGCTAATTTGCAGATCATGATACTTTTGGCTTAGCACTATCTGACACCAATGACAGGAATGCTGTTGTCAGCTCTGGTTGAAGCTTCTTGTAAATCTGCAGAATGGTACATGCATGATACAACATCAGTACTTCTGGTCCTCCTTCTGTGTCCATCTAGTCTTAAGAGTCATTGAATATGTACAAGGAAAACTATTGGTTATGATGTGAACTGGATATGATCTGAAAGATATAGGAGCACACAAATTATGAAGTGGAAAAACTCAAATCCAAATTTAAGATGAAGAAGGTGAACCCAGGAAACATCTTTGGGCAATACTAGTGTGAGTCACCTTGCCAAAGAATTATCTTGTTAAAATCAAAGGAAAGTTGAATCCAATTTAATTTCATAATTTAAAGTCTTTAATTATTTTATATAAATTTTTATTGTTTATTGACTTGCACCATGTGTGCGCTATATCTTCCACACTTATGCACACACCAATGAAAAATCACTTATACTATGTTGCATCTGAAAGATTTTGATAGGTGTCATTCTTTTGGACCCATCATTGACCACTTTTCTTTTTTTTCAATTTATTCAATATAGACAGAAGGGTATGATCAAGTGTTGTGTGGGTATTAGAATTAACTATAGATACCTGTTGGTTATCAACCTGGGTGTATACTCACTTACCTGATGAGGGTGAAAACTAAAGAAAACCTGGTTTTGGTATAGAACCTTGGTTCTCAATTTTTTTTGAAAATTTCAAAAATCTGCTTCTTTAATTGTCAGTTTTTTGTTAGCTCTTTCATGAAAACTGCTGCTTTGTTTATGGTTCTAAAATTCCTTAAATCGACAGTTCTCTATTTTTGTTCTTTCCTCAAAAAATTGGAATTGCTGGTTCTTTGATTTTGAAAATTTAAAGAACTGAAACTGTTGGGTATTTAAAAAATCAACTAACCACACAACAGTGGTATGGTCTCAATAGGTCATAGAGTAAAAAAAAAAGGCTGGATACCTATGGATAATTGTACATTTGTGTTCTTGGCTACAATGGCCCTTTCAACCTTCTTGTTCTTGACATTTGAAAATTGGTCAAAAAAATTGTACCTACTCCAATCAATTATCTTTGAAAGAAATAAAAGAGAAAACTATTTGGGGTACTCTTAGAGATTAGAGGCCAAGATAAAAATGGAAAAAAGGGTTGCTTTTCTGTTCCTAGAACCTTGTTAAACCTATTTAGGAATTTTTTCATTATACGTTCATTGGGAACATTACAACTCAAAAATTTGTTAATCCCATCATAGTTTCAAATACTACATGATTTGGATAGTGCTTTCATTAAAAAAAATCAAGCAAAAAGTTTTCTTTAAGCGTGTGTTTTATTATGACATTTCTTATGTTATTAGCAAGGGATGCTTTCACCCAAGATATATTACACAATGTTAAACATGGGTGCTTCATTTCATATGGGTATCTTGGCCTTGGATAGGTCTTTCGAAGGTTGTTGAATATAAAACATAAATGAGTAACCCCTATTCAATTTGGGTACAAATTGCATTGTCGATTTTTAAGAAAAAATCTTGTTCAATGAATTGTGGGGTAATATAACCATTGTTGGCTCACTATTGACATGAGTATAACAATATTTGGATGTTATCAACATGAAAATAGATAGTTGTCAAATAGATAGTTTGTTTGTGACAAAAAAGAAACAAATGCAAGAAAATCCCTATCTTCACACACATTTGATTGACCATTGTCCATAAACACTATCTTGATGTTGGTATTTCTCCTTTTGTGCTACTATTGTAAACCATTACAATATAAACCTTCATTGTTTGTGAGTTTCTTAATGAGTCTACAACCTCTTTGATTATTAAGAACTAATTCAACAAACAAGATCACTCTGAAGCAGAAATAAGTGTAGAGATATTTGGATCAGAATGCTTCGAATCCTCTGAACAAGCCATCATGGTCTATTCTGAATTAGCTAAATTTTTTTAACTCATAGAATTTAACCCATAGATTTTCCCACAAATTTTCCTAGAAATTATATGAAGATCAAACGGCACCCCAACATGATTAAAGTCCCCAAATTTTCCTATTCAAGACATTGCAACACCCATACCTTGGAGTTCCCAATTACTTGGGTTTCAAAATTTCTAACCACCTTTTGCATAAAATTCCCTTGGACATTTGTTGATTCATTCAAATCGGCCAATGTAATTCCCTGTTGATCTTAATCACCTCCAACATCTCTACAATTTTATTCATGTTTTTAAGTTTGGAAGTTCTTAGACTTAATTTTTGTACGCAATGGAAATATACCAAGAATCAAAGTCTACTTGAAAACACAAGTTGAGGGTATTCCTCCCATCAAACCAAACACTTGCTAAATATGTGCACTAATGCACCTTCTCTACCAAGTAATTAAAATTTTAAAAAAAAACCCTCCTTGAAAACAACACATTGAAACCATATACTTAGCTTCCAAAAGAACTCTTATTTTTAAACACTTGCATCACCCACCTTTTTATCAATGTTGCCCTCCATTTCCTTCAATTGTGCTTACCATAGCCACAAAACATGAAGAGCATCCAAACAAACTCCATCACCATCACCATCACCATTCACAACTTCTGCAAAGTTAGCCTTCACCATATAACTCTTAAACCAATTTACCTGCAACAAACACACGCCATATCAACAACACCAGAAGCAAACACACCAACTAACACATCTTTGTTGTTTTCCCAAATTCGACGCCTGATCCTTTAAGCATTAGGTCATCATCCTAATGATGATTTTAGTACTTCCTTTCATCCCACATATGTGACAACTCCCTTTTGGATTTAGTTGAGTCCCCATAACTATCATCAGTCACATTTCAAGGTAGTATACTTATAAATCCCTTTTGGGGTGTTCCCATTATTGTTCATCCTTGCCCTTGATGATGCATTTCCTTTTGCCATCATTTTGCCCCATGTTGAGATGTTCATCCACATATCCCACAAATAATTAAAGACCCTCCCAATTACTCATTAAAGATTTCTTTTTATTCGGCTTTTTCATTTTTACTTGGTCAATTCATGCTTGGAATGATGGAAATGTTTGTTTTCCTTTTCATAGCACATATGTCTTCTGTTGTTGCACCTAAGCTTGGGCATTGTTACCTAATACTGACACATGTAGCTTAGAGATAAGTTGCATCTTTGCAATAATTTTTTTTGTTAATTATTCAACATTCATATCCTCATCAAAAGTCTAAATCAACATGCAAAGTTAATTGTCAGCTTTTAGTTTGGGGGTTGATCCAATTAGCACCATGAATGGAAAGAATTGCGTGCTAGATTGTACCCCACATCTATAACCAAATAAAATTTTGGCAAATCCAAAGTATCCAAATTTTCTTGGCAAGTGGACATCACAATAATTCCATGCTTTAGGGTTTTAATCAACCTTTCAACCATACCATTGCACTGCGGCCCTTAGGGTGCAGTGTACTAATGGTGTATATTGTGCACTTTGCAAAGTTTATCAAACTCAATTGACCATTTGCACCATTATCAATAAGGACAAACTTGGGTACCTCGTATCTATAGATAATTTTTTCCTCCAAAAATTTGGTAGTCGTAGATGTGGTGTGGTCAAGTACATGTTTGGCCTCGCATCACTTGGAATAATGGTCAATAGCCACTAGAATGTATTTGTTGCCATTCTTCGTCTTAAGAAGTGGTTTAGTAGTGTCTAGTGCAACCTTATAAAACAAGTCACAAATTGAAATGCTCTTCAAGTCCTCAACATCAAATCTAATGCTTCCAATTTGTTTCACCATTTGGCATTTTTTGCATACCTTGACCATCATCCTCACTTTCTTTGTCTGATTGTGCTAGTAAAATATTTTACAAATCTTTATCAAGGTCTGCTATTTTCCAAAATGCCCAATTTCATGGTGTATTTCTAAGACAATGCACTTCCTTTCTTCAGGTTTAAGTAACAACAATCCTTTGAAATATAATTGATTTCCTTTCAAAAAATAGTTTTGGGTTCTCTTTTTGATTCATAAATCTTCCTCATTATTGATATTAGCGGGCATTAGTTCAGTCTACAAAAATTGCATACAATTTAGGTCCTTCCAAAAATCTTGATGATCTTGGTCATCTTCTTCACAATCATTTTTTTCACTAGTACTTTCTTCAATGTTGTAGAGTGTTTCAGCATCTACTATGTGTTGATCTTTTGCTACAAGCTCCCAACATGTTTCTTTATCCATAGAGGGCCTCCTTCTCTTCCTTGGGACTGTTGACCTTTCCGCATCCCCATTCTCTAGCATGTCATCCTAGAGGTTTGCTAAATCCTCTCAGTTTATAGCATCACAATCTACAATTAGTTCAATCATAAATAGGTTACGCAATTATGTACCCCTTAGGCTCCTCCTCCCTATCCATGTTTGTATGCCCATTTCTTGTAGGAGCCTGACATCTTGGATTTTTGCAGAGAAATCCTCATCAAACTTTGCATTACCTATTGGGTTATGACCAAAAGCATATACATTGGAATGCTTAAATCCTGACCAATGACTTTAAAATTAAAGTCCTACAACATATCTATCCAACACCCTTCCAACCATAGGCATCAAACATTGTTGCAAGCCATTATAATGGTTTGTGATTCATCCTTAGTGTAAAGTAATTCCGATGTAGAAATTGGCGAAAATGCATCACCTCGTAGAAGAGGACATAACATTCCCCTTCCATAAGGTAGAATATTCATTGGTCAGTGGACAACCCCTTATTGGCGTAAGCAATGACACACTCCCTCCTTCCATCCTTTTGAAATAATATAACACCAATTCCTTTTGCAAACCAGTCAACATCTAAAATAAATGTTTTACAGAAGTCCGGCCTTGCAAAGACTGGAGTTGAAACCAATGCTTGCTTGGGTTGATAAAATGTTTTTTGACAATTTGTGGTCCACTAAAATGTTGCATGCCTCTTCATCATCTCAAATAGGGGGGTAGCAATATTTGCATAACTTCAGATGTAATTGCGAAGTAGATGTCAATCCTAAATGTTCGTATGTTGGTTATTGTTCTGGGGATAGGAAATTCTACTATAGTTTTAACCTTGTTTGGGTTAGGTCGAATGCCTACATTCCCAACCACATGTCCCAAAAATTGATTTTTTGGTAGAGAACGCACATTTATTGGGATTAAACTTTAAATTTACATCCTTAAGACGTTGTAACACCATACAGATAGGGTTGATATGATCTTCCCAGGTGATGTTGTGGATATTAAGGTCATCCACAAAAACCTTCATAAATTGTTGTAACCATTCCAAAAAAATGTTCATCATTGTCCTTGAGAAAGTGTTAGTTGCATTTTTTAACCCAGATGCATTACAAGCCATTCATATAGGCATGTTTTGGTGATGAATAGTTGTCTTCTTTACATCATTAGAGTTCATCCTAATCTGCCAAAAACCACTCTACAAACCCAAAGTTGTGAACCATTCTACAAAGCCCATTTGGTTCAAAACATCATCAATTAATGGCATAGGGTATGCATCCCTCCAAGTTTGAGTGTTCAATGGTTAATAGTTAGCATAAAAACGCTTGTTACCATCCTTTTTCACAAGCAATGTGACTTTGTAGGCATATTCTAACAAACTGGCTTGCATTTTTCCCAGCTTTACCAATGCTTGGATTTGTTAATTCACCTCTACTTCCTCCCAAAAGGACAACATGTTGGGGCTAGTATGATAGGGTGGTAGACCTTGGGTATTAATCATATGCTCACCAACAACACAATAGTTTAAATCCCCTTCGTGCCATGCAAATACGTCTATATAAGTCTTTAGAACTTGTCAGTGTTCACTGCCCTTGTCTTGATGCAGATCAAGATCCACCTTGATTAATCTCTTTATCTACTCCCATTCTCCTTCACCAACATTGTTAGGATTAGATTTGATACCTTGTTGCTCATTATTGACATCTCCCAATTGGAACATAGATGGTATTTCCATGTCCTTGGATCCTTCAAACTCACACATGTTTTACTATTATTTATGGGTTGCCCACTTCAACCAGTCCTCATAGTCATCCTCTTCAAGGATTGGTTCATTCATGAATTCATTAACATGTTCTTCCATAACCAAATTTATGTACTAATTATGAAGAGCCTCGGACCTAAATAGGTCATTTAATCTGTGATTTCCAAGTTTTGCAATATGTTCATGTTCTTCTTACATAATCAGTTGTAGCCTTTTGTTTCTTATCATTAGGTTAGCCATTGCCTCTTCATCTGAGCTAGATTTAGACTCAAAGTCATCTTCGAATTGGTTTTCATCTAAGACCCTCTCCTTTGTTTTTTCCCAGCTTCCAAAATCCTAAATTGGCTCCATTTGTTCCATCTTGTCAACTATGTTCAAATGGGAAAACTCAAGAATTACTTAGTTGGTGGATCTTTTAGAATGGTTTGATTGTTCCACAACCAACTACAGCATATTAACCATGTTAAGTGGAAGTACTTGCACATCAGAACCAAGACCTTGTAAGACATGAATCAAGTCTCTCTCAATGTCCACAATTGCACCAATTCTGATTAAAAAATCAAGTCCCAATAGCACATTGTAGTTGTATGTGTCAACAACCATAAACACCATGCTACAACTAGTTTCTCCAATCTAGATAGGTAAACCTTTAATAAGGTGAAAACACACTAAGG
>Ga0209611_10005090_pt1 | contig 22250 bp, 21 predicted proteins | sample S1TSphgellanicum_3_FD_187693 | JGI IMG/M metagenome (GOLD analysis project Ga0209611, IMG submission 187693) | Host-associated microbial communities from peat moss isolated from Minnesota, USA - S1T2_Fc - Sphagnum magellanicum MG (SPAdes) (version 2) | ecosystem: Host-associated > Plants > Peat... | reverse complement strand
TGGGGAACATGATTACCTCATTATGGGGAAGACCATTTCATTGGGAACAACATGCTACCTATGGACATCATTGGGAACAGGAAATGGGGAACATGATTACCTCATTATGGGGAAGACCATTTCCTCATAATGAGACCATTTCTCTTGATCCTTCATGGGTGAGTCCATCAGCTGCTGGATTTTGCTTGAGTTTCGCTTTGAATTTTTAGAGTTTAGGTGATTGGGAGTTTTGGTGTGTGTGTGTGTGTGTGTGGAGTTGGGGGGAGGAGGTGGAGGAGGTGGAGGAGGAGTAGAGCAATAAAATTCTGCAATGGATCCCATTTCGGGAAAGAAACACTGTTGTTTTTGTGGCATTGAAGGAATTAGAGGATTCTAAAGGATCGAGATTTATGGCCTGCTTGACATGTATTTGCATGTGTACCTATTGGGTGTGTTCTTGTGCGTGATAGCTTTCCTTTCTTCCCTTTTCCAGGTGTGAATTCCAAACCCTAATTTGAGAATAGCTGCTGCTGTGTGAAGCTGTGATTGTGGGTGGTGGGTTTTAGGCGTGGTGGTGGCCTCAAGGAAGATTTGGCTGCAGGTTTCTTCTATTTTGATTTTTCAAAAGGGGGAGAGGAGAGGAGAGGTGTATGCAGAGACAATAATTCTAAGATATGGAAATAAGTTAGGGTTAGGGTTAGATTTTTGTTGTTGGTAGGAGTCACTGGCAGTGAGTGTGGGGGAAGACAAAGACATCTCGAGCTGCAATTGACATGCCAAAGATGTGAAGAAGAAGGATCCTTCTGAAGATGTGCAGGACAAGACTGATGCTCCATTAGTACCCATGTCAGTGGTCTCTCTCTCAGCCCTGTTGAGGAGATTCTGAGGTCTTCAGAATAGCCTGTATTTCTGGAAATTGGGGATGAAAGCATTGGTGGCTTCAGATTGATATGGTACCATTTTTGGGTACAATGCCACGTGATGTCCATGGAGGCTTGACATAAGGTAGAGATTCAGCAGTCTTTCTTTTAGAACTCATCTGGCCAATGGTGGTGAAAACTTGAAGAAGCACAAGGCAAGAACAATGCAACGGGGTTCAACAAATGTCGAGGAACAAATGATAGTGCAAGCCATTGAGGATGATGTTAGTTGGGACAAGCTACCCAAGCGCTTAAAGCTGTTTCTCGCATTCAATGAAGAATACCAGAAACGGTACCATAATTCACTCAAAACCCTCTTGCAAAAGAAAGATCTCTCATGATTGTTTGTCCTCCTTTTTGGTCAGCCGAGCAGATGATTTTTATTGGCTCTACCCTTCAGGGTAGAGACATTGGGATGCACCCAGAAATGGGCCAAAATTTGGTATCGCTACATTCTAGGGTCATCTGGAATCCTCTATAGAACTATTCCAGGTATAACAGAAGGATCCACTTGGGGCTTCACCATGTGAACCACCATGTGTTTCCAATTTAGTATGCCGAACATTTATCATCCTTATGCATGTCATTTGAAGGGCAGAGCCAGAATGCGATGAGCCACTTGTTGACTTGATTAGTGAGAGGTGCTATATAGGGTGAAAGAGTATTGTATCAAGAAGCGGCTCAAGTGGAGTGACTGTGCGGCACGAAATGCATGTAAGGAGAATGAGTACTATGAAGATCTCGTGCGCCACTTACGTAAGAATCTTGCGGTGTGTGCACACTTTGTTCCATCCTTCCTTGCACCATTTGTTTGTTTGTTTGTTTTATGTTTTTGGAGACAGAAGTGATGATTTCTGGATGAAAAAGTATAGATGCTTGGGTTTCTTTATACACCCAGTCTTGCAATGGGTGTTTGTTTCTTTAGCTTGTCTCCATTTTTGGATCAGGAATAATGCTTAACCTGAAAGATCCGTGTGCTGGTTGGGGTAATTGGACTGTGTTGCTATCTATATGAAGGGCTTGGCTGTTTTGTGGCATTGCTCCCTATTCTTTTTCTTTCTGGCCACTTTCATGTATTTCATGTCTTGTGATAACTTGAAATGTGTGCAGCTCATATGTTGTGACAGATTAGGTGTAACTGGCCTCAAGAGAAATAAGACGTTAGGGCACCTGTCAGTATGAGGAGGGAAATGCTTTCAGCTTTGAATCTCTTGTAAACTAGTTTCTTTTTCTACCATGTGTTTAATCCAGAAAGAAGGGGTCCAGATCTCATGGAGTTTTTTTCCTTTGTTTATGTGGGGTCTTGGTGGTGAACAGCTGTTTCCATACCATCTGGCGGAGAATGTGTGTCGTGTGCAGCGAGTCTCACCATTTCGGTACTACATTGAGATGTTGTACGAGGTCATGAAAAATGGTAAGGGTCCTATCTCCAACATCACTTGTGTCACATTGACCTATGATGTATGCAGCTTGTTGGTTTGTGATTTTTCCATGGGGATGTTCATACCTATATGTGCACAGGTTTGTGGGATTTGACTTTTAAGACTTCTGGAATCCTTGATTCAAATGTCTCACATGGGTTCTGGTTGCAGAGAAGCCATATGACTCAATACCCAACTTCACTGCAGCAGATGCGTTGAGACTGACTGGGATTGGCAGAAATGAATTCATTGACATCATGAATAAATGTCGTGCCAAGGTATGACAAAATGACTGATTCTCATGGGAAGTTAGTCATTGTGAAGCCACCACTCAGTACATCACATGTGGTGGCAAGCTTTGGACCAGGCCTTGTGGCATGGGACCAAAACTAAAGTCTGGAAGCTACAACCCAGATTTTGGGTTTGTGAAGTTTTAGGACTTGATTTCATGAATCTGATAGGGTTTTGTGATCACTGGCTTTGGCCTTGGTTTCATTGTGGCCAAAGTTGTCAAGGAGCCTTGGAGTTATATAGACATGATGAAACTTTGTGAACTTCTTGGCAGAAGTTAATGTGGAAGCTCAACAAGTCTATTGTGAAAGACATGCTGCCTGTGCAGCCAGTTATCTTTCCGCTTGAGCCCTGGTGGGCTGTTGGTGTTGTAAATCTTACCGTTGAAGAGTATCGGGTAAGGACAGACTATCAAGCATGTTACATTTTGTTAGCAGCTGTGTGGAACACTTTTGTTCTTGACCTTGCTCATCAATTTCTTGTTTAGGCCTTTCTTTATGAGGAAACTGGCCCATGTTGCTTCTCTTGTGTAACAAGCACTAAAATCTTGTTTCGGTTTCTTGTGCTGCAGAAATTGACGGAGGATGAGATGGTGGTAATAAGTGAAAAGGGGAATAAAGGGGAAGTCAACCTTGTTGCAGAGCTTGACATTGATGTGGTGCGTGCCCTTTATCGACGTGGGCTCATCTACTTGGACGTGCCTGTTTATCCTGATGATCATTTTCAAGGTGTCTGACATGTTTCCATCTACTCTTCCATCTTCCCCCACTCTTTTCAGGCATAGTGTAATTGTACACTTTTTCTGATCCATTCTAGAGTATAGGAGAAAGGTTCCTATCCTGTTGCTGATAACTTCACGTCACTCAGAATGGCATGTTTCTTTGCTACCAATAGCAATGCTGGTCATTTGAAGCATAAATGGACTATGTTAAGTGAGGTTGCATTGGTGGCATGATTTGCTATGGCAGCTGATTCCTGTCATTTGGTGGATGTTGCTATTGCTGTTGCAGTGTCAGCATTGGATGGTTTTGTCTCAAATAAGAATCAGCAATATGAAGATCCGACAGAAGAGTGCGTCACAACCTTACTGGATTTAGATGTAGAGTTCATCCCTTATGTGTCCAAGTCTTGTTTAGGACTTAGGGTTCAGGGTTCTGGGAATCACTTTGTCCTGTTTGTGGAGCCAGATTTATAGGACATCAGTATATAGGTTGGTATCTTCATCAATGCCTGGCTTTGCAGTGGCATTTAGAGTGGGATCTCATGTTTCTCCCATGACATAATTTGCTGGGGTGGGAGTATGCACTAGTAGTTATGGGAGATTTCTCTTCTTGCAAGATACAAGATTTCAAATTGTTCGATAATGATGGTTTGATTCACTGTTTTGATTGGGTACCATGAGTTTATATGATTGCAGGTTCTTAATGTACTGTGCTGGTGATAGAACTCACTGGAAAAGAACTTCTGTTTGTGAATTGACAGGCTTTTATATGCAGTATTTGTGGCATCAAGTGAGCACACAACAATAGCAGAACTTGCACAAACACTGCAGGCAGATCTGGAGCAGCTCCAATCTGCTGTGTCATTAGCCAGCCGACTAGGTTGGGCCAAGAAAGTTCTTGACCCAGCATCCTTACTACGTGACACTGGCATGCCTGGATCTCCTCTGAGTGAGAGCAGTGGAGGGGATGACGGTCATTTTAGCTCATTCTCCAGCCCATTCCGTGACAGTGCTCTGGATGATGCTGACTCAGCCAGAGGACCTTCGGGCTCCACACGTTTTGCTTTCATGGTGGATGCCAATCTTACATCATATCTCATGATGGGTTCTCTCTCCCCAGGTCCATCTCTGGCCACATGTACCCAGTTGACTCCTCTGCCTAGTTGAAGAAAAGATGATTAATAAATGGTCATCTGTTTGGCTTTTGGCATCCAATATCATTGTTACATCCTCTAACTGTGATTCTATTCTCTGCAGGTCTAAAGGGGCATGCAGTGACTCTGTATGAGGCAGGGAAGTTGGGGGACTCAAGTGTTGCAGAGATGTGTGAGGACCTTCGGGGAGTGGAAGGCCGAAAATTTGAAGGTGAACTGCAAGAGTTTGCTGACCATGCCTTCAGTCTTCGGCATGTTCTTGAATGCCTTCGGTCAGGAGGGACAGATTTTGTTGCAATGAATGTCTCAGTGGATAGTGAAAGAAGGGACTCTGCAGATGCTGACAATGACAGGTCTGACATCATTGCAGACTTTGGTGAGTTTCAAATGGAAGATACCAGATCATTAGATTTTGATGTTGAGAACATTGCAGAAGGGGTCTTTTTGAAGTCAACAAGTGTAGCTGAGGATGAGGATCTGAAGGGAGGGTCTGCTGGGTTCGCCAGATTCACTACTGGATCAGATCTGGGGAACATGGACACAATGAACATCACTAGCTCCTCCATTGCAGCTGATGGAATAGTGACCAAGGTTAAACTGCAACCCAAAACCAATGGTAGCCGAAAGTTCCGTGTGGATGTGATACGGATGGAAAGTCTTGCAGGTCTGGCCCCAGCCACTGTACACAGAGTACTGCAGCGAGACTATGATGTCATTGTTTCCATGATACCCCTGCCTTCCCCACCTTCTGTATCTACACCTGATGGTGCTGGTCCTGTTCATTTTGGTCCTCCATCAAGGGCTGCTGCTACCCCATGGATGAAGCTTCTGTTATACAAGTTTGCAGGGTTAGGGCCCCTGTCTGTTGTTCTTGTGAGAGGGCAGTGTTTCAGGTTTCTTCCCCCCCAGCTGGTAGGATGTGCCAAGGCTCTCTTGTGGTCCTGGGATGGTACGGGGATCAGTGGTTTTGGGGGCAAATTTGAAGGTACTCTTGTAGAAGGTGGCATTTTACTGCATTGTGTAAATTTTCTACTCAAGCATACTTCTCTTCTAATCCAGCCTTATTCTAAAGCATCTTTGGATGAAGCCGGAAAACCTGTGATGATGAATGTTCCTTTGCCCTTGGTGACTGATGGCTTGCATCCGCAGCTCTTATTTCTGAGGCAAGTTGTTGATGAGCTTAACTTGCAGACTATGGGATATATTCGGCTGGTACAAGCACCAAGGCTGGAAGACACTAGTGCTAACCAGTCAGCCAACAAGGATAGCTGGATGTGGGTGCCCCATAGTGTAGAATTTGGGGTTCCTCTTTTTGACACTGAGCTTTGTGAACATGTCTGCGAAAACGTGGTCCAGTCAGAGCTTTTCCATCCTTCATCCCTTGAAAAATACCGAGAGGATATGCAAGTGCTGCGTAAGAGATTGCTGGACTTGATTACAGCTTATCGAGCGAATGGGTATGAAGCAAAATTGGCCTACTCTGGAAGGCAACCCTTGCCAAGCTTTGACAGGGGGACAACACCTATGTAAGTTGCCAGTTCTGTTTGCTCATGTATGAAAAATTGTTGTAGGCAGGTTTCAGGTGGCACAATATCAGGTTTAGGGTGCAGGGTTTAGGGTTGAGGGACAATTGAGATTGGCTCAGCCTGAAACAAATTCCCAAGATGTTCATGTTGACCTGTAAACATATGAGTAGTGGGTCAGTGTTTTGTGTGTTGATCAATCCTCAGTAGCACCACAGATGTACATAGCAGAAGAGATTACTGTAGCTGTTGCTGTGTTCTTTTATGCCCTTTGTTGATTCAATGCTTGTCAATCTGAATTCAAGCATGATCTGCTGGCTGGTACTCTTGCAGGTCAACAAGTCAAGCATTTGAACCACCCACTCGACTCTTGGAAGAGCCTTCTCAGACTTCCACTACCCATGCTACATCAAGACTAGATTTTGGGGATGACGATGATGTTGGTGATGTGCCTCTCCCAGGTATTAACCTTTTTTTTGATGGGTCTCATCTACAGTACCTGAATGTTGAACCCTATTTGCAAGGCAGGCTCCCTGGGGCTCTGGTGGTCGAGGTGGCTGCTGCAACCCAAGCATTGAGAGACACATTTCCAAGCTGATTTTTGGGTGGCAAGCTGCTTTGTGCTATATATTAACTTGTCCAATTTCTTCCTCTCATTATTACAATAAAGTACTTATGTCTCTCACACATGTCACTGATGTGTGAAGGCCTAACACCCATTGAGTAATTACTGCTAACTTACTCCTTCCTGATTTGTTTCCTCCTCTCTTGCTTCCCAACAAGCTCTTCTGTCAGAAATGTAACAGAGGGGAAACCTGGAGAGAGTTTGTTGACATGGTGGTTATAGGTCAAAGAGATCTTTACGTGTGACCAGATTGTGCAGGGGTAGAAGCAGGAAAATCCCACTTGTGCATTGTTCCTGATGATTTTTGGTTATAGTGTGTAACTGCTGGTAGTGGGAGAGATTGTGTATCACCAGCTTTGATAGCTCTCTGCTGTGATCAATCACCAGCTTCAGGTACCCATGTTCCTTGACCTTTATGAGATTCTATGTTAAACACACAGATTCATTGTTATTGTCATTTAACAGGATTCAACTAGAAAACCCAAGGCTCTTTTCTCAGTTTAGCATGCTAGAAGTTCTATTGAAATTACAAGAATCCTGTTATTGAACATGAAGAACATGTGCAAATATCTCATATGGCTGCTTATGTTATGGAAGGGTATCTGTTCAGCATGCTTGGTGCCCATAGAGTGTGACAAGTCACTTGGCTGATAAAGTCAACAAAACAAAAGGAAATGACAATTGATGGAAGCAGACACTGAAAGTGCGGTCCACATTTCTCAACCAAGTTAGCAGCTACACCTCCTGAGTACTGCATCTTATGAATCTTTTGTTTATAGTTGTGTTTACAAAAAGTACCTATTGTGGTTAAAAAACTCTTACCTGGCCTCTTCCCTTTACCTATTGGTGATTTTCACCCCCTTGACCAGAATTATGGTTCTGGTGCAACAGCAGCTAACTAGTGTTACTGAGCTTGAAAGACTTCTTTGCTACAGTACATGATATTCAAGTTCCTATTAATTAATCAAAGAAGAATATCTGCAGATGATGTTGTTTCCCACACAAGTTCAAACTCCTTGCCCACAGGTAAATCCAGTCCATGAATCTCAAGGAAAAGCTTGGCTGGATGGAAAATGGCTTTTGCTGATAAGGACACAGGCTCACCATTGATGCTAATCTTTGTGGGCATATGCTTAATGCCCAGAACTTGCACTGTGTGCAATTGCCAGCCCTGTTGAAGAGCATAGCTGCCATAAATGACACTGGCAGTCATATGGCCAGAGCCTGTGTTTGCTTCAACAAAATATGTTACGAGTGTGGACTTCCCATTTTGCAGCACCATTTCAAGGTCATCCCCGCTATCCAAGAATAGAGTCCCATGTGCCCTTGTAGAGAAATCTTTGCCCAATGCAACTAGTAATGTGAAAGGCGAGTTTCGGACTTCAGCAGTAGTTAGAGCAGAGCCTTGCATTGGTACAACAGATCCTTCATGCACATGGACGTTGATTTCATCTGCTCCTGCTGGCAACATGTGGTAAGCCCCAAGACTTGTTACTTTGGAAAAATCAAACATGTTATACCATACTCCCTCTGGTAAGTATGCATTCACTGATGTCTGACCTGGACTGAGCACTGGAGAAACCAGAATCCCATTTCCAAGCAAGAATTGGTGACTCACTGTAAGGCTCATTGAATCCTCAGGAAAACCAAAGAAAAGAGGCCTTGCAATTGGGAAACCTTGTGTATGAGCCTCATACATGAGAGTGTACATGTATGGAAGAAGACGGTACCGAAGACCAAGTGCTTTCCTGGATGAGATGGCAACAGACTCCCACAAGTAAGGCTCTTGGGGGTTGCTAAGGATTTCAGCATGATTTCTTGCAAAGGGGTAAAAGGCTCCCAATTGCATCCAGCGGTTGCAAAGCTCCTCTGTGGTATTGCCAGCAAACCCGCATATGTCTGCACCCACCATTGGCACTCCAAAAATACCTGAGTTCAAAACACTGGCAACAGAGTACTCAAGATCCTCCCATGTTGCTTTGTTATCACCAGTCCAATGGGCCGCATGAGCACCTGAACTCACAAATGTGGAGCGTGAAAGAATGAAGGGCCTCTTCTTTGTCACTTCCTTCAGAGCTTTGTTTGTGACAATGGACTCTGACAACCCATACAGGTTATGTGCATCATACTCCAAAGCTCCTGTGTAATGTTTCACTGTCATTGCAATAGACCTCTCTCCAATTTCTGAGTACTCACCCATGCGGTCAATTTTATAAGGTGGGTCATCAAACCGTGTGGAGCCTGTGGTGCAGTGGAGGAAGCATCCACCATCAAATGAGGGAACTCCAGCTGTTGCATCAAAAGAACAATCACTTCCGCTGCAGAAGTTAGCTGCTTCATTCATATCAATCCAGAGCCCATCAAATGGCACCTTCTTGAAAAATTCAGCTATCTCAGTGGTCCACCAAGATTGTGCCTTTGGGTGGAGGAAGTCTGGGAAGTAGACAGGGCCAGGCCAAGCTTGCGCCAAATAGTTGTTGCCAAACTCATTCTTCAGAAAAATGTCAGCTCTTAATCCCCGCTGAAGGGTACTGTAATTTTGATCAATCACACTGATCCCTGCAAAAACAGAAAGCGCTCCTGTATGCATCAAAGCAATCTATCCACCTTCTCAAACTACTCCCTGCAAGCCCTTCATACACTCTTGGTGTCGCTTAACCCAACTGAAAATAGTTATCTTCAATAATATGTGGACAGATTCTGATTGTTGGAAGCCCACATTTTTTGGAAGGAACTTTCCCTCATTCAAAAGACCCAAGTCTTGGAATCTTTGTTAATTGTTTATCCAGTAGCATTTTACAAATGTAAACCCCTATTTCTCAAAACAATAATCCACCCTTAGAGCTTCAAACCCTTTGGTGGCATATAGCTAGTTGACATCAGTTCTTCACCCACTGTAACCTGGGCTCTACCATATACTTGGGCTTATGTGTGCATTCTGGAATATGATGGAGAAAACATGTTTGGGAGACCCACCAAGTTTGATTAGGAAAAAGAAGACAGGTGTTTATGATTTCACTCCATCTCCAGAAGATGCTAAAAGCCTCTAGCTTCCCATACTAGGACAAATTTGAACAGTTTGAACTTTTAACAATTCTGTACACAAAGACCAGAAAAAAAGCATTTGAGAGGATTCCAAGAATGTTTTTACAATATCACAGAGCAATTTTGGAGCAAAATCTTTGACAATTGTGCAGAACAAGGTCTTACCAGGATCAAGGATCAGAATGTAGTGTTGACCATTAGCATGAAGTTCGTCAACAAATGCTCTCAATGCAGGTTCAGTGTAGCTTACAGGATCAAGAGTGAAGTCTTTGTAAGCATCCATATAGTCAATGTCATTCCATATTGTCTCCAGAGGGATGTTTGCCTTTCTATAGTTCTCAACAACATATCTCAGGTCATCAATGTTCTTATATCCCCACTTGCATTGATGGAACCCTGCACAAGACATTCCCACATCCAATCAACGACAAAACATAAAATCTCATCATTCACACGAGAAGAAGTGAAACTTTTCCTCTGAATACATAATCATGCTGATGAAGAAACTGGACTATCAATTGTCTGTTGTAATCAGCGATTTCCAGAAGATCAAAATTGTTGCTTACCAAATGACCAGAAGGGCATGGGTGCAGGTCGACCAATCAGTTTGGTATACTGATCCACAACTGCAAGAGGGCTTGGACCCGCAAAAAAGTAGAAATCCAGAACACCACCAATGATGTGGTATGTCAGGAAATCTTCATTCACATCAACATCCATGCCATTGCTGTTGAGTAAGAGGACACCATGGGATGCTCCAGCTCCACCCTGACGCACATCCATGTAGAAAGGAAATGCACCATACAAGTCAATGTTGACATTGTTGGCTCCAATGTCTGTTGCCCACAGGGTGTAAGTCCTGCCCCTGGTGAGTTGAAGCTTGGATTTGGTGCTCTCTCCAAGCCCAAACAGGGAAGTTGTCTTTGGCATCTGAGTTGAAATCTCCAGGTACTGATCCTTGAACACCATGGAATTGAAAGAGAAAGACTGGACACTATCATCAATCACCCCATGATCATCATCATCTGATGATGATGATGCAGCGACTGGAGTGGAATTGAACAGTACCTCTCCAGTGGAAATTCTGGTGATGCTGAACCCAAAAGGTGCAGAGGTGTAAGAAAACTCCAAAAGACGGTCCGAAGAAGTTGAATCTAGTTCTCCTTGCGACTCTGGGACTTGGCTGTTTAGGTTTCTGTGATGCTGCAGGAGGGTGTTCTGGTCCTTGTTCACATGGAGTAGAGAGAGAGGGACAGGTCTCTGGATGAGCTCCTGGGGGACCTCCCACCGTGGATTCAAGCTGTCTGAGATGTGCACATGCAGCAGCTCATCCTCCTCATTCCTCACCACCATACTCAGCTGCTTGATGTCTGCCCCATAAGTCTCACTGGGCTTGATAAGCTCCAGAGCTGCCACAAAGCCTGAGCCATCTGCAAATTCATTCACTGCTGTTACTCTGTACCCTTCATGCTCTGCTCTCAAAGTGCTTGCAGAATTCGGAGGAGGAGGAGAAAACTCCATTGCTGCTGATGCTGCTACTGCTACAACCACCCAGCATACGATACCCAAAAATGCAGAAACAAACACTGTCCCTTCTGACCTCATTTCCTGTTCTTGTACTGATCTTCCCACTCCCCACTCCAGTTAACGTATACCCAATTCCTGTTCTCATATGCCCAATTCCTGTTACTATCCTATACCCAATTCCTCTTAACCTCTGCCCAATTCTCACAGCTGATTCTTACGCAACAAGAAGAAACCAGCACCCAATTTTGCTGCAGCATTTTCCTTCTCTTACTACTCATATCCAAAGCTCGTAAGTCCCCAAAGCTCCCCCAAACAGCGACAAAAAACATCCCAAAATCTCAATCTCTCTCAAAAACCTCAATCTCTCTCTCTCTCACTCAGAATCCCAACTAGAGAGAAAAAATCTGCGACAGTTTGGGAAGTGAAAATTCAAGGGAGAATACAAACAAGAGCTCAGATCATGGGATTTGTTGTACACACTTGAACTCTGATCATGGGGTTTTTGTTTTTATACTGAGTTGCAGCATCCGAGTGGAATTGAGATCATGAATCCTCTTCCAGTTCCAGCAGCAAAGCAGCCTGCAAACACTAATTTCGTGGTAATTTTTGCTAATCTGTCGTCCTAATCTGGTTTTCCACCGTTTGCGCGACGATTCCTCGTCCACTAATCAATCCAGTCGCTCACTAATCAAACTGCTAATCAACTGTCCCTAATCAATCTACAAATCAAACTACTAATCAAGCTACTAACCAAACACTGCTAATCCATCTACTAATCAAGCTACTAATTAAGTGTGCTAATCAAGCTACTAATGGAGCTACTAATTATTAAGTATTCTAATCAATCTACTAAGCAAGATAGTAGTGTTAAACTGTGCTAATAAGTCTACTAATCAAGCTACTAATCAAGTTTGCTAATCAATCTACTAATTCCAGTGTGCTAATTCAAACCTACTAATCAATCTACAAATCAAACTACTAATCAAGCTACTAATCAAGCTACTAATCAAGCGACTAATCAAGTGTGCTAATTAATCTACTAACTCAGTGTGCTAATCAATCTACTAATCAAATGTGCTGCCGTAATTGGGTTTAGGGTCCGCTAATTTTGCTGACAAATAGGGTAACTCGAGATTATAGCGCTAAGCTTAAGTCTAATCCGGTAGCTAATTACATCAAATCAGGCCGGTTATCAGCTGACATATGGATAGATAACCCTGCATTTACGCTGCCCTAATTTAGCATTCCAGTGGTTTTTTTAATAAAATTTTTATACCTGCCCAATTTTTGCATTCCAGTTTCATTTTTTTGCTACTTTTGAGTATTCATTTTTAATCTGCAAGGGTTTTTTTTAAATTTCCCTATTAAATGAAATTTTAATTCTTTGAAATTTTAATTCCCCATTTATTTATTTCATTTAAATTTTTTTGGGGGAATTTGGAATATTGGATCAGAACTGAAGATTTTTCTTTTATTTATTTATTTATTTTTTCCTTCTTTTTTCTTGGTTGAAATTTTCAAGACTATAATTGAAAGCATGAACATTTATTTTATTTTTTATTTTATTTTTAAATTTTTTTTCTGATGGTTTAATTTCATCTGACAAAAGGTGAACCTTCTATTGAAAAATAATTTTAAAAATAAAATAAAATAATAAATCTGCTTTTGGGTCAACCTATAAAGTTATGTTAGAATCAATTGTTATTTTTCTATTTTTTAATGTAATATTGGAGTATATAATTTGGTATGAATATGAAACTATGGTTGGGGGAAAGAAATATATATATATATATATATAATTTATTTATTTTATTTTATTGCCTTTCTTTATGTGTTTTTAATGTTCACTCCAACCACATTAATAGGTTTCAATAATACATGACAATAAAAAAGACAATAATTGATGCTAACAAGAGTTAGGCCAAAGAGTCTAGAGTTTAAGAAGAAAACATATGGGTATCTTTTTTTTTAAAAGTTTCAAGCAAAAGGTTTAACATTGTCAAATGAAATGAAATCATCAAAAATGTTACATTATGAACCATGTGTTTGATTAAGTCACTCATCTTATTGACAAAAAAAAAAAGAGTTGGGAATCATGGGTTTTGGTTTTTAAATATTTTTTTTCATAAAAATGATAATAAATTTGTCCTAATGCAAGTATTAGACGATTCCAAAATCACTTCATTTTGAAAATTTTAAACTTTTAGTGTGAATTTTGGCTAATGAGAAAAAAGGTTGATGAGTCATTGAATATTGATCTACAAGAAGAAACTAAAATTATATTGGTTCTACCTACACTTCCTAACAATGCCCCTTTTAAAGCTTTTGTTCACAATTGTATTTGGGTTTTCCGTTGCTTCGCACTACCAATGACAATGATTAAATTGTTTTGTGTGGAAGTTTTAAGAAAAATTGTAATCAATTTTGTTTTTTCAAAGGATAAAATTTTGTAAATTTCACTATATGTCATTTTGTTGCATTAATATTTTTTTTACATTCTTGATTTGCTAAGCAAAATGCCAACGAAAGTCTAATTCATTAGAAAAGTTCACAACAAGATACAAACAAACAAAAAAAAAGAAAAGAAAAAAAAGTCTTTTCCCATAGGTAAATCCAACCCATGAATTTCAAGGAGGGCGTTGGTTGGAAGGAAAATAGCTTTCACCTTGGGGGGGGGCGCACAAGATTGCCATTGACACTAATCTTTGTGGGCATATGTTAGTACCAAAATTTTCATAGTATCCAATTGCTAGCCATGTTGAAGAACATAATTGCCATTGCCATGAAGGACATTGCAATCATATGACCACCAATCCCCATGCTAATTTTTCCTTCAACAAAATATGTCACTAGTATGGACTTCCCATCTTGCAACTTCATTGAAATGGTCCTCACCATCATCCAAGAAGAAAGTCCCATGTGTTGTAATGAATAAATCTTTTTCACCCAATGCAACTATCAACATGAAAGTTGAGTTTTGAACTTCGGCAATAGTTGGAGCAAAGCCTTGTATTGGCACAATAGATCATTCATGCACATGCACATTGATTATGTTCACAATTGTTGGTAATGTGTGGAGCTTTCAGGATTTTTACCATGGTACCAAGTTCCCAACATAAGTGCTAGTTCATGCAAGGCCTTTTGTGTCAATCAAAAAATTGTCTCACTTGTTGGAAATTATTTCTATACTTGTTTGAAACACCAAAAAAATCCATTGCCTTTTCTGTAGTTCCTTTCAAAAATGGAGTTTGCAAGTAAGTCATGGCCAAATAAGAGCATAGAAATGGTCAAGGGTCCAAACCTTAAACTAATAGGTTTTTCAACATTGTCAAAAATAACTTTTTGTATTTTGGGGCTAAGGGAAGGTTGTTTCTACCAATGTTTGTGTTTTACAATATTATATAATTATATTGAGTAGTTGAATTTGTTCAAAATCTATTAGCGTTTTGTATCATGTGGTGTATTGTTTTATGTCCTTCAAGATTCTTACATGATGGATATAATTTTCAACAACTAATTGGTGTTTATATTGCAATTGATTGAGCTTAATAAACTAAATTTGTGACCTTTGTGAAAGTCCTACATATCTCAAAAAACTATCATAAAATATGCACAAAGACACATTTGCAAAATGTGAAATTTGGTACAAGTCCATGTGCTTGTTACTCATTGTTGATATCTCCAAAGAAGAGAAACTAGGTTGAGCAAGATGAGTTTAAATGTTTGCAATCGTTACAAATGTTGAAGATGCCAACACATGATACAAAATTTTCCTTTAATCATGTTTTTGAGCATTATCTTCACACTTGAAAGGTGACAAAGATTTGAGACTCATTTGAGTTCAACACATTTTGGAAAGGTTTCACATCATCCCTAATTGTGTAGTTCAAAAACTCTAACATTTTTGTTAATGACTTTGATTAGGAGTTGGTTAGTTGAATCATGAAGAGAAGACTTGACAAATCTCTTGAAAACTGTGGGCAAATGTGAGTATCTAATTCAATATTGGATAGTTGTTGTAGCATTATGAAGCCACTCATGACCAATTGCAAACATATGTCAGGTTTATGACCATTTACAAATCATTATCACTAACACGATTTCATGAAGCCATGTTGTTATGTTGAGTTATGACAAGGTTAGGTTGAAAATAATTGCTTTGCTAATTGTATTCCAAGATATGGTGGACTTGAACAATTTGTTGGTGCATTCATGATTCAAAAATGTTATGTTGTTTAGGAAGCCAATAATTGGGGACTTGCAACTTAGTGTCCCAGTGAATGATGAAAACAATTTGAAAGGTGGGTAAAACTTGTATATTCTCCTCATACACAAGTTTGGTTTTAATACTAACATTTTCTAGGGTTTTTAAATTTTAGTGTAAAGTAATGCCCTTAGTACAATGCATTCCTTCATGAAGTGCCCCACTTCTAAGGAATTATCTATTGTAAAACATTGATAGAAGTCTTCAAAATGAACTACCAAGTATCATTGGGAAAAAAACCAGTTTTCAAAACACTTCGCCTTTTGTCAAAGAGTAATTTCTCTAGATAAAGTGCGTTTCACATACAATAGAACTTTTTCCCATTGCTTTGAAACTTTGTCTTGAGCTTTTGTCTCCCCTTAAGAAGGCTTTTATGCCCACCAAAATAAGAAAACGATGACACTTGAAACAATTGTTTTGAAAACGTGTTTAATCTATGTATGTTAAAGCAATCTAGCAATGTAAAAAATTAAAACTTGCCCTAATTTTTGTAGTGTATTTAGAGTGACACAAGAACTCATTGAAGATATTTTGCACAAGAAGCTTCGACACCCTACAAATTTAAGGCATGTTTTTATAATGGAAAAGGGTAGGACCCTTGGCCTTTCCTTGTTTTTTGGTGCCCATCATTCAAATTATTTCCCTTATGCCTAGGCACCTCAAAACAAGGAAAGGCCTCAAGCACTACCTTTTTTGCATACATAAAGACTTATTATGATTTTTGAGTGTAATTGAAGGGTGTGTTATCCATCATATTTTTTCTTTCAATATTTAGGGATAGTTTTTAAAATTGGAATTTAAAAATGCCCCGTTGGTGTGGTCATTCCAATTTTAGAAATGCCTTGCCCCCTTTTTTTTTGGGCATGATACCCACTAGGTACTCATTGGATACCAAGGGGAAGGGCGGGGTGGACTTGGAGTAAATTTTATGCTTGATAATGCTCTCAACCACAAGATTTACTAAAATCAAGCCCACACTCAATTCCCACTCACATGGCCTTTATTTTGATGAAGCCTTGAGCTTTATCCTACACATAGTTTGGAAAATGTTAGAGATACAAAATAAATTAATTAAAAAAAGGTAGTGTCAAACTTCCAACAAATGCTAGAATATGAAATAGGATATGTACCTTAAAGTGACATATGGCACATATCGGGAGTGGCACATGACATTTTACCAAATAGACACCTTGTTATCAATAATTAATGTAAGAAATTTTATGGGTTATGGTTGCCCAATTAATTTCAACTCATATTCATATGTTGACCCTGAATGTATTCAATTTTTGGTAACATTGTTTAACACCTTTTGTAAAAAATGTAGGGTAAAGCTTAAATCTAAGGGCTTTAGCAAATGTAAAAATCTATTTTGTTTTTTTTCCATGTGAAAACCAATGGTCCTATGACCTAAAAGGAGCATCAAATAGGGGAAATGGAAAGTGCCCTAGTTTGCAATAGGTCGTTGATTCAAGATGCCATGAACATGATTAACAAAGGAGTTAAGATAATAATTGAAATCTATTTTCCAAAATAAATTTTTTTTTTGTTTGTTTTCTTTTATGTTTTGCAAGCTATGGATGTTCAAGTTATGAATGTAGTAAAGGAGGGTGGATGCTTGATATTTTTGTCAATTTTTAGTATGGTGGGGTGTGAGTTGTTCATCTTTTTAGTTGTGTTTGTTTCCTTTTAATGACGAATGTGGTGCCTATGGAAGATTATTAGTGAAATGGAATTTGTTGAATTGGGAGAGGTGATCAAGAAAGAGGATTTAAGGAGTGGTCTTGGATCTTCAACAATAGTGGATTTTGTGACAAAAAAAACTAAGGCCCACTTTAAACAAGGGTCCAAGGAGCAAGGTCCAATGAAATCGAACATTTTTATTGGTCAAGAACTTTAAATTGGTCCCAAGGCCTGTAGACAAGGGTACTAGACCCAAAAAAATCAAATTGTCATTTAGCTTTCATGGCATCATTTTGGAGGGAAACCAATTGGTCCAAACCAAAAAGAAAAGCTTAAAGGAAAGCTCATGGTTTGGAGAACCAAAGTGTAAACTAAGGTTCAAGGTTGCTCATTTCTTTGTTTTTTTTGTTTTTTTTCACTATTTTCATTTACCCTTGTTCAAATTGTGTGAGAATGGGAAACACGCTATGGATTGAGGATATTGTTGCAACTCCTCCATTTTTTTTACCAATTTTAGAATTGACATGTCCAATAAGGATCTTTACAAGGTGGTTGTTAGAAGGAATGCATTCCCCACCTTTTCAAGGGAACGAAATGAAGGTGAATCGAAAGGTGGGGCAAAAAGTGGAAAGTTAAAATGCGAATTTTCACAAGTGAAAGGCGATTTGAATTTATAAGAGATGCCTAAACCGATTCCCATTCCAAAGAAAAGCACCAAAGAAAAAAACAATTGTGGTATCTTGTGATTATGCTCATCCATTGTGTGTAGTAAGATTAAAAAAAAGGAAAAAAAAAAAAACAAAAAAAAAAAAAAAAAAAAACACAAACAAACAAACAATTAAAAAAACCATGAAAAAAAAGTAAGAAGAAAAAATAAAAATACCAAAGGTTAACCTAATCCTCTCACATGCCAATCATGCATTTTGATATTGAACATTTGAATTGAACCCCAAGTCTTTAAACACACTTATTCTACTTCAAGAATTTTTATTTACTTTTAATGTGAAGAAGGGTCCAATTCAAGGTGCAATTTGCTTCAAATTGGTCCCCAAGCTTTTGGTCTTTGGACCCTTGTCTAAAGTGGCCCTAAGCGTCAAATTTTTTTGTTCATTCTTTGTGTGATTTTTGCTACAAGTAGCAAAGGTGTTTATAAGCCATATTATCTTTATGTGCAGATGTAGTTAAGTTTGTTGAGTGTCTTCCGGTACATCTCTACAATTTGAGAATCGTTAAACAAATTGTTTAATAAAATCATGGGTGTAATAGTAATTGAAGTGATGAAAGGTTCTAGGGAATGCTCAATGGAGTAGGGCAATAGAAGGTCATATCTACTAGAGATCTAACAAGGTTCAATTTCTAGTTTTTCTATTCAGTGAGGGTGTTGAGGATGTGTGAATATGTCTCTCATCACGATTGCTCTTGGTTTTGCATTGTTGGGATTTCGGTTGTGTTGGTTCAAGGAACTGAGGTTGGAACCATTCATTTTATCATAGTTACATCCTGGCCACTTTTCTTGCATCAAAACTATTCCAAAGAATTGTACAAGTGTTGCACCAGTGATCAATGAAAAAGACCTTAGTGATACTTGGAAAATGCTAGATGAACTTCACTATTCCTCACCGTGAAAACTGCAATCATGTCTTCCATCTACCAATTCCATTGTAGATTCAGAACCTGCAACTTGCATCCATCAATCAAGCAATAAATGCACATATTGAAGATGATGCTTCCTTGTCCCATGCTCCAATCAAAATGATTAGGGGAGGGAGAAAAGCTCACTCATCACACCATAGAAATTCCTGATCCACAATTCATGACCAGAAACTGATTTCACCTTGTATTTCAAGACCCTGGCACATTACCTAGTAGAGTAGATTCAGCACCAGGAAAATCATAACCTGGTCATTTTCTGTCAATTGAAGGTGAACTAGGTGTTTGGGCAAGTCACCAGCAGATTGGAGTGGTTTTTCAGTGAACCAATTCAGCAACATAAATGATCCCCACACTGCAACACAGCACACGGATGTGACCAGTCAAGATGTACTGAGAAGCTACATGCACATCTGCTAAACCAACAAAAATAGACCACAATAGTCACCAAAACAGGTCTGAAAACAGAGTGCCAATTCTGACACAGACCCCATTTCTGTCACCACCTTAACATCCAAACCAGGCAGCAAGTCTTGAGTCAAACTGATGAAGAAAAACATGACCTTGCACTGATTCTGCATCAAACCCACACAAATCTTCATTACACAATCCAGGAACAAATAGACTGCATTGTAATCAGTGCATGCATTTGTTGTGTTCGGAGAGGAATTTAGTCTGAGATCACCTTCTGGATGGGAGGAATCACACTGGAGTGACAGGATTTAGCCTTGTCCTATATCCACTGAACTTTTCTGCAAACCACAAGATCCTAAAAGATGAGCATCTGCAAATTCTTGAAAGGCTTGCTTCCAAACATCCGCACAACTGAACCAAGAAGCAACAATAAGCCACAAAGTAAGTCCCAATTTGAAGCAATGCTCCTTACATTTCCAGGATCATCGTCACCCAGGGACCCAAGGGCTAAATTCTCTCTATTTGCTACAAAGAAGTTCACTGCAATGCACAGCAGATGCCATTTGGGGGTTTTCAAGATAGTTGTTCCATGAAGCTGGGCGCTAATCTAACCCTCCTACAATTACTCTCAGCACTATGCAGGATATCAACTCAGACATACCAATGTGCATGAGCTGATGATTGAGATTCAATCTCCACATTTGCATCTGGAAACCAATAGACAGAAAGTTGAAATCCTTTACTGCAGTGCCTCACTGAAACTTGCAGATGAATAGAGAAATATATTCACTAGATTTTATCATAAACAACCTCTTAAAAGTTGCTCATACAAGAAGCAAACAATACATCCAAAAAGACAAAGCTTCTCCTTACAGTAAGATATAGCAGCACATGTTAGCTTGACTCATTGTCTCCTTCAGGTCCACAAACATCATCCTCAATGCTGTTAGTAGCCTGAGGCATTACTTCCCTGCTAGCAGCAGCAGCAGCTCCAGTTGGTCCCTCTATTTTTCTTCTCTGGTCCACCACATTCACACATAGAAATCATCAAATAAGTGATCCTAGATAAATGATCTAGAGTGTGAGGAACTCATACAATCCACAAGAAACAACTATGAAAGCAATTAATCCAGGCAACTAAGGTAGGTCCAGTATATTGCACCTTTGATATATTGCTACTTCTTGTGGACTCTCCAGGGCTTTCTTCTTCATCATCATCGTCTGAGGAATAGTCAAGTAGAAGACCCATGGGATTCTGTTGAGAACAAGGCAGGCCATGTTCAGGGTCAAAAGACACCAAAAAGGAGAAACAACACTTGCAACAAGTCAGGAACTGTCAATTCTCCTAAAATGAAACAACACCACAAGTGTTCTAATGTACCTACCTTTGCTTGAGCCATCTCCTGAACAACCTGTGTTGGCTGTACAACTTTCTCTGAAGACTGGACCTGCCACCAAAGAGGCAATTCAGGGAGAGAAAGCATAGGGCACTAACCTATCAACAAGCGTAAACACAAGCAATTGATGCAAACCATCTAACTTCTCCCTCATTCCTATAGAGAGACATGTCTATAAAAGTGGAGAGGAAACTCTACAGTCAAACTTGAAAGGTAACTGTGGTGTCTGTTCCAGCAAAACAAAACTAACACGAGAAGAATGAGTGGGGTCAGAACTCATAACCATCAGCTTCATCATATCACATACAGAGAAATACCACAAATGCACAACTGAGATGAGCTAATATCCTACTGAGACTGAAGCCTAGCCAGAACAAAATGAGCTAGATAAGACAGGAACTAAGAGAGAACAAGAACACTACGGAAGAAGACCAAAGAAAATGATATATAAGGCAGCTTCAGAGCAAGGAAACTTCTGTGCAAGCATTAATTGTCTTCAGATTTCAATTCAAAGAAAATCACAAAGCATATACTGGAATGAATGATGTTTGACAAGAAGCTACAGAGGACAGTCAGACATCCACAAGCCAAACTTGGTAAAAGGATAAATATCTCACCTTCTTTGCCTTTACTGCAAATACTGGAACACGTGGTTTCGTAACAACTTGGCTGCCTAAACTTGTTTCCGACAGACCTTTAGCTCTGAGTTCAGGAACATGGCTGACAAGGGTGTCGACCACTTGTGCCGTTGATCGCACTCCCACATCAGTGCTCTGCCACAATTGATACATCGTTAGAATCATAAAAGTGATGTAAGTTACACTCCACTTTCTTCACCCACAAGCCAAGTACAGCAGGGATGCTAATTTCAGATAGAGGATCAAGAATGTTTTACCTTTAGGCCACTCCCTTTTCCCTTTGAATCTTCATTTGAGTCAATGTCTACCTCATATTCATCTTCTAGATCATCGTCATCCAGTCGCCGCACAAAGTTTTGAGAATTCTGTTAGGTAAGGAAGCAGCACAGCAGATTCACATCAATTACCAGCCATGGAAAAAACATGCATGAGATTCAAAACCTTGCAGCCCCAATATTATACATGATTGACTATATATCCATAAAAGAATTTTCACAGACAAGGTTGACCTAAACAAGCATGCTCTGGGACTTGGCAGCAGTGTATGTATTCACCTGGAAAACAACTGCCCGCAGAACTGCCTCATCTGCTTCAGCCAACTCCTTCTCCTGATCCAGGCATCCCAAATGATCCCTTTTTCATGAATGCCCCAGTTTTGACAAGAATGCCTCCATTTTGTCGTCTACATCAGCTCTAACTCAAAAGATGCCACACCTATGTCTATCATGAAGCATGTCATATGCTCCAACAATGATGCTTACCTTGACTTCTGCAGTGCGACGAAGTGCCTGCATCATGTCCTCCACTCCCACCATTGCATGTCGTGCCTGCAAACAATCAATCACATCAAGCTTGGGAAGGAACACACACACAGAGAACATATCTACAAGATTGCACAGAAAACTCCACAACACTTTGAAGGTGAAACAACAAGAATGAGTGTAGCCATAACCTTATGAACTTACAAAATACACAGAACATGCACGCATGCACACACATGC
>Ga0209611_10005089_pt1 | contig 22252 bp, 18 predicted proteins | sample S1TSphgellanicum_3_FD_187693 | JGI IMG/M metagenome (GOLD analysis project Ga0209611, IMG submission 187693) | Host-associated microbial communities from peat moss isolated from Minnesota, USA - S1T2_Fc - Sphagnum magellanicum MG (SPAdes) (version 2) | ecosystem: Host-associated > Plants > Peat... | reverse complement strand
TATGCTAGATCATTTGATAGATGGGGAATGAAGGATTGGGAGTTGGATCTTGTTTGCAAATCAATGGTGCATGAGTTGATAGAAAAGTTGAAATAGTTTTATCATGTGTATGTTTATTCATAATATTTGTGTTAGTGTTGTTCACATGCATCCAAATATTTTGACAAGAGTTTTTGAGTGTGGTTCGGAAGCACCTGAATTCCACAAAATTCTCACACACAACATGTCCAAAGACCATTCAATAAATTTTGTATAAAACCTTTTGCAAGTCCTATAATATGCACTTAGAGCTAATTTTTGGACTTAAAAACCAAAATCAATTGGTCAATTTTATAATATAAAACTATCATTTTTAATATTTGTTAAAAATTGAATGGTTGTACTATATCCTATCATTTTGCACGTAGATTTGTGCATTGCACAAGTTGATTTTCTAACACTAATAACTTGCAAATGCCATGATCTACCCTAAACCATTATTTATTTCCTATAGGAGTAAACCTAGAGATTCCTAATGAAACATGGTGGTAAGATTGGCATGGAAATGACAAATTATGCTTAGAAGACACAAAAACATCAAGCACATGAAAGTGTGTGTTACTAAACTTGACAAAAAGATTGGGCCACCTATAATAAGTATTGGGAATGGATGGGAAGAGTTGAAGACAATTAATGAGTTGAAAGTAGGGGACCATGTTGTGTTCATTCTGATTGTTGCTTCTACATTCAAGGTTTAGGGTGCTAACAACATCAAAAATTACAAAACATGTAGGTAGCAAGATTGAATTTTGAAGCATGGTGTTGATCATTATTTTCCTTCAACAATTCCATGCCTTGGAAAGTCTATCCACACATCAAAAGGGGAAAAAAAATCACAAATGAAATTGAAACCATTGCCAAGATAGATAATATCTTTGCACAATGGTCCATTTTTTTTAGTTCAATAAGTTTCACTAGTACTACTTATAAGCTCCATGAGTCCTACGATGGTGTTGTTCCTAAGAAACTCTTTTCATGAAGGTCCCAATTACCAACAATCTCAATGAACTTATTTCTAAAAACTTTAGGTTGCAATTAGTTGTTACATATTTGTGGGATTAAATTGAAGATTTTCTAGCTTAAATAGTTTCATGAGTTAATTTTTTTGTGTAAAATTTAAATGTAAATTATTGTTAATGTAATTTAATAGTAGTTACTATAGGAAAAAAATAAATTATTTTTTGCATTTTCATGAAGGATATTAAGTTGAAGGAAAACTTCTTTACAACTTTTTTCAACTCTGAAAACATGATTTCCACGTGCATGAAAATGGCTTAAGAAAAATAATTGTATTTTAATATTTGATTACAAATGAAATTTAATGTTTTTGACCAATATTTGTGAGTTAAGGGGCACCCACCAAAATAATGGGCATTCACATTATAATAGTGAGCATCCACATCAAAACAATATATTACTAACCAACCTACTAGAAAGTGGGCTTTCACATCAAAATATTGATTCAAAAAATGAAATAATCATGCACCCTAAACATTTAAAGTGCATGCATGGTAACCATTAGGGTGCATGGACACATACATGGTGCCTAAATGAAATAACACAAAACCATGAAAGGCAAACAATGAAAAAACATTATAATGGATCCCTTTGTTATAATTCCTAGAGTTTGACCCTAGGATCACAAACCTTTAAGCTCTTGATCTTTGCCATGAGAATAATCACATGGCCAAGAAAATACCCAAAATTTTGGAAAACACTCCTCATAACTATGACATGCCCTAGTTATTTGACCCTTGATAATGGAATTTTTTATATTATTAAATTAAAGGTCCAAGGATCTATGAAAATATTTCATACCAAGGATTAAAGCAAATTTTAATAGCCATTAAATTTGTTAAATTCCATAAATGCATATTAGTTTTGAAATTGAAAGGAGTGAGGAAGTGGATCAAGGGGTTTGTTGGGATATTATGAAATTAAAGGGGTAATATTGCATTGTGCACCAATTTTCAAGCCAATTTTTCGTCCTAGTTTTTCATTAAATTTGTTTTAGTCTCCTATCCAAGTGAAATGTAATTTAATTTTTTTTTAAATATTTGAAATTGAGCATTTAAAGGGTGTAATCACACTATTAAGGCCCACTTCAAGTTTAACAACTGCTTAATTTTACACTTTTTAAAATGTTAAGTTAAATCAATATTTTAAATGTTTGGTAAATGTATATATTATGAATGTTTCTAATACATTATGGAAACATTTGAAAAAGTTTGAAACAAATCTAACATTGAGTATTGAATACCCAAAAACATTTTCTTAGTAGTTTGATGAAACAAGTCAATGTTTTTAGCACTTGAAAAACTCATAAATGACTCCTTAATGGATTTAAAATGACATATTTTTGGGACATTATTTAAATAAAATTTTATTATGATATTATAATGTAACATCTTTGTGAATCAAAATGATTTTTTAAAGATTTTGTTAAACTTGTAAATGGAATATCCTTATGATATTTTGGGATTATTCAAGGAGGTGGGTGTGGGTCCTAATAATGCGACTACATGGGCATAATATTAATCAAAATAAATTTCTTACACATTATTGTAGTTTGACATTACATTGTTTATTTATTATATTATTAGGTTTAAACTAATTATAATAGTTTTTTAATCAATGTTGTAAAATAATTGTATGATCACATTGTCTATGTAACGACACATCATTTTGTCCACATCTTCTACATAATTATTTTTTAGACATTATATTTTAAATGACTTTATCCTAGTCACATTTTCAAATGACATCTTGGACATCCATGTCACTTTGTCATCAATCATGGATGCCATATTGATGAAAACTTGCAATGAAAAAACAATGTCAGCTAGGTTTCTTGTTACCAAGATCCAAGCTACAAATAGTTTAATTGATTTATTGTGCCAAATGTTCATGCACATATACAAGATCATGTGAACCTTCCAACCCCTAACCATGATTCCAACCATGGCATTATGGTGGACCTTCCCATATCATTAAAGTGGTTTTCCAACTAGTGGTTTTGGATAAGACTTAATGAGTGGATCTTTTGATGATATTGATCAGTCCATCTATGTGAACAGACAACAAAATTTATCACAATAGTCAAGTTGGGCACTTAATATGGCCACGAGCCATCATGTATGTTTACATGTACAATGTGGTGATAACCTATTCCTTGTTTAATTTCATCATAATTGTCATGGTTTCAACTCTGATCCCATCAATACAAATCTCAATACCAAGATGCCCGATTATTTGGCTAGTTAATTAATAATATGATCATTGGAGAAATTCCGTAGCATATTATTCATGTAATTAAAAGGCTAGATTATATTGGTTTCACAAATGTGAAATCCAAGATCCAATGTACACTATAATGATATATAATATATTTGTTGGGAATACTAGTCACGTCGGTGATCTTTGATTAGTTACACAATGTTGTATATGATCATCACCAGACCAAATTTGTGAAAAATTAAGTATGGTCATGGTCATATACACACTAACAAAAAAGTTTGACATCATTGATATTAATGTCAAAATGATTAATAAGATTGAATTGATATAAGAAATTTGATTGCTATTAATGTTCAACTATCTAGAATGTAATATTAATTATTATAACATTGAATGTCAATTGTCAACATCAAGGGCATATGTGGTTGCAACCATTGACTAGGGCAACCACATAATAATTGGTGCTTTGGTGAAATGTGTCAATATCATTTAAAGGTGGTGTACCAAGTGGTTGTGTATAAGTGAATGTTTGATTCTACTTAAGACTTGATACTCTAATTGTTAATGTTTTTGAAGTTTGACCACAGTACAACCATTATCACCAATTAGGCATTTAATATGTCCATGGTCCATAATCCCAAATTAATGGTGCCACATATTAAATGTATAACAACTATAATTCATTTTCAATTTGGTCAAATTAACAAGGGGAAGCCAAAGCTTAATAATATATTATACATTGACATAGTCATTTAATGACCAAGTCATGAAAGTCACGATTTGGTATAATGATCAATTGATTTACAAGAATTTCCTCCACTATTGTGGATGTTCCAAATTGTGATTTAAATTGATTTACAAAAAATCATCAACTTAGTAACTGAACAATGTTATACTTTGTGTGTGGCTAAAACATGAAAACAAATAGCCTAATTGAAATACATCACATTGAGGTTAATGGGTAAATGCATAGTCTAGTGGTTCTTTTTAAGTAGATACAATTTTTGCAAGAGTCACAAGCAAATTTTTATAAATGATTTATATGGATATGGTTTCAATTTCAAAGGTTTTCATTAGTGTAATCTTTGACTTCATAAGTTTCAGTCACTTATGAAGCCTTTTTAAGACTAGATTAAAACATCAACATCCTTGAATGACTTTTTGTTCTTTGTTTTTTGTCTCTTTGGTAAAAGGACACTCCCCTCTAATTTATTTGTTTTCAAGATTAGAATTGAAACAATGATGTAATTTGCTCATGGGGGCCAATGACAAAAGACAAAAGAATTTTATGTCAAAATCTTGTAAATATGCAAATGGTTAGAGGATTGTTATCATATGTGTACTATTCAATATTTTTTTGTGAAAACATGATGATAGCAAGAATGATCATGGTCATAACCTTGAGCTTGTTACTCACAAGTGAAACTATTAGCAAGTTTGTGATAGTTTTTGTTAATCCTAGTTGACCTCATCAACTCCTTGAAGGTTTACAAAATTACACAATTTAGTTCGCTTAAACTTGAAAATGTTGATCCCACAATGAGCAATCAACAGTAAAAAGGGCCAAGAAAGCATAGACATGATTCACAGAGAATAATATGCCAATTTCCAAACCTTATACACCCTAAAATAGCCTTGATTTTGAAGCTTTTTATCCCAACAATTCACATCTTTTGGCCTATTTTTTAATTGGCATTACCAATAAAAGCCAACAACACATATTATGCAAGAAGTTAATATTATCCCAACATGGTATGAACATTGTGGAAACAATCTTTAAAAAATAACAAAATTTTGATTTTTTGGAACTACAACTTAATTGCAAGCATATGTTTTTAATTTAGGTGACCAAAAGTCAAGCACTTGCAAAACCTTGCTTAATACTCATCATTCACAAAATTCCATGCAACTTGTGTGTTTGTAGCCGCTTAAAACTTCTTAATAGTTGGTATGAATGGTTTGTAGGGATGATGGATGTTAAGATCAAAGTCCAATGTGGTGAGCATTAGCATTTTTCCCAATAGCATTTGAATCTCCTTCTCTACCTTGTTAACATTTTGAACATCAACACACATCATAATCATCATTGATATTACAATAGACCCCAATAATAGAAGAATGTAAACCACATATTCAAACTTCATGTTTAGCCATGGAAACTCCTTTTGCCACCATCTCTCTACCATCCTTAAATCCTTCTTCCTAAACCCTAAAACACATTTATTCTTAAAAACTTTCCGATGATGAAAACTCCAACATATTACAAAGGTATAGATTACTGGTTGTTTCATAATGTGGCTTCACCATCTTTCCTACATCCATGGCTTTAATTGTATATACTATGTTTGTTGAAACATCAACTTTTTTTGCCAACATCTCATTACCATCCTCAAATCTATCTTCCCAAACCTTCAAAATTTGTCGACAATAAAAACTCTAACATACCATAGAAGTCCATACATACATGTCTTTATGTTTAAGAAGGAAAAATAGATGACAAAAATGATGATAAATATTTTCATTAGCCATGTTAAATAGGGTTTGATAGGTTTGTGAGTATTTTTGGAGGAGGTCGAAGGGAATTATTTTTAGAAAGAGACCAACTTTTTGAATATTCATCATAATAGGGTTGTGTGTAGGCCTATTTTTTTAGACCAATGGGGTAACTAAATTTGGTGCTTTCATTTTTTAAAATTAATTAATATCTTAAGTTATAGTCAAAATGTGTAATTGGTATTTACAAATAGGGTTCCAACAAAGTAGTTGTGCTTTTATTTTAAAATTTTCATTTGAGATTTCAAATAAGGATGGGGTGATGTGATTAATAAAGTTCTTGAATTTGGTAAATTTGTTTTATTCATTAGTGAGGTAATAGTCAAAATGTGTGATTGATACTTATAGATAGAGTTCCAACAAATCTTTTTCTTTCCTACAATCCCCACCAATTCAGGTTTTAAGATTTCATCCTAAGATAATAGAAATTTTTGATTACAAAATATAAATAATTTATTCATTTAAATGATTCACCTTGATTTTGTGGTGGTGAACAAGTTTTTTTAATATTTAATTCCATTTAAATGATAATTATATTATCAAAATTATAACATATTATAATCAACTACATGTAATTTCAATCAATGTCAATAAAAATTCAATTCTTAAAGTTCATATTATATAGTATCAATCATTTCACCTAAAATTAAATTAATGTACATTAAATGTATAATTGAAATGCTACACTAGACTTTAGACCTGAAACCTTAAATTGTGAACCCTAAATCCTAATCCATCAACCCCTAAAGTTCCTTCAATGTTATAATAACTATTGCAACCCCACTTTGAGGGAAGTGTGAGGTCGCCACTCACACTCCCGAAAATGGGATTTGGGAGTCCTCCGGGACTCCCGAAAATTTAAAACGCAATTGCAAGGGCTAAAACACCTTGCATTGAGGTACTATTTATACTGTTGAAAAGGTTTCAAAGTGTAGATGTCCAAAATAGCCTCACATGAGGCATTTGGACATTTGTAGCACAAGTTATGGTCGAAAGAAGGGCCAAGAATCAAACTAGCAATTTGACTCCCGACCACTAAAAGTCGGGTATTGACCCGATCCCGGTGTGTGTAGGTGGAGTGCGACACACTGTTGAAAAACTCTCAAGGAGAGCTACAAGTTTGCTTGAGTCCTTGTCCCAATCGGAGGTCGGGGCGAAAAGTCATGAACACTCAAAGTCCCAGGAGTCCAAACCGGGACAGTTTCGGGACTCCACTTTGGGAATCCCGGGAAAAAGTGCCATTCAGATGCAAGTGTGATGGTGAGATGCAAAAAATACTATATGGGGGAAGGTGGTGGCTTCCCCCAAGTCCGGGCCGTGGTGAGTAAAGTGAGTCCAATGTTGCTCGTGGCTTGTCCTAGCACCAGGGGTGCTTCAGAATGTGAACTAACCAACTTGTTGGTTAGTTTTGGATGCCTGACCGAATAAGTAAATAGTTGTCCCTTTTCCTAGTTTAATCCCGGAACTTTCAGCACGCCCCTCTTACCCCCTTTAGTGCTGGAAGCTGGGAGCGTGCCCCGAATCCCCTGCATTTCCGCAACTTGAGTGACTTAACCCCAACTTGGGGCTAACTAGGGACTTGGGAGCGCGTCAATAACATTATAGACCCTATGTTATACATTCAAAACCCTTTACGTTTGAATGTAAAATCCTATGCTATATTAACGTATATCTTATTCCATGCAACCTAATATAATGCCTTGCACCCTAAACCTTAAATGAAATTACACACATGCCCTATCTCATACAATGTCAAAAAGATTCTTTAATTTCCCTCTAAAACATTTTATCTTCAACCTTAAATGATACAACATAAATCCAACACCCTACATTTTAAACCTTAAGTGTTATAAGATAGACCCTATGCCTAGTTACACCCTAAACCATACATTTCTAAACATAAACACCAAAATTTTCTATACCACAAATGATAATATGTTGTAAACATTCAATAATAAGCTAAGATCGAAACTGAACAACATTGCTACATGACATTAGTATGAAACTTTAATACGATCTCATCCACATCATTATGTATGGAGTGGACACCTCATTTTCATCATTCAGCGTTATAAATCATTAAGGGCAGAAGATCCATTAGACATAGTTTTCGTGAGCCAATTCTTGTAATGGGGAATTTTAGGCGGCTGATAGCTTTGGGTGGGAGTGTGAATCTTAGTTCTTTTTCAAAAAAAGGTAGAGCATGATTGAGTTCTTGTTTGAATTATTTTTTTAGTCTACACGTGAAGTTAGGGTTTCAAGAACGAATCTAGGACACCAAACATTTGGAGCTTTGGAGGGGATCAATAGCAAAAGACTTAAAAAAACAAAGCACCATCAAAATTTCCTTCAAGAATTTTTTTCAATTTACGCATGAAGTTAAGGTTTTGGGAAACACCAAACATCTGGAGCTTTGGGAAGGATCAAGAGTAGGACACCTAAAAAGATTGACCACGGTCCAATTTTCCTTTAAGAAGTTTTTTCACTTTATGTGTGAAGTTAGGGTTTTAGGAACAAATCCAAGACATAATGCATCTGGAGCTTTAAATAGGATCAAAAGCAAGAGACCTGAGAAAACAAAGCATAATCAAGCTCTCCTTCAATAATTTTTTCAATCTACACCTGAAATTAAGGTTTTGGGAACAAATTCCAAAACATTAAACATCTAGAGCTTCAAAAAGGATTAAGAGCAAAAGACTTGAAAAAAAAAAACATGCTCGAACTCTTTTACTAAATTTTCAATCTACACATGAAATTAGAGTTTTGGGAATGAATTCAAAACACCAAGCATTTGGAGCTTTGAAAAGGATCAAAAGTAGGAAACTTGAGAAGACACAACATGATTGAGCTTTCCTTCAAGAAGTTTTTTTAGTCTATGCATGAAGTTAAGGTTTCAAAAAAGAATTCGGGACACCAAACATTTGGAGCTTCAAAAGAGACCTAAAGCAAGAGAACTTTGGATTTGGTGGTTTGGAGCTCTGGACAAGATCAAGGACAAAATAACAAATAAAAACTAGTAGTTCAGCCTTTATTCATGATAATTTCCATTCCAAATGTTGTAGGGCATGGGAGAGAGGACTTTCGAGTGTAATCTTGCTACTCACTAAGCTCCATCGATTAATTTCAAACCATGGGTACAACACTTTCACTATTCCTACCCATTGCTCCTTCATTTCCTCAAGTCCTCACATTAATTGTGATAAATTACCATCACAAGTTAGTTTTTTTTTTAATAGTATAGTGCATTCCATAGTATAGAGCAATATGTGGTGACATGTTCTATTTCTGTCTACTTGAAAATCAATTTTGAATTCAACATTTTTTTTGCATGATAATATATTTTTGATTACTTGCACCCACGAAAGCCTATTTATTTTCATCTTGTGATGCCCATTTCATACATCTAATGTTTTTTAAAAGAGTTGCTCCAACAAAGAGTTCATTTGTGATTACTTTCCTTAGGTCATGGGAGGGAAAATTCTAAAACTTGGGTTTGCATGCTCAAAAACTTGTTACATTGATGGGGTTTGACAACGCTTGTTTCCAAAACGATATTGCTTATATTCGATCCCACCTCTTGTAACACGATGGAGCCATCACAAAAAAGAAAGTGAGTATTGCACAATCCTTTATTAACATCGCACTTATTCCAGAAATTCATGACTTTTATCATCTCAAATCCTTCCTATCCTAAAGCTTTCACGACATATTCTAGTTTACTTACTTTGCGCAATTTTGATGCAACCTCACCTTGATTTCAAGAAGCCTACTATTTTTTCATCACAATTCAAACATCAATTTCGTAATTAACCACCGGAAACTAGGAAATAAAAATAATAAAAGATCTTCTAACATTTTTGTGGTTCTTATTCTTTGGAAGGTATTGTGTAGACTCAAATTTATAACGCGAAAAAAAATCCTTCATTATAAAGATAACTATTACCGTAGTGCCACGAAAGGTTCGGGCGGGCTGTAACGATCAATTTAATTAATCTTGAGGAAATTTTTTGGAAAAGGTCCATCAGTGCTGCAAGAAATGCATTGTTTTCAAGGGAAAGGTCCAGTAATCTGCCAAAAAGGTCCATTACAGGTCCAAGCCAATTTCCATTTTTTTTTGTTTTGATGTTGCAAGCACACATGTGCAACATTCTAAGCATATAGGCATTTATCTGCACTCTGCATTGATCTGCATTGCACGACAAGGAAGAACCTATGCACAAATCACAGCTTGTGGCATGGCGTCGTGATGACATTCTTGTTACATTTGCCTCACAAAAGATGACACTGACCGTAACGACTCTAGACCACCAGGTGCATTGCACCATGCTGAACTCAGTCCTTGAACTGCACATACATGTTGCTCCAATCAAAGACATCCGGCAGAGGCTCCAAGTTGAAAGCAACGCTCAGTGCCTCACTTGCACACAATGCACCACCCTCATACAAGCCTGGATGATTGTTCCCTACCGTCATGAATTCCTGAATGTTCTGGACCAGCCAGAACGAAGCTTTGACACAACGAGTGAAGAACTGCTGGCAGATCAATGACCCTTGTGAGAAATCTATAGCATCCAAACCTGCCTGAATGCTGCAGTGCGAACATTGTCATCAAGCTTGAGAACAGGGGAGGAAAGAAAGGCAATCAAAGTTGACCATGCCTCGACACTGCCCTCATAAGAAGTGACAACATTTCTCAAAGCTTCACGCACCATCTGAGCATGTGCTTCTCCCTCTTCTGATTGCACACTATCCATCCCGCCAACATCGCTGACCTCTCTTTCTCCAAAGTAACCACCATCATCCACTTGCATTACATCATCATCACCCTCCCCATCCTGAGCAGAATCAAAATGCCCTGGATCTTCCACTGCCACCTTGCCAACCTCCACATTATCCACCGGGGCATTCTCATCCAAAGCCAGCAAGCTATCTGTAGCTGCTACTCGGACTGCATACGCCTCCATCCCTCCCTGCAACACCTCGCTCTGCAATGCCAACTGCTCATCAATCTGTAGGTATTCCTCGGCAGCAGTGGCTTGCGCAACAACATCCTGAATGGATGCTGCCGTTGCTGCTGTTGACGAGGATGCCCCAACAGCCTTTGCGGTTGCCCTCGCAGCCAGCTGCACCAAAGGAACAAGATCATCTTCGTCAGGCTCAGAATCGAAACCTTTAGAAAACAGCTGCTGCTCATCCTCATCACTAATCTCTGCATCATATCCTTGCGGGACCCTCCACAACTTGCCTGCATCACGCATCTTGCCAGCGACTCGCTGCACTTGCCTATCAAAAGTAGCATGCAACCTTGTAATCTGCCAAACCTTCTTCACAATGGATGCATCTCCATTCAAGCGCTCCCATGACGACAACAACCAGCCAACCGAAAGATCACGCATGACACCCACAGTCGTCCCCACCTTTACTTCAGCAACAGCATGGCCCTGCAGTTGCTGCCCCACATCCTGAGCATACCACAGGTGGTATGCAGCCTTGACAGCAGCCTTAAAGGGGCGATTCAAGCCTGTGTCCGCAGGCTGAAACTTACTAGTGGTTCCCCCTGGCACAAACAAGATGATCAAGTGGGGATACTCTTCCTTCATCCACGACAGGAACTCCTCACTCTTATGCACAGACCAACAATCTATGAGCAGGATTGCCTTTTGATCAACTGGCAGCTGGTCATTACTAGCCTTGATCATGCTCCCAACATACGGGTCAATCATTCCAATGATATATTTGCGCATGCTGCCCTGACTAGACCAATGAGTGGGTGTCTTAGCAAACACGAAGCCTTTGGCAGCTGTAGTTGCGCGGCATAACACGTTGGGCAAAGCTCTCAAACTGCCCTCTGCCCCACCATAGATGACTTGCAAGGGCAACATTTTGCCACTTGCAGCTGACGCAAGCACAATAGTGTAGCCCCGCTTGTCATCGCCATTTGCCACGTTGACATCCAGAGAATTCTTGGTGTGATAGGTGCGAGCATTGCCGGCCGGCACAAGCTACATCCCTGTCTGATCCCAGTTGATGACCTGCATGCGAAGGAAAGGGAAAAGAAATTTCGTGAGGCAAACTTTCTTCAACCAAACACGCGAAACAACGATTCAGAGCATCGTACTAACATTGACATCTATGCACTACGGGGTGGTGCAAGGCATTCTTGCTCCCACCAGGAAGGTGAAATTCTGTGCAAAGCAATGCAATGATATCCCATGTATTGCAGGCAGTTGAGGCGGTGACCATGCACAAATCTTGGCACAGCCAGATAAGAAGTCAAAAGCTGGCAGTGTAATGCAAATATAAATCAACACATGGATGCACATTGTTCTGCAGTTTCACACAGCTTACCAACTCTGGTGGGATGCCTTCACAATCCACAATGTTGGCTAGGCGATGCTTCAGCGTGTCTCCCTACTCCTGCCAATCCTTTGGCAGATTCTGCGCTACTGTGGTGGCCTTCCTGTAGCTCCAGCCCATCTCCTGACTGGCAAACTTACGGCACCATTGCCGGCTGACGCTGAAAGTGGTGCCGTTGTCGAACACAACCCCTGCTGTTGTTGCTACTGCCCCAAACACTAGCAGCACACCAATGGTCAGGCTACGGATGATGTTAGAGTTGATGGCTGCATCGCTCTTGCGCTGGTCCTCCAACAGTGTCTTGAGGGCCCCTTTTGCTGTGCCCATGTCCTACTTCTCCAGCATAGGCTTGCGCCCAGGCCTAGCTACAAAGCTCTTACCACGGTTCAGCGCCTCCTGATACTGCAGCAGCAGCTGGACTTTTTTCTGATGAGGTACCAGCCACCCCTGCACTGTGCTGACAACCAAAGCCTGGAAGCGACCATGGGGCAGTGAGCGCAGCTTGCTGACTGCTGCTGTCACGTTGCCGCCATTCAAGCGCACAAAATGGAGGATTTCTTCAATGTCGTTGGCACTCTTGAACCAATCCTTGTGCACTGCTTTCTTCTTTACAGGGGCTGCTGCTTTGGGGTTGCTGGTGGCGGCTGGCTTGCTGGGGGCAGCAGCGATAGGTTCATCGTCTGCTGAATCTGAACCAGCTGAGGCTACATCTGTTGGAACTACTGTTGATGTTGTGGCTCCTACTGCTGATGGCTGCCTGGCATGCTACTGAAACTATTGTGGCTGCACCAGGGAAACTTTCTGCTTGCCTGAGCCTGGTAGCCGACCCCGCCTCTTTGCAGGAGCGAGAGCCGCCGGGATGGGAGCAACCAGAGGTCTCTTTGCAGAACCTTCTGCCCTTGCCTTCTGATCGGCTGCTGCAGATCTGGCTTCCCTCTCTTGAAGGGTCAGCTGTCTGAAGAAGCTGCTAATGCTGGGTTGGCTTTGGAAAGACATTTTGTGGGCCTGCCAGGCCTTGCTAATCAGTAAAGGTCGACCCCCCCCGGAAACGAAGCAAAAAAGGTTCGTTACATGTGTGACAACGCGAAGCTTTTTTTAGCACCAAAAGGTCCGATTTTTGGGGAAAACGTTCGTTACAAAAGTCCAAAAGTCATTTATTTTCCCAATAAAGGATCGTTTCGGCCTCCAGCCCGAATTCATTAACAAACCTTTCGTGGCACTACAATAACAATAGTTTGTTGCAACCTAGATGATACCAACAAGAACATATTCACAATAAAGTTATAGTTGAAATATTCTACCAAATCGTTTAACCAAATCTTCATAGGATGCTTAGTAGCTTTCAAAAGGTTCAATTACTTTAGTTAGTTCAATAAGGAGATACCTATTGTTAGTTACTGCAATGGGAATTACAAGATGTTTGGTAGCCGCCAAGCGTTTATTGGATAACCAATTGTAAAAAATAAATGAAAACGCTTAATGACCACCATGCATTTTGTGGACATTGAAGGAAGTGGCAAAAATGCTTGGCGGGCACCAAATGTTTTCTAAATAATTCAATAAGGGGAATGGACGAAAACACCTAGTGGCTCCAAGCGTTTTTTGGATCATTAATTAAAAGGAATCCCAAAAAATGCTAAGTGGTTGTTAGGCATTTTCTTGATACCCCATTAAAGGTAAAAAGAGAAAATGCTTGGTGGCCATGAGGTGTCTTCTTCCATTTATTCTAATTGGTAATCAAAAAAGGCCTAGGGGCTACCATGCATTTTTTGGATGGTGGCTATGTAATGATCCAAAAAACACTTAGCAATCATCAAGCCTTTTCTAGATGGCATTTTTGTAATCTTAGCAACAATTAGGCGTTTTTTTTATGGCATCTTTGCAGTGATCCAAAAAATGTTTAGTGGCCACCATGTGTTCTCTTGGTAGCCCAATTGTAGGAACGCAAAAAATAGTTGGTGGCTTGAAAGCAATTTAAATAATAAGCGAATGAGGGAATCGAATAAAACCCTTAGCAACCACCAAACATTTTGTATTCCAAATAGCTAAAAAGATGGCATGATAAAACACTTCTAGTGGTCACAAGGTGTTTATTGTGATACAATTATTTCTATTATTGAGAAAACACATGGGCCGCAATGCATTCAAAATATGTCTTATGATGGACAATTGGCTAATACTACTCCTAGGCCCAAGTTTTTGGGTGAAATCCAATGTTATTTAATCTAACATTCTCAAAAAAAATTTAGAATTAGTTGGTTGAAATCCAATATTATTTAATTTAATAGTCTTGAATTTTTTTGTTGGTCAATAGACAATTGAATTAACTAGAAAAAAAATCCCTTCATAGTGGGACGAGTCGTGCCTTTAAGGGTTCATCATTTTCTGTTCAATTTTGTGTTCCAAGGTATAATGGTAGTAATGTTCATCCAATAACTCTGTGAGCATTGGTGTTTGACAGGTAAACTATCTTTAAAAACCATGAAAACATGACCATGGATATTAATGTTGGTGACATAATTTCTATCTAGGATTTGAACGAGGTTGGTAGGGTTCAAATTGGAGTTGGATAGTGCAAGGATCAATTGTTGGTCTCAAACTATGGTGCTAGTGGAGTGGAGAACTGCATAGTTGTAACCATCATATCCATGGTTGAGGCATTTGAATAACGAAAACTCTTCTATCCCACTCTAACTACACAATATTGCATTTCATTGGTGGGAAAATATTACTTTTGGCTTGCATGGGATGTTTCTTTGCTGGAAGAAACACTTTTATTTCTACTAAAAGAAGACATTCAACATGAGGGTTTTAGCAATCTGCCATGAGAAAAATGTTTTGTAAGGATCAAGCTTTCTCTTCATCCTTACATTTTGAGGGATTTGAAATTAATGAAGAAATTAACAATGAGATGGATGGGACTCTTGAAGACAAGTCCGATGGATAAAACTATGATAGCTCTAATGATCCCACAAGTGAAGGCACTTTCAAAAGAGCTTCCTCTAAATCTATGAGTGAAGGCACAAATTAGGATGGAAATGGCAAACAATAAGAAGAATAAGGTAATGATGGAAATGGAAGAAGGAACTCTCGCATCCCATCAAAAGGTAGGTTTCCTTGGCGAAATGCGAAATGTGACCTTATCGACAATGTTCAGATGTTCATTACAAGTGGTCATGTAATTGCATGTGACCCAAGGGAAGCAGTTCTTGATAATCAGCTTAATGAGGATCATGTGGGAATGAGTATTTTGTATTACCTGAATAATATTTCAATAGTTATGATGATTTGGAAATGGTTGTTGGTTCAAACGATTTTGGATAGGTACTCCTTGAAACAACTTTTTGTATTTGATGATGAAAACAACATACCAACTATTGAGGAAAGGGAAATTGGTGCGAGGAAAAAACAATATACCTTTCAAAAAAGGAAGTAAAGTGTGGGACATTATGATCAATCGGTGTTAAGGGTTGAAAAGCTCCTTTCCTAGGAGTCTATTGGGTAGATGCAAGCTATGGTGGCTCATTTTTGTGACAAAATGGTGTTTTTTCCTTCAGTACCCTTCATTCAAATGCTTGTGCTAATTAATATATCCTTAGATCTATTATTACGACTTGGATCTGAATTAATAATTTCATTACGAAAAAAATTGTATGGTTATTTATTGATAAAAAATTCATTTGTTAGTAGTAATGGACTTTTGAAGTTGAAAAATATGGACTAGTCGTTTAACTGAAACATCACAAAATGGAAAAAATTATATTAATTCATATTCTAAATTTGATATTAGGATTTAATGTATAATGTAATACAAGATGATAAACTCATATGAAAAATATTTTCTTTGAAAACCTTAATTGTTTAATAGTTGGGGATTTTTGAATGGTTAAAATTTGACCGGATATTTTCATAAGTCCATATGAGTTGCAATTTTTGTCTGTTTTTCAAAAACATTGTCCCAAAAGTATATTTTTTGAAAGTTCTAAATGGGGCATTATTCCTTTGGATTTAATGAGTTTTTCTTTTAGGACTTTTAAATCAAAAAATGATATCAATTACATTAAATACCAATTTTCACATAGATTTAGGAAGATTTGTAGGTGATTGAACATGTATTATCCAAATATTATAATATTAATATTTTTAAAATTAATAACCATGTCCATTTGAATCATTTAAAAGAATCTTGTATGGACTTATAGGGAGTGTATTTTTTGTTGCTTTTGAACCACTACGATGCATTCACCTTATTTGGAATGTGAACTTCACAATTATGTTGCATGCACAAAATTGTTGTCAACACTATCTTCATGAAAAGATGTTATTGAAAGAAGATATTTGGGGTCTGTCCTTTGAAGATCATAAAATGTATGGCATGGATATTCCAAGAAGGTTGCATGTGAAATTAGACATGAAGCAGCGAAAGTTTATTACGATTTAAGAAATAGACATCTGTGAAACAACATGGTATAAGATTGTTGGCTTGTCTAGATCAACATACATGTTATACAAAACAGATTGTAAGCCAGGTTGTAGATTTTTACCTCATAATAACAAAAGTTTGCATAAACTCTGAACTCCAACCAAGCAAGCGGAATCAAATGTTTAATCCATGATTGACTCATGTGTTGACATAATGTCACATCAATTGAAAGGAATTGAAAATGGTAAACGTGATGTTCAACAATTAATACCTAATACGTGGAGAAGCTTTTGAGAGCGAAGTGATGAAATAAGTGAGTGTATACAGTTCAGAGGAACATGCGAATATTGTATAGTTGTTTTGGTTTAATTCTTGATGTTAAATTTTTTGATGTGTTGTTTAATATGATGATTATTGTCAATTATATTTTCGCAGATAAACAAGGAGTTAAACATTGGAGGTATTTTTCAATTTGTGATGAGCAAGTTAAGGAAGAGACACCATTTTAATGTTGATGTATAAAAAAAAGGATACATTTTTACAAAGTGTAATGTTTGTGAATCACTAAAGGATTTAATATCAAAATTGGGAAAGAATAGTAATGATGCAAAAAAATATGAAATGCAGTTGCAAAAACACATCTTGCATCAAAAGTCGTGCAAAAGTTTGTACCATAGTTGGAGGTTTGAGTTTGTGTGTTCCAAGGATGAATTTTTATGTGTTATCCATGACAAAATGGATCATGTGGAAACTACATTCCCAAGGTTGCAAGTGGCAAACAAAATGATTTATGGGCTTGGACAATTACCCATTACCTTGACAAGTATGACAGCTCATGGTGATGGCAATGAAAGATATGTGCAATATTCCAATGAATTGTGGCCTAATGATCCCAATTTTATAATTGGGTCCTTGTTGTGGTTTCTTCAAACTTTGAAGAAAGCTCCAACTTGTGAATCCAAAATCTTATTTAAGCACCTTCCTTAAAATTCACTCTTTGCATCTCTTTTGCAGGGAAAATCTCACTATATAAGTGAATTAAAAACACCAAGTGAAAGTGTGGACCTTAAATTGTTGCCAAAAAAATTATTACTTCAAATGGATAATTAGGTGAAGGACAATAAAAATAGGTATTTGTTAGCATTTTTGTCATTGTTGACAATGAGGGAGGTGTTTGAGGAAGTTAAACTAAGATTCCTTGTGGTCAGTCATACACATGAAAATATTGATGGATGTTTTGGATATTTGTCCAAAAAGTTAAGAGAATAGAACATTTATATTTTAGCAAATTTGATGAAGGCTTTCATGTTCTCATAAGAAAGACCCTTTGTTCCGCAATTAATTCAGGAAATTCCAAATTTAAAAACTCATGTCCTTAATTGTTTGAAAGATTATTCGAAAACCTTGGTAGGGCATACTGATATGTATCTTTTAAAATTTTTGTGGATTCGTTTGGTTGGCCTATGATGCAATACAAAGTTTCACTAATCAATAACGTTTGGAATCCCACAGAAGGGCCTTCAATCCAATGATGGAAAGCTAATGCAAATGATTCTCCAAAGCTTCCTACTAAAGTCCCCAACCCTATTTGATATTGCCTAATTTGGGGCCATGTTGTGGTGAGGTTAGTGGAGAAGGAAAAATGTATCAGTGTTAAATTATCCAAATATGTAGAATTTTGGAAACAAGGCATAAAAATAAATCATAACTTATGTAATGAAGATGAATCTATATGTGGATTATTGGGAGCATGTTTTGTTGCATTTGTCAAAACCCTTGCCTACTCAAAGGTCCATTCTTTTGGAAGGCTTTTGGCTTTCAAACAATTATAAGTTGAATTATGCGAAAGTTGAGTTGCCATCCACAAAGCCAATTGTTGATTCAAAAGACCCAATCATTTGTCCTTTATTGTGGGCCCAAGAACTTGAAACTAATTCTCGCATACACCTCATTTAGAGATCTCAACAATGAAAATTTTGTTCTTGTGAAACTTCATGAACCTTTCCTTATCCCTGTTCAGATTAGAAGAACACATATTGATGTTGTGAAAGATGATCAAAATGAATTTTTCAAAATGGTGAGGGTTCAGTGGTGGGTTCCAGTGAAGAAAAAGGGTCAAATTTGGATGAATGATGTTTATACGAAGATTGTTGGAACAGTAAGTGGAAATGTAATTTGGTAGATGTGGAACAATGGTTCAAGATGTCAACGGTTCTCTTATCTTTTCCTTCATGAAAAAATATGATAAATAAAAGTCAAGTTATTATTCATGATAGTTGTTTTTACCAAACAAAAGTGAATATTGAGGTTGTTAATCCTTCTAATAATTTGTGAAATATTTTGGTGACGTTGATAGAATATTTGTTCTTTCTTGATGTGTTTTTTTTCATTTGAATCATGATTGCACTTGTGTTTTTATGTTAATTTTTATGAATATTCTATTTTGTGTTTATTTAATGAATTTAATTGTAGACCAAATTATTCATAATTTTTTTTGAGTATTCATTATTAACAACAATCTAATGATTCTCATTCATTTATGGCATTGGTGTCTTTAAATGTGTGAATTTTCGATAATTGTGTTTGTAGGTGAGGTTAAAATTTGGACCTCTAATTTTTCACTTTTTAAACCAATAATCTATTTTGTTGTACTTGGTGGCCATAAGGTGAAATAATATATAAATTTTAAAACCAAAATACACTACACCAAAACTTGACATTTATGACTATGAAAAATATGACTAGCAACCATTTCTAATCATATAATTATATATGCCATGTTTTTGTGTTTAATCATATTTTTGTAACCATGGATATGACTACATGACTAAAAATCTTCATGAGTGGGAATAAATGTGATTAAAAATCTTCTTCATGAACACCATATAATTATTTAATAATATAGAATTTCAAACTTAAAAAAAAATTAAAAGGGAAAAAAACTAGAAGGTAGACATGTCTAGTAAACATATTATAAGGTTGTAGATTATCAAACACATAATTATTGCACAAGTAAATAATTAATACCTTATAATTTAAGAACTTTTGCCCTAGAGTCATTAATTATTTAATGGGAATTTATATACAATGGTTAAAAAACATTTTGGGGCAATTTTTTCATTTAAATGTTTTTCAAAAAATGGAAAAACATTGCCAAAGTTCTTGAAACCATAAAATTAAATAAAAAATTGATGCTTAGAATATATTTAAAAAATTAAGTTGAGACTTTTGTTCAAAGGTTTATTTCAATGAATATCTTTTTTGGATTTTTTGACATTAAATAATGAAATATATTCTTAATACTAATATCCCATGAATTTCAAAAGAAATCCACATGCCCCAAAATGGCATTGTTTTTCATGTTTCGATGTGATGGGTAGCAAAGAATATACAATTTGATCTAAATTAATAATTTATTAGAATATTTGGTCATACAACTTGGATTTTTTAAAATATTTTTTAATATATTAAATCACATTTAATGAATTTTTAAAAATTAAAAAAATTAAAATATTTTTTACTTATAATAAAATTTGATAAAAATTTATGAAACTAGAAAATATATATGTATAAATTAATAAATATGACATTTAAATAATTTTAATACTTTTTATAAAATTTTCAAATGTTGAAAATAATATTATATGTTTCATAGATAACATATTTTATTTTAAAATATTCTTTATAATTACAAATAAATATAACACATGGTAATAAGTACAAAATTTATACCATTTTTTTTTATTCATTATTGTTTTAAAAGGTGGGAAAGTATTATATATATTTTTTCATACTTTACTCATAACCCTACTTACCTATCTATTTACCTACCTATCATATTACCTACCCTACCTATCTATAGGTAGATAAATAGGTAGGTAGGTAGGTAGGTAGGACTCATATATATATACCAAAAAAAACATGTTGATTTTAATTTTGTTTATTTACAAACTATTTTATGAAAAAAAATTAAAAATCTTTAAGATATCATTCTTGTTCAAATGTATGAAATAGAAAAGATTCAAATGCATTTTTAGTCAAATTACTTGAGTTTTAAAAAAAATTCTTTTATAGATGTGTAAGTCTTGGAAAAAAATTTAAGAATGAAATTTATTTCTTTTCATTTGGACAGATTGTGAAAACGATAATAATGGTCAAAGTTCGGTAGTTTTGTATGGGACAAAAGATGATGTGAAATAATGTTGTAAATTTATCCCATATCCTTTGTCAACAAGTTCAACTTTGGAAAGTATATAGTTAGGTGAAAAAGTATTGATCTACACACAATATATGCACCAAATGTATTCAAAGTGCAAATATTACTTGTGATGAGCCAATACAAAAAGCTTGTCACCAAAAAATAAATAGGATCCTATTTACCTACCTACCTACCTACCTACCAAATGGTTGGATTAAATTGAAATTAATATATATATAATATATTAGATGGCATTTATGACTAGGACAAAGAAACGATTAGTGGATAAACAACGTGCCCATTGGACTACATAATCATGTAGTCATGAATGGCATTTATGATTACAAACCCAGTCATGGGTGTAGTCATTTTTCATGTTTTAACATAGTTATATGTTTCAATATGAACACCATTTTTAGATTCGTAAATGCGAATGTAGCCATTGTTGGATAAGCATGGTTGCCTTTCTTTAAAATTCAAAGAATTGAGTTTCCTTTTGTGGTTATTGGCTTCATTATCAATACAATTTTATTTTTTTATTTGATGTATCATTTAGCAGCGGAATAATATATAAAGTTTGAATTGTTTTAGTGGTCTTTTAAACTTTTCTCTTTGTCATTGGTTGGAGAACTATTATTGTGTTTTTGTATTTGATGAGGTGTATTGTTTAATCAATTTGTTCATTGTAAATAATCTCATGTAAAATGTTTTTAATAGTCATGATCAATGATCTTTGTTGTTGCACTTGAACCTTAATCCCTATTGGCCACTAGGCGTTTATTTCTTCCCTTTCATGGCATTGAATCCAAATTTATTAAGAGTTTTTTTATTTTTGGGTTCTTTTGTGTTTGACGTGACATTTTTTAAAACAATGTTTTGATCATAAACCATTATGTGTGTATATTCTTAGATAGTCGTGGTTGATGATCTTTTTGTTGCATCCTTGATGGCCATTTGGGTGTTTGCTTTTTTCTTTCATGGCATAATGTGGCATTAAGGAATTTGTTTATTGCAAAAATTGTTGTGCGTATATTCTTGGATATTAGCTATTGATAAAAAAAATTTGGACCTTAATTTTAATACTTGGTGGCCATTAGGTGTCTACTTTTTTCTTTCATGGCATAGAATTGCCAAATATAATTAATGATTTTATTATAGTATGACCAACAACTTTGGATCCATAGACATTGTTGCCATTGATGAATTGACACATGACATTGTGCTTAGCTATTTTAATTTAGTAAATAAATTTTTTGTTTCTCATGAATAGGAGCATTGACTTCCAAACTTGATAATGAATGACCTATAATTTTCACTTGGTGGGCAGTAGGCAAAATACTCTTTTTATCATATTAATATATTTATTTTGAAACTAGCATATTATATTTGTTACAATATGAGCAAGATGGATGAATCCATTAACAATGTTAGTGTTGTTGGATTGG
>Ga0209611_10005086_pt1 | contig 22256 bp, 12 predicted proteins | sample S1TSphgellanicum_3_FD_187693 | JGI IMG/M metagenome (GOLD analysis project Ga0209611, IMG submission 187693) | Host-associated microbial communities from peat moss isolated from Minnesota, USA - S1T2_Fc - Sphagnum magellanicum MG (SPAdes) (version 2) | ecosystem: Host-associated > Plants > Peat... | reverse complement strand
ATATTAATAGACTAAGTGTTTAACATTTCAGCCTTTGACATAAGCTAAACGAGCTTCTCAATTGGAGTAATAGAACTTAGAGTTCATAGAAAACTTGGGGCATTAATCACTACATAAACTATTTCAATGTCTACTAATTGTAGGTGTGAGTCTTACACCATCTATAAAGGATTGTCACTTCTTTAAAACATTCCAAGAGGTGTGTCCATAAGTGGTCTTCAACTTTTCTAAAACATCATCACAATGAAGAGCGACTTTGTCAGAGTCATCCTCATTGGATATCCTTGTTTTCAATTCCTTCAATGTTTCTCACAATCGATCATTTAGTGTTTCCTCTTAGAATACAATTCAAATATTCTAATTTGTATGCAACATATATGTTCTTCCATACCACATTATGAATAAATTGGGTTACCTATTTCCTACCATTACTATAGTGCCCAAAATGAAGGTTGTACATACCTACCTATGTATTTAGTTGTACATACTCCACTAGTGGTTTATGGGTTTTATCTTTCTATGGCACCTTTGCCTTTTGATTTGTTGCAACTAAAACATGCTCTCATGTAGGTGAATGGTAATCACTTACTTGTAAGTCCATGAAAAGGTCAAAATTTGTCATACCAAAATTTGCCAAGAAATTTACGTCTTCCTATTGAGGGAGTTGTAATCCACTAGAAGTATAATTTGAAGATTTTGAATATGAATCACATAAGTTAGGGTTTAAGTCAACAATGTCCAAACACACCTTGAAACATTTTAGTTCATGCTCAAAATATTTTTGAAGACATATCCTTGAACTACCAATTTTAACAATAGAAAAAGGTAAGGTCTATGGTCTATTCTCACCATCTCCAATGCATTCTAAAAGACATTTTTTGCAATAAATGTAAACCATGCCTTGTTTATTTGTCACATGTGCCAAACTATGGAAGGGGTCATAGCTGGAAGGTGTGGGAAAATGTGTGAAATCACAATAGAATCCATGAGAAGGGGCAACAAGTTGCATTTAGATTGAATGCACATTTTGGGGTTAAGACTAGGGTAAAATGTGCAATGACATTAGCAAGTGAGTGGGTGAGTAAATGAGCATGAGCATGAAGGAATCTTTTAAAATATTCCATGCCACATCATGGAATATTCCCCAAAAAATTTCCGTGTGGTATTAATATATGATGGGGTAAAATATTCCACACCTTACCATGGAATATTCTACCACATCACAAACATGATTTGTTGGGGAATCAACAATTATTTATTGACTTTAAACATATTATCATTCTTGGTGCAACCAATGCTCCAAATATTTAGGGCTCCTATATAATACTTTCAATATTTTCAAAATTGTTGAAATGACGAAAAACTACATGCTTGAAAAATATTTGATGAATTTAAACTAATAATATATTGGTTCTTTGACAAACATGTGTTATGATGGCAAGGTACTATGGTATTCTATATAATAAGACAACTCACATTAAAGCATGTCATGATTGTCAATGGGTTTATTGCAAATAAAATGTATAAAGTTTTATCAAATCACATACTTTGATGCCACACCACTAATGTATAATCACCAAAACAAAAGAACATAAACATCTCATAAGAACAATTGAAATAATACATAGTGGAGAAAAAGTTATTTAGCCATAATTAAAAACAAAATTTCCTACATAGTGGAGACAACTACGACAAGCTTGATGAATGAGAAAACACAATTGATTTGAAACAGATGCAATTGTTATGTACTATCACAAAAGTCCAAAGGCTTTAGAACATTTTACAAACGCTGAACTTCATCCCAACTCCACGTGCAATAATGAATGAACTCTTTTGTGAGCCCATAGAACATAATTGTTTGAAAGATGTGATACACATGTTTACAATGCACATATGCCCCATGGCCACCCAAAGAACCTGCCAACATTTTAACAAAGTAAACACATGAACATCTAAGGAAATTGCCAATAGCGACATCATATTGGTTGTCATCAGAAAGAATATTTGTAAATTCATCCATACTTGGGTGGAAAAACATCAACATCAAGGAAAACAGTGCATTGAAAAAGTAATTTGCAAGCTTCCCAATTGTTTGTGTGCTATTGTGTTATTTTGAACAGAGAAGACCTTTTCACCTTCTCGCCACCACGAGTTATAGGTCAACAACTTGCATCGAACAGCCTCGTAGGGCTATGACAACTCACAAAAAACACATGGGAATTACTTGAACTAAAAGATTGGAAGCCAAATAAACTTTGAGCGTTGTTTCTACAGAAGTGGTCAAAGGAAAACCTTACTTCTTATAGAGTTGTTACATCCTTTTGGGTCAAGTTAATACCTTATTGGATGGGCCATAAAGTTGGAACTGCAGGCCTAATAATTTCAAGTTTTCGAACTATCCCACCCACACAATGGCTCATCATCAAGACAAAACTAATGTTTATGGTGTTCGAATGATTCGTTGTGATATTCAACCCATAAAACCAAGTAACATGGAGCAAGAATTCCACTTATTGATTTGTAAAGGTTGATCCTTGCTTTGCATTTGAATGTCATGGTTTTTTAGAGTGGAAAACATTGAATTAAATATGTGGGTGGACAACATTCAATACGCCACTAGCCATCAACACAAATATTTTCCTTCAATTCCAAGCCACTTTAAGATAACAAAGGCAACAAATCACTACAACCAGCTAGTGGTAATTATTGAACATGTACATCTTCCATAATATCAAATTTAATAGCTAGAATAGATATCCATGGATGAAAAAAATTCACACGGTTAGGACGATGGGAATCTTTGTCTACACCTAGAGGATAATTAATAGGTCACTTAGCAACCCAAACACCTTTTCTCCCTCAAGGTGTGGAGGGCAATTTGTGAAAAATGACCCAAATGTGTAATTTGCCACATCGGCCGCAAGTTTAGCAAGATCACTCAATCCTTGTGCCTTCTTCAACAAAAATTCATTTTTATCAAGTCCATGACCAGTTGGACCACTTGGCAAGTATTGTCTATACAACATAGATTGTTTGAAAACACGAACATAGTCATCGGATGTTGTTGTGTACAATCAAGTGCTGCATTTTCCCGATTGTTACAACTAGATGTTATGCATAGTTTTTGCCACATTACAAATGAACATGTCCACCCACTCCTCATCATTGAACTTTTATAGGTCAAAGGAAATAAAATGTCAGCAAAATTTGAAATGTCACAATAGAGTTAGAATGAGAGTGTAATGGAATTGGAAAGCAAATGGAATTCATGTGTTAAATACCAATAAGAAAAAGAAAGTCATAAATAGTTGAGAGACAAAATATTCACATGGACCATGAACCCTCCCTATTGTTTAACACCAAAATGCCCAAAAACTAAACCAATTGCCAAGTTCATGGACACTTGCCTCAAAAGTAGCCCTAGACAAGCCAACAAAAAATTAGAATATACAAACTGTCAACCTCCTTAAGGGATTTTGTGCCCCTATACTAGTGGCAAAAAAAGATGTGTTGATTTTGAAATTCGAGTTTGATCATTTATTTGGTGTGTTTATCGAGTGATTGAATCCAATGGAATAAACATGTGTGCTCCTTATCAATCATCTTCACAAAGGGCTCCCTTGACCCATAAATAATTCAGAGGACATTTCAATTGGCTTTTGTGCTATCAGCCATAAATCCCTTGAAATTTGATTTCGGAAAGTCATGTTTTTACATTGTGTCATTGAGTTTTTTCCACATTACTTGTTGAGCCTCCATGTCCTTAGACTACATGTCACAAACCGCAATGGTCATCATTTTGCAATAGGCCGATTGTACACATGACAAACCATAGCTATCCAACTAGTCACATGTTTCACATGATCAAATATGATCCAAGCATTTTGCAAATCCCCTGCAAGTTGCATTCATGTGACAAGACTTGTTCCGCTTCCCACAACATTTATGGACATTTTGAAAATGAACACCTTTTGTCCAAGAACTTGTCGAAGGAAGGAATACTTTTGGATGTAGTCATATCAACTCTTGGATTTCAATTCAAGGATGCTATCAATGTAACCACCATTCGGACGATGTTTGAAAGAAGCAACGAGGCTACAAATGTTGGGAGAGTTCAATTTATAGAACTTTGTCCTAGATTTGCTCCAATTATTCACCTTTGAAAAGCTCCACTTTACCATCACTACAATCATCAAGTAGATGCCTAGCCAAGAAGGTCTTGCTAGCACTCAGGGAAATACAAACATCTTTGCATTAAGCGTGCAAATGACCTCCTCTATAATCAACCTTCTAGTTTCTTCCAGAGACTCCCTGCACTTGCCATCCACAATAAGACGGTTGTGTACCCCAAGATGAATCATTGTTCTTGACAAAGATTGGAATTTATGCACAACATAATAGATTTTCCCATTGTAACTAGCAATGTAAAGGGGAAAAACATGACAAAATTTGCATCCATGCAAAAAAGTGGACATAGTAAGTTACATCTAACCTACAAGTAAAATTTGAATGTTTTCATCGCACCAAAATGGTTCCATTGTGAGAGGCAAAACACACAAAGTTCTCACAATCATTTTGCACACAACATAGGTGACCCAAGCAATGAGTCTTCCTAAAGTTCAACCCAAAACCATTTTTTAATATTGGTGGTGATCACCTTACACTAAGCATGGCCATCATTCTTATTATCCATGCCCTGCATTTTTTAAAAGCCATGAGCATTGAGAAGGAGAGGCTACAATTTAAACAAGACATCCCCATCAAAATAAAATAACAAGAATTGGACTTTTTGAATAGGTATCTTATCATAATCCAAATTTCATAACTTGTTGGAGCTCTGTCCTAGAAGCACCATTAAACGTAAATAAGAAACCATTGACTGAACACTTCTAAAAAAGGATGAAGGTTGTGATGACAATGTGAATACGATCATGACAATGGAAACTATGGCTATAGGGAATTAGATTAAAAAATTAAATTCAATGATATCGTGGACAAAGAATGGGGTGTCAAGTCGTCACATGAAGAAAAATTAGACAACTCAATGAAATCAAATGAAGAAGGTGGGATTGAAGACAAAAGTCGAATGTCATTAACATCATGTTCTTATTTCACAATCTTGACCACATACATTATTGTTCTTGGCGTCAAGATTGTTTCTTGAAAACTATGAATAAAACTATTACCAACAATGTGATTACCAACAATGCGACAATGCCCACAACCCACCACCCAATATCTCCTTTGAGAGGAGGTCATAAGAATCTGGTACACCAAACTCAAGACCAAGTTATTAGAATCATACAAACCATCCTTGGATATATACAAGGATCTTAGCTGAAACAAAAACATAGTGCACAAACATTGACACACTCCCAAGCTTTTTGATAAATTCAAATGTGAATTTAAGGTGAAAACAACAAAAGGATAAAGAATTGGGGCACATTCCCTGGCTTGTAGCATTTCGAGGGTAGAGGGGTGTGCTAGAGTTTTGAGATGGGGACTAGGAAAAATGAGAAGTAGGTCAATTATTCATGTGGACTTACACAAACCAAACAACAAGTTGGTTAGTGCATAGTTGGCACACCTTTAATGCATGGACGAGCCACATGCAAACACAAATTCACAAGGCTCGCCATGGCCCAAACTTGGGAAGCCACCACTTTCCCTTTATAATATTATTTGTGCCTAGCCATGGGGCCAGCACCCAAATGTCATTTTGTTTCAGGACTCCCAAGTTGGAGTCCCAAATTTCTCGAAATTGGGACTCCCACAACTTTGGAGGCCCATAACTTTGTATAAAGACTTCCAATCCAAGTAAATTTTTTAAAAAAAGTTGTAGCTTTCCTTGAGAGCTTTCCAATAGTATGTGGCACACCACATGCACACAAGGAAATCAGTGTGATTCCTAACTTTTAGTGGTCAGCCCTTCTTTTGGCCATAACTTATGTTTTAAGTACCCAAATGGGTCATGTGAGCTTACTTTAGACGTTTAAGTTTTAAGATCTTTCCAATGGTATAAAGAAATTTTTAATGCAATGAGTTTTGACCCTTGTAATCGCCCTTTGAAAATTTGGGAGTCCATCAAGACTACAACTCCCAAAGCGAGAGTTCATTTGGGAGTGTGAGGGTTCATTCCCTCACACTTTCCTACATTCTTGGGAGCATGAAAGGTGATTCCCGGGCTTCACTCTTGGCCCACACCTTTGCAACCCCTTGCCTTGGTCGTGAGCCCAAGGCTAGGGTTGCGACATACATTATTCAGAGACTGAAGTGGTCCATGAATCGCCAACCATGTATCTATGGTTGAGCACAAGGAGTGGGGAGAATGGCAAATGGAATGCAAATCAAGATAGATTCCATCACATGTCAAAAAATGAAGGGGATGAATACGGAATTGGACAAAGAACAACACCAATTTGACACACATTAAAAATTTCACTAAAATATTATTATAACTAAAGATTATGGGATCCGAGGTAGAATATTGAAAATGAAATGAGACGATCAAATTAAAACCACCATAATATAAGGCCCTATCTAAATTCCATTCCCAAAATTCCATAATTATTCTTGAAACTAAGAGACAAATGACAAATGAAATGAATTATTGAAAGGAGTTTTTAAATGCGGAACAATTGGGAGATTTGGCATTCAATTGATTCCTTGGTTAGCAGTATACACAATTTTACATATTCACATTCGAAAAGACAAATGAAACAAAAAAATAATGTACCATCATCACAAGAATTGATTCTGGTGGTAGGAAATTTAGAACGAGATTGATTTTATAGGAATTGCCATTTATGTAATGATGAATCAACCTGGCTTCATTTTAAATCTCAAAAAAAATAGAGAAATGGGAAGATAGGTGGAACAACACATAAAAAAATATAAGGGAAAGGCAATTAAAAACAACAATGATTTCTGGAGTCATAATTTCGAAAGAAATTCATCAAATCGAGTGAACTGCTATTAACATGATTATGACAAGACAAGATCTAATTGGAAAATAACAAGCCGTAAATAAAAATTAATGAACACACCGTTAATGGGATGTCAATAAGACCAAAATATTTCCCCAATACTATATGTCATAAATCAACATAAATAAAAAGACATATTTTATCTTAAAATAACTACACTTTCATGGGAAAACATAATAAATATAATTATCATATATTGTAAACAAAATCACAACCCAATGGGATTCCAACAAATGTAATGTGGCAATCTTCCAGCATATAGAAAAGATTTTGTGCATTTGACAATAAAATATTTTAAATATTTTAAATTTGGATGTGGTGTAATGTACATCCCACATATGTGATTGTACCAAGCATGTGAATGTTCCATACATATCTACCATCTAGATCTACAATAAGCTTGAACCTTATGTATGTGCAATTAATAATATAACACCAACAGAATTATCCACTTAAATATGCATGTGACCTATATGAAGCTATAACATATTAAGTTAATTGTGGCATATGCACATCTACAAGTACAATTTATGTGTGCAACATGTGTATATATGGCAAATGTATCACGACATGAAAACAAAACATGTGGCAAACACATTATGATTCAAACCCACTTGTGAATTTTACATTTAGTTTAGTACACACATCAATTATCATCACCCCACATATTTGGGTGAACGTGGACAAATAAAAAGAATAAATGATTCATTTCCCCTCGAGATCTTTTAAAAACATGGTGGGGGTGATGATGACTTGTATCAATAGAACAAGCACATATCCATAGCGACAAACAAAATGCAACAAAACTCCAAAGCATGTTTATCCAAATGTGTTGGTCAAACCTGATTTTGTCATTTCCAATGGTGTGGTGAAAAGGTCACAATTATTTTGAAATATCAATTGGAAAAACTTTCAAAAGTTGGAGGAACATATGCAAAGACATAAGTGTTTATCATTGATGACCACTATCATCAAAAAAGATTTCAAAGGACAAAGTTAAACAACTCATCCAATAAAATTTATATTTATTATGATCATTGGATTAACTAATTAAACCTTGATCATACTTCATTGGGATCACCGGGCATGAATAAAAATAGGGATACTATTTGATTTGGGGTGTGGTAACCAATCTTGAGCCAATTACATATTATTAAAGATCAATAGTTTGAAGCACATATCTAAATGAGAAAGATAAATGTTGTGAATGTGAAGAAGGTACCAGGTTCCATTTTTTAATGTAAATAAAATATACAAATTTTAAAACAAGATCTCATTGGCACTATCATATGTGGATTAATAAATTACATTTGCTTGGGTGGAGGAAATTGCAGACTTATTGCAAATTCATGAAATTAGGGTGAGAAAAGAAACCGTTTACTTAAAGATTAACATGGTTTAAAATTTCTATGAAGTGCAATTCTTGACCATTGCAATTGTGTATACAACATTATGTGTTTTTGGCTATCAAATAAAATTCAAGAAAAATACATTATAGATCTTAAATGTAGTATTTTTGACATTGGTGATAATAAACCTCAATAATAATTAAATTTTCCAGCTTAATATTATATTTAAAGTTTTTTCGACATTTAGCCAGAAAAAATTAGTCTCCCTGACATAACCAATCTCCTTAACATCAATACCCACACAAATAGCAAGTGACCATTCCACCTATGTCGTGTTAGAATTTCCAAAATTATTCAATATTATGTGTAAGCACAATTACATATTAGGTGCGCTAGGATTTTTTAGATTTTCGCTGCAATTTTAGGACTTTCCAAACTTTAATCAATTGGGCAATATTGAAGAACTATGTAGAAGGATGAGTAAAAGCTACAACATCAATATTTAAGAATCACCTCATTTGATGGATAGTTCAAGACTGTAAAGCTTATGGGTTTGGGGTGGGCTCTTCAAGCTTTAGATCTTGATCATTTCGTTTGTCATTTATAAGTCCAACTAATTGGTCCTTGGTCTTCCTCAACTTCTTGGCATTGTGGCTCCTTTTCCCACCCCTAAAATTAGAATCAGTTGAAGTGGGTTTGTTAAGACATGCATCCTCAAACTTCTCCTTTAACTTACACTCTAACTTTGGGTAGTCTAAGTACCACCCATAGGATGCCAAGTGGCCATTCGATTGCCCCTTCAAGAATCCTTTTTATACATTATGCTTTAGACTACTTTAGGATCGCACCAAATCCGTAGAAGCAAAAATAGGATGCAAATAGCCTCTTTCATAAGGAAAACATGGGAGAAATATTTGTGGCAAGGAAATGGGTCAAATGTATGGAATATTGATCTTGAAAACAAGTACATAATTATTCTAGAACATGGAAATGAAGATATATCCATTACCTATAAATCACACGCTTCAAAGCTTCCTCACCATTAGTCTATTGTTGCCAAGTCTTGCTTTTCAAGATTCCACCCTTGAACTTGAATTCATGACAAAACAAAGATTCCCATATTTCAAGCTTCTAGTGACTTATGAAGTCTTCAAGACTTTGAACCTTGACACTTTCAAGGATAAACACACCAAGGTTTGTGACTATGTTATTATGTAGTTTCTTGGCCTCTATTTCTAACTAGAATGAGAACACAAGTGCAAAGCCATCAGCATCAATGCCCAACAAAAAAACTAGAAAGAATTTTGATGTACAATCAAGATAGACTAATAGCATACTTGAAACCAAAATATTGCCTTGTGAAGCCATTTCTCAAAAATGGCATCCAACAACTTGACCTTTGGAAATTTTTGGGCTTCCTTGAAAACTGGGACTGGTTTCACTTCTTTAGCTAAGAAACCTTCTACTCATTGTTCATTTGTGAAGACAAGCAATTACAACTTCTTAATCATCATTTATGGATCAAGATTCATGTTATAATGAACATGTATTTGTTGGAGAAATTTATTGTTAAATTGAGGCGTCACAAACGAACAACCTTTTATGGAATGATGTCATGTGTTCCTTTTGAGCATTCTCCATGGCCTCATTATTTAACAAAGCCAACATTTTTGGGTTTCGAAAAATAGGATCTAGAACATCTACATAATACAAACAATGTGCGATGTTGATGACATCCACAAGTTCCTTATGCAATAAAACATCTAGCTCATAATCAAATGCAACTATTCTAGAAACTGGAGCTCATTTGAGAAAAGATTTAATAAATTTACTTTATATATATACTCAAAAATTACCTCTTGCATGAGGTTATACCAAGTTTTCTTGATTTTATTCTTGCATTTCTTGTATTGGGCATTTGTAATGACCTCCTTGAATTTGTGGAGAATAATCATTTCAATGGATTGGATGCAAAAGAAATTATGAATAAGTGACAACTTCACATGGTCCATTTCGATAGACCTACCAAGAATAAGAATGTTAATCATCAACAAGACATTGTTTGACATTTGTGGAGAAAATGAACATTAACAATGGAAACTCACTTGTTTATGTTGGTCATAACTGTAATCAACTCAATTAGACCATTTGTTGTGTCCAGAACAAATGAATCGACCTTGATGTGCTAATTGGGCTTGTTGGGATGGTTCGCATCAATGTATGGACCACCAAGCCTAAAGGCGATGATTCTCATCCCAAACATGAAACATTTTCCCAAAAAGCTAGCAAAGATTCAGATCTTTAGCTAGGAATTTTCAAATTCCACATTCTTTTCTTTCCAAAAAGAATTCCAAGTATCACTATAGGTGCACACCTCTTCTTCCTCACCTTTCTAGTTTGTTGAGGAAATGTAATATGCCCTTTCACCTTCGCGATAACTCATGAAAAACGTTCGTTCCATCTTGAGCATGTCAATTCTCAAAGTCGGCCTAATAATTGGCATGGTTAGGAGCCGACATAATGGGATACTCATCCTGGCTTTATTCTTTGGGATTATTTTGTATTTGTTTAGAACCTTAGAAATATTCAACTTATTCTAACGTTGAATTACTTCTATGGTCTTCTGGCAATTAGGTTCCGCCTATGATTACACAAATGGGAAATAGTTATCTAGTTACAAGAATACAAATCTATCCCTTACACATAGTGAAAGAGTATGACAATGCAAAAACATTTTATAGATATTATCCAAGGAGGTGATATGAAAAGGTCAAAATTAAAAAACAAACAAGAGAGCTTTAAGATCCATTGGGGAATTTTTTGAGCATTTGGCCTAACAGTCGGCGTTGACCATTGACAAAAATCTTTGAATTCTAAAAGAAATATTAATTTATCCTACAATTAAACACCAAATAGACTATAATACAAACAAAATTCTCTCTAGTTAGTGCCCATTGTAAAGTTTTTGAGTGTTAAAGGAAACAAAAAGATGATCAAAATGTCTTAAGTAATACATGTGATATTTGTAAAGGATTCAAGTGGATTTTTCTCTATAGTTGGCATTGACTATCAGGTGTTGGGGCTATGAAATCAAACACATAAAAAAACTTGTAATTTAAAAATGTAAAAAAAAACTTGAAAGGAATATGCTTATTTGTTATAAAGCCTATAGTCGACATTGACTAAAAGAATGGAAGACACAAATTTCACAGAGTGTGCATTTTCAAAGTTATATCCACTACAACTCAATGTAATTGTGTGGATTTTCTAAAGGTTTTTTCGTTATGGTCAGTACCGACTATAACCCTCTAGTAGCACTCGAATAGAGGTGGATTTTTCTTTCCAATAAAAAAATATCTAAATTTTCTATAGAAAAATGCAACTTCCCTTACGATCAACACTAACCATGGAAATGAAGAGCATTTTAAAAAAGCATAGTGGCTTTCTTATAACAATTGACAAACATAATTTGAAAACCCACCTTTTTTGGATTTGCTAAAGCTAGGTTTCTTGACATACTTATTTGCTCTATTTGTGACTCCTACTCCATATTTACCTATAAATGTAGTATTCCACAATTTAATTCATTGCAATATGCTTGAAAAAAAATTGGAAGTATAGATAATTCCATTGGAAGTCAAAACCTAATCATGTTATTAGAAAATCATTTTTCATATCTATACTCATTTCAACCTAGTTGGATTGCCAAGAAACTTACCTCTTTAAATTGCAAAATCTTGGTTGTTGAATCAAAATCCAACCCCTTGAATCCTTCCTACATGATACATAATATAAAATTAAGGCCTAATCCACATGTTGCACAAGTTAAAAGCAAATGAAATTGAACGACAAGTATACTTCCTCTTGAGTGTCCCTAGAAGACGATTCCATAATCTCTCTTTAGTGATGAGTGCTTCCTATTTAGTCAAAAACATTTCCTCTTCATTAGGCTTTCAATTTTTAAGCCAATTAACTATATTCTAGTTTCTTTCTCCATTAACAAAAAGAAATCATATCATGAGTCAGAAATTGGAAACCATAACTCAAATTAAAATATTCCTTACATTGACCATATAATCTTAAGTTCATAACTTAGACAAAATAGAGGTTGTAAAACATTTCATTTCCTCACCTCTGCTTCTAAATTTTCATCGACATCCAAAATGTGTTTGTAAGGTGTCCCAAGACCTTGCACAACACAAATAACCTTGTTCAGAAGAGTGATGATGGAAAACCTTGAGAAAATGAATGCCCTGCCCAAAAGCGATCTCGGCCATTGCTGAAACCTCCCTTGCAACTCATCCCGGGAGTGATATCAACCATTGCCAAAACCTCTTAAGCATTCTAGTTCAAAAATGACCTCAATAATCGCCAAGACCTCCCCATGAGCGTCTCCCAAGAGCAATTTTGACCATCACTAAGAGCTCTTCGGCATCTCGGTTCAGGAGTGATTTCGACCATCGTCAAGACCTCCCCATGAGCTCTGTTGAAAGTGTCACTTCTTGGCGGCAGAAAAGAAATGGTTGGGAGCTACCTTGAGCTCACGAGTGCCATCATTCTCTGAGCTTTGGCTTGAGCTCATTGGAGCCCTTCAAATCCATCTCTTGCAATAACCAAAGAAAAAAACAAAACATGAAATTGTAGGAAGGGAAAGGAGCTTACCTCTTGGCTTACTATTGTTTGTGTTGGAAAAACCTCAACCTGAAAATGAAAAAGAATCACATGTTATCATTATTTTTACCCACATCTTTTACACAAATTCAAATTTTTCCATGTATTTCATTACTTTAGAAGTTTTTTAAAACTCCGTTCCTTCCATTTCATTCCTTCAAATGTTGAAATAGTATCAAAACTATTAATTTCAAAATGACAAATTATTAAATATAAATTATAAAAAATTTGCCATCAATAATTGGTTATTTTAAAAATAAATAATTCATATTTACTTTTTTCCCCTCCCCCTATAGTTGGTGCCGACCATAGGGGATGGAAGATGCTGAACATTTTTACCCACATTATTTTCAAATAAATTTATTTTCCCCTATATTCCATTGCTTTATAAGATTTGTAGAACTCTTTTCATTCAATTTCATTCTTTTGAATGTCAAAAAACTACAATAACTATTTCTTCTAGCATCAACAAATTATGATTATAAATTATAAATATTTTCACCATAAATAGTTAGTGTATTTTTGTTAGTAAAAAATCTCAGTTTTATTTTTTCCTCCTCCCCCCTTTGGTCAATGTTAACCATGAGGGACATAATATGTTCTTCATCCATTGTTTAAACTCAAATTTTGCAGAAATAATTTTCTTATATTTTCTTTATTTCATTGTTTGAATTTGATACATTTCGTATTTTATTATTACCCCCTACTATAGTTGGCACCAACCATAGCAAGGACATTTTTTTCAGTTGTGTTTTTAAAAATAACAATATTTAACATCAAGTCTTATCTTTGATAATGGCCACGTATCTTATAAGTGAACTTGAACTTATAATTAAACTTAACATCCTTATATTTAAGTAATAAATGCGAGGATATATATGGGCTCATTTTGAATGAAATATGGGCGTCCCTTTAAATGTATATTTATTCTTCAATTTCATCGATAATTACATTGTTGTCATCAACATATCAAATCATTAATTAAGTATAATTTCGTAATTATATCCAAATCTATCGAAAGCAATTGTTAGGTTTTGGTGAATGATGTATTAGGGCCATTTGTTTATCTAAGAAAATTTTATTTAATCATTGTTGAAAAATAAATATTTTAAATATTTTATTGTTACATTTCATGTTTGTTTATTTATAATAAAAAAAATATTTCCCCCACTCCGACATTTGATTTATATATATATATATTTTTTCAACTTACAAATTATAGCAAGAATGACTTGATTAATCGTTCCACTCCCAAACCCCCTGCAGTTTTGAACCTGGCTAGAGATGCAATTGAACCAAAAGGAGAATTGGAACCCAATAGAAAAATGTTATAGGTCCACGCACCATTCATCTTGCATGATGCAATGGTGGGTGCTTTCTCACCAATTCAATCACAGTGTGAATCCAATGTTTTCATTGAGGCGCTATATTGGAAACCAAATGCAATTGCCATTTTCCCTCTTCTCTAGGATAGGTTGATCCATTTCAGCTTAGTGAAAGGATTTCATTCAGAAGGAAACTTGTCAATTTTTTTGTTTTCCTTTGTGTTATTCTATTTTATGTAGTTGCATTCGCTTGCATACCGCAAACCTTTTGTTGATGTCATCATTTCCTTGTGAATGTTCATGCACACTTAGGCTTTGTTTACGCATAGTGGGTACATAAAGTTGATCTATGATTGCATCCAATTGTCCACTGAATGAAATATAGTTCTCTTCATGATCATTGCAGTTATTCAATTAAGATATTAGAGCTATGCATGTGTTACCCAATTGTATCCATAAACTTCATTATAAGGCTTCAATGTTTAATATTTCCAATATAAATTGGAATTGCACATACTATTATTCCTAGTGTTTCGTGAGCTTTGAAACATTGCATTTAATTGTATGTAATGAAAATCTTACTAAATCTAAACCTTTTAATTGTATGTAATGAAAATTTTACTAAATCTAAACCTTTTAATCAATAACTAATACTTTTATGCACTCTAATTGATGTTAGAAAATAGTTCTTAGATTTCTCTTTCCATCATGTATGTCATTCTATGTATCTTCACAAAATATGTGCAACACAAACTCACACAACACTAAACATTTTCCACTAGTATAAAATCAACCATTATTGTTCTCAATCCAACACAAGGTCATTTTTTGCAAATTTGTATTCATCGCATGAAATTGGTCACCTTGCTTGTTCAAAATACTAATTGACTTGCCATACTATGGATTGAACTTTAGATGGGACTCTTGACTGGACTCTCAACTAGCCCACACTTATTTGTCGCAAGGAAGAAATTTTAGTAATATTTGCTTTCAACTATGCTACTTAGAGATCAATTCCACACATTTAAAGTTTTTAAAAAAATACATTGGAACAATTTGTAATTCTCATAACTTCTTCTCATTTCACTGCAAATTTCCATCCTTTAGTGCATTTCATCTCTTAAATTAATCTTTTTTGCTACATTATATTCATCATAATCCTCAAGGAACATATGGGAATCTTCTAGATTGTTTTCATTTTGAAACAATTTGACAATATATGGAAATTGTGACTTTTTGTCGTTATGTCTCTTCCCCAACGTTCTTAGATTTAGCTTTTGTGTTTTCACATTGATCCTTTTTATGATTGTTTCAATAAGTTAAAAATTATTTCTCCATGTTCCGCATTCACATCATCAATATCCACACCACCTTCGCTTTTTGTTTTTAGTGTCTTTGGAGGAGTGTAATATTCCTCAATACAAGCTTCTTCACAAGTATGTTTCTTAATCTCTTGAGCTGATTGTTTCTTCTAACTGACAGTTAATATCACAAAACAAGTTAAGTCAACTTTAGCTTCTTCTTATCAACAATGTCATGTGCTTTTGCTCAACATTTTCAAATTTTTATAAAAAATGGGATATTTACAATCTTGCCAATGATTCTCATTTGTGTGTGTTCTTGCGGTCTCAGACATATGATGGTGACCCCCTTCTGCGATCGATGCCACAAATCAATAGTGATTTTATTGCATGACCCAAAAGATTATTCATCCTCGCTTTTTAAATCTTCTTCTTCTTGAGATGCCGATTGCGATGGCATTCTTGGTTCCTCCTCCTCTTACTTTGCTGTTTTTTCTTTATGTTTTATTAGTGCATCCTAGTTTGCATCATATTTTAAAATAGATAACTCATATTTGTCGTCTTTTGAATCATTTTCATTTTCTAGCCACTTTTTCTTTGACTCTTCTACTAATGAAATTGGTTTGCTTTGTTCATCCCCATTATATATTTTACATGGCGTAATAATCGGGTCTTATAGTTGCAGTTTGTTAATTTGGCTGGCCATAAATAGTCTCTAGGAGCTTGTTACAAGTTGTTCACAAAATCTAAATTGAACATTTGTACCATTATGACATAGATTTTGTATTCTTACATGTTATTTTTCGATGCCTAGTATCCCATTCTAAAACTATAATCTACATCTATCGCTTTCATTTATTTGTGATCCACTACTAGATCCAAATCCAAATCTCAAAAAGTTATAGCATGCATTCTCACAGTTCCAAACCAAGCCTTGCATTGAAATGCAACATGTGTCCATGGTGCCTATTTTTTATTACATACAGTCTCTAAAACAGTTCTTATCCATTTTGAATTTATCATTTTTTAACATCCTTTTTAATGTGTGGGTTGTGAACATTTATGTCGGTCAGTTATTGAAGTTTTATTATTTGATCAATGATTGTTTATATCAATAATCATTGTAGATATTTCCTTATTGAATTTAACTAATGTAAGATGTTTCAAAATGTGCCAAGTACTAGGAGTTCATTTCTTTTAAATTGGATGCCATTGGTCATTATTTTTGTTTAATCTTTTATTTCCTATTCTATTAGGTGGGTGGTTTTGCCTTGGACTTTTATTGGCAATATATATAATTTGTTCATTGGTTTTTCCATTTGCCCATTTTTTCCTTTTGTGGAATGCCCCATTTCCTAATTTTTAATAATTTAAATAAAAGGTCAAATCGATTGTCATCTTGAGGAATTTGCCATGGTCGTTCCATTGAATTAGTTATTATGTCCAAAATTGAATGCAATAAAATGTTTATTTCATGCATATAATTGTAAGTGGTAGCTTGCCAGTAATCAATGGTTTATTTGTCGTTGATTGTCAAAAAACCAATTGAGATGGTAATACTGAGTAAAACAATTAAAATGTATATATTGGGTTGGAGGATACAATCCTTTAATTTAGGTATTAGGATGTTTTGAATTTTTGAAAATTAAGAATTCTTGGATTTTTTAACAAGCAAAATCTTTGTTCAACTTTAACCTTAATTCATATCAAAACATTTAATGAACCAAAAATAATTGCAATGAATGGTATTTTGGTTTCTTCTTCAATTGCTAGGATGTCTTTTTTTCCAACTGTCATAAATATCTCGTTGTTTCAAGGCAAGGCCTATCATCTAATGATTTATAGGTTGTTTTTAACATTTTGTTTTTTAAATCTTGTGGCCCCCATGTTTGCTTGCTCGGAGCTGCATAGAATTGTCTACTAGGTTTCATAAATTCTATTGATAGGAGGTTGCCAAGGGAAACCAAGTCCTTCATCGACAAATCCTATAATAACTTGTGAAGAAATGTTTCGGAATTGGCTTTTTCAAACTTGCATGTTTTTGAAAGAATTCCATGGCACGTGTAAACATCGCCCGGTGGTAGTTTTCCATATCCTCCTTTGGAATGTTTATAGTTTCTTTGAGCAATGAAAGACTTTCTTTGTCAATTTTCACATTCGCCCATCGCCATGTCACCCATTCAACTGTTTTGTTAATTTCCATTTTCCATTATGTTCCCCATGTTTTAATTTCTAGTAAATTCTTTAGGGGACCTAGAAAAGTTGGATTTCTTGGATATTCCAAAGTTTTTGTTGTCATTTCTCATATTCTATTTAATATGCTTGAAAATAACGTGTATTCAATCATAATTTCCAAGGTGTTTAGTATGACCATTTTTGTAAATTTTTGTTTTGCCATTGTAAAATAGATGTGTAACAATTGCAAATGGATGGTAGCTATAGAAAAGATGGAGCTAGTAAGTTTGGTTGGAGATGGGGGAAAGAATGTAGTTTTCTTCTTCAAGTGGCAAGAATGATTTTAGACATAAGAGGTTTGATAGATTGAATTCAATTTTTTTTAAATGTGAAATGGTATTGAGAATGTGCGGCTTCATATTGTTTCAATTCCCAATTGGAACATACCTTTTGTAGATGAATAGGTAGTGTTTCGGTTGACACAAACCTTTTGGTTGTGAAGAGGTAGAATTTACATTGGCACATTACTCTTGGTTGTGAACAAGTTGTGTTCATCCATCTTAATTTTTCATCCATTTTATTTTACTATTCCATTTTAGTTTTCATCATTTTTATTTTGTTCATCCATTTTAGTTTTCATTCATTTATTTTGTTCATCCATCTTTTTCATCATAATTATCGTTCATCCATGTACACATGGCAAAATATTCCTCTACATCGTGATATATTATATGGCATGTGTCAAAGAATATTCTTCCAATATTCCTTTGACGTCAACAAAATATTCCAAAAAAAATTCGGTCATGTTCACTTGTTCATGCTCATGCTCCCACGTTCACCAAATAATATCCCTTGTAAAATGTGGGTTCCTATGCATCAAACTTGAATTCTATACGTAAGGGTTGGTGTGAGGGAATTTTGTTGAGAGATTCAACTATTTGATTAGCAATTAAAGTTTGTATAAAATTTGAAAACTTGCAACAAAAGGTAGAAAGAAAGGGACAAAGTTTGGAAAAAGACAACACACATGAGAAGACAACTTCCCAAACATAAAATTCTTCTTGACAATCATAAAACACATTTGGTTAATCTTAGGAACCTTGCCTACAAGAACCATTATTTCAAAAAGGTTATAATCTTCACTTTACAAGGATGCACTTCACCGCTTTGACAAAACATTCCATATTAGTAACTTACAAGAAAACCAAATTGTAGCTCCAAATGTAGTCAAACCTTTCTAAGCTTCTAGAATTGATGCACACCTAAGCTTGCTTCTCTAAGTTTCCACAACTATCAAACCCTTTTAGCATGTCCATTTCCAAAAGCAAGCTTGTAGAGCTTGCAACCCTCCTAGTTGTGTCCACACCTCCAAAATGGAGCTTCAAGAATTATCATGCTTCTATGACCTTTTTGTTCACTTCAAATACTTGTGCGTTTTCGAAACTTTCTTGATTCTTTCAACCTTTGTCAGAACTTGAGAAACATCTTATCACAAAACCATAATTTTTCTTTTTGTTCACTTCATCCTTTGTCGCATAGAACTAAGAAACGTGCTTCTTACAAAACCACAATGATTTTTTTCCTCCCTCACTTCAACCTTTATCATACAAAATTTTAAATTGTTCTTCTCACAAAACCACTTCTCTCATTGGTCATTTTAGCCTTTGTCACACACTATTGAAAAATGTTCTTATCACTAAACCACAATGACTTCTTTCCTCGCTCACTTCAACCTCTATCACACACTACTAAGAAATGTTCTTTTCATAAAATCCAAAATGTGAAAAAACAAAAAAATTAAGGTGAAATTAAAATTTAACCAAAATCGATGCATTTTTGAATTTCTACATGTGTTTTTTTCCCATCTATTGCATTCATCTTGTCTCATGCACATTATCTGGTCTTTTAATTAGCTGAACATGGGGTCTACACCCTTAATTTCACAAACTTTATGTATGTTTCCCCCAATTGACGCCCACTTTACAATATGGTTCAAGCTTCAAAAAGTTAAGGGAAGTTGAATGTTTTTTTGAACAAAATGAACTTGTGGACATATAAAATGTTGGAAGAAAAATTTATAAGTTTTTCATTCTTTTTAACCTTTTTTTAATTTAAAATTTAAAACAAAATTCATGTTTGAAATAATATAATTGTTGATAATTGTTGTGTGAAAATTGTTTTTGAAAATTGATTGGTATGAACTGTCTGAAAACCAACATTTTGAAACCTAGGTGAAATTGTTTTTACAAATTTTTGAAACCTTCTTCGGGTATGTTGAATTTTTCTTTTTTGAAGAAAAAATTAGAGCGAATTTCATAAAATCTTCTAAAACCTTGACATGATGATTCTTTGAAAAAATAGATAACCACCCAACATTGGTCATATCATAAATCACATACCAAATGTAATGTTTTGAGCCTTAACAAAGGGGTACATGTATTTTGAAAAGGAAACTAAGATAAATCCATGTGTTTTGGAAATATGTTTTTAAGAAAATAAATCAAAAGGAATGAGAACTTTATGTTTATCATAAAACATGTTTTGAAAAATGTAACACCTAACTAAAAAAAAAAGTAATGCCCATGAAAGATGCAAAGGCAAAACGATCCATTATAATGTATTGTCCAAGTACATTAGAAATAATATGTTAGATCTTTATAATCGATGTTGGGTAGATATTTGATTTTTATAACAACAACCTATTTGAATTATTTCATAAACCTCATATAACCACCAAGTTTCATGAAAAACTTAACAAAACATTAGTCATTTTTTAGGTGATTATTTAACTTTTTCAAAAACGTGAAAACCATGGTAATATTTCAGAACATGATATTTGATTTTTCAATAACTATGGTTATGTATCAAAATTAAGTATTTTATTTATTTAAAGCCATGGTTATATCAACCCTGATAATCACCTTAATACCTAGCAAGGGTTTAGTGTAATTTTTAATAACCACCCAACAATGTTCTTTACTTTTTATGTACTGGACTATAACTTTTTTTATACAAGTTTTTAAAAGTTTGGCCATTGTCCATGTCTAAGGCAATGTGGGGCAAATATGAAATAGTCAAATTGAAAATCAGGCTAGATACCAACTAGATTTCCTGAAAAGAACCATGCTAGTATCATTCAAGATGTTCTCCACGCTCATATGCAAAGGGTAAAGTATAAATATGGAAAAAATATATTCACAAAAAATTTCTTGTTTTTCATGAAGTTTTATTTTTAATGTGAACCTTGGGTAAGTTATATGGATAACCTACCTTCAAGTCCAATTCTAAAGAATAGTCTAAAGTTTAAATTCTAGGTTTTAGGCTATTACTTAAGGTTAGGGTTTAAGGAAATGTCATTTTTCTCTTGTGGGGAGTGAGATGTCAACAACATAAAAAACTAAACTATTTTTTTTGGTTAGTTTTGCTTGCTTCATTTTTTGTTATTTGTTTTTTCTTGTGTGTTCTTATGTTCCATTTCTTGTTGAAAAGTTGTTTTCTTGCTTTTGGAGAACTTTTGTTTTTTTGTTTTGCTTGTTTATTTTCTTTGTGTTTTTTCTTTTGTTAATTTGTCTTTTGTTTTGTAAGTGTTGCCCGTGTGTTGGAAACATTGCTCGTGTGTTTTCACAATGTTGCTTTCATGTTATTATAGTTGTTGTCCAAGTCTTGTAAGTGTTACACATGGTGCTTCTCATGACATGGCTCTAGCTACCACCACTTAACTCCCTCTATGATTTTGGTTGTGGTGTTTTCCCCTTGTGTGGTTACTACTACTCCATACCTTGATGTGAATGTTGGGGTTGTGGTTGGAGGTTGGAGTATTTTGGTTATTGCAACCTCCATCAACAACCTTTTCAATTCAACATTTTATATGTTTTCAACTTTTTTCAAGATTTCTTTTCTTTTTTATTTGTGTTTTTATTAATGTTGTTTAGTGTATGTTTTCTTTTTTTGTTTATTTGGTTTTTATATGTTTAATTATATTTGTTCTTTGTATGTTTTGTGTAATGTTTGATGTTATGTTTCTTTGTTTAGATTTATGTGTAAGATCAATTTGAAAATTCCAAATTCATCCTTGGAAGTTTGAAATGAAAGAGTTTTCTTTTAACTTTCAAAGTTTCTATTTTTTAAAGTACATTTTTTGAGTCACATTTGCATTTGCATATCTTCATCAACATAGTTTTTGTATAACATGTCATGTGAAAAATGAATGATTATGTGTAAATCATATTTGTAAATGTTTATAAATGCTTCAATTGTTGGCATTGTTCAAATTCATAAATTATTAGAAGTAAAAAAAGATGCATAATCTACAAAATTGAAAAACATATAATTGTTTGGTTTTTCCAACTTGGTCCATTAACACACTTTGACAAAATGGAACCAAGTCTTGTAAACAAAAGATGTGATATTTTTATGAATGAGAATGAAACATTAGTGGAGGAGAGGAGT
>Ga0209611_10005084_pt1 | contig 22258 bp, 8 predicted proteins | sample S1TSphgellanicum_3_FD_187693 | JGI IMG/M metagenome (GOLD analysis project Ga0209611, IMG submission 187693) | Host-associated microbial communities from peat moss isolated from Minnesota, USA - S1T2_Fc - Sphagnum magellanicum MG (SPAdes) (version 2) | ecosystem: Host-associated > Plants > Peat... | reverse complement strand
GGCCACTTCATCGTCGTCCTCCACCAACAGCACGCAGCCTCCCGCGGTCTTTGCCGCGGTGTCGGTCGCGCACTCTACCGGCGCACGATCCGAAGCCTCCACCATTTTCAACGAGCGTGGCAGGAACAACGAGACCGTGGTCCCGACGTTCAACGTGCTGTCGATCTCCACGTAGCCGCCGGACGCTCGTACGAAACCGTGAGTTTGCGCCAAGCCCAAGCCGGAGCCCTTGCCGACTTCCTTGGTGGTGAAAAACGGCTCGAAGGCACGGGCTTTGACGGCCGCCGGCATGCCGACGCCGCAATCGCTGATCGCGATGCACACGAAGTCGCCGGGATATGCGGCTGTCGGCGGATTGGAAATGTTGCGCGCACTGATGACGATACCGCCGCCGTCGGGCATCGCATCGCGCGCATTGACGGCCAGATTCAGAATCACCAGACCCAGTTCACCCGGATCCACCTCGATGGTCCATAGGTCCTCGGCAAACGCGGTGCGGACGTAGATGTCGCCACGCAGGCTGCGCTCCAGCAGCTCGCGCATCTCGCCGATGTGCGTCGAGATATCCAGCACTTGCGGGCGCAAGGGTTGCCGCCGCGAGAAAGCCAGCAGCTGACGGCACAGTCCGGCTCCGCGTTCCACCGCCTGACGCATGCCGTCGAACATGCGCTGGCGCTTCGGGCCGTCGATGCCGCGCTCCAGGAGTTGCAGTCCGCCGGAGATCACCATCAAGAGATTGTTGAAATCATGAGCCACTCCCCCGGTGAGTCGGCCCAAGGCTTCGATTTTCTGCGCTTGCCGCAGCCGCTCTTCGGCGTGGCGACGCTCGGTGATATCGACCGCCTCCGGCACGAGCGCCAGGATCCCTCCCGAATCGTCATGCACGGCGCGTAGCGAGAAATCGAAGTTGCGAAGGCCGGCGGGCACATTGAGCGCGATTTCGCCGCGCACGGTCTCCCCCGCAGCCACTCTGTCGATGGCGTTGCGTACCCACTCGGACATTTCCGCCGTCTGCGTGAACCACGGCGTCTCCCAGTACCGCTTACCCAAGACTTGATCCCGCGATGCGCCGATGACCTCGAGGGAAGTCGCATTGCTGTCGATCAAGGTACCGTCGGGGGCCAATAGCCCTTGAAGTTGGAAGCTGGTTTCGAAGATCGCTCGCAGCCGCGCTTCCGAGAGCTGCAATTCCGAAGTGCGCTCGGTAACGCGTTGTTCCAGGGTGTCATTGACCCGCAGCAACGCGGCCTGCGCCGCCTGAATGCTGTCCGCGGCCTCGCGCCGAATTCTCGCGGTCGCCACGTTGGCGCCCACCCGCGCAACCAGTTCCCGAGCCGAAAACGGCTTCGTGAGATAGTCGTTCGCCGCGGCCGCCAAGCCCTCGATTTTAGCCTCCACGCCCGCACGTGCCGACAACATGATGACGGGCAAATCTCGCAGCGCGACATCCGCGCGGATTTCACGCACCAACCCGATCCCGTCGAGTTCCGGCATCATGACGTCCGTGACCACGATATCGGGCACCGCAGCATGGATGGCATTGAGCGCCGCCCTGCCGTTCGGTACAGTCTCGACCACATAGCCATGCGCGCTGAGCAGGCGCGAAATGTAGCCGCGCAAGTCGGTATTATCGTCCGCGACCAACACCCGGCCCGCGACCGGCGGCCCTTCGGCGTCGGCTGATATCTGCGCCGCGCCTTCGTCCGCGAGCATCGGCAGCCAGCCCAAGGCCTCTTCGACGTAGGAATCGGCGCGCACCGATTTGTGTCCCGCCTCCGTCTCCGTGGACAGTCGGTCAGCGGGCAGATGCGCGGACCCAAACGGCAGAATGACGCTGAAAGTCGAACCGGAGCCGAGTTCACTGTCCACGACGATCCGTCCGCCGTGCAAGGCGGTGAGCTCTTGGACCAGCGCCAGGCCAATCCCGCTGCCCTCGTAGGATCGTCCCTTCGCGCCGTCGACCCGGTGGAAACGCTCGAACAGCCGAGGCAGCTCGGCGGACGGAATACCGGTTCCCGTGTCCCGCACGCTCAATCGCACCGCACCGTCGATCTCCTCGAGATGAACGCCGATGGTGCCTCGAAAAGTGAACTTGAAGGCATTGGACAGCAAGTTGAGTACGATCTTCTCCCACATATCGTGGTCGACCCACACCGGATTGCTCAGGGGCCCGCAACGCACATCGAATCGCAAATTCGCTTTCTCGATGGTTGAACGAAAAGAGGCGGCGAGGTCCGCGGTAAATGCCGCCAAGTCGGTCGCTAGGTATCGGGCGTTCATGCGGCCGGCTTCGATGCGCGAGAAATCCAACAGCGAGTTGACCAAGCGAAGCAGCCTCAAACTGCTGCGATGAGCGACGCTCAATAATTCGCGTTGCTCGACGTCTTGCGGGCGGAGCTTGTAGATCGCGTCTTCGATGGGCCCGATCATCAATGTGAGCGGTGTGCGAAATTCATGGCTGATATTCGAAAAGAAAGCTGTCTTGGCTTTGTCGATCTGCGACAGAGCCTCCGCGCGCGCGCGTTCCGCCGCATGCGCGTTGGCACTCGCAAGCGCCGCGGCGATCTGGCCCACGAACAGCGTCAAGAACCCGCGATAATCCGCATCCAGAGGGCGGTACGGATTCAGGCCCGCGATGAAGGTGCCGATCCGATCCGCATGACCCTGTGACGAGATCGGCAACAACAGCGCTTCGACCGGAGGCTTGTTCCAGGGACCCGTGGGCAATTCGCCGTATTTCGCCGACAGGGTTTCGATTCGCTGCAAGTGCCCCTGTAAGGCGTGCAATGGCCAAGACGAGACGTTGGCCGGTTGGATGGACGCCGGTGCCGCGACGTGCTCGCGCGATATCCCGCATGCCAGCTCCAAGTTCGCGCTGGAACTCGCATCCGACGTCCATCGGTACGCGAGTGCGAACGGCAGATCCTGCGCTTCGGTTTTAAGACACTCCGCCACGGCGTTCCACACGTCTTGCACGGTGCGAATGTCGGTCAACCGCAATCCGAGATCGCGCAGGACGCGCAAGCGACGCTCATCGATGACCCGCTTGGTGTCCTCCGTGACGACACACAGCATGCCGGTGATCGTGCCATCGTCATCCGCGAGCGGCGAGTACGAAAAGGTATGGTAGGTCTCCTCGGCAAAGCCGCTGCGTTCGAGAAATAGCAGCAGTCCTTCATCCCAGGTCGCCTCGCCCGTCTTGAGAACACGATGGATGCGTGGCCCGATGTCCGGCCAAATTTCCGCCCATACGCGGTCGGAGCGGGCACCGAGCCATCCCTTCTTGTCGCCCAAGGTGGGCAGATACGCGTCGTTACAGAAGAAGATGAGATCGGGGCCCCATGCCATCCACATCGCGTAACGCGACGACAGCATGATTCGGATCGCGACCTTCAGACTCTGCGGCCATGCAGCCGGAGGTCCCAGGGAGGTGCCGGACCAGTCATGCGTGCGGATCAAATCCCCCAGGGCTCCGCCCCCGACCAGGAACGCCAGTTCAGGGGCCGTCGAATACGAACTTCTTACCATGACGGAGTGGCGGATGAGGACCTACCCCGCGTGATATGCGAGCTGCGTTGATTGGTACATCACCCGTCTCCGGACGAGGGTTTTGTGGGAGATTCGTCGATTTGACGATCACCGGGCAGTAGGGCAAATGCGGATTTAGATGTCGGCTGTTTCTGACTTGCGAGCCCGAGTCGCGCTACCGGCATGGATCAAGCAACGGTACCGCGAGAGCTGACGAACTCTTGCAATAGGTCGTCAATCGCGTCCGGATCCACCGGCTTGGTCAAGTGGCGATCGAAACCGGCTGCGTTGGCACGGTCCTTGTCCTCTTTTTGTCCCCAGCCCGTAGCTGCGATCAGCAACACCTCACTGCCCCAGGATTCGGCTCGCACGCGGCGTGCCACCTCATAGCCCGTGACGTCCGGCATGCCGATGTCGAGGATCATGGCATGCGGCAGCTGTTGCCGCGCGATGCGCAACGCCTCCTCGCCCGAGTGCGCAACCGCGACTTCATGTCCGGACATTTCCAGCAACAGCGCCAAACTGTCGGCGGCATCGCGGTTGTCGTCCGCCACCAATATCTTGATGGCAATGTCATGGCCCTGCCGGCATCGTGCCGTCGGCAAAGCGTGCTCTCCCGCACTCGGAACGACGACCGACTGCGGCAAATAAATGACGAATTCGCTGCCCTTTCCGAGGCCGGCGCTAAGCCCCTCCACATGGCCACCATGCAATGCGACCAAGCCCTTCACGAGCGCCAGACCAATGCCCAATCCGCCCTCCGAGCGGGCGATCGCCGAGTCGACTTGCGAGAACATCTCGAACATACCGGGCAACGCCGCCGACTCGAAGCCGATTCCGGTGTCTTGGACGGTAAACCGCATCCCCTGCGGCGACACGGCGACGGCGAGCCGGATCTGCCCGCGCGCGTCGGTGTATTTAGCGGCGTTGGTCAATAGATTCGACAGCGCCTGGGAAACGCGCAGCGGGTCGACCGCCAACATCACAGGCTGCGGCGGGAGTTCGATTTGCAGCTGATGCTGCTTCGAATCGATGAGCGGTCGCGCCGTCTCCACCGCCGCTTCGACCAGCGATTTGAGATCCACCGTGGCCACCTTCAGTTCGAGACGGCCGCGAGTGATGCGCGACACCTCGAGGAGATCGTCCAGCAACAGCGCCATCCGCTGCACCTGCCGGGCGATGACCTGCCTTGCCCACTGCCGCGCTTGTTCCTCGACGCCGTCCGTCTCCAGGAGCTTCACCGCGTGGCGAATGGGTGCGAGCGGATTGCGCAACTCGTGCGCGAGAGTCGCCAAGAATTCATCTTTTTTCTGGTCTGCTTCGCGCAGGGCGAGAGAGCGCGCCTGCACCTCGGACAGCATTTTGTTGAAGGCGTCGACCACGACGCCGACTTCATCGTCGGAGAACTTGGTTGCGCGCAGCGAATAATCGCTGCCGCTCACGATTTCGCGCGCCACGGCGGCGATGGCATAGAGCGGTTCGGTGATGCCCTTCTGCAGCCGTCGCGACAGCAGCAGCGCAACGACCATGCTCAGCAGCATCACCAGGACGAAAATGCCGAGATAAGCCGCAACTCTGTCCGCGACGTCGTATCGCGCGCGCAAATAGATGGTGCCCAACGTCTCCCCGTTGCGCTGCACAGCCTGTACGACCTCGATATGTTCACCGGAAATCTGGACACCCGGCGGCGGCGCCTTGGCCGGCGCCGGCGCCTCTCCAGGCCTCACAAAAGATGTGTAGACCGCCCCGTTGGCTGAATACAGCGCGGCAACCATCACGCGTCGCCTTGCCGCCAGAGCGCCCACATTGCGTTCAGCCACCGTGTGATCGTCGAAGGCGAGCGCCGGAGCGGTCGAAGAGGCGAGAATGGTGGCCTCGGTCGACAGATCCGCGGCCCCGGTGGTTCGATAGACGTACAATTCGTGCGTCAGCAGCGCGATGCCGGTCACGCACAGCGCGATGGCGGTGGTCAATAGCACCACTCGGAGCAGTTTCCCGCGCACGGACCCGCGTGCCAGCACCGTATCGAAAGGCGTATTCATGCGTTCGCGCGCCGCCAGGTTCAAATCGACTGCGAGGCGGCCCTCGAGCGGCCTTCATCGATCAGCGCCTGGATATCCTCGGGCTGCATCGGCTTGATGAGATGATAGTCGAACCCCGATTCCAGCGCGGTGCGCCGGTCGCGTTCCTGGCCCCATCCGGTCACGGCAATCAGCGTGGCGCGTTGCCCGGAGGAGCGCCCGCGAATGGCGAGTGCAACCTCGAGGCCCGACAGGCGCGGCATTCCCACATCGAGAAGCGCCGCGTCCGGATCGATCTCGGAAAAAATCGACAGCGCTTGCTCGCCATCGTAGGCAACGTGGACCTCGTGACCCTCGAGGCGCAGCAATTCGGCCAAACTATCCGCGGCGTCCGCATTATCGTCCGCGATCAGAATGCGGCGCACCGCGGGCCTGCTCGAGCGTGCGAGCACGGGAGCCTCCGGCGTTGGATCGCTGGCGCCGGCCTGCGCGGAGGCGCCATGACGAGGCAGTCGCACCGTGACCTCGGTGCCGTGCCCGGGACCGGGGCTCGATGCCTCGATTCGTCCGCCGTGCAACTCGATGAGTCCGCGGGAGAGTGCCAGGCCCAACCCGAGTCCGCCCTCCGATTTTTCGATGGCCGCGGGAACCTGCGAGTACAATTCGAACACTTGGGCCGCCTGCTCCGGGGTCAGGCCGATGCCGTTATCGGCAATCCGAATCACGACCTCATCGGCTTCCACGACCGCGGTCAAGCGGATCAGTCCGCCGGGTTCCGTATATTTCGCGGAATTGGTCAACAAATTACCGATCACTTGCGCGATCCTTAGCGGATCGATGTCGAGCGCCACCGGCTCCTCCGGCAATGCGACTTCCAGGCGGTGGCGTTTGGCCTCGATGTGCGGGCGGGTCGTTTCGATCGCCGTTTCCATGACCGTGGCGAGAAATTCGCGGGACTTGCGCAGCAACAGCGTGCCGCGCCCGATACGCGAAACATCGAGCATGTCATCCAGCAACAGCGACATGAGTTGCACCTGCCGCTCGATGATCCCGTGGCTCCAGCGCCTTTGGGCCTCGCTCGAGGCGCCGGATCGGGCGATGCGTACCGCTTGCCGAATCGGGGCGAGCGGGTTGCGAAGCTCATGCGCGAGCATCGCCAGGAACTCATCTTTGCGTCGGTCGGCATCGTGCAGATTTTGCTCTTGGATCTTCCGCTCGTTGATGTTGGCGAACCACACGGCCGCCGAACCTTGCAGCGGCGAAGCGATCACGTTGAACCATCCGCCGCGGCCCGTGGCGTTGGTGAGCACGTCGAACTGGCACTGTTCGCCGCGCTCGACGACTCCCACATAGCGATCAAACAAGCCGGGCACATCCCAGACTTTCGGCAGCAACTCGCCGATGGGGCTACCGGTCAGCTCCTCGACCTCGCGTCCCAACGCGCGCGCCGCCGCGGGATTCAAGTAGGTCCATTCAAAATCGACGATTTTACCGGCGCCGTTCCTGACCGGCGTCAGAATGCTGAACGGGACGACCGAGGATTCGAGTGCGACGGCGAAGCGCTGTTCATTCTCCGCGGCCGAAATGCGCGCACGTTCGCGCTCGACCACCGCGGCAGCGGTCGCCGCGCCCGCCTCGCCGAGCCGAACTTCACGCTCGGACACCTCGCGCGGCTCCTCGAACATGACGGAAATCACTCCCATGACCTCGCCGCCGCCGCTCACCAGCGGCATGCTATGCATGCCGTACAAGCCTTCTTGCACCGTCAACGCGCGATGCAGAATGATGAGCGCTTCGTAGTCGGCGTCATCCACCGCCTGGTGCGCTTCCGAGATTCGGCCGCGCGTCCTTCGGTTCAAACCGAGGGCGGAAGGTAGGTCGTCCAGCGTGTCGGTACGGAAGCCGCACTGCGCGACGAGTTCGAGGGTCTTGTCGACGGGGTCGCACAGCGACACGACACCATGTCGCGTGCCGTACAGATTGACCAGCAAATCGAGTAGGCCCTGCAAGGCGGGTTTGAAGTCATTGCCCGCCGACACGAGCTTTTGATTGAAACCGTGGAGGCGCTCCAGATCCTGCAGTTGCTGCTGCAACTTGGCTTGCGCGGTCTGCAGCAGTGCATCGACGTGTTTGCGTGCGGTGATGTCGACCGTCGCGCCGCGCGCCTGCGTCAACTCTCCCTCCGCACTCGCCTCGAGCCTGATACGGTGCAACAACCATCGCGCGTCGCCGTTCGGCAATTCGACGCGCTGCTCGCGTTCGTAAGTCAACTCGCGCTTGGCTATCCGTTCCTGCATGGCGCGCCGGCTGTCGGCGACATGGCCTTGATTCAACCGCCCCAGCCACTCATCGAGACTGACGGAACTCGGCTGTAAGGGTTGACCCAGTATCTGACACAGACTGGGCGACACGTACGCCGTGCCGGCGACGAAATCCAATTCGAACACTCCCATGCCGGTGTCTTCCTGGGCGAGCCCCAGCCGCTTCTCCGCCAAGGCGGCACGCGTCGTCGTGATCCGCAGGTGTCCACCGTAAAAAACGAGCAGCGCGCCCACCACGGCGTACGCCCAGATTGCGGCGAGATCGTGCGGGTGCATGACGTTGAAAGTCCCCGCCGGTGGGGACAGCAGCGCACCGTTCAGGCCGCCCACGACGAGGACCACGATCGCCGGTCCGCGGCCGAGCGTCGTCGCGGCGAAGATCAGCGCCGGCAGGAAAAACAAGAAAGGGACGTGGCTTCCCACCCAGGGATGAATCGCCCATTGCAGGAGCGCAGCCGCCACCGCCAAGGCCACCCCGAGAGCGTAATTAGCGAGCGGCGAATTCAGCGGATTTAGTAGAACGCTCATGGCCCCTCGGGTGAATTCTCCGCGTAAATTTCTTATACCAAAACTCATTTGATATGCCAATTGAGCTCGACGTGCGTCTGTCGGCGGATTCTGGCAGCATCGTAGGAATACGCTGATCCTGCGGACCCTCACTCGATGTCAAGATCACGTATTGCCGGTCAAGTAACGTGCGAGAAGGCGATATGGACGATTCGACGTTTACCGAACCTCTGCCGCCCAGGCCGCCGAACTTCGATCCATTGCGATTCGCCCAGCCTATCTCGAGCCCGAGTGTGAGCCCGTCTGAAGCGGAGCGGCGCAGAATGATCGAAGAAGCCGCCTACTACCGCGCCCAAAGCCGGAATTTCCAATCCGGTCATGAAGTCGAGGACTGGCTGGAAGCCGAAGCCGCTGTCGACCGGCAACTTGAACTACACAGTCCTCATCGTCGATGACCACCCGCTATATCGCGCGGCGCTGAAGGGCGCCGTCGGGAGCGCCTGCGCGAACTGCACGTTCTTGGAGGCTGACAGCGTTGCCGGCCTGTTCAACACTCTGGAGCGGCATCCGGATGCCGATCTGCTGCTGCTCGACCTGAACTTGCCCGGCGCGTTCGGCTTCTGTGCACTGTCGCATTTACGCGGCTCGCATCCGGAGTTGCCGGTGATCGTGGTGTCCGCCATGGATGACCATCGGACCGTACAACAGGCGTTGGCATTCGGGGCTCAGGGCTTCGTATCGAAATCCGCCAACGCCGCCACCATCGCTCATAACGTCGCATCGGTCCTGCGCGGCGAGTTCGTGCCGCCGGCGGGTGTGGGTGCGCACGCGGCGCGTTTCACGGATGTCGCCGCGCTCGAGTTTGCGCAGCGGATGGCGGAACTCACCGCGCAACAGTTTCGCGTATTCGGCATGCTGTGTTCGGGGCAGCGCAACAAGGAAATCGCCTACGAACTCGACATCACGGAGGCGACCGTGAAAGCGCATATGACGGCCATCCTGCGTAAGCTCGGAGCCGACAACCGCACGCAGGCTGTGCTCCTCGCCGGAAGGCTGCTGACCGATTCGACGCAGCTGCGGCCGCCACCCGAAGAGCTCGAGTGAAACTAGGCGGCCGAACCGCGCGTCAAGCGCAATTTGAATGACGACAACAGCGCCCGCAGCGCCGCCGGCCGAAGCGGCTTGTGCAACAGCGGCACGCCCGCCCGGCGCGCAGCACGGTTGAGTTCCGCTGTGTGATCCGCCGTGATCAGAGCGGCGGCGCACGGCGCGCCTCGAAGTTCGGCGAAACGATGTATCAACTCGAGCCCATTGCCGCCATCGCCCAGATGATAATCGGCGAGCACCGCATCGATGACCTCACCGCCGATCAGCCGCAGCGCTTCGCTCGAGCGGTGGGCCTTGAACACCTCTACGCCCCACTGCTCGAGGAGCGCCTGCATGGCATCGAGAATGGAGAGGTCGTTGTCGACGACCAGCACCTTGAAGTCGCGCAGGCCCGCGGTATCCGGCACCGCGGCGGCCAGCCGTACGCGCTCGGGGCGCCTCGCCCCCACGACGCGCGGTACACGCACGCCGAACACCGACCCGTGTCCCGGCTGGCTCTTCAATGTCAACTCATGGTTCAACAGCCGCGCAAGCCGATCGCAAATGGACAGTCCGAGCCCGAGTCCCGTCTCCCCCCACGGTGAACCCTGCTCCAGGCGGCTGAACTCGATGTAGAGATGCTCGCGTTGATGCGGTGCAATGCCGGGCCCCGTGTCGTAGACGCAAATCTCGAGCTCGGCGCCCCGCCTCCGGCAACCGATCAACACGCCCCCTCGCTTGCAGTAGCGCAGCGCGTTCGACAAATAATTCTGCAGGATCCGGCGCAGCAGCGCGCGGTCGCTGCGCACCGATTCCCGGCACCCGGAAACCTCGAGGCGCAGGCACCGCGACAGCGCCAGAGGCGCATATTGGCGGCGCAAGTCGTCCAACAATTCGGCGATCGAGAAGGTGCTGACGTCCGGGCGCATACCGCCGATATCGAGCTGGGCCACGTCGAGCAAATCCTTGAGCAGTTCCTCGGCGGCCCGCATCGACCCGTCGATCCGGGTGGCGAGTTCCAAGAGTTCCGGTTGCGCCGCGACGCGCGATTCGAGGGCCGCGGCAAACAGTCGTGCGGCATTCAGGGGCTGCAGCAAATCGTGGCTCGCGGCGGCCACGAAACGCGTTTTGCCGATATTCGCCGCCTCGGCCTGCAATTTGGCGGCGCGCTGCGCGTCGAGCGCGTCGGATAGTTCGCGGGTGCGCTGCTCCACTCGAGCCTCGAGTTCCTGCTTCGCTTCGCGCAGCGCCTGCTCCGTGCGTTTGTATTCTGTGATGTCCGTATAGGTGGAAACGAATCCGCCGCCGGCCATCGGCTGACCGTTGATGCTGAATACCTGGCCGTTCCTGCGTTCGCGCTCGAAGGTGTAGGCCGTCCCTGCGCGCATGTGTGCCAGGCGCTTCGCCACTTGTTGTTCCGGATCGACCCGGCCGAATTCGCCGCGCTGCGCATTCCAGCGAATCAGATCGGCCACCGGCCGCCCGACATAGACCATGTCGTGGGGATAATCGAACATCTCGAGATAGCGGTGATTCCAGGCGACCAGGTTCATGTCGGCATCCACGACGCTGATGCCTTGCGTGACGTTCTCCATCGTCGCGGCCAACAATTGACGGCTGAAGCGCAATTCCTGGGAGGTTTCGTCGAGCAATTCCGCGACTTCGTCGACATCGAGTCCCTTACGCTTGAGCGCATGCGTCAGCATGATGCGGGCCGAGGATGAGCCGATCGAGCCGGTCAGCACGCGTTCGACGTGGTGCAGCATGCCCCGCTCGGTGGCATCGGAGGGTTTGGCGAACACTCGTGCCGCGCGCCGTTCCTGCAGAGTGGCGCCGCGCAGCAACGACACCGCCACGAGGATCACGACGTTCAACGTCAAGCAGGCGAGCGCCCCGGGCCCGGCTATCTCCACGCTCGAATGATCCGCCACCGCTCGCGGCCAGAGCCAGGCCAACGCTTCCGGGGGCGCCAATTCCTGCGACAGCATGACGCTGCCGGCCATGAAATTCGGCAACAACAACAGATAACCCCAGGCGATGAACCCGGCGAACATTCCCCAGAACACGCCCGCACGGCTGGCGCCACCCCAGTACAGCGCGGCGAGTATGCCCGGTGCGAACTGCGCCGCGGCGGCAAACGCGAGCATCCCGATGGATGCGAGGCTCGCGGACCCGGTCGTGAACCGGTAATAGGCGAAGGCCAGCAGCGCCAGCGCGACGATCACGACGCGGCGCAACCAAAGGATGCGGCGCCCGAGGCTGGCGCCCGCCTCGAGGCGTCGATGCCACAGCACCGGCACCGCGATGTCGTTCGAGATCATGGTCGCGAGCGCGATGCTCGCCACCACGACCATGGCGGTGGCCGCCGACAGTCCTCCCAGAAAAACCAGCACGGCAAGCCAGGGGGCTCCGTAATCGAGCGGCAGCCTCAAGATGAGCGTGTCCGAGCCGGCCGGCGCCGCGTGCGCACCGCTCACGGCAAGCGCGACGATGGGCACGACGAATACCGAAAACATCCCCAGGTAGATCGGCAAGATCCAGCGCGCGCGGCGCACATCGCCGCTGTCCGCGCACTCGATCACGCTCACTTGAAACTGGCGGGGCAAGCAGAAGATGGCCGCGGCGGCCAGCAAAGTCGCCACGAATGCGTTGCCGTTGAACATCGTCGAGGCGTCCTCGAGGGCCGCCGGGAGCACGAACGGACGTCCCTTGAGTTCGAGCCAGGCGTACACGCCGACCGCGACGAAAGCCGTGAGCTTCAACAGCGATTCGAAGGCGATCGCGAGCATCAAGCCTTCATGATGCTTGGTGTTATCGACGCGCCGCGCACCGAACATCACCGCGAACAATGCCATGAGCAGCGCCACCGCCAGGGCGGTGTCGTGATACCAGGGCGAAGGTCCGGCGCGGGCGGTCGTCAGTTCAGCGATGCTGGCCGCGACGGCCTTGTACTGCAGCGCCAAGTAGGGAATGACCGCGGTCACGGCGATCACCGTCACGAGCACGGCGAGCGCGCGGCTCTTGCCGAAGCGTGACGCCATGAAATCGGCGATCGATCCGACTTTGTGGGCGCGGCCGACTTCGACCAGCCGTTCGAGAAACGGCAGTGCCAATAAATACACCAAGGTCGGGCCGACGTAGATCGGCAAGTAGCCCCAGCCCTCGCGCACGGCCGTCCCTACGGCGCCGTAGAACGTCCATGATGTGCAATACACGCCGAGCGCCAGGCCGTAGATATACGGTCGCAAACGCTGGCGGGAAGGATATATAGAGTGGCGATCGCCGTAAAAGGCGATCGCAAATAAAAAGCCCAGGTACGCAACCGCCAATGCGGATAGCAGCCAGCCAGACAACATCAGTCCCCGTCTTTTTGAAATCAGCTACTTATGGCGCTCGGGACGGCACGATTGTAGTACGGCTGGTTAGCGGCCGCTAGGAAACCTGGGTCTTGTCCGGGTGGTGTCGCCCTGCGACGGCCTCGCTACGACTGCCACCTCGCTACCGCGATCACCACTCGGACTGACTGCAAAGCCGGGCTATAACGCTAAGGAGTCGGCGACGATCCCGGTGAACCTGGTATTCCTGGCGCTCCCGGGGCTCCGGGATTTCCGGGGGTTCCGGGGGAACCTGAGGATCCCGGGGTTCCGGGCGAGCCTGGGGTTCCCGGTGATCCCGCTTTACCGGGTTTACCGGGCTTACCGGGTGATCCGGGCCTTCCGGGTTTGCCAGGTGAACCGGGTGTCCCTGGCGAACCGGGTGTCCCTGGCGAACCGGGTGTCCCTGGCGAACCGGGTGTCCCCGGTGAGCCTGGGTTTCCAGGCGTGCCAGGGTTTCCAGGTGTGCCAGGGTTTCCCGGCGCGCCCGGCGCTTGCGCCATTGCACAATTTGCCGCTGCCAATATCAACGCGACTGCGGCCACTGTCACTCTTGAGTTCATGTCGCATCTCCCAAAATTACGTTGAGCTCAAGGCTACTGAATCGCGGCGTCCTTGCTGTCGGTGGGTGTTGACACTGCTCGTAGGGCAAGCGCGTCAGACGGTACGTACACCGACGGGCGGAGTTCTTCCCCTGCCGGCGACGTCGAGAGGAATCGATAATCCTCGTCTCTGTTCGAAGAGGCGAATGAAGTTGAAAACCTTCCACTGTACTGCCTGCCAAGCGCTGGTTTTCTTCGAAAATACCCAATGTCTCGCTTGCGGACACAGCCTCGCATTCGTCCCCGAGCGCATGTCTCTGGTAAGCCTCGAACCACAGGAGAACAGCCTGTGGGTGCCGGTCAAGAGCGAAGGCGCGCCCGCGCAGGGAGCGACGCTCGGAAAGGGGTATCGCCTGTGCGCTAATTACATCGATCACGGCGTGTGCAACTGGGCAATCCCGGCGGACGCGCCGGAGTCCTTGTGCATCGCGTGCGGCTTGACTCATACCATTCCGGATCTGGCCGTGGCCGGCAACAAAGAGGCGTGGCTGAAATTGGAGACCGCAAAGCGCCGCCTCATGTTCGATCTCTTGAGTCTGGGACTGCCGCTGCTCGGCAAGCGAGAGGACCCGGGCCAGGGGCTGGAATTCAAGTTCATGAGCGACACCGTGACGGTGAATGGCGATCGCGGCCGGGTGTTGACGGGTCATGACAACGGACTCATCACCATCAATGTGGCAGAGGCTGACGATGTGCACCGAGAGGCCCAGCGTCTGCTGCATCGGGAACCTTACCGCACCTTGCTGGGTCATTTTCGTCACGAGATCGGCCATTACTATTGGGATCGGCTGATCCAGGGCAGCGAGCACGTCGCGGAATTTCGTCAGTTGTTCGGCGACGAACGCGCGGATTACCAAGCGGCGTTGAAGGTGCACTACGAGAAGGGTGCGCCGGCCGATTGGGAAAACAATTTCATCAGCGCCTATGCATCGACCCATCCATGGGAGGATTGGGCTGAGTCATGGGCGCATGTGATGCACATGGTCGATGCCTTGGAGACGGCACACGAAGTGGGATTGTCGGTGAAGCCCGCCCGACCCGATGAGCCGATATTGGACGGGCCCGACAAGCCCGAGCCTGCGCGGATCGGCGACTTCGACCAACTCGTGAACGAATGGTATGCCTTGAGCTACGTCTTGAACAATCTCACACGCGGTCTAGGGCTGCCCGATGCGTATCCCTTCGTACTCTCGGGTCCTGTGATCGAGAAACTGCGTTTCGTGTGCGCCGCCATGGCGAGATCGGGCCGCGTCGCAGCCGGAGAGGAATCCGCCCGAGCCGCTGCTTAGGGCTGGGTAACGCCAACCTCCGTCGCGGGTGGCGCCGCGAGTCGGTCGCGTGGCGCGATTCAAAGATTCGGTCGCGTGGGGCGTTTCCCGTACAGGGCGCGCATTTCCCGTGCAGGGGTCAGACGCCGACCAATTCGCGGATCTTGCCCAGGCCGAACTTCGCCACCTGTTCGATTTTGACATGCGGCATCGCCGGTATCTCGGTTGGATCGACGGTGACGTCGACGATGACCGGTCCCGCCGCGTGCAAGGCCTCCGCCACTGTATCGTGGAGCTCATTCGGCTTCGCGATTTTGAAACCCTGAGCTCCGCACGCGAGCGCGTACATCGCGAAATCCGGATTCTTGAACGTCGCCCCTTGATTGAAGACCGGCATCCCCGCCGCCTCCATTTCGAGATGCACGAGTCCCCAACCGGCGTTGTTGAATACGAACACCTTGATCGGCAGTTCATGCTGGACCGCGGTGATGAATTCCTGCATCAACATGGCGAAACCCCCGTCGCCGCACAGGACGACCACTTGTCGATTCCTATCGAGTGCCTGTATCCCGTTGGCCATTCCGAGAGCGGTGCCCACCGCGGCATTGTTGAATGAGCCCGTCACCCGCTGTCCGCCTCGCGGGCGCAACCAGTTTGCACTCCATAAGGTGACCTCTCCCGTGTCCACGCAAAAAATGGCATCGTCCGCAGCCAAGTCGCCGACGACGCGCGCCAGCGCTTGCGGATGAATGCGGTCGTCGCTGCGCAAGGGGTCAGCCTTCTCATCGAGCATACGGGTCCACGACTCCCAGTCCCGTTGAGCCCCTCGCAAGAACCGGTCGTTGGTCTTGGGCTTCACACGGGTCAGTAGTCCGGCAACGCTCGGCCGGCTCGAACCGACGATCGCCTGCGCGACCGGTAATCTGCGGCCGATCGCCTCCGCTCTTTCGTCCACTTGTATCACGGCCGCCTTCTGTGGCAGGTAGTCGCTATAGGGGTAGTCACTGCCGATCATCACGAACACATCGCAACCGTGGACTGCGTCGTATCCGGCTTTGGAGCCGATCAACCCCAAACCGCCGATGACCTGTCGATCGTCGAAAGGAAAGAGATCCAAGGCTCGATACGTGTGCACGATGGGTGCCTGAATCTCTTGCGCCAGCTCGCGGACTTCCGCGGCGGCCGCCCGAGCACCGTTGCCGACGAAGATGACCACGGAGTCGCCGCCGTCGATGATGCGTGCGGCGCTGTCGAGGTCGGCCTCATCGGGCGCAGTTTCCGGACGTTGCCGCAACGTCGCCAGACTCGATGCCTTGCTCGAGGTCTTTGCCTCGAAGACGTCCTGGGGAATATTGAGCAAGGCCACGCCGCGATTGCCGTAGGCGGCGGCAATGGCTTCGTGTATTTGCGCCGCCGCCGCATCGGCGGAGGCGATGGTTGCGGCGTATACGCATGCATCGCGGAACGCCTGCACATGGTCGGCCGCCTGCAGGTAACTGATGCCGCCGAGATTGGTCGGCACGTCGCCGGCGATGGCGAGCACGGGCGCGTGATCGTGGCTCGCCTCATAGAGGCCCGCCAGCAAATGTGTGGCCCCGGGACCCGTGGTTCCCGCGCACACACCGAGTCGACCCGTGAGCTTTGCCTGGCCGGCGGCCGCGAGCGCCGCGCCCTCTTCGTGACGCACGCCGATCCACCGCATACGCTTGTCGCGTCGGATGGCATCCGTGAAAGGATTCAAGGCATCGCCCACCACGCCAAAGACTTGGCTTGCTCCGATGTCGGCCAGGATGCCTGTCAACAGTTCGCCTACCGTGTGTGCCATATCATTCCTGGGTACTTGCGGGGGATGCCGCGATGACACCACAGTGCCGCGCGTTCCTCCATCGGCGGAATGCCGACAGTGGTCGTGGCTTTCGGCTGACAGGCGGGGCCGGCGCGGTAAGCGCCGGCTAAGTCAAGGCACAGGGCTCCTGATCCACCCTCGCAACTGCGTCACGCTGTGCAGGGCGCGCATCGTCGCGGGGATCGAATCGAGCAGCCCTGCTGCCTCGGTCAGCAAGGCGTTTCGGTGCGCCGGATCCGCCAGCGACGCGGCATACAGCGCGCGCGCCATTTCGATGCGCTGCGTGTTATCGCCGTGGTTCCGCGCCGCGAGTTCGCGGTGCATCGCCACGACCGGAGCGATCGTCGACTGCGCCTCGCTCAGCCGATGCTGGCGCGCGACAGCCATGGCGAGGTATACGGTCACGACATCGGCGAGAGCACGCTTGTCAGAGTCGCTCTCGACCGGCCAGGTCGCGCGCGTGGCGGCGGCCGAGCGCAGGGTCTTCTCCGCGTCCGCATAAGCGCCCTGCTGGTAGCGCACCTGCCCGATCAGCGACTGGGAATAAAAGATCTGGTAACGCTTGAAGTAGTCTTGATATCCCGCGGCGGGCTTGACATCTTGGACCGCCTTCACGGCTTCGAGCGCGTCGCGCTCCGCCGAGTGCATGTCACCCAGTACGAACTCGATTTCTGCAGCCATGTCCTGCGTGAAGCTGGTCGCGAGGATCGGCACCGAACTGCCTGAAGGTTCGGTGTCCCGCAAACGCGCCGCCGCTTCGCGCATGATGCGTAAGTCACCTGCGGCCGCCGCCGGGTCGCCCATCTCGGCATAATTCAGCGCCTGGGAGCCGCGCGGCTGCAGCGCATTCAGGACGAACCAGGAACCCGCATGGGCTGCGTGAGAGCCGATTTCCAGGGCCTGGTCAATATCCTTGAGGGAATCGCGCAGTCGGCCGAGTTCCCAGTCGACGTCGGCACGATCTATCCAACTGACACCGTAGTTATTGTAGGCGACGGTATTGTTGGGATCGAGCTTGATCTGGATTCGTGAGACTTCTTGGGAGCGTGCGATGAGGGCCAAGGTGTCGCTCGGCCGCATCTCATCCTTCGCGATGGTTGCTAGGTTGTTCAAGATGATCTGGTAGGCATGCAGGGCCGCCCCATAACTCGGGCGAACCTCCAGAACGCGTGCTATCAACGGTTCCACATCCGCGCCGACCGCGCTTTCATCCGCGAGTCTCCCCATACGACTGAGCATTTGCATGCGCCAGGCGGCGGCCTCGGCGTAATCGACGGTGACTTCGAGGTCTTTCCCGTCCTTCGCGCCGAGATCGGCATCGGTCTGCATCGCCAGTTCGAGATAATGGAGAGTCTCCTCCCGCGCCGTGGAGATGCCCTGCATTTCGAAGCCAACCGCGGTGAGTATTTTCGCATAGGCGCGCCGCGCGGCGGGCAGCACCTTGCTGCCCGTGGCGAGTGGCTGCACGAGTTCGAGCGCATGGCGCAAGGTCGGCAGCGTCGCCGGATCCTGCTGATTGCTGAAGACCCGCCCCTTCATTTCGTAGGCTCGCGCGAGCGCGATCGTGGTCGCATCCGACGTGTCCCCGACCTGGCGCAGCCCCTCGAGCAGCGCCACGGCGCGGGCGCTCATCGCACCCGCCGTTCGGATGTCGCCGAGCGCGCGCTTCGCGCGGGCATAGTCGACCATCGCGAGCGCACCGTTGCGCACGGTTTCCGGACCTTTCAACGAGACGGGCAGGTCGTCGAAGTAATCGATCTCCCGCTTGGTCACATTCGCGACGAAATCGAGGCGCCCGAAAGTCTCGAGCTCGCGCGCGAAATCATCGGTGAGGTAGTTGATCAAGTGTTCGGCCTGATTGCGGGCCTGTTCGGCGTTGGCCCGCGTTTCTTGCGCGGCGGCCTCCGCCTGGTGGGCCCGCCGCGTGCTCACGATGGCGAGCACCGCGGCGAGCACGGCCGCGAGCGCAAGCACTATGCACCCCGTCGCGATTTGCCGGGCGCGCACCAGCGCTCTGCGTGCGGCGGTTTCCCGTTCGCGCTGTTCTATCAGCAGGCGTTCGGTGGCATCCCGAGCTTCCCGCTCACGGCGCAGGTCGCGGCTCGCCTTGACCACGCCGCACAGCACGTCGTGGGTGAGTTCGACCCGGCGCACGTCGAGACGCTCCTCGATGCGCAGCAAGCGGCGATTGACGAGCGTCGCCAGCGTGGCCGCGGTCGCCCCGACGGCCTTGAAACTCGTGAGCAGCCGCTCCTCGGCGATGTTTTCGCGAAAGCCCGAACTCGTCAGCAGCTCATCCTCGATGATCCGGCGAACCGCGGGATCCTGATCGGCGAGCGAGCGCTCGTAGAACGTGCTCAATATACTGGCGTGCGATCCCTCGAGCAGGTCGAGAGAGATTTCGGCGCGTCCCTGTGCAAGGCGCGTGTCGTTGAGCTCCCGGCAGATGAGCGAGAGCAGCGACGGTTCAACCTCGGCATTGGCAATTTCGGCGCCGCCCGCGACGAAGCGCACGATGGCCGCGGCCACTTCATCGGTGACTAGCCGCCCACCCGGTTGCTGCACGGCGGCCAACGCCTGTTTGCCCGTCATGGGTGCGAGGCGCAGCCGATTTTGCGTAATGCTCGGCATGGCGGACTTCAGGCCTTCGAGCGGCGCGAGATAGTCCTCGCGCAACGAGATCAGTACACGATAGTCGCTGCGCGAAAAATCGAACCGCTCCGCGGTGGAGTCGTCGGCGTCGAGGCGTGCTTCGAGCTCGCGCGGCGGCCGGTTCTCGACCAGGTCGGCGAGATCGGCGATGAAACGCTGGGCGCGGGCACGGCCGAAGTCATCGGTTTGCGCCAGCGTGAAAATTTCCTCGAACTGATCGAAGATCAACAGCGGTATCAGCGTCGCGCCGGATTCATCCTGCAGCACGTCGTCCCGATGGTGCAGAAATTCCCACAGCGACTCGCCCTCCACGGCGACGCCGGCCTGAGTCCATTCGCCGGCGCGCCTCGCGGTCGCGGCGATCGCGAGCTTGATCTGTTGGGCCGGTTCCGGCGTACCGGGCGCGTAATCGATGCGCACGTAGACCGGGCAGTAGCCCTGACCGCGCAGCTTGGGCACGATCCCCGCGCGCAGTATCGAGGTTTTTCCCAAGCCCGATTGTCCGAACAGCACGGTCAACAATTTGCGCTGCACCCGCCGCGCGAGCTCTGCAACCTCTTCGTCACGCCCGTAGAAGTAGGCGCGCGTCTCCTCGGTAAACGAGGCGAGACCCAGCCAGGGGTTCTTGTCATCGACCATCGATGCGTCGGCCGTCGGGGTGTCCAATGGATTCATGAGGATCGGCTCTTCAGAATGGTGCGCAGACGCTCCGCCACCTCGGGTGGCACGCTGCCACCCGGCAGCTGAGTGAAATGCAGCGCTTTGAACTTGTCGGGGACCAGGGCCTCGGCGGCGGCGGTGGCATCGATCGTCACCGGCATGATGAACAGAGCTCCGTCCGCCATATTGCGTACGCGATCGATGGCATAGCTCCACTCGCGCCGGAAGAACGCCTCGTGACGCCGCTGGGTCGTCGCGGAGATGACCGGGATGAAATACGAACAGCGGGCGATGTTGCGCTGGATCTTGCGGTCGTAATCGTCCCCCACCTCCAGCCGATCCATGTCGAACCAGGTCGTGATGCCGGCCGCTTCGAGTCCCGCCTTGATTTTCTGGACGGCGGCGAGGTCTTCCCGTGCGTAGCTCAAGAACACGGCGTTGTCCGGCATTTCCCGCACGGGCGGCAGGAAGCGCGCCGGTCCCGCCGAAACCGTGCCCGCCGCGGCGGAGCCGCGCCGCGCCTGCCAACGCCCGTGCAACTCCTCGACGAAGCGCTCCGCCCCCATGAAGATGCGGGTGCGCACGCTGACCTGCTGCAAGAATGCCATCAGCCGCTCATCCTGGCTCGTCGTGTCGTCGGCCATGATTTCGCCGACGTCGCGCGGATCGGAGAGGCGCTGCCGTTTCGCCATACGCAAAAACAACCGCGCCAGCCAATTGGTGAAATTGCTGCCGATGAACAGCAGGTGATTGTGCTCGAGCTCGTGAAACAATTTTTCGGGCGCCAGATGCTCGCTCTGCAGAGCGCAGATGAACTCCAGCAGATCTTCATCCGAGATCACATAGGTCGGCGATGCGGACAGCCGCCCGAGCAAATGATAGACGACGGGGCGCGACAGGCGGTCGCGCTCCGAGGGCAGATCCGCGACACGATTGGGTGAATAGGAGATCACGTCGGCCGTCGGCGCGCCGTCGAATCGTTCGAGGTTCACGGCCTGCTCGAGCAGCGGATCGAATGTCGTGGTCACGAATAAATCGAAATCGGTGATCGACGCAAGCTTCCGCAGCGCCGCGGGCGGCTCGAAGTTCGCCTCCCGGACGATGCTGCGCAGACGCACGTAGGCCTCTTCGCGCCGGCCCCGCGCTGACAGGAACCAGCACACCACATCGTTCAAGTTGTAGGGGCGCGGCAGCGCGCTCGTATCGACGTTGAGGCGCGCGGCCAGTTTTTCCGCTAGCCAATCATAGAGCAGCCGCGGGCCGGTCGAAGTGCTGACTTGCAGCAGTTCCGGGCCGATGATGGGAATCACGCGCCGCTCTTCGATGAAGCTCAGCAGATCGTCCCAGGCATCGTCGTCCAAACTCGTGAGCAGGGCCTGATTCATCCTGATTTTTTCATAATCTAGTTCTACTACTTGGCAGGCGTCGATTCTGAGTGAACGAGCTTGAAGTCGCCACTCAATTAGAGCGTCTTGCGTAATTCTTCACGCCCCAAGCCGATGCAGAATGGCCGGACCCCAATGCAAAAAACCCGCGGCACCCGACAGCCCCACGCGGATCTGGCTGCATACGGACACCTGGGATCATCCCGCAGCCGTTCGTCTGTACGAACGCGCCGGTTTCCGCGTCTGCGCCATTCGCGATGAGCCCGCAGCCCCGTTATAGGGGAAGCCCGCCGGTTAAGGCAGCACGAAAAGGTGACAAAATGCAGCGAAACCCATTACCCAGCCACTCCTGTTGTCGATGTGCGAGGTTTCGTGAACGGGAGCGGAGGTTTCCCAGTGAGCCATTGATCAGCATTGGCCTCATTGTGCGAGTGCGGATCTCATCTGGTCCCTCTCGTCATCGTCGAAGGAAGTGAGCGGAACCCCGATGACCGAACCTTTGCCGCCGAGGACAGAGCCGGTTGCCTTCTTTTCAAATCGCACGGTTTCCGCTGCCAAGGCCGCATCTGGCAGCGGAACGTAGCCCATTTTTGTCACGTACCGAGTGTTTTCCGGCGCCAGATAAAAATGTGCGAACGCATTTACCTCCGGACGAGCAGCCGCCGCCTGATTGACATAAAGAAACAGTGGCCGCGAGAGCGGTTGATATGTCCCATCCGCAACCGCCGCCGGGCTCGGTAATACGCAGCCCTTGCCGTTGTCGATGGCAACGACTTTCAACCGGTCTTTGTATGCCGCGTAGTAGGCATAGCCGAAATAGCCGAGCGCATTAGGATCACCCGCCACCCCACGCTCGGTGACCAGGTCGTCTTCACTCTTCGCATAATCGCTCCGGCTACTGCTCTCAGTGCCCACGATCGCAAGCGTGAAATAATCAAAAGTGCCGGAATTTTTACCGGGGCCGAACAATGCGAGCGGATGCGCGGGAAAGCTCGCCCGGACTTGCCT
>Ga0209611_10005082_pt1 | contig 22266 bp, 13 predicted proteins | sample S1TSphgellanicum_3_FD_187693 | JGI IMG/M metagenome (GOLD analysis project Ga0209611, IMG submission 187693) | Host-associated microbial communities from peat moss isolated from Minnesota, USA - S1T2_Fc - Sphagnum magellanicum MG (SPAdes) (version 2) | ecosystem: Host-associated > Plants > Peat... | reverse complement strand
GAAGTCGGGCACGCTGCGTCGGCCAAAGGCTCCGCCCACCAGCGTCGTGTACACCCGGATCCGTTCGGCGGGCAATCCCGTGAGTTGCCGGCACACTGCGCCGACGCGGTCCTGACTCTGGCTGGGCGCCCACACCTCGCACAGTTCCTCGGTGACGCGCGCGGTGGCATTCATCGGTTCCATGGTGGCGTGGGCCAGATACGGCACGTCGTAGAACGACTCCACGACGCGCGCACACTTCTCGATCGCGCGGTCGCTGTCGCCCTGACGCCAGCGCACATTTCCGGCGGATGCGGCGAGCTTGACGAGCGCCGCACGCTGCTCGCGGCTGTCGAGTCGCGCATGCCGTCCCGACTTGTAGCGGATCGCGACCTTGTCGAGCGCCTGCTTCGCCTGCCACCAGGTTTCGGCGACGACCGCGACAGACGATTGCACCGTGCAGATGCGGTGCACGCCTGGGTAGGTCGACGCGAGACCGCTGTCGACCTCGTCGACTTGCGCCTCGAATTCCGGGGGATGCGCCACCGCGGCGATCAGCAGGCCGGGCAGCTGAACATCGATGCCGAATAGCGCCTTGCCGGTGACCTTCTCCGGAATGTCCTTGCGCTCGAACCCGCGGCCGAGCAGCCGGAACGATGGCCGTGATTTGAGCGGCACGGACTCAGGCGGGGCAAGCCGTGCAGCGGCCGCAGCGAGCTCGCCATAGGCCGCTTGGCGGCCCTGCGGACCCGTCACGCGACCGTTCGAGGCCTGGCAACTCGCCGCCGCAACCTGCCAGCGATCCGCGGCCGCTTGGATCAGCATCCACCGAGCGGTGGCGCCCAGAGTCCGCAACTGCGTGAACCAGCCGCGGACCGAACGGCTGTCTCCCGTGCCTTGCATGCCGTTGCTCGGATTCTTGAAGGCAGGTGCCCACGGTGCGGGCAGGGGTTGGACGCGGCTCCAATCGGCATCGAGTTCTTCCGCGACGATGGCCGCAAGGCTGGTATAGACGCCCTGGCCGAACTCGGTGCTCGGAATGAAAATTCTCGTCACGCCGTCCGTGCCCAGAAAGACGAACGGGTTCAACCCGCCCGCCGGTCCCTCGATGCGCGCGGAATCGGAGGCCCAATCCGACGGAACCCCGAGCCACAGCCCGGCGCCGTAGCCCGCCGCAAGCATCAGGAATTGGCGACGCGAGTGGGGCATGGCTCCGCAGGGCGCCGGCTACCGGGCCGCCGCCGCACGCTTGGCCGCCTTCAGCAACTCCGGGGGTAACACGCGCTCGTTGACCTCGATCAGGTAGCCGTCAGGATCATAGACGAAAAATGACTTCACCAGGCGCGTGATCCCGTCGCCGGCGACGATGTTGCCCTCGTGCAGCGGCCGGAAAATCTTGCCTCCGAAGGCGACCGCCTTGTCATAGGCCGGCGCGATGTGATTGATCTGAATCACGCGTACCGTGTCCCCGATACCGAACCGGCGATAGGGGTCGGCGGGTGCGGGCAACGGCGGATCGACCGACTGCCACAGCGCAATCATGCCGAGTTGCGGATGCGAGCCCTTCATGATCACGAAGTGATGGGTGCGGGGCAGCGGTTCGCCGAGCGGCAGATACTCGTCCTCGGGCGTCGTCTTGTAGATCCGGTCGTAGTAGCGCTTCATGCCGAAGACGTTTTCGTAGAAGGCCACGGAACGATCCATGTCGGCGACCACCAGCACGTCCCGGCGCAGGACGCTCTCGAGCTCAGGTACTGACTGGCGCGGAATGCCGGGCATGAGATCGGTCGGCAGCCCGGGCTTTCCAACCAGCACTCCGCCGGTCTCCGCCGCGGCGGCGGGCGGAGCGGCGGGCGGAGCGGCGGGCGTCGCCGCGGCGGCGGGCGAGGCGGCAGTCCGCAGCGTCGGCGCCAATAACATCAAGGCCGTGGCGAGCGCCGCGCCGCGCCTTTGTGGGGCGCGGCGCATCGACGCAACGAGATTGGAGGTTTGCAAGGGATTCTCCGCAAACAATGGCTATGGATCGCTAGAAATGCGCGGTCAAGTTTATACCGAGCTGCCGGGGCCGGCGCAGGGCGACGATGAAGCCGCGCGCGAACAGCGGTCCGGTCTGCACCGAAATCGGGATATCCGGCGCCGATGCGTCCACGTACTCGCGCGACGAATACGGCGTGTCGTTATTCGTAAGATTCGTGGCGAACAGCGACGCCGAGAACCGCTCGCTGCGGACTCCCACGTGCAGATTGACGTTGTTGAAGTTTCCCGTCTCGGTGAGGTTCTCGACGTTCGGGAACTCGGACGACTGAAAGCTGTAGTCGATATTGGTGAATCCGCTCCAATTCTCCGTCACGTGCTTGTGTAGATCCGCGGTCAGGGATGCGACATGCTGGGGCGCTCTCGGGCACTCGTTTCCCGCCACCGAGCCGTCGGCGTTCGGATTGAAGGCCACGCCCGGGATCGTGCTGGTGAGCGTGTATTCGTTGAAGTTGTAGAAGCTGCCGATGCGGCAGTTGGAGAACGCATAGCTCAACCCCAGATCCAGCAGGTCGCTGGGCCGGGCATGCACCTCGAGTTCCACGCCGGTCACGCTGGAGCGTGGGATGTTCTGAATGTAGTCGACGGCCAGGGGTTCGGAGCGGTCGATGAGATCGAGGGCGATCGAATTGTTGAGTTGCTGGCCGGTGATCGAGATGTGATAGACGTCGATGTCGGCGGTGACGCGTTTGTCGAACCAGGTGGTTTTGAGTCCGATTTCAGCCGTCCACGCCTTTTCCTCCTTGTAGGTCACGAGGGGGGCTGCGAGCGCGGCCGACGGAGGCGTGAACCCGGTCTGGGCAAACCCGGAGTTGAACCCGCCGGGCTTGTTGCCCTGGGCGCCGAGCGCGTAGAGGAGTATTCCATCCGTGGGCCGGAAACTCAGGATGCCGCGGGGCAGGAAGGCATCGAACCGCGCCGCGAGCGCCGGTATGCCGGCGGCGGCATCACCCAGCAAGTGAGGCGTTTCGGTTTGATATCGTCCCTCGATACTCAGCGTCCAGAGCGGGGCGAAACGGTATTCGACCGAGCCGAAGACGGCCCGGTTGGTGGTGATTACATCGCCGTACGGGTAGACGAACAGTCCTCCGTCGGCGGGCGCCAGCGCTGCTCCATCGTTGTAGTAATTGTCGTTGTTGCGGTAGTAATACAGCCCGAATGACCAGTGCAGGGGAATCGCGCTGTCCCGCTCTGAGCTCAAGCGAATTTCCTGGCTGACGGACTTGTTCTCCTCCTGTTGCCATTCATTGAAGTAGCCGCCGTAGGGTACCGGTCCCTGCGTGAAGCTCGAGTCCAGATCGTTCTGGCGCGTGTAGTCGCTGTAGCCGGTGTTCGCATCCAGCGAGGCGAACCCGAGATCCCAGGCCAGCCGGTAGGTCCCCTGCACGCGCCTCATTTGCTGCCCGAGCGGAAGTCCGTCGAGCGCGAAATCCGCCGTGTGGTACGCGACCACCACGTCCTTCGGGTTGATCACGCCACAGTAGTACCCCGTGGAGTTCGGATGCTGCGGTGCCGGATTGACGCTGCCGTTCGGCAGCAGATAGTCGTTGATATAGCAGTTGTTGTACGCCGCGCCGAGCAGGCCCACCTCCGGCAGGCCATCCCGATCCTGCTGATAGTGGAACCAAGCATTCATCTCGAGACCTTCGTTCGGCGTGAAGCGCAGTGCGCCGGTGACGGCACCCGTCTGCTCCTGTCCCACCGTGTCCCCGGTATCGACGTTCTTGTAGGATCCGCCGTAGTAGTAATACCGCCCGCTGAGATAATAGAACAGCTTGTCGGGGATCAGCGGTCCGCTGTGGCTCAGCACCGCATTCACCTGATCCTTGGTCGCCACATCCAGCGACGCAAACGTCTCGTCGTCGTTGGTGGGCTTCTTGGTGACAAGATTGATGGCTCCGGAGTAGGTGGCACGCCCGAAGACCGCAGCCTGAGGCCCGCGGATGATCTCGACACGGTCGAGATTGCTCAATTCGGCGGAGGCGACGAACTGATCGACGGCAACGCCGTCGATGAAGAACGATGCGTCGGGCGGCACGTGCTCGAGGTTGCCCTGACCACGGATGACGGGCCGGTCGGAATTGCGGCCGTTCTCATCCGGTTTGAAGACGAACCCGGTCGTGGTGAGGGCCAGATCCTGCATGCTGCGCAAGCCCTCCTCTTCGATCTGCTTGGAAGTCACCGCGGAAACGGCCAGCGGCACGTCCTGGAGATTCTCCTTCTGCTTTCGAGCGGTCACCACGATCTCCTCGAGCCCTGATGACGTCTCCGCCTCGTCGGACGCGGACTCCGCGCGCGCACCCTGGCCCGCGATGCAACTGGCGACCACCCACGCGACGATCCACGATTGCGCACGATTCCCGGCCGGCATTTTCTCTCTCCCTTCAGCGACCGCCACCACGGCGGCTCCCATTAGAGAGAGATACCGTTTACGCAGCGCTCCTGTCCAAGTAATGTTTGTGCTGATCGCTATAATCTTTTTTTATAACGGGGCACCCATGAACGTTTCGCTTCGCCACCTCGCCTACTTCACCCGCCTCGTCGATCGCGGCTCGTTCACGGCCGCAGCGGCCTCGCTGTCGATCACGCAGCCGGCTCTGAGCAGCGCCATCCGCGAATTGGAGGCACGTCTCGCGGTGCGGCTGCTGGATCGTGTCGGCTCGGCGATTCACCCGACGATCTTCGGACGACTGTTCTATGAGCATGCCCTGTCCATCTGCCGCGACGTGAAGCGGACCGAGGATGAGATTGCGCAGTTGCGCAGCGGCGCGAAAGGTCAGCTCGACATCTGCGTCGGGCCAAGCGCAGTCGGATCGCCGTTGGCATTGACGCTGGTCGGGATGAAGCAGGAGTCTCCCGACCTCGAGATTCACGTCCGGATGGCGATCTTGCCGAATGCGATCGAGAGACTCAGGAACGCAGAGTTCTCCCTGCACATCGGGACGCGTATCGGCGACGTCGAATTCGAGGACATCGCATCGGAGCCGATTCACGCCCTGGGATTCGTGATCGTCGGAGGGCCGCAGCATCCGCTGGCGAAGAAGCGCAGGATCGCCGCCGGCGATCTGCTGAACTTCCCGTGGCTGTTCATCGGAAACTTCGACGCAGCCGTGCCGCAGTGGCGCGAGAGCTTTCATCGCGAGGGACTGACTCCGCCCAATGCCGCCATGGACATCCGGGATGTGATGCTGGTCCAAGAGCTGCTGCGCCACGGTCCCTTCCTCACCGCGCTGCCGTCGACGATCGTGGCGGGCGACATCCGTGCAAAGAGGCTCGCGGCCATCAATCCCGCATCGTTCAAGTGGGTACGCAGCCTGGAGGCGTTCTATCGCAAGAACCGCTCGCTGTCGCCCACCGTGACGAATTTCCTGGCCCGCCTCAAGGGCGAATACGCCAAGCAGCGCGCGGACTTGCGCGCCAATTGAGAGATGCGCGCCCAGTCGATACACCGGCGTGCGTGCGCCGGTTACAACGGTCAGGGCACCGGCGTGCGTGCGCCGGTCCAGTGTGCGCCGGCGCCAGTAAAACGGTCAGTGCGCCGGTGTCAATGCGCCTGCATCAGTACGATGGTCAGTGCACCGGGGTCAGCGCCGCGGTCAGTGCGACGGCGGCGCGGTCGGCGGCACCTGTTTCTTGAAATAAGTCCAGCTCGTCTCGTTGGGTCGGCTGTCATCCACCGGCGGCGGCGCCTTCCAGGCCGGATAGTTCGTCTCGATCTCCTGCTTCATGACGTCGGGCAGATCGCTCCATTGCATCAATTTCTGGCCAGCGGCATGAAAGTAGAGTTCGCCCGCGCGATCGCCCATCTTCATCCACGGCAACCATCCCGAAATACGCACCCAACCGATCTTCACCTGGGCTGTGGCGGTCTTGTCGCTCAGCAGATCGTCCAGCGAGCCGAAACTGTTGAACATCTCCGTGGCGTGGTACTTGCCGCCCACGTATTCCTGATAGCTGCCCTGCAGGGGATTGTCGTAGAACAAGGGGACGGTGTCCGTGGTCCACCAGTTGTTCTTGAATATGTGGCCGTTCCACGTGGTCGGCTTGCCCTCCTTGTCGAGGGCATAGGTCGGAGCGCGCGCATTCACCGGGTCGTTGGCCACGTGGATGACCTGAACGTCGTCGCCGGTCCACGGGTTCTTCCAGGTGTGGACCACGGCACGGGTCGCGGGATCCTCGTACAGCATGATTTCCCGTGACACATACCGATAGCCTGCGCCGCGCACCGGATCCTTGACGCTGTCGCACTGGCGTATGTTCATGCCGTCCACCTTGAAAAGCAACTTGTCGCGCTCACCCGGAACGCGGCTGTAGACATCGCCGGTCCACCAATAGAGCACGGGTTCCGAATCATGCGTGGAACACTGAATCTTGCGCGCAATCGTCATCGCACCCTCGCCGGTTGCGGGATCGATCTTCGCCGCGGCCGCCTGCCCACACAGCCCCACGGCGAGCAGGGCCAACGCCGCGGCAAGCCGTGTGGCGGGGGCGGGTGCGACCTGCGGATTGACGGTTGAAATCATGCGATTCTCCAGACGAGGATTCATGGCGCCACCACTGCTATTCGTGGGTAATTCATTACATCGTTGCCTAAGTCTCTAAAATTTATAGCGGCCTTCGACGCCGAACTGCCGCCGATCGGGCAGCGCATACCCGAAGGAGCGATTCGGCCCGAAGAACTCTGTGTTGAAGCTGCCGTAATCGATGTAGCGCAACAGATAATTGGCGTGCCGGTTGTCGTTCATGTTCCTGGCCCAGCCGGCCACCGACCAGCGATTGCCCTCGACGCCGAGCCGCCAATCGACCTGGGTCTGCGAACCCGTTTCGGCCAGGTTCTCGGCTTCGTCGTAGGACGAGGACTTGTACGACACCTGCGGCCTGAAGAAACCGCGCACCTCGGAGATGGGCACCGTGATATCCGCCTGCAGGCTGGCGATGTTCTTGGGCGCGTTCGGCAGGGTCTTGCCCCGGGCGTTGCCCGTGGGGCTGCTCAAGCACGCGGGGTTGGTGATCGGACCCTGGAAGAAGATGAAGTCGGGCGTGTACTGGCCGGCGAGATTGCACAGATCCTGAAAGCCCTGGAAGTCGTCGAACTTGGCGATGTTGTAGCTATAGGTCGCGTGCAGACCGAACATCGAGGTCACCTTGGCGGCGGCTTCGAGTTCGAAGCCCTCGGTGTGGGCGCGCCCCGCATTGGTGTCGTACGAGGTGATCGCGCCGCTCGCCAGGGCGACCGTCTGCGTCACCTGCAGATCGGTGATGTGATTGTAATAGATATCCGCGTTCACCGAGAGACGCCGATCCAGCCACTCAGTCTTCGTTCCCAGCTCATACGCCCAGAGCTTCTCCTCCGCGAAGGTGTCCTGCGGCGTGAAGGGGCTGTTGAAGCCGCCCGGCTTGGTGCCCCTGCCGGTCGAGGCGTAGAACAGCACGTCGGGGGTCGCGTGAAAGCTCAACACCACGCGCGGATTCACGGCCGTGTAGGTGGATTCCCTGTCGTAGCCGCCCGGAATTACGGGCTGATTGTAGGAGATCCGGTCCTGCTGCCAGCGAGCCTCGGCGCTAACCGTCCAGTTCTGCACGAAGTCGTATTCGGCCTGGGCAAAACCGGCCACATCCTTCACCGTCGAGGTGTACCGGTCGAGCGCCCCGTAGGTGATCAGGTCGAACGACGCCTGCACATCCTGGGTCGCCACGGTTTCGTAGTAGTCATAGATGCCGGCCAGATAGCGGAACGGCTGGTTGCGTGGCGACGTCAGGCGGAACTCCTGCGACACCGAGTGGCTGTCCTCGTTGAAGCTGTCGATGAAGCCATCCGGGGGCAAACCTTCGCCGGGGGGAAACAGATAGGCGTCATACGATTGGTCTTCGCCGATCTTCTGGTGGTTGGTATCCCAACCGGTGATCGACGACAGCAGAAAATCGCCGAGGTGGTATTCGATGTTCAAACTGCCGCGGGTGGTGGAACTCCTGAAACCGTAGTAGATGGGCAGGGCCGTATTCAGGTCCACCGTCGTTTTGGTGGGCACGACGCCGCAGTAATACGGATAAACGGTTAGAAAGCAGTTGTTCTCATTGCCGTTGAGGTAGCCGAACGCGGGCGGACCATCCTCGTCGCGGCTGTAGCCCACCCGCAGTGTGGCTTCGAGATCGGTGATCGGCGTGAACTTCAGGCTGCCGGAAAACGCCTTGGTTCTCTGGCTGTCGTCGCTCTTGCCGTCGAACTCGTTGAAGTATTCGCCGTCGCGGCTGTAATAGCTGCCATTGAGGTTGAAGTACAGCAGATCCTTGACGATCGGCCCGGAGAACCGCAGGGTTTCCCGCTGGTAATCGAACCCGCCGAAAGACGCCGAGGCCTCGCCCTCAAAATCGTTGCTGGGCTGGCGCGTGATGTAATTGATCGCGCCCGATTCCGTCGCGCGCCCGTACAAGGCCGCCTGCGGTCCGCGCAGGATTTCCACGCGCTCGACGTCCGACAGGTCGAAGCTCTCCAGGGAGCCGCGCACGTAGACACCGTCGACGAAATTCGCGAAGGGTTTGAAGTCGAGTGCCGCGTTCGACACGCTCGATACGCCGCGGATGCTGGTGTTGAACGGGGTATCCCGGCGTCCGAATTGATTTTCGAAATTGATTCCGGGCGAGAACCGCGCCAGATCGTTCAAGTCGGTGAGCCCCGCGCTCGCGATATCCTCGGCGGTGAAGGCGGATATCGCGACCGGCACGTCCTGCAGGCGTTCGGCCGTCTTGCGCGCGGTGACGACGACTTCAGCCAGCGAATCGCCGGTGTCGGCGGATTGCGCCTGCACGGTCTGCATACCCATTCCGGCCACGCAAAGACCCACTGCCGCGATGCATTCCTGTCGGCGCATGCCCATCCCCTCTGTTGTCCGTTTTTGCCCGCATACCGGGAAGCCGGGAGATTACCCCGGTTATGTCCATTTGTCATGCTTTCAATACATGAATACAAATGGATGCGGAGACGCCGCCGGGCCGTGGCCCGCGCCGGGCAGCCTGGCTTGGCCGGCGACCGGCCGCGCAGAGACAAAAAGCTACCTGGCTTGGGCCGGCGACCGGCCGCGCAGAGATAAAAATCTACTTGGCTTGGGCCGGCAACCGGCTACGCAGATAGGTGGCCCGTCCGGCGAGAATGTGCGCGCCCATCACGCCGTGCGCCCACAGCGGGTCGCGGGCCTCGAACGCCTGCACCAGCTCCAGATGCTGATCGGCGCTCCTGACGAGCTCCGCGGGGGTGTACTGCCCGAAGGTGCGCAAGATCAACGGTGCCTCGATCAATCCCGCCAGTGTCTTCTGCAACCGGACGCTCTGCGCGGCCGCCTGCACCAGCCGGTGGAAGCGGTCATTGAGCTCGCCGATGCGCACCAGGTATTCCCCGGTACGCTGCGTGGATTCCGTCAGTTGCAGTTCCGCCAGCCGGCGCAGTTCCGCGATCGTCTCGGGGGTGGCGCGCTCGGCCGCGCGGCGTGCGCTGATGGGCTCGAGCAAGGCGCGCAATTCGAAGATTTCTTCGGCCTCTTCGAGTCCGAACAGCGCGACCACAGCACCGTGATTGGGCTCGAATTGCACCAACCCTTCCGCATGCAGACGGCGCAGCGCCTCACGCACCGGGGTGCGGCTGACGCCGGCGCTGGTCGCGAGTTCCTGTTCGGTCAAACGGGAACCCGCGTCATACTTGCCCTGCAGTATTCCATCGCGGACCGTGACGTAGGCGAGTTCGGCGGCGCGCATCAAGCTGCCTTGCCGCCCACCGCTTTGAGGGCCCACTTGGTGAATTGGGGCTGCTCCGGCGGGGCCAATCCGGTTTCAGCCAGACAGCGGGACTTGAGCTCATCGATGGAGTCGAAGCCTCGATCGAAGAGTTTCACCGGACCGCGTGCCGCGGCCATCCGGGCCCGCAATGCCTGGGTCGCCGCGGCATCGACGTTGCCTTCGGCGTCGATCGCCACTCCGTAGCGCTTCGCGCCCTCCACGGTCACGAGACCCGCTGCCACATCGAATTTCACCTTCTCGGGTTCGCGCTCCAAGGGATCGCCGCAGCCGCCCCCGCCCCAGGTGTCCGAGAGCAGCAAATCGCCGGGCATCACCTTGATATGATCCAGTTTCGAATGCAGCAACTCCTGGCTGCCATCCTCGCGCATCAGCAGTTTGCGGCTGCGCGCGCCGGGCAGGCCACCGTTGACCCCCCACGGAAACGTCAACCAGCGATCGTCATGGATCGAAATTTCCCCCGGCTCGAGGAACCGGTAGCCGATGCGCAGGCCGTTGCCGCCGCGGTTCTTGCCCGCGCCGCCGGTGTCGGGAATGGTCTCGTAGATCTCGATGCGCAGCGGAAAGTAGCTTTCCAGGAATTCGTTGGGTACGTTCGTGAAAGCGGGCCACAGCGAATGACCGTCGGGTCCGTCGCCGAACGGCTTTCCCGGAATGCCGCCGAAGGTGATCTGGTAGAGCTGGTACCAATCGCCGTGCTTGTCGTAGCCCGAATACATGAAGTGCGGGGAGTCCGAAAACCCGGCGGCGCACATGAACTGCGGGTTGCCCTGGCCGAGCAGACCGCCCAGGATGTCGAAGATCCGGCCGAGAGCGTGAGTGCGGCACGACAGTGCGGCCGGCTTCAGCGGCTTCAAGAGCGTTCCCGGCGGAATGCGTACCTCCATCAAGTCGTAGAATCCGTCGTTGAACAGGATCTGCGGGTCGAACACCATGATCATGTAGACGCCCGCGAACATCTTGAACATTTCCTCGTTCAACAGGAAATTGATCGACGAGGTCGACTGCGGGTCGGTGCCCGCGAAATCGAAAATGCATTTATTGCCTTCGCGCCACATGGTGCAGGCGATCTTGTAGGGGCCCATGTTCAGGCCGTCGTCGCAGAGGTAGTCCTCGAAGTGCTGTTTCTTCTCGGGGACGGTGCGCAGGATGAGTTCCCGCATCGCCCGCTTGTTGCGCTCGAGCATCTCGTCCATGGCCGAATAGAACACATCGTCTCCGAAGCGCTCGCTGATCTCGATGCAGCGCGTGCTCGCGGTACGCAGCGCCGCCGTGATGGCGTTGAAATCCGACAGGTTCCAGTGCGGCAGGCGGCAGTTGTGCAGCAGGATCTTCAGCACGTCCTCGTTGAGGACACCCTGCTTGAAGATCTTGACCGGCGGCACGGTCACGCCCTCCTCGTAAATCGTCCGCGCATCGGTGGGCAGCGATCCCGGCACTTTGCCGCCGACGTCGGTCATGTGGCCGAACATCGCCGCCCAAGCGATCAAGCGTCCGCTCCGATAGATCGGCATCAGCATCAGCCAATCGTTGGCGTGACTGATGGCGCCGCGCACGGAATACGGATCGTTGGTGAGAAACACGTCGCCCTCTTCGATGGTGCCGTCGTAGCCCTGCATGAAGCCCCAGATGAAGGATCCGAACTGACCCACGACCATCTTCCCCTCGAGATTGGCGATCATCGGGAATTCATCGTGCTGTTCGCGGATACCCGGCGACATGGCCGTGCGAAACAGCACCGTATCCATTTCAAAGCGCGCATTTCGCAGCGCGCTCTCGATGATGTCGATGGTGACCGTATCGACTTTGACCTTCTTGATGCGCTTGGTGTTGCGCTGAATGATCGTGGCAGGCATGGTGCGGCGTTCCTATTTGCGCTTCGGCGCGTGGGTCTTGGCCTTGGTCTGGGACTTGGTCTTGGTCTGGGACTTGTTCTTGGTCTGGGACTTGGCCTTGGTCTGGCGCTTGCCTTTGGCCTTGGTCTCGGGCTCGGTCTTCGGTTTCGCGGTGTTCTTCGCGAGCTTCCCGCGCGGCTTGAAATCATCGGGGTAGATCAGCACGTTGCCCAGCTGATCGACCTTCCCATGGTGTTTGGGAAGGATCACGGTCGTCGAGTCCATCTCCATGATGATGGCCGGGCCGGCGATGATGTTCCCGGACTTGAGCTTGGCGCGATCATACACCAGGGCGGTGACGCTCTTGCCGTCCATGTAGCTGGCCTGCTTGCCGACGACGGCCCCGCTTGCCGCCGCGCCACCGGCGGCAATCGCACCGCGTTTGACCGTGATGCCGCGGCCCTGCACGGAGGCGCGCAGCGTCACGAGTTCATGCTCGAGTTCCAAGGCGAAGGTGAACAGCCGCTTGTGCTCGGCATCGAACGGGCCGGAAATGGCCGTGAGGCCCTGCTTCTGCAAATCCTCGAGGATGACCGGAATCGTCAGCCGCAGCCCCTGTCCGTGATAGCGCAAGTCCACCTGATAGCTGGTGGTGATCTCGCCGCGCGGCACGCCTTCGTGCTGCAAAGATCGGGCCGCGGCCCGGCCCAGTTCCTTGAGGATGGCGCCCAATTCCTTGGCGCTGATGTCGGAGAACTTCTTCACGTAGGTGCGAGCACGCTCATCCCGAACCGAGGTGGTGGCGTCGCCGAGAGCGCACAATACGCCGGGTCCCGGCGGGATGATCGCCGGCCAGGAGCCCAACAAGCGTGACAGCGCGTTGGCATGCAGCGGGCCCGCCCCGCCGAACGCGATCAGCGCGTAGTCTCGCGGATCGTAGCCCTGCTCCACCGACACCAGGCGAAGGGCGCCCACCATGTTCTCGTTGACAATGTTGTAAATACCGAGCGCAGCGTCCTTGAGCGAGAGCTTCAATGCGGACGCCACCTTCTGCACCGCCGCCGTGGACAAGTCCCGGTTCAGGGTCATGTCGCCGCCGAGCTTCTGCAGCGCCGGCAGGTAGCCCAGCACCACGTTGGCATCGGTCACCGTCGGCTCGGTGCCTCCCCGACCATAGGCCGCCGGGCCCGGGTCCGCGCCCGCGGACTGAGGACCCACGCGCAAGGCCTTGGTCAACTCCGGCACGTGGGCAATCGATCCGCCGCCCGCGCCCACGGTGCGGATGTCCACCGACGATGCCCGGACGGTCACATCGCCGATCGTGGTCTCGCGCCGCAAACGCGGCTCCCCGTTCTGAATCAGCGCGACATCGGTCGACGTGCCGCCCACATCCACCGTCAGCAGGTTGGGAAAACCCGCTTGAACCGCCACCCACAGTGCGCCGGTGACACCGCCGGCCGGACCCGACATCAAGAGATTGACCGGATATTCTTCAGCCGCCTCGGCGCCCGCCAGGCCGCCGTCGGACCGCAGAATGTGCAGCTTCACGTCCTCGGCGGTCTGTTCGATTTTGCTTTTGAGATTGGCGATGTACTTGGATACCTTGGGCCGCACGTAGGAGTTCGCGACCGTGGTCACCGTGCGTTCGTACTCCTGCATCTCGGGCACGACTTCAGAAGACAGCGACACCGGAATGTCCGGGAGTTCCTCTGCCGCGATCTCCCGCACGCGCTTTTCATGGGCGGAGTTCGCGAAGGAATTGATCAACGACACCGTCAACGCCTCGATGTTCTGCAACCGCAGCCGCCGCAGATCCTGGCGCATCTGCTCCTCGTCAAGTTCGAGCACGACCTCGCCGCGGGCGCTCACCCGCTCGTGCGCTTCGATGGTGCAGGACAGCGGCGCCATCGGCAGCGACTTGTTGTAGATCACCCAGCCGCCCAAGCCCCCCGGAACGAAGGATCGGGCGATCTGCAGGACTTGCCGGTAACCTTTGGTGGTGACCAGACCGCAGCGGGCGCCGGTTCCGGTCAGCACGGTGTTGGTGGCGACCGTGGTGCCGTGCATCACGTGATCGATGGCTTTCGGCTCGATACCCGCCTTGCGGCACACCCGTTCGATGCCGCTCAATACGCCGATCGATTGATCCGCCGGGGTGCTCGGCACCTTGGCCGTGAACGCCTGTCCGGACGTCTCATCGACCAGGAACAGGTCCGTGAAGGTGCCGCCGACGTCTACTCCCAATCGATAGCTCATTGTCCCACCTTGCTTAAGAATCGCTGCGCGCTGCGGAAAATGCATCGCGCGGAAATACGCCGGCCTTCATCAGCATGCCCGGCACCGGCCGGCCGATCTGCTCTTGCAGCCAGATCCCGGATTCGATCAGCGCAGCGATGGATACTCCGGTCTCGATGCCCATGCGTTGCAGCATATACAATAAGTCCTCGGTTGGAATGTTCCCGGTGGCCGCGGGTGCAAACGGACAACCGCCGATCCCACCCACGCTCGCATCCAGACTCTGGACGCCCGCCATGACGGCGGCGTAGGCATTGGCCATTCCGGTGTTGCGGGTGTTGTGAAAATGTCCGCGCAGCGGCACGCCGGGCAATGCCTCGCGCAGGCGCCCGCACAGGTCGGTGACCTGAGTCGGCACGCCGACTCCGACCGTATCCGCAATCGCCAACTCGGCCGGCCGGCCCTCCGCGCATTGGCGCGCAATGTCGATCACTCGATCGGCGGACACTTCGCCCTCGAAGGGGCAGCCGAAGGCGGCCGACACGGTGACATGCGGCTTGATCCCGGCTTCGTGGGCGGCGCGCGCGATCTCGAGCCAGACGCCGATCGACTCGGCCGTGCTCGCGCCCTGATTGCGTCGACTGAAGGTGTCGCTGGCCGTCACCACCATGCCCACTTCGTCACAGCCGGCGATCCGCGCGCGTTCGAAGCCTTTGCGGTTCAAGACGAGACCGATGTAGGAAACACCGGCGACGCGAGGCAGCGTGGCCAGCAGCGCCTCGGCATCGGCCATCTGCGGCACTTTCTTCGGATTGACGAAACTGGTCACTTCCAAACGCCGGATGCCGGCGGCGACCAGACGATTGATCAAGTCCACCTTGGTGGCGGTCGGCAGCACGCTGCCCTCGCTTTGCAAACCGTCGCGCGGGCCCACTTCGACGAGATTGATGTTCATTGTCGAGTTATTGTATACAATATGAAAGAACCTAACGCATCCGAATCAGTGGATCTCATGGATTTGATTCTCGCATTGATATTTAAGGGCAACGTCCGCATTGCGGGCGCCCGTCAAAGTGAGCAGGCCGACTCTATTGTATACATAAGCATCGAGAGCGAAGTCGGAAAAGAATGATGAATAGACCGGTCGAGTTCGCGAACGGCGCCTTGGCGGACCTGCGGGTGCTGGAACTCGGCACGTTGCTCGCCGGTCCCTTTTGCGGGCAGATTCTCGGCGACATGGGAGCCGACGTCATCAAGATCGAGCCCCCCAATCAGGGCGATCCGATGCGCGTTTGGGGTCGGCACGACGAAGCGCAAGGCCCTTCGCTCTGGTGGCCGGTCGTGTCACGCAACAAGCGATCGATCACGCTCGATCTGCGCCGGCCGGAAGGTCAGGAGGTGCTCAAGGAATTGGTCGCCAAGGCGGATTTCCTGCTCGAGAATTTCCGCCCGGGTACCTTGGAGAAATGGGGGTTGGGCTACGACACCCTGAGTGCAATCAATCCGCGTCTCATCATGATCCGCGTCTCCGGTTACGGACAGACCGGCCCGTACGCACATCGGGCCGGCTTCGGCGCCATCGGCGAGGCCATGGGTGGCCTGCGCTATGTGGTCGGCGATCCCAAAACCGCGCCATCGCGCATGGGAATCAGCATCGGCGACTCGTTGGCGGCGACGTTTGCGTGCGTGGGCGCGCTGTCCGCGCTGCACTATCGCGAGAAAACCGGCCGCGGTCAGATGGTGGATTCGGCCATCTACGAGGCCGTACTCAACATGATGGAGTCCTTGATCACCGAGTTCGACAAGACCGGGTTCATCCGCGAACGCACCGGCGCGATCCTGCCGAAAATTGCCCCATCGAATGTCTACCCGACCCAGGACAGCCTGGTGTTGGTCGCCGCCAACCAGGACACCGTGTTCCGCCGACTGTGCGCTGCCATGGGCCGTGCGGAACTGGCCGCCGATCCCCGCTACGCCGATCACCAGGCGCGCGGCCGGCATCAGAAAGAGTTGGACGATCTGATCGGCGAGTGGACCTCGACGCTGCCGACCCGCGACGTATTGGCCTTGATGGATCAACACGGCGTGCCGGCGGGACTCATTTATCGCGCGCCGGACATGCTGACGGATCCGCAATTCGCCGCGCGCCAGGCCATCGTCACAGTGCAGCACCCGCAGTACGGCGATTTGAAAATGCAAAACGTGGCGCCCAAATTATCGGAGACGCCGGGCGCCATCCGCTCGGTGGCGCCCGGCTTGGGTCAGCACAACGACGAGGTGTACCTCAACCTCATGAAAATGCAGCCGCCGCGCTACGAAGAACTCAAGCAGAAGCAGGTCATCTGAACCGGTAGCCCGCTTCGACGCCGAACGCGCGTCCCGTGCCCGAGTTCAGGAACGAACCGCCGAACTCCGGCGCCGGAATGACTTCGGCGAGATATTGCTTGTTGAGCAGGTTGCGGCTCCATGCAGTCAGGTCCCAATGATCGCCGCGCACCCCTAGGCGCGCACCCACGAGCGTGAAGGAATCGCGCTCGGTCCTCGAGTAGTCGGCGTCGCCGAATTCCGACTGCACCACATTGTTCTGTACGGGACTGAACCAGGTCCTGCCGGTGGTCGATTCATCGATGCGCGCAAACAGCGACCATCGGTCCGCCAAGGGTGCCGAGAATTCGACGCCGGAATTCGCCGTGTACTTCGGCGCGTAGGGTACGGAATTCCCGACCGTGTAGGGCCTGCCGGAATAACTGTCGATCCGGCTGTCCACCGTGCCGATTCCCGCGAACAGGCTCACGTGACGATTGGCCACCCAGCGCACGCCGCCCTCGACCCCCTTGAGCGTCGCTTCATCGATGTTGGTCACGACGCGGAGCAGTCCGAATGGCCCGGCAAAAAAATTAAATATCTGCATGTTGTCGACCTTCGTGCGGTACAACGCGCCGCTGACGAACAACGTGCGGTCGAGCAGTTCCGCCTTGAACCCCACCTCCGCCGCTTTGGACACCTCCTTCTTGTAGGTGTCACTGACGCCGTTGGCAAACGTCGGACTGGCTCCGCAGGTCGGTGTTCCGACGCCCTGGGCGTTGTACACCACCGCGTTGTTCTGACCGTTGGCGCAGGTGCCCAGCGAAGCCACCGGCAGCGCCGGCAGCGACGCGACCGGAACGCCGTTCTGTACGTAACGAAAATCCCCGTAGCCCGTCGTGTCGTTGAACACGGTGGCGGCGCTGCCGGTGGAATTGAAGCCGCCGCTGCGAAAGCCGTAGCCATAGGAGGCGTACGCGGTCATGTCCTCCTGTATTTTCCAATCCAGCGACAGTTTCGGCTGCAACTGACTGTAGGTCTGCGCGCGGCTCGGAATGCCGGTGGTTGCCAGGGCGGGATCGGTGTTGTAAGCCGGGTTGATGTAGGGCTGATGCTCGTTCTCGAGGGTGCAAGCCGCGCCCTGCTGAAAACACGGCGTCTGGGCCAACGCGTCGGCGCCGGTCCCGACCAGATTCACGACGCTGCGCTGTTCACGATCGTAGCGGAGCGCAAGCGCGGTCTCGAAACTCGGCACGACGTCGTAGGCAATCTGGCCGAATACCGCCGATACCTTGCTGTGAAAGTCATCGTTGTACTCGAGGTCCGTCGGGTTCGCCCCCCCCGTGGGCACGAAGGGCTGGGCCAGGAAACCATTGCCGTTGTCGGAGCCCTGCGAGACGTCCACATGGCGTTTGATGTCCGCATAGTAGAGACCGCCCAGCCAGCGCAGCGGCTGATTGCCCGGCGAGGTCAGCCGCACTTCGATGGATCGGTCGATCTCGTCGCGCTGCTGATATTGATAGCCATCGCAGGTCGTCGGGCTGTACGGCGGCAGCACGGCAAAGCCAGGATCACCGGGCCCGAACTGGTTGGCGTAGAAGGTGGGCGGAGGCAACGGCGATCCCGGCGCCGCGGCCAGGGAGGTGGAACACACATCCGGACCGACGCTGGTAGGCACGTTGTTGTACAGGCCGAACGCGGCACTGGTCCCGTCGGTCAGAAAGTAATTGGTTTCATCGGCGTAGGCGGCCACCGCCGTCAGCGTGCCGACGTCGAGTTTCCAATCGCCCTTGAGCGAGACTTGCTTGTTGGTCTGCTCGTTCCTCGGAACGATGTTGTTGATGTAATCGAACTGATGGTCGTTCACGTTCTCGAAGAAGTCCGGACTACTGAAGGCCGCGGCAAGCCCGGGCACGGCAAAGGCGGCGTTGTAGTTGATGGCTCCGCCGTCGATTCGCGAATACTTGGATTTCAAATCGAGCGTTCCCGTCTCGCCGAGCGTGAAGATCACCCGTGGCGTCACCCCGATTTCCCGGTAATAGTCGGCACAGTTGTCGCAATCCAAGTAGCTGTTGGTGAAGAATCCGTTGGTCTTGCGATAGAAGGCGCCGACACCCGCCGCAACACCGTCGGCGACGGGTCCGGCGACGTACAAGCTCGCCGTCTCGGTCTCCTTGTTGCCGTAGCCGACTTTGCCGTCCGCCTCGAACTCATCGCCCGGTTTCTTGGTGGTGATGATCATCGCTCCGGCCACGGCGTTGCGGCCGTACACGGCGCTTTGCGGGCCCTTGAGCACTTCGATCTGATCGATGTTCGCGAATTCCTGATTGAAGCTGTTGGGATTGACCTGCAGGACACCGTCGATCACCAACGCAAAGTTAGTCTCGGCATCGCGCCCCGTGTTCAGGCCGCGGATGCTCACCTGCATGTCGCCCGCCTCGGCCGTCTGCACTTGGGAGACGCCGGGAGTCAATGCGATGAAATCCTGTGGCCGTTCGATGCCCGCATTCCTGATCTCCGTGGTCGTGAACACTTGCAGGCTCACCGGCACGTCGATCAGTTTTTCTGAACGCTGCCGCGCCGTGACGACGATCTCGTCCAGTTCGTCGCCGGCGGCGGGCGTGGCGGCCTGTTCGGCATGGGTTGGACAAGAAGCGAATAGGGCAGCTGCAAAACCCGCCGCCACGGCAACCGGTATTCGTGTGCGCATACATCCCTCGAGCAGTTATCGGTCTCTACGGACCAAATTGTATACAACTCATCCCGAGGATAGCATTCGCGCCAAAGGAATCGCAATGAGTCGCGGGTTGTTGTACACAACGTAGTCCATGAGAGCCAACTTGCAAGGCCGCCCGCGTTCCGGGCAAGCTGGCTCTCAAAGGGGGGGCGGCGATGACGTTGGCGCGCGAGGTGCTGAGGATCGACAATCTCGAGGCGTGGTACGGGGAATCCCACATCCTGCATGGCGTGCAACTGATCGTATACGAAGGCGAGGTCGTCACGCTGCTGGGGCGCAATGGGGCGGGCCGCACCACCACGCTGCGCGCCGTCATGGGACTGGTTGGCTCGCGCAGCGGTTCGGTCAGGATCGACGGCATCGAGACGATCCGGTTGGCGCCGCATAAGGTCGCGCGCATAGGCGTCGGTTATTGTCCCGAGGAACGCGGCATTTTCGCGGCGCTGTCAACCCAAGAGAATCTGCTGCTGCCGCGCCGGATCAACGGTGCGCAGGCGATGCCGCTCGAGGAGATTTACGCTATCTTCCCGAACTTGCAGGAACGGGCTGCGAGTCCCGGCACGCGCCTGTCTGGGGGAGAACAGCAAATGCTCGCGGTGGCGCGTATTCTTCGAACCGGGGCGCGTCTGTTGTTGCTGGACGAAATTTCCGAGGGACTTGCACCGGTCGTGGTGCAAAAGCTCGGCGAGGTCATCCGCACCTTGAGGGACCGAGGCTTCACCGTGGTATTGGTCGAGCAGAACTTCCATTTCGCGGCGCCCCTGGCGGATCGCTTCTACGTCATGGAGCACGGCAGAATCGTCAAACAGTTCGACCGCTCCGAACTGGCCTCGCAGACGGCAGTACTGCAGGAGCTGCTGGGCGTTTGATTCACTCTTTAAACATCCTTCGCTGCTCAATCGGTCCACACTTTCGTTGCTCAATCGATCCACACTTTAAGGCTCCTCCCCAGCTTGAAGTGCGTCCAAAGACCGGGGTGTCTGCGCCAAATATCCAATAAAAGGAACAGCAAGATCATGCTCAAACCCACCTTCGCCGTACTGTGTGCGCTCCTCAGTCTGGCCGCGTCCTCGACGGCCGCCGCCGCCGGTCAGATCGTCATCGGCGACATCGATGATCTATCCGGGGTCTATGCCGACGTCCAGGGCCAAGGCGGCGTCGAGGCCGCCAACATGGCCATCGCCGACGCCGGCGGCACCATCCTCGGCAAGACAGTCACTGTGCTCAGCGTCGATCACCAGAACAAACCGGATATCGGCGCCTCGAAATTTCGCGAATGGGCCGATCAGAGCGGGCTCAACATGCTGCTCGGGGGCTCCAACACCGGCGTCAGCATCGCCATGGCCAAGGTGGCGGCGGCGAAGAAAGTGCCGTTTTTCGCCATCGGGGCGGGCGGTGCGTCCCTCACGGGCGCCGATTGCACGGCTTACACCGTGCACTACGCCTATGACACCACGGCTCTCGGCAATGGCACGGCGACGGCGATCATCAAGCAAGGCGGCAAGACCTGGTTCTTCGTGACCGCCGATTACGCCTTCGGCACGCAGCTGCAGGAAGCGGCTGCGCGAGTCGTGACCGCCAACGGCGGCAAGGTCTTGGGCGCGGTGCGCGCGCCCCTCGGCACGACCGACTATTCGTCGTTTCTTCTGCAAGCGCAGGCGTCGGGGGCGCAGGTGCTCGGGCTGGCGAACGCCGGGACCGATTTCTCGAATTCGCTCAAGGGCGCGAACGAATTCGGCATCACCAAGACGATGACGCCGGCGGCGCTGCTCGCCTTCATCAGCGACATTCACAGCCTGACACTGCAGACCGCGCAGGGCCTGTACCTGACGACGGCGTGGTACTGGGATCTGAACGACGAGACGCGCGCATTCGCCAAGCGCTTCTTCGCGAAGATGCACCGCGAGCCGACCATGACCCAGGCGGCCTACTACTCAGCCACCCTGCAGTACCTGACGGCGGTCAAGGCGGTGGGCTCGACCGATCCGGATCTGGTCATGGCGAAGCTCAAGCAGTCCAAGATCAACGACATGTTCACCAAGAATGGCTACATTCGCGCCGACGGCTTGATGGTGCACACCATGTACGTCATGCAGGTCAAGACTCCGGCCGAATCGAAGTACGCCTGGGACTACTACAAGGTGGTCAAGGTCATGTCGGGCGAGGAGGCCGATGGCTCGCAACCCGACCCGGCCTGTGTGCTGGTCAAGAAATAGCGACCCGGTAAATTACGTTGCCGGCCGCCGATCCAACGAGCGTAGCGACAGCGCTTCGCCGACGTGCGCCGGTTCGATCTGCTTCCGGCCGGCCATATCGGCGATGGTGCGCGCCACCTTCAAGACCCGGTGGTAACCGCGGGCCGACAAGCCGAGTTGGCGCGAGGCGCGTTCCAAGAGGCTCAGGCAGGCATCGTTCGGCGCGCAATGACGCTCCACGGCGGGATTGTCCAGGACGGCGTTGCAACGCCCCTGCCGCCGCATCTGAACTTCTCGCGTCCGCATGACACGAGCCGCCACCTCCTTGCTCGCTTCACGGGTGACACCCCGCCCGCGCAGGCTGTTGAACTCCACCCGCGGAACGTTCACGTGGAGATCCATGCGATCCAGCAGCGGACCGGAGATGCGGCTGCAGTAGCGTTGCACCTGCTCGGCACTGCAGTGACAGCCACCCTGCGCGTCGCCGAGATAGCCGCAGGGACACGGGTTCATCGCGGCGATCAACTGGAAGCGCGCGGGAAATTCCGCCTGGCGCGCGGCGCGCGAGATCGTGATGGCACCGAGTTCGAGCGGTTCCCGAAGCACTTCGAGCACGTGCCGCTCAAACTCCGGTAGTTCATCGAGAAACAGGACGCCGTTATGGGCCAGAGAAATCTCTCCCGGCCGCGGGTGGAGCCCTCCGCCGACCAGGGCCGCCGCCGAGGCCGTGTGATGGGGACTGCGAAAGGGCCGCACCCGCCACTCGCTCCGCTGCAGTGGCCGACCCGCAACCGAGCGCACCGCCGCCACTTCCATGGCTTCTTCGTCGTTCAGCGGTGGCACGATGCCTGGCAACCGCTGCGCGAGCATGCTCTTCCCCGCCCCCGGCGATCCGATCAGCAACAGGCTGTGTTGACCTGCGGCAGCGATTTCCAAGGCGCGCCGGGCATGCGGTTGGCCGCACACATCGGATAGATCGGGTAGCGGGGCCGGCGGCAATGCAGGCTTCGCGGCTCGATAATGCTTCAGTCGCACGGAGCCGGCGAAATGAGCGCACACCTCCCGAATGTGTCGGGCCGCGATCACCGCGCAATTGCTGACCAGTGTGGCCTCGTCCGCGTTGGTGTGCGGCACGATGACTGTGTGCCGGGACTTCGAAGCC
>Ga0209611_10005081_pt1 | contig 22269 bp, 21 predicted proteins | sample S1TSphgellanicum_3_FD_187693 | JGI IMG/M metagenome (GOLD analysis project Ga0209611, IMG submission 187693) | Host-associated microbial communities from peat moss isolated from Minnesota, USA - S1T2_Fc - Sphagnum magellanicum MG (SPAdes) (version 2) | ecosystem: Host-associated > Plants > Peat... | reverse complement strand
TAGCATTATGTTGTTACAGTAAATATGGCCATCCCCTTCAGAATACTGGAAGTGCTAAGGGTTCTAGTTTCTTGTTGACATGCATAATAGCCTCTGCAAACAAGGCTTGACATTTGGTGATCGAATCTGTACCCATCAGAATATGCCAGATTATGCTCACAGTACAAAACACTCAAAAAGAGTGAGTAAAATGAGAGTACTTTTGAGGCAGAGTTTTACTTCCAAGCACTGATGTAACTAGCTTATATATCTGTCAATTTGAGGCTATGGTCATTAAATCCATGAGGACTGACCCCATGAGAGCTTGGAAGGTTTGCAGTTTTGGGATTGTTGTGGTAACATTTTGGTAATGATACTACCTCCATGTGTAAACCATTGTAATGGATGAGGTAGAGATTAAACCATTTTCAATTCTTCATGAACAAGGTCAGAAATTAGTTTTGGATATTTTGCTACCTCATTAGAGTTCTAAGACTATATGCTCGAGGAGGGGGCAAATTGCCACAAATCATAATTTAGCCTAATTCCACTGCCCAGCAAGAGTGAAAGTATGTAAAATTTCTTGACCAATTTTTTTCAGTTCAAAGCAGCAGCTCTTAAATGATATTGAAGAATTCACAACTTTCAATTTACCTGCCATTCTGCCAATAGAATCATGTGCAAAAAAGTGCATTAATCCCAAAAGGTCCAATCAATCTGATTAAGGTTGATGGATGATTTCACATGTGCACTGAAAACAGTTACATTATCCAGTAGTGTTCATCCAACTGAAGACAGTTCATTTCCAGTTCACACATGTTCGTGCTGCGAATCCAATACCACAGGATCATCACCAATGATCCCTCCACAGTCAAATGAATAGATTGCCACTCAATGCACACCAACAAAGCATGGAAAATATCAAGAGACTGCTCAACATTGATGACAATGCATATAAACTACTTCTGGAGAAACTAGAGATTATAAGGACAGGATCCAGGCCATATAGATGATTCAAAACTACAGGCATGGAGTCCTCAATTTGGGGGGCATGCCCAAAGGAATGTGGAGATCTGCAGATAGTTTCCATCTCCAGTTTTGTGTTGATGCCTGCACAGAAAAATACTTTTCGGGAGACACTTCATGCCTCCAGTCCAGACCTAAAGAATGCTCTTCGCCATAACAATTCCTGTGCATGCATTATGATCCAATAAGTAATCTGGTCCAAATTGGCAATTAAGTTCATCACAAATACCTTCTGGATAACAAAATGACAGAGTATGGGTGAACAGAAAGCACACCTGTATGTCAATCCCCAGCGATTACAATCCCTTATGTGCGAACTGCTTACACAAAGTTGAAGTGCACAATGCAGGTCATTTGTGACCTTTAAAGCTGTCTCTATACTTCCCTTCACAGAATGTTTTGCTTCCATGCTACACAAAGTGAAAACCCAAGTCATATTGAGAAGCATATGACACTTGAAAGAAGCATTTGTACAGTAATGTAAAGCCAACATTGGGCCCAGTGACTTGATTTACATCTGGTGTACAGCTATATCCCTGACTTTAGGTCATCAAGTACTCACCTTACTTGATTACCTTCACTCAAATCTGTTATGTAAGACATTGTAAGGACATTTCTTTCTCCAATCCGATGTAAGCCCTTCACACACAGCTCTTGGGTTCCTTGAAAGTTGGTGATGAAACTGTGCCAGACAAGGGTTTCACTGATGTTAGCTTGGGGCATGGACCTGTCCCAAACCTTTTATGTTTCACAGGAGAAGGTGACAACCACATGAGAAGCATTTGCCAATAATATCATAATGTCTCTCAAAGCCCCAACTTTTTGACATGAGAATCTAATAGCAAGAGCAGACAGGTCTGGCCATCTGAATTGTTTGGCCCAGTTGCTCTATCCCAAGGTCACCCTTAGCCACCATTAATCCCCTTCGGAGATGAGGCTGTGACAAATCTAGGGGTGCTCAATCCAAGACCCAAAACAGGGCCTGTCTGACATGTTGTACCCTCACTTTTACAAGATCCAATATCTCATATAAACCCCCAATCTACTCTCCCCCCAAGTGTCCAATTAACCCTTCCAGATGTCTCTTATTTACCATTTAAATTGAGACACCCATGTTGCCTGCTTGCGAGCAGCATCAGTCCATGTCAAATCAGCCCAATGTAAAGACAAACCCAAATGCACGAAAAAAAATTTCATTGGGAAGCTGACCTGCTAGATATGTTTCCAGAGCCCTTAAACGGTGTTGTTGTCTCCAATCGTAGTGAATGCTGTCCTCTGCACCATCAACACAAGAATGACTGCTGCATCTCTTCAGGAGAAGGTGACAACTACAAGTTTCCTCCTTGAAATTATGACTCCAATAAAGACATCCATATAGACAATCATTTTCATCAACCCCTTGGTAGTTGACAAATTTCTTAGAGCCATGACCAGAGATGATATCTGAAACAACACTATGCAACTTGCCTCAAATTTGTCATGTATGAATTAGTTAGTGCCATATTGTGCTTCAAAAGCTTTTTGGATTGGAGCCGCAGTACACAATCCCCAGTCCTCAAGTTGGCAACCACACTCTCCAACACCTTTTCCATCAAAATAGTGCCAAAATGTCAGCAAAACCCTTCAATTTTGTGTTCTTGTATCACCAAAAACAATTCCAAGTAAACCAAGGGGCAGAACAGTATATCATAAGCATGGAACAGAGCACTGTCCTTCTGTTGTGAGACAACTTACCTGCAACCTTTGCTTCATATCTTTGCCATCATACTGAATCAACCAACAATCCATCTGTACAGATAAGAACATGTTCCCTTTACTTCGACTACCCACACAGATGCATCTGGATCAGAGACAGCACTGACCTTCTTAGCCTCCCTCCCTTGCTCCAATTCCACCTCCAGAGTGGGATCCCCTACAGAGTCTGCATGGAAACTGTGGCACAGCCAGGAAAGAATTGAGAAACTGACAGCAATATACATGCAAAGCAGATGTTATTCATTCATGTTGGTCAATTGCAAGAAGATAGCAGCTGTAAAGTCAGCAAAATACCAAGTTGATAGTCTTGAAGCTGGCACAAACTTGTGAGATGTATTGAAAGTGAAATCAGCTCCTGCAGCAACAAGTTGCAAATCAGTTTGCAACCTGTCACATTACAGACAATGTCCCATCTGCAACCTCCATTGCACCCATGCTGAGACAACATCACTTGCTATTGCTAGCAAGGAGAGTGCACTGTATACCATATTTAACAATGTCAATTACCTCCTTTGAGATCATTTGCATACTGTGTTGCTAGCATGTGGTTCACATCCAGCTTGTGTGATGTTGACAGCCATATAGACTTGTTATCACCTATGCTCCCTTGCTCAATACAAGTAGACACTGTTCACAACAAAGCACATTCTGTCAAACATGTCACAACATTTGCACACAACTCTTCCAAAAACAGAGACAAATAAAATGCAGTAATATCTGACCAGTAAATAGGCCTCTGCATCATACAAAGAGAGCAATACTGTTAATCTCTACCTGAGTGATTTTCACCAATGGCAATGTTGTCTTCAAATTTTTTTCCCTGCTCCAACTCAATGAAGGCAAACCTGTCCTTTTCATTCTAGAAACCACCCACAACCAGTGTTTTTTTTTTCAGTTCTCTGGTTTCAAAAGTTTGGCAATTTTTCTAAAAGAAATGGCGTTTTTTTGTCCAATTTACACTTGAAAAACGAAAATTACCATTTTTTTACATATTTTGTTGTTGCCAAGTGGCATAAATTCACCAAAAAAAAAGAAGAACCACTGCCCAGAACCTTTATATGAGCATTATCATAAGTATTGAGAATTTTTCCATAGTTACAATTTCAGTGAACCTAAATAGAAAATGACAAAGCTACAGAGGTTTCAGATCTGACTACAAATACAAATCTTGAAAGGAAAAAGATGAGACCCCAACCCTAGACAACATACGAAAATCTGGGGAGAGACAACACAGGAACAATGGCACAGTCATATGCATGTACAGTGACCTTCAATGGCAACATCTACAGTATTGACCCATTAACATCCACAGCGAATTGACCAGCTCCTGGAAGTGGTGCAAGTCAATGTCAAACAGTACCCAACATAATAAGCTGCTGTCACAAGACCAGCAGCAACAGGAAGACTCTCTGATAATGCTGGCTATCTCAACAAAACACAAAATAGAAGAAGACAAATAGCAAAAACCAGGAAGAAAGGGGAACATAATGAGAAGGAAAAACAGAAAGTGATCTTTGAAGGTAAAAGTGGAATTTCAAAATCTCCTCACTCCAGACTAATAAGCACACACAAATTCCACAATTGTCCTATGCTAAAACCCCTTGTGCTGCTTCAGGGGATTGCAAGACATGTAGAAAGCAGGAAAATTTGGAGGAGAATTAGATGATGCTCACGTCAACAACAAATAGCATGCCTGGTGATTGAGAGATGGAATGGCTATGGGCTTTCCGCCTTTCCATCCAGAAGCCTGATTCCACCTTCCCTGATGTGGAGGCCACAGGAATTGTACTGGGTAGGAGGACTGCTCCAGGAGGGGCACTGTGAAGCCTTCCTGCAACCACCATGGCATCCAACAGGTGTGGCTCTGATATTTTGACAGTACCAAGTGGAACCTGGAAAACAAAATTCACCTCTTGTCAGAGCAAATGCATATGAGAAATCCACCTGGAAGAATACAACACCATGTTCATCACCAACAATGTTAGGTTGAAAAAAACAGTACTCACTCGCACTGTCGTTAATGTATCTGTCAACAGTTGTGCTCCAAAATCAGAAACTCCATCATGTCCCTCGCATTCAACCTCCACTGAACGCTCCAGAGCACTGATCTGCAGTAAAAGGTACTGGGCCAACAATTAGGTATGCATAGGTTTTGTAATTCTCTTTCACATTCTCTGGGGATTTTGCACATCTGAGAAAAACGCATTTTTGTCCGGCAAAAGATGAATAGAGTGTAATAGACAGGATTCAGGTGTTGCAAAGCTGCTGCCAAGGGTTTTACCTCGGATACAATTGCACTTGAAGAATTGCTGAGATTGCTGGCACTGTTTGCATCCTCCTGAACCACGAGGCCGATGATGCTCCCACTCAAGGGCTTGCTCGATGCAGCTCTCAAACTAGCACCACCACCTCGTGACGACGTCCGGGACGAAAGCAGAGGCGTCAAGTTTAGAAAGGAAAACGGCCATGCCAATGAAGAAGTGGAAGCATATGATCTGCTACTTTTCTCCCCACCGCTCCAGAGAGAAGAGAGCACCTCCATGGACACACAACGCTTCGCAATACCCCCGTCCTCCTCCTCTTGCACATGTCGCCCGCCGCGGGGTGGAGCCCAGCTCTGTGCATCCATCGTCACCATGTTAAGAAGAGGACTGCTACTACACATCTATCTCCAAAAAAAAATTTTAAAAAAGGGAAAAAACCTCTTCCGCAACAAACTTCCCCAGATCTCATACCCGTTCAAGCAAAGCTTTCCATTCTCTGCAACAGAAAATGAAAACCCTAGAGAACAACGGATACGTATCTACCTCTATTCTTGGCATCCACGGAAACCTATAATTTGAAACCAGCCCGTGGATTTCGAAAAGCGCGAATTGCTGCTGACACGTTTTGCTGTAAGCTTTTTGTCTGAGAAACCGGCAGGGTTTCAAATACAAAATGGCGGCAAGTAGCACAAGACAGCACAACATACTACTGTGCATCTCGACTGATCTACATGCCCTATAGATAAGCAAAACGCTCACGCGAACTGCAGATCACGCAAAAAAGAAAAATCCTCGCAAAGTCTTTTGAATTTCTCCTGAAATCTCTGCAACCCTAGCTAGATTTTGCGCACCCATTTCCTCCTTTAACTCATGTTATGGGAATAGACTTCATCGTGCAATGTATTTTAATAAAGGTTTTTAATAAATAATAATAATAATAATTATTATATATAGATTTTTTTAATTAAAAAATTTGTGAGGCAAGTGGACTTGTGATCATCCATAAGAACACTTAGCCAAATTTGTTTAATGTGAAAAAAAAAACAGTAATTTTTTTTCAAACTTAACTATATATTGGTGAGATACAAGAACTTATGATTTTTTCACGATAAATGATCAAGAGGTCATTCATCCTTGTCTTTTTGCATTTATTTTTTTTAAGCAATGTGTTAATATTGTTTTTAGTTTTTGCTATAGAGAGGAAGATTGTGTTAGTGGAAAATGTTTGTTCTAAATATTTTATTATTATTAAATTTCATGATTTTCATGCAGCATTAAAAGGTGAGATAACTTCGTTTTCTCTCTTCATTGGTTTCTATAGGTTGCACGTTTTTTGGCCTTTTTTTTTGTTTTCCCTAAGATGGTTTTGGCCATCAATTTTTATTGAATTTTTTTGCCCCCGTGGTCTAAATATGTTGAGTTCAACATTTTATTTTTTGAAGTATGGCAACATCTTTATGGGATTTTTTTCAGAAAAATCCCTTAAAGATGTTGCAACAATGTTTTTTTTGTCTTCTAATGGCAAAAATTCATCACCAAAAACCCTGATTTGAATAGTTAAATTAATCTTAAAATTTTAATTCTATGATAATTTAGATTCAGTTGTACTAGAAAAATAAATCTAATAATGGTTAAGAAGATGGAAGTTAATAATAATATTTAATAAAAAATTATTTTCTTATGGATTGTATTCTAATAGTTTAAATAAAAAGTTTCAGTATTAATTTTAATCTTCATTTGAAAGGAAAAAAAAATTTTAAAAATGTGAGAAAGAGGTAAAGGTAATGATAAAGGACATGGAAAGTTTGAAAGGGTATATGACAAATTTATATTTTTAAAAAAATGATCTTTATATGTGTCCATCATCATATTTACTCTTTAATGTTTTTTTCTCAATTTTGAGAAAGATGGACTAGCAATCAATCCACAAGAGGATGTAGTCAAATTTGGCTAGAGATCAAAGAGCAAAATAGATTTTTTTGAAAACCTTGCGTTATATCGGTGACATACAAGACCTATGGTTTAAGGAAGGCAAACTTAGTGTTTGTTTTCTTGAAATATAATAACTTTGCTTTTTTTTTTCCCCAAAAAAAAACCTTGGGATAGGTTGCAACCTCCAATTTATTTTTTTGTTATCATGTGGCAACAATTTGCCACCAAAAAAAACATTGGGACCTCTTCCAAGTTGAACTAACTAATGCCATAGTGCGAAGGCCAATTTGACACTAATTATATTATTTTCAAAAGTGATGAAATTAAGAAAATGTTAGAAATTTTTTTCTAAAAAAACATGAAAAACGTGATGAAATACTTGGGAATTATATCATTTGTCAAAATGGAATCTTCAAAATTAAAAAATTAAATATAATCATGAGTAATTGAAACATTAATTCAATGAAAAATGAAATGATAATAATTCAATATGATCATGAAAAATTGAAACAAATCAATGTGATGATGAAAAAAATGAAACAACAATAATTTTTTTTAAATTAAAAAAATAAAATAAATAAATAAATAAATATATATATATTTAAAGTCATAATGCATGCACATGATGACGTTTTTCTTCATTTTGAGTTATAACATCTATGGGAATGATGGGCATCCCAAATAATAATTTAAATTTAAAAATAAAAAATCATGTAGGTGAAAAGGGTAAAGAAGAAAAATAACTAGGCTTGAAAAATGTTGTTGGAAAAGATGATAAATGTATGCAATGACAAAAATATGTGATGAATAGTTGAGATCCATAGACTTTGGATAAATCTAAAAAACATGAATTATGTGATTATGTGCTTGAAGCCATAGACTCTTGATAAATTCAGAACACATTTGAACATAAAATGTGCCCAAATCAAAAAGGTGTTTAGGCACTTCTTGGGTTTAAGATCTTTTAATGGTTCAAAAGAACTTTTAATCTATGAATAAGCTTTTTTTCAATAACTTTTGATGGCAAGGCTCGTATTGATGATCGTCATTGCCTTAAATAGCAACCTATTTAAGGAGTTGAATTCTTATAACTTTAATCATATTTGTTAGATTTATAGTTAATCAATGTCCCTTCCTTCATGAAACCTTAACATGAGTTGATAACAACATCTTTTTTTTTAATAACATTTCAAAGTGACATTTAATTTTTTATCACCCTTAGTTTGCATGCGTTTATCCTTTGTTTGAACAACTCATTAGATAATAAATGGTTCAACTTCAAAATTCCATTTCAAAACATTTGCACTATCATATCTTTTTTAGCATATTTTTTGACAAAATGCTTGAAGCCCATCATTCTTGAATTTTATCATGTTTTAGCCCAGAGGTGGATGTTTGGGTTAAAATTTGATCAATTTTCTTAATTTTTGGATTATCTTCTTTAGTTTATTTGATAATGTTTTGAACAAGACTTGGAGTATCCCATTTTTTAATTACAAATATTTTTTGATGTGCGTGCATACATCCCATCGATCCTGCGGGTATCCATCTTTTATATTGTGTTCATAACAACAAATGTACATAAACCCACAATGTGATTCGCAACACCTTTGTTGCCATTATAGGAAATGCTAGTTTTCATACAATACATGGATTACTACATGCATTTCTATGTCTTTTACAGGATTGTGCCAATGTCATTTGGAGCTTGAAAAGACAAGAAGGCCCTCTTCTTTTTTGTCTTGGTTATTTTTTTTCATCATAAAATTTCAATCACATTGCAAAGGATGCAAGCATCTTGCATCCTAAGTCGAACAATAGTAGTAAGGCTATCTAATTCCCGACTTCCACCCCTTGAGGTCACCACCCATCACAACAATGGACCTATTGCAAGCGATTAGTTTTTGATAGAGCAAAATATGACCAACGTACTATAGGCGGTCAATTTTTGACTTGGAGGGATTTGGACTTCTAGTTTGAGCTAACTTGACATCCTTTAAATTCTCCCTTTTAATTTAAAAAATTCCATTCTACATTTTCCAAATCTATGGTGTGTTTATTAGGAAAGTTTTGCAGGGTTGCATCAAACTGGTAACGGTAAATGAAAATGAAAATGAATCAATCTCGGCCGTATATGAAGCTTGCAATGGTTCAAATCGCAGCCGTCCAGAATTAGGGTTTGGTGAGTGTTAGGGTGTTGTGTATTTTGCATCTAAGTACAAGAGCCACGAATTGGCCTCTTCCCTTTTCTGTTGGAAATTTCTGGCGTTGCAGTGGGAGGAGGTGGAGGAAGGAGGAAGCGTCGGGGCTCCGTTGTCATCATCATGGTGCACGTTAGCTTTTACCGCAACTGTAAGTAGTGCTTCTTCTGCCGTTGTTGTCTCCAACCCGTTGATGTCTTCTCAGCTTTCCCGTCTTTTGTTTCTGGCATTTCTTCCCGGGTGAAGATTTTGTGTCGTGCTTTCTGCTTCTGTTTGACCTATGTAGCTAGGGCTAAGCCGTAGTAGTCTTAGTTTGAATTTGCTGGTGGTTTTTATCGTTGTAATGCAGATGGAAAGACATTTAAGAAGCCTCGCAGACCTTTTGAGAAGGAGCGGCTAGATGCTGAGCTGAAGCTGGTGGGAGAGTATGGTCTGCGCAACAAGCGCGAGCTCTGGAGAGTGCAATATGCTCTAAGCCGTATCCGCAACAATGCCCGTATGCTTCTCACACTGGATGAGAAGAACACTAGGCGTATCTTTGAAGGAGAGGCTCTTCTGCGTCGAATGAACCGCTACGGCCTTCTTGATGAAAGTCAGAACAAGCTTGATTATGTGTTGGCTCTCACCGTCGAGAATTTCTTGGAGCGACGCCTCCAGACTCTCGTGTTCAAGTCTGGCATGGCCAAATCCATCCATCACGCCCGCGTTCTGATCAAGCAACGTCACATTAGGTTAGTTTACTCAACTGAATTGTATGGCATCTAGAATAGAGATTTAGGGATCTGAGTATTGCTGCTCATGGCTGCTGATGTATCCCATGGATACACTCTTGTCTGAGCTGTACAACAAATCAACCAGAGACACTCGTGTGTTATTTTTGCTTAGAGATAGTACTTAAATCAATCACTGATGTAAGTCTAAGCTGATATTAGGGCAAAATTAGGGCTTTAGAGGATATTGTGGCTTAGTGTCTTTTCTCATATATAGGGTGAGGGTTCTTTCAGGGTTTAAATATGTGAAATGCAGCATTGATTGATGTTGCAATTGTCAGTAATGCAAGATCTAGCAATGTGATTTGCTCACTGAATGCGGTTTGTCAACATTTCAGGGTTGGCAAGCAAATTGTGGATGTGGCTTCATTCCTTGTTCGCGTTGATAGCCAGAAGCATATTGACTTCGCTCTCTCCAGCCCACTTGGTGGTGGCAGGCCTGGGCGTGTGAAACGAAGGAATCTAAAGGCAGCATCCAAGAAGGCTGCAGGTGGTGATGGTGATGAAGAAGAGGAGGATGATGATTAGAGGCATAGTTTGGGACTTTTTCCTCATTTTGTGGCAGTGGAATTGATGGAAAGGGTTCTTCTGAACAAGGTCATGGGCAGTAATTTTTTTTTCTACTGGATCTGTGTCCTAATGTGGAATCGACTGAATGTGGGCTGCTATGCAATTCCATGGCATGGAATTATGCTTGTTATGCTCTGGTCCTGTGTTAGTCCTTTGCTCAAGTGTGGATCAGATCACCATGAATGATGAGATGCCAGATTCCTAGTCTGGATGGGATTTTGTGGAAATATATGAGATTAGCAGTTCCCTGCTACGACATCATTCACTTTGAGGTATTAATTTTTCTTTGAAATGGCTGTAGTTGTGGGTAGAGGCCAGAAACAGAGCCCATTATTTGAATGGATGCCAGAGAATTCCTTCCTTTGTGACATCATTGTGTTGGTTGTGGTCTCTCTAATTTCTGCTTTCAATCATGATATGCTTCTCCATTTCAGGAGAATGTGTGCAAAAGTGGACTGCCCCATAAGAGTCTAGCAGCAGTTTACCTTTTCATGGTGGACTGTCTGCCGCATGGGGCTTAGATTGAAGCTGACTAGAAGATGGTGGGAAGTTGCGTGTCACTTTTCTCCATATGTGTCAGCTACAGACAATTGAAATCGTTGTTTCAGCTCTCAGTTGGATTGGTTCTTGCAGACAAGTAAGATTGAGTGCTTAGAGTCTATGTGGAAATTTCCAGCTGTCTAGCCTTGTTTGCAGGACTGTCTGCTGGAAGGGGCTTAGTTTAGTGCTGCAAACAAGATGCTTCAGGAGGGCTGTTTGTGTTGTCTCCTCCATGTGGCAACTACTTGTGATGATGTTTCTTGATGCTACTCAACCTGAGTATAATGCACCAGACCAGGGATTTTTTCAGTAGTGGTGATCTGAACTGTCGGAGGCCCCCTAGAGTCAAAGATCAGTCTGCTGTGCCTTCCAAGGATGCAAGACAGTGAGAGGGCTTTGAATTTTGTGTTCCTCCATTTTTGTTATCCTTCTGGTGTGTCTTTGACTATCTCTGCTGCTGAGGTGTGGGTGTGCAATGGGCTCAGTGATTCTGAACATGTGCAACTCAAGGATTGGATCAACATTACATGAATTGTGTTATGTTAAATGAGAAATGTGGTGATACACAATGTTTTAGCCACACCTCACAATTGTCACTGGAGAGGTGGGAAATGGGGTGAGATTTGGATATATTATAGCAAGAGATTAGCTCTTAGTCCTTTTGTGCAAATCAAAGATCGCTTGCTCAATCATGAATTCTGAGAGATCAAGTCTGACTGATTGCATGTTCTAGACCTTGCTCGAGTTTTTTTCTTACAGGATGTGTTTCCAGTGATGTGCTCGTATGATACATCTTTTTGTAGTGATGGACTATTCATGTGACTATGCTCATTCAGATTCTGTTAGTTTTGTTGGACCTGACACAATGGCTACCTTTGAACTGTTACTATGGAGTTTTCTCTGCAATCTCAATGGTATATCTTCACCTCTTAGAATTGAGTGAAAACTGTCTGAAACAGTGCGATGAACATGATTCTGACGAAAAACATGCAGTATGACAACTTTTCAAAAAAATGTTCAACAACAAAAACACATGAAAATTTTGAAACAAATATGTTACTCAAACAAGATTATCAATCCACCTTCATTTCTTTCTAATTCACCCAAACCTTCTAACAAGACAACTACAAGAACATGATAAATCCTCTAGGAAGAATCTAAAGCAGTGTGCTCATAAGTCATTTCTTGCCTTTCAATATTTAGAATTCTCTGCTGTGCTTTATAAGTCGTTAAAGGTGGATTGGTTTGATTGACAATTTTGTCTGATGATTTTACATGAGATGTTGAATATACATTTGCTTTTTAGCTTCTTGTTAATCAACACATGTGCCAATCACCTGTGGATCATTCAAGACATCCTTCAAACGGCTAGGTATCAAAGTCTGTCTAAAATACAGATGGCAACAGAGCTGAGACATCAAAACCTAAACAAGCATGAATATTTTCATTAGAACCAGTTTAGGGTTTAGGACGAATTTGCCCTAAATAGGGTTTCTGTTGAACTCACACCGTCAGATCCTATATCCAACGGTCTGAGATTCCTTTCGGGAACCCTCTCTTCCACTCTATAGCCAGCAGCTGTTCCTTGAACTGTTCTCTGGAGGTGCTGCAGAAAGGAGCGAGCGAGGAAACAAACCAGGAGGACGAGGCAACGCAGCAGCCATGCCTGCTGGTCACGGGCTGCGGTCTCGGACCAGGGACTTGTTCTCGCGTCCATTCAGGCACAAAGGATACATCCACCTGACAACTTACCTTCGCAACTACAAGATCGGCGACTATGTGGATATCAAGGTGAACGGCGCAGTGCACAAGGGTATGCCTCATAAGTTCTACCACGGCCGCACCGGTATCGTCTGGAATGTCACCAAACGCGCCGTCGGCGTCGTGATCAACAAGCAGGTAAAGTGGAGTCTCCTCTCGAATAGCTTTAGACCCTAGCTGGACGATCTCTTGCTTGCTCTGCCATGCATTGTCACGTTCATCCTACAACTTGTTCACTACAAACCCTAGTTCACTGATCTGGGCTTGAGTACTTTTATAAACTTCAAAATTGGTGATAGGGATGTAGAGGATCAAGGATTTTCTTGAGCATGTTGCTGTAGCTCTAAAATTTGTATGCAGCTCATATACTGATGGTTCATGAAGCCATCATCATCTCAGGGATTGGTTCACCATTTGCAGATTGTACTAATAGTCCGGGGGAAGTCTGAGTTATTGAGTCTGGAATAGAGTTGCAAGTTTTTGCTCCTGAATTGTGATTTAGAGGCCAGGTTTTACAGGTTCCAGGAGCATAATCCATATTGAATTGTGGAGAGATAAAAATGCAAGGTTGGATTTCATGTGTATTTTTTTTCAATTCTCCTATGATGATCCATGAGTTGCAACATGGCTTACATTTGATAATGCAGATCTGCTGATGACTCTTTGAAATTGGATCTTTTCCAGGTTGGTCATAGGATCATACAGAAGAGGCTTCATGTGCGAATTGAGCATGTCCAGCCATCAAGATGTAGAGAGGACTTCTTGGAGCGCCGGAAGACTAATGACAGACTGAAGGCTGAGGCCAAGGCGAGGGGTGAGAAAGTTAGCACCAAGCGGCAGCCTGCAGGACCCAAAGGTGGCTTTGTCCTTGATGCATCTACACTCCAGACTGTGACACCTATTCCATATGATGTCGTCAATGACCTGAAGGGAGGTTATTAAGTTATACTTTCTAGCATTTTTGAGGACTAGAGGATATGTGCTATAGCATCTCTTGTTTCTGGAATACATTGCCAATGAACAAACTAATTTGTCTTCAATGAGCTTTCTAGGATGTGCCTTTTCTGTCGGCTGCATACAGAGGCCCTTTGGCTCAGGATGATGGTCTTTTGATCAGGGTCTATGAATTTTGCCTCTGGTTTTTTGGGTGTTTTACTGCCCAATATCTTAACCGCCGAAAACATAATTTCTGGATGATAGTATTCTCCCCTTATGCTTGAGATGTTGTAACCCCCACAGTTGTTGGTCTTAAGTCTCAATGTGAAGATATTGCTTGCATGCCTAAAAGTTTCTCTCATGAGTTAAAGAGGCACTTGGTTGCCCTTGTTTGTTAAACATGGTGTTGTCACAAGAAGTGAAACAACTTTAAACAAAGTATGAAGGATGTTTGTAGGTTCTGAATTGTGTGATCTGGAGAAGGCTGTCAAGATAATAATGTTCTCCCAGTTCTTTGGATTCATGATAATATGTGAAATGAAATGTTTCATTTTACATATCACATGAGGAGGGTGTAGGACTTTTTATGTTCCCAATGTGTTCACCAAGGTCTTCCCAATAGCATCACAATTTTATCCCTTACGCTTTGCTCAAAGTTAACCTGGTTTCATGTCCTCCCACCCTGAAAAGAAAAAACACTGGGCCTCTTGGGTGCATCACCTCATTGGATAAGTAGAATTTCTATTCCCACGTTAGTTTTCCAGCATTTTCAACCTAGGCTAATGGCATTGTATGGGGGATATTTACAACCCCTGCCTAAGAGCATGGTTACATATTTAACCATTTTCTGATTGAACTGGGTCATAAGGGGCACAGCCATTCTTGTATGATCTCCCATGCTTGGTTGCTTGCAAATTAGCAGTGATGAGAATCAACTTTGAAGTTGAGGGATAAAAGGGGCTCTGAACTCTGAACGCATGATTACGACCAAATCAAAGCCAAAGTCATACTGCATGGTAGTGAATTGTCATCACAGTTTGATTTTCTTAAGAGTTCTAATTATACTCTATCATGCAATTACATTGCAGATATTGAGTTTTTGTGCCCATTGTTGTGTATTCATATCTATCTCTAAAGGAGTGTAATTTGTTTGTTCGTCTGTCTGTCTGTCAGGTTGAGACCTCCCAAACTACAGTGCCTTTTAGTACTCTTGGTACTGTTGGAAAGCACTTGATGAGTAGGGGTAAACCGAGTTGGTTTCATAATGTTTCAACCTACAGTGAAGTTATTGAATATTGAACAATTTTTTCACTGAAATTTTATTTAGATCAAAACTAAAAATTATAAAGGAATTTGGGTGTGCTCTTGGCATCATTGGAAAGCCCCAAAAGTTACACTAGTAATTTTTGAAATTGAAGTTGCCCAGACTTCTCCATCATCCATTAATGCATATTATCTCTTTTTCAAAGAACCTTGCAAGCATTACCCACAATATGATTCAACAATTGCTTTAGCTCCTACTCATTAAGTTTAGTGGTCAATTGTAATGTCCTGTAACTCCAAAACTACACTTTATATTGGATTGATTTTCACAAACATAATTGCTTCAAGATCACCTCAAAATGTTCCATATGTAGTTGTCATGACATGTTGTACACATTCAAGTCATTCACAAAGGCTTTCATGAACCTTTTCAAGCCTTCTCAAAGACAATGCTGTGTGAAGAAATCCTGGGCTATTCATGTTCTAGTCCTTGAACCCATTCCTTGTGACTACAACTATCTTAAAATTGTCTTCATGAGCAACTTTGAAAGATGAACATGCCAATCAGATGCAAGAATTTGTTGTGTTCCTACACACCAGTTGTGAGGAAAGAGCTATGAAAAGACTCCGATTTTTCAGGTTCAAGCTTGGAACACACCCATTCTCAACAAAGAGCTAGAAAGCTTTGTGTGAAACTTCTCACACAAATGCTGCAACAAATGTGTTCCAAAAACAATCCACACGTTAAGCTATGCATATCCCTTGAAGCAATAGGTGAGAAAACAGGTTGGCTTGTCATATAGGATATAACAAGTTGTAACAAGTTGTTGCAGTACACAGGAGGTTCACTCAACAGGATTTAAGACCTCATATCATCCAAGGAAGACTCCATCATATCTCTGAGGTTGCAGAGAAAACCAACACAACAACACTTGGAAGATAACCTATCTGTAAGTTCCAACAAAACAAAAACTAAAATGGAAACAACCAGTGCACTCCTAGCCTTATAAAGTGTCACTCAAAAAAATGTCACACCATCACCTTCATCATGAATAGCAGTGACAAGGCTGCAATACTCCCTACTGACTTCATTGGCCTACAGTGGGTGTAGACAAATATCTAATAAACCCTCCCAAAATTTTGGGTCATGCAGTAATCCATTAAATTTTGTTTGCATTTCTGTCACATTTCTGGGAGCAACAGGGAAACTCAATCATTGTATTGGCTAGACAAGACAGAGGTAAAACTAAAATGAGGATTATGGCTGGAAATATTTCCACTGTTGACCATTACAAAGTAACTTAAATGAGTGGCCCTACTTACTCATTCCACAATTCAATATCACAGAATATGACCTGAATTGTGCACTTATTGACCTTTGTATTGCCAGTAAGTGCTCCTGCAAATGCTCAACACTCAACAAAACCATATGTTCTCGACCCAACTCATGTCACACACTGTACACATGACTCAAAAGCTTTACTTGGTCAAGTAATACACCAGAAAAAACACCACCACACAAGTCGCCACAATTGTGAATATAGTGCGTGTCGATTTGGTTTCAAATACCTGCATCGGCACAGCACAGGAGGTGTGAGACACTCTACACAGAAAGTTCGACAGGATCCAACCAGTTAACTCTCTCTCAGCTGGTGAATTGAATGGAGAGAATGCTGCAATGCAAAATCATGTGGGATTGCTGAAAAGCACATGGAAGTGTCCAAACAATGAAAAGATTGCACTTACCCGTTTGAATTGATTCATGGTTCCTGACATTATTCCTCTTGAAGCATCCATAGCACTTGCCTGGATGTCACAGACCACATGGATTGACAAATTTCAGTACAAGCTTCCCTACAATCTCATCACACACTCGCACCGACAGAAGATAGGGAAGGAGAAGAGTACCATGCCATCCAGCAACCGATTATGGCTATCCACCTCCCCATGAATGTCTGCTGTCAACTGCACCATCGCCTCAAATCATCTTAGTACTCTTCCAACTAATTATTCAATTAGTAGGCAAGCAAGGCTTTGGATCAATAAAGATAACTAGTGTTCTGAAGTGCTAGGGTTATGCAGCAAGCAGTATATGACAAAAAATGCCACACAAAGAGGTGGATCTAATTCCTGTCACCTTGTTGCAGTGCTCATACATATGCCGGTGAAGCAGTCCTAGAACAAGGCAGATGCATCAATACAAATGCCATATAAAGTAGATGTGTGTTACAGGTCTATGTAAGTAGTAGCCTGTTGCATAGATGCCAAGTGTGTAAGACTATAAATAATGCCATGAGGGATCCAACAAAATGTGGAGAACTGGAGAAGGGATGGTGCTAAGCACCATCCAATAGGTCTGAATGCATTTGCCACTATAGCAGCAATTGAAGAGGGCAGACTTATATCTATGGAATTGCAGAGAAATCTCCACAACAATTTGAAGGTAACACAACAATAAGTGCATTCATAACCTTATGAGAGGAGGTCACAAGTGTAAGACCATCATGTTCACACTTCACAAGGTCAACTTATAAATACTTTGACTGCCTAGTGCAGCTGTGAGTCAGACATTTATGTATGGGTATTCATGATGCTTGGAGATTACTAAACAACAAGTCAAAAGACAAAGAGGCATGTCACAATTCTGTGACATATTCTGGAAGGAATTCTCTGGTGAAAGAAATCCTAATCCACAAAATGCCATTGCTTTTCTAACGTTCAGTTTTACATGACATGAAGGGAGAACTCTCCAGGCTGCAAAGCAGCATGCACCCCTAATTGAAGCAGACAGCAAGTGTGAAGTATACCCTCTTCAGAACATTGACACGGTCATGAAGGGTGTCTAGCCCACGTTCATTCTCCTGCTCTGCAATCTCTGTGCTAGACACATATGGAGCTGATGCTCGCAGCCCTCCCTCCTCTACTGTATCAAACAACTGACCTCGAGTTGTCCTGTATTCTCAAACACACCATAAAGACAAAAATATGCTTCAATTGTCATCTACAGCATTCATGATTAAATCGAGCAAATGTTGTCACAAAAACTGAAACCCTAAATGCAGCTCTAGAAACCTGAAAAAATGCAACAGCTCCAAACAACAGTACATGGCTCTGATTGAGTATTCCCATTACAAGAACTGTAACAAAGCTTAACAATGTGACAAGCATAGTTAACCAAAATGAGGCTCTACAATCCCAGCATCAGCATTTCCAACAATTCATGGGTCTGATTGGCGACATGTGCCATCTTCAACCACATTGAGAGCTTCTTGGAAACATTCATGGCTTCTTCAATCCAGCACAATCACAACCAAAGCAACAACAGAAGGCCCCATCACAAAAAACCACAGAAGAGAGGAAAATGGAAGAAATACAGCCCCATGAACCACAAAGATTGGTAACCCTAAAACAGAGAAATGAAAAATGTGTCCATCATGAAATCTTCTCCCTCAGATCAACAAAAATTGCTCAAAATCCATTTGATATCAAACCTTGAGCAAGCAGCCAAAACACGAGAACAAAATGATTGAATACCCAACACAATCTTTTGTGGAAATTATTTATAATTTTCCAAAAAAAGAAAAAAAACCCTACAAACTTCACATGATGAGTAAATGCGCAAACATAGCAAAATCCCACCTTCTAGGGTTCATAGTTTTATCCAGCCAGGTAAGGCAGCGTCGGTCGACCTTCTTCTTCTTCTTCTTCTTCTATGAAAAATCCTGAAACTCAATTCCTCGCACCCAGATTCAAACTGCCAGACACGAAGGAATTTGCGGCGTGATGATAAACTCGCACATTGGATCTACGAAGCAAGCGCACGATTTGCTGGGCTGCAGCAAAGCGCATCGCAGCGCCTGTGCAATCGCAGTGGAAAGAAAATGATACGAGAGGATTTCGCAAGGCGTTTGATTTGATACCTACCTCGTCGAGACTGGTCTGAATCAGAACTATAAATAGACGTGGCCTCCTTTGATTGGTTAGATTCGCCAAAATTTGCGTTCTTTGGCAGACACTACCTAATTTTTAATTTTTTTCTTCTTTTCTTTCCAATTTTATGATATCGAGAATTGGCTTAAGTTTATCCCAAATAATTAGCAAATTTAGGGAAATTTCAGGCAAGAGTTTTTTCTTTTTTCTTTTTTCTTTCAATTTTGAGATGTCGCTCAAGTGGCGATAATCCATAACAGTATTTAGCCAATTTGGCGATATTAAAAAACTGAAAGTGAAAAAAATCTTAAGCGCACTTTCATGTTGTAAGCAATTGTGGCGATTTCTGGCGATTTTTAAATTCTTTCTTTTTTAAACAGGGAATTTGTTACAGAAATCTCTTTTCCAAAATATTTTTCACAAAATGACGAAAATTCCGGAAAAAAAAACACGCCGGCCCACAGAGCCATTACCCGATCTGCCGCTCGTTGGTTTCACACTTAGTCCAGAACCAGTAAGTGAAAGAGCCGCCGGTTTCACACCTGGGCCAGAACCAGTACACGAAAGAGCCGCTGGTTTCACACTCGGGCCAAACCAGTACGCGAAAGAGCCGCTGGTTTCACACCTGGGCCAGAACGAGTACACGAAAGAGCTTCCGGTTTCACACTCGGGCCAAACCAGTACGCGAAAGAGCCGCTAGTTTCACACTTGGGGCAGAACGAGTACGCGAAAGACCCGCTGGTTTCACACTTGGCGCTTTTGGACATGCACACACGCTGCAGCCCTGCAACCAGAGCTTCATCTGCATGCTGCCGCGTGACGCAAACTCCTCATGCGCAGGACGACGCATGGCACCAAAAAAATCCATCTTCTTCTTCTTCTTCTGATGCTGCTGCTGCTGCTCTGAATATCCGAAACACTCTTCCAAAATCTGAGCTCTAATTGTCAAGCATCTCTCTGCCACCACACTGGTTGTTGATCTTGTGTTTTTCATCTTGAGATCTGCTTGTCAAGTTCTGTTTTGGAAAAGAAGAAGAAAAAGAATCTGAAGAGTATCTAGACCGATTGAGCATTGCTTGGTCCAAAAGCCCGAATTCGGTATTGGTGGTGGGTTTGCAGAGAGATGGCAGCTACAGCAGCAGCAATGGTAAGCTGCAATGCTAGGATGGGATTGAGCAATGGAATTCTCATCACGGTTCCTGCTCGGTCATCGTCAGTGGAAGTTGAAGCTTTAATATCAGCTTGTGGGTCAGCAAGAGCGTCGAGTTTTGGATCTTCTTCTCTTCAGAGCAAGAAGAAGAAGATCACTCAGTCGGTGGGGTATTCAAGAATTCCGAGTTGCAAGAAGAGCGTCGTGAGAGCGTCGCTCAAGAAGGGGGAGGGTGGCGAGAGGGTGGTGAGAGAATGGGCGTCTGAGAAAGCGGTGGAAGCAGGACCTTCGGTGAAGACCACGGATATTGGGGTTGACGTCAAAGCTGAAGAATTGTCAGACTCCGCTTCTTACGATAGATCGGTGCGCGACAGCATCTTGGACGTGGCATCCGACACTGCAATCGACACACAAGCTGGAGTTGATGAAGTCGCCAGGGAAGATGCGGAAGGTATATCACAGGAGTTAGGTCGTTCGGTAGAGGACACGGTTGTGGCTCTTGAAGATAAAGCCTCGGAGGTTGCCGATCGAGAGGTACGGAAAGAGAAGAGTTCTTCAGCAGAAAACCCGCCTGTGGCCGCCGCCTCTGCCGGACCCAATTCCAAAGACCAGGAGGAGCTCAAGGCCAGCATCCTGGACGTTGCCTCTGACGCAGCAGTCGACAACCAGCCGGAAGTTGACGCCGAAGCAGAGAAAGACGCTCAAGGACTGGTGGACAAGTTCGGAGGCTCGGTGAAGCTGACCCAAATGAGCATTCAGGAGCTTGCAGAAGTAGCTGCGAACCTTGAAAGCCAACGCGCAGGGTCAGACCAAGGAAATGGGAATTCAGGTGCAGTAAAACGACCAACCACCATCGAAGAATTCACTGAAGCCGGTGTGAAGATTGTGAAAGAAGGGATCGATACCCAACGTCCCAGCATTAAAGACATTACTAAGAAGATAGCATCAGGGATACGACAAGGGGTAGAGCAACTGCAGGGTGGGGTGGACGGCTTTATAGAAATACAGACAAAGCTAAAACAGAAAGCGGGTGAAGAAGCTCAAGCGACATACTCCGAGCTGTCCGAGGACAAGGCACAATCAGAAAAGGACTCTGATCCGATTTCAAAGATGAGAGAGAACTATGAACACGAAGTTGGGAATGAGCAATTGGGAGCAGCGGCAGGCAGTTTAGGATTTGGCAATCAAGATGCAAGTCAAGCAAGCTTGACAAGAGCAGCAGACACAGATCCTGTAGCACTGGAGAGAGATGATGAGTGGCAAGGAAAGTCCAACTAAGAAGGAAGAGGAGGAGGAGGAATCCATTCCTTCCTTCCTTCTCCTTTTTGTGTGTTGTTTTAGATTACAGAAAATATTTTTGTTGCAGCCAAAAAGCGAAATGTAACAAAAGAATAAAAAAGAAATTGATTTTTGTGGGTTTCCATTGCTAGAAGTGAGAGAGAGAGGGGAAAAAAAAGGAAAAAAGGGTAATTTCTTTTCAGATGTCTATCTTTGGTTTTCAGTGTCTAGCCATGAATCTAGAAAGACCGATGATAATTCACCTTATCAACCTTCAAACACTAAAAAGCAACAAGCATTCATAGACATGTTAGCAGGCCTTCTCAACATTCAACCCTCAAGCACTAAATATTATATACCTGACATTTGGTATGTCACAAAGCCTTTGCAACTTTCAAAAACAACTAATGAACACAACAAATGTTTGATTTCAACAAGTAGACACAGAATTCAAATTTCATCAAATGAACTAATTCACAAACGAAGAACGTCAAATGATTGACATGTTGTGGAACCCTAACATTTGCACATATGATCATCTTCATTAATTCATCTCATTGAGTTCAAATGTGCATATTGTAATCAATGATCACATGTGCATATGACATTTGTCATATCTATGACAAAAACACACTGGCAACACAACCCATTTCATGGTTGAGTTTCATGAGCTGATATCAAGAATCAACAACACGTCCTCAACAATCACTTTCACATGCAACTGCAAATTGTAGGCATTTGAACATTCTTGCTAAATGCCCAAAACCATGTTACATCTTTTCATTCCAAAACAACACAAAATGTGTCATCAACTTTTGAAAATTCTTCAAAGCTACAATTCATTTTCAAATTCTATGTTGAGCTCCCTTAACCAGAATTGATTCTACATCATCTATGCTTGCAATGTTAATGAG
>Ga0209611_10005080_pt1 | contig 22269 bp, 13 predicted proteins | sample S1TSphgellanicum_3_FD_187693 | JGI IMG/M metagenome (GOLD analysis project Ga0209611, IMG submission 187693) | Host-associated microbial communities from peat moss isolated from Minnesota, USA - S1T2_Fc - Sphagnum magellanicum MG (SPAdes) (version 2) | ecosystem: Host-associated > Plants > Peat... | reverse complement strand
CCCAAGTTATGGGCAAAAGAAGGGCCGGGAGTCAAACTGGCAGTTTGACTCCCGACCACTAAAAGTCGGGAATCGACCTTTTCCCAACGTCGCCTTGACAAGTGCGACACGGCGTTGGAAAGCTCTTGACGAGAGCTACAACATTGATTCAGGACTCGTTCCGATCCGAGTTTGGGGCGAGGAGCTATGGCCGTTCAAAGTTCCGGGAGTCCAGCCGGGACACTTTCGGGACTCCATTTCGGGAGTCCCAACAAAATGTGCCATTCGGATGTAGCCTCCGTGACCAGCCGCAGAGAATACTATATGGGGGAAGGTGGTGGCTTCCCTCGAGTCCGGGCCGTGGTGAGTCTTGTGCGTCCAAGTGCCCGTGGCAAGTCCCAACACCCAAGGGTGTCCCGAATGCTAAACTAACCCATTTTGGATGGTTTTTGGGTGCAGATTCACACGAGCTAAGCTAGTCCCTCTTCCTAGTCTAATCCCTGGGCTCCCAACTCGACCCTCTACCCCCTTTTAGAGTTGGAAGTCGGGAGCGTGCTACCAAGTCTCAACTTTCCGCAACTTGACTTTGTGGAACCCTCAAGTGGGTTTCACCCCGTGACTTGGGAGCGCGTCACGTGGTATCAGTATGATAATATGCCAATGGCAACAGGAGTTTGATGATAACTGAAACATTTATTTAGAATAAGGATAAGCTTAGCAAGGAGTTGCAAGTACATGTAAATCCTGGGCTATGCCATAGTGATAGTTCACAACTGCAAGAAATCTAAGATGTGTCAAATGGTGCGAACTAGGTAGTCTGCCTTACTATTAGGAGGCAGTCGATGAATCGGACCGCGCAACCAACGATAGTGTCCAATGTTGGGAATTGAAGACCATGCGAAGATAGAAGTATCTTCAGTTTCGTAACAACCTTCACAAACGGTCTTGGGTTCGTCACCAGAACCGGGGTTGATTTGTAGCAAAATCACCAGGGTGCGAAAGTTCGGAGAAATACGATAGTACCAGGCTCGAAGGGGTTCAACTTCAAGACGAGGACGCACCTCTCGAGGTTCGGGTTCTTCATCACGAAGATGCTGTGTTAAGATAAGATCTAGAGATGATTTTGGAGGCGGTTCTCCATTCGCTTGTGCGACTTGTGGCCCGTAAGATGTGACCATGCGCGACGCCATAATTTCAAGGAGAGGAAAAAGGTCAGATCTTCAATCAAAACCAAATCGACAATGAAGGTGTGAAGGACTTGTTACATTGAGGTGCGCAGTTGTAATTTATAAATCGAAGAAAAGGAAAGAAAGGTGTGAGTGACGGCTTAGAACCATAGTAAAGTAAAACCGTAAGGTCAAAGGAAAAAATTGAAGGTTTATGTAGAGTTTGTTAAGGGGAAAATGGAAGAGGTGGAAAGGTGTTTTTCCTTCACCTTCCATTGGCCACCAAGCTTGGAACATTTCATTGGCCACCAAGCTTGGAACGTTCCATTGGCCACCAAGCATGGAACCTTCCATTGGCCACCAAGTTTTGAATCTACCTTCACCTCCCTTCTCCTTCTCTTTAAAAGGTGGACTTGGATCATTGGGGGTTCTTTCTTTACCTTGAAGATAATTTTCTTTCAATCTTGAATACTTGTTGCCACAAACTTTTTTGAAGAAGGAAATAATGATTATTCTTGGTAGAGGGGAGAAGAAAGGAAAGTAGATCGAAAATCTTGTAATAATTTTGAAGGAGTGGGGCTGGGTAGTGATAGTGTTGGAAAGTTGGAACTTGAGAGAAATCTCACAAACCCTCTCGGGTTTCACAACATAACTTCTTGATGGTTCAGCTATTGAACTTGAAATTTAATAGCGAGTTGCGCCTTGTAATTAACTTTCTAACGAGCTAAAGCAAGCTAGATTTGAGTGATGTATGTGTTAGAAGTGATGTTTTAAGTGACTAATGGTCTGCAGTCAAGTTGAACCAACTACCTTCATAAAACCCTCTCGGGTTTTGTAATATAACTCTTTACTGGTTTAGCTGCAGATCTTAAGATTTGGTAGATTGGTGCGCCTTGTAGTTAGCTTTCTAATAAGCTAAGGCAAGCCAGATTTGAATAATGTATGTGTTACAAATGATGTTTTAAGTGACTGATGGTCTGCAGCCAAATTGAATTATCACCTTTGTAAAACCCTCTTGGGTTTTGTAGCATAACTTCTTGATGGTTTAGCTGCAGAGCTTAGTATTTAGTAGCAAGATGTGCCTTGTTGTTAGCTTTCTAGTGAGCTATGGCAAGCTAGATATGAATAACCTATGTGTTAGAAACAATATTTCAAATGACTAGTGATCTGCAAATATGTTGGACATGGTGTTGAGTCCTTAAACATTGGTTTAAATGAATGACAATTTGACATAAAGCCCCAGAATGTGTAGTGTGTGAACTTGGAAAAACATATCTATAAGTTTTAATCGTAAATGATGCATAGGAGGCAAGTTGCTTAATTTCAATTACAAACACAATCTAACATCTAGAATTACACTTGCATTTTCCTTCACCAGTAGCATTTGTGCTTTCAAGCATAGTCACCTTGTAGAATCGGGAGTGGAGGGACGGAAAGTCGCCTCACATTTTGGTGCGTCTGCTGGGAGGTGATGCTACTAAGTTATTGGGTTTATTTTGCATATGGTGAAAGAGTAAATTTGTTGAAGGTCGTTGGTGTTGGAAGGAGCTCAGATCAAAAATCAACGCCTTATGTGCAAGTCAAGAAGTCATACAATCCCAAGTAAGTTTTTATTTGTTGCATTTGCATTTGAAATTTTAGATTGAGGAGTAAGGAAGGAGCGCGTTAAAGTTTATAAGTACTTATACTAAACTCTCTCAAATATTGTTTTGTAGTTCAACACGAGAAATCATGTTGAATGACAAGGAAGTTATCCCAAGTTCCCTTGTGTGTTGATTGGGGATCCTTGAATGTGTAGCTGTTTTGAATTTCCTAGAAGACGTTTTATTGGTGGTGAGGTCGGATTAATCACTGGCGAGACAATTGGTGTTGTTGAGTTTGGAATGTGGTGGGAGTGATGACCCATTCTTCCAAAATGTGATGTCCTGTAGGTTGCCTTTTTCATCCGATAAAACCAAATTCCCTAATTATGTTGTATGCCGATTACACCCAAAACAAAACCAATAGTGTCGAAAAGTGATAGGATACTTCGTCCTAGAGTAAGGAGAGAACACCTCTAACCTATCATAGAAGTTGTTTTAGAAGGTGAAGGAGAAGGAAGGTTTGAAGACAACATGTGAGGAAGCTCAGTAGCCTTAAGATTAGGTAGAGATCGTCAACCACCGGATAGGGGACCTGCAGGGGTGGCAGATGGTGTCCATGTGGCAGCAGAAGGGCCTGAAGTTCGTGCTAATATGCCTGATCCTAATATCCACCGTATTGACCCAATGATGGTCCCTAGAGGTCTTCCCATTATAGTTCCTAATGGTCTGAAAAGAGTCGCTATCCCTATAAATCTTCTTAAGTTCACCGGCTCTCCAAATGAAGATCTGACAACTCATGTGGAAAGATTTGTAAAAGTTTTGATTACTAGTTTGGTAACCGACCATGATTATATCTTATTTGGTTCCCTTCCACCTTGGCTGATTTTGCCTATGCCTGGTATAAATCCCATGCTGAAGGATCTTTTAACACTCGGGAACAACTCCAAGCTGCATTCTTACGCCATTATAGGCTAATGATTGGTCAACAACAAGCCTTAGTTGCTTTGACAAATATTAAACAAGGTCCTTCGAAAGACATCACTTCATATGTGTGTCGATTTAGAGTTGTGTGTACTCGATACATGGGGAACTCGTTGAATGATGACACCATTCATCATTATTTCATCCAGGGGTTCAGTATGCCTTCCACCATTCGTGACATCCTAAACATGAGGCCTAGGAACCTAGAAGCAGCAATGGTTGCGGTTTTAAAGGTTGAAGTAATTGACAAAGAAAATGATAGGATGCTTCGAAAGGCCAAGGAAAGCATTCCTGCATTCATACTTCTTTACCATCACCCTAATGAGTTCCCTTGTTATCCTACAATGGATTACCATCATGCAACCGTTCCACAAGTCCCATTAATGCAACCCGCACCTTTGGCCATGTTGCCACCACTAGAGCCTATCTGAATGGCGGTTCCATCCGTGGATCGTCAATGGGAAGAGTTTAAAGTTGAGGTGAAACGATCAAATGATAATTTCAAGGATGAAATGGTGAGGACCATGCGAGAAATGAGTGAACAAATGTCATGTTTGGTCAAAAATCAAAACCAAAATGTTGTTTTGATGCACCATGAATCTGGTGCTCAACGTCGGACTTATGGTGCACCCATTGTAAACAACCAAATCATACCGTTCAATTTTGCCCAATTTTATTACAACAGCACCCTTCTCAATCCATGTTGATGAACACCCAACCTTATAGGTCCCCCTCGCCAAGTAGGCCAAGCCATTTCGAACATCCCACCTGGTCATCGATTCCAACCTCATAATTGTGGTACTTGTGGGAACAAACATCCCTAAGGGAAATGGTGGATAGAAAATCAAGTGGTGTGTTCCAACTATGGGGGATACCATCCTACAAATCGATGCAAGAAACCTGATAAGGTCATATCATTAAACCCTCCCCCTAGGGATTATCAGAAACAAGTTAGGGATAACATGAGAGGTGTGAAATTCCCTGAACCTACGACAACCAATGGTCCGCCAAATATCTTTTATGACCATCAAAACCATAGGTAAACCCACAACCCACCAGCCATGCTACAAACAAACCAAGGGGTAATTCATTTACCCTGACCTCAAGGTCAAGGTCTAAACCCCCCAGTGCAAGGTTCTCAAGATGTTAGGTTTGTAGAAGTACAACCAAATCTCACACCTGTGCATGAGACAATACTCCCTCATTCTAAGCTTGTGCAAGTGGGGGAGTTTGCCAAATGCTTGAACACCTTAGAGCTACCGGCTTTGGTGGTTACATGAGGTATGGCCGTCAAAAGTCCACTAATTGAACGCGAAGAGGAGGCCATCTCTATAGATTCTTCCGAGGACTCATCACATTTTTCTGAGTTAAATGAAACAACTAAGCAATTAGTTGGAAACATGAGAAAGAATGATATGCCATCAACCATAATTGAACCTGATGAAGGTGATTACCGATTCATGCATGTGGATGAATCCTGGGGATTTGGTCATCGTCATCAGGGTAAGATTAACCCTGTTAAAACCCATAATCCAGCAAAGCCTTATGATTTGTGGCAAGACCTATGCAAGGCCAAGGCTAACATCTCGTTTGGCCAATTCATTCAAATTGCACCATCTCTTAGGAAGGAGATGAAGGAAGGTGCTACGAATCATAGGAAACCAAAGAATGTGTCAGTAGTGGCTAGGGTTGCCCCAAAAGATAATGACCTTGAACTTAATGAGCGAGAAGAAGATGATGTTTTTGGTTATGGACCAGTTGAGATTGAAGTTGAGGTTATGGACAAAATAATCCCTCATGTCATAGTGGATGATGGCAGTAATGTGAACATCATGCCGGAATCAACCATGTTGTGTTTAGGATTATCTATCATTGGACCATCACCATGGAAGGTGAAACTAGCGGACCAAAGACCGTCAAAACCATTAGGTCAAATTAAGGACCTTCGCATATGTGCTAGGAATGAAGAGTATATAGTCACCTTTTATGTTTTGCGTATGCATGATGAAGATGGTGGTTACCTACTGCTTATTGGTAGGAAATGGTTATGGTTAATAGGGGGAATAGTGAATTGGCAGGCCAAAGTGCCTTACATTTCTTTTGGTCCGCAAAATAATCGAACTATTGTCCTTGTGTTACCCCATGGACCATTTAAACCAAGAACCTTCAACATGAAAAACAAGGTGGATCCAACCTTAGGTGTTGACGCAAGTTTCATACAAACTAATTCATGCACAAATATTGACCCTATCAAATGCATAGGTCTAGGCCTATACGGATTTGAAGATGATGGATCCTTTACCCAATGGTTGTTGGAGAACCCTTATGAAGAAGGTGAAATCACTATCCACTTTATTGAAGCAATTGAATTGCTTGATTTGGATGATGATTGCCCGGACTTGGCCACCTTGGTTGATGACATCTTTGTGGAAGATATGTATGGCCTTGAGATAGATGGTACCCAAATAGAATATTTAGATGCCATCATGAAGGAGGAAACTATATTGCCATCACCGCTACATTTTCAACAAACGTCAAAGGGTCTCCAAGTAGGTCTAGATGTTTCCATATACCCATATGTCCCGAATGATTGGTACCATGGCCCTACTGATCCTATACATGTGATGGAGAATGATTGGGTCAAGGTCCCAGTCCATCATGAAGATGAGGAACCTAAATATGTCAAATTTGGTTCTCAATTGAATGAGGAAGAACTTGGGAAGTATAAAGCTTTAGTCATGGAGTATCGAGACATATTTGCTTGGTTTTACAAAGACCTCAAGGGCATTCCACCAGAAATAGCCCAACACACAATTCCACTGATCCCAGGAACCAAACCAGTTCGACAGAAAAATAGAAGGTTGAACCCAAGAATGCAGCTCGTGGTTAAAGCAGAACTAAAACGATTATTGCAAGTAGGTTTCATCCGGCCAATAGAACTCACAGATTGGTTGTCGCACATTATGCTGATAAAGAAGAAGGGTGGAAACAAATTGAGGGTATGTGTTGATTATAGGGACTTAAATGCTCGCACCCTCAAATATCACTTTCCCTTGCCGTTCATTTCCACAATTATCGATGAAGTAGCGGGGAAAGAACTATATAATTTCATGGACGGTTATTCAGGGTATAATCAAGTGTCCATAGCACCCAAGGATTGGCACAAGACGGCCTTCACTTCCCCATGGGGTACATTTGTTTACATTGTGATGCCGTTTGGGTTGTGCAATGCATTAGCTGCTTTCCGAAGAGTCATGACCTATGCTTTTTCTGAGCTTCTTCGTAAGTCAATGGCTATGTTCATTGATGATTTTAGCACACAAACATCCCAAGATGAACATTTAGAGATGCTTAGGGCATGGTTCCAAAGGTGTAGGGAGGTTGGCATCTCATTGAATCCAGAAAAGGTGTATTTGGCAGTGGTTCGAAGCATTCTTTTGGGTTATGTGGTCTCTAAGAAGGGAAAAGAACCAGATCCTGATAAGGTGGAAGTCATTGTAAACCTCCAACCTCCAACCACAGTCAAACAAATTCAAAAGGTCCTAGGCCACATTGGATGGTATCAAGACTTAATTGAAGATTATTCTACCCATGCTGCACCTTTGACCAACCTCACCAAAAAGGCAGTCAAATTTGAATGGACCCAGGAATGTCAAGATGGGTTGAATGCCTTGAAAGAAAAACTCGCCTCTTTCCCTTGTTTGTTACCACCAGATTGGCATAAACCATTCCATGTCTATTGTGACACTTCAAAGGTGGCAGTTGGTAGTGCCTTATGCCAACCTGATGAAAATGGTAAAGACCACCCCATAGCCTTTGCTAGCAAACAACTCACCAATGCTGAACATAATTACACCACCACAGAACGAGAATGTTTAGCCATGGTCTTTAATGTCAAGAAGTTTAGGCACTATTTGCTCATGAATCCTGTAGTGTTTTTTGTGGATCACATGGCCTTGAGGTATATTGTCAACAAGCCAGACCTTAGTGGTCGACTTGCTCGTTGGGTGTTGTTGCTCACTGAGTTTGCCTACACAGTCAAATATAAACCAGGAAGCTTGCATAAGCAAGCGGATCACCTATCTCGGTTGTCCATAGAACTTGGCACATGTGAAATAGACGACAATTTCCCGGATGCCAACTTATTTTCCATAGGGGTGGTGCCCACATGGTATGAGCACATAGCCAAGTTTTTGAGCACTCAACAATTGCCTAAGGGATTATCCAAGAATGAGAGGCATAAGGTTCGAGTTAACAATACCCATTTTGCTTTCATCTCGGGCAAACTTTATCGCAAGGGAATTGATGGCCTTTTGCGGAGGTGCCTCACATATGGGGAGGTTCCAACTATTTTAGAGGCTTGCCACGATAGTGCATGTGGTGGTCATTTTTCAGGTCGATTAATTGCTCAAAAGGCCCTTAGGGCTGGATACTTTTGGCCTACCATGTTTGCTGATGCAGAGTCCCATACGAAGCGATGTGATGCTTGCCAACGTTATGCTCGAAATGATCTTCACTTGGATCTTCCACTGAATCCGTCTCTTCCTTTGGTGCCTTTTGAAAAGTGGGGCATAGATTACATTGGACCCATTCATCCAACCTCTTCTAGGGAATGCAATACATCATTGTGGCGACCGAATATTTGACCAAATGTGCGGAAGCGAAAATGGTCAAATTTGCTAATGCCAAACAAACGGCAATTTTCCTTTACGAGAACATCATTTCACGGTTTGGTTGTCCAAAGATTTTGATTAGTGATCGAGGTTCTCACTTCCTAAATGATGCCATTATCAACTTGACGGAACTTTTCAACATCAACCATCAGAATACCACTCCATACCACCCCTAAACCAATGGTTTAACCGAAAGAGTGAATCAAACCTTGGTGCGCATCTTGCGCAAGATCGTGATAGACTCGAAACGAGATTGGGATCACAAATTGACCACTACCTTGTGGGCATATAGAACCACTTACAAGGTTTCCACCCGCACCACCCCATTTTCATTCGTGTTTGGAGTAGAAGCCATCTTGCCGATGGAATTTGAAGTTCCATCCTTGAGGATTGCCATAGATGAGCAGTTGGATGATTCACAATCATTGAAGGATAGGTTGGAGAGGTTGGAGGGCCTAAGTGAGGCTCGGAGGATGGCGGCCCAACATGTGGAGATAGCTCAAAGGCAAAGGAAGGTTTATTTTGACAAGAAGGTTAAAAATAGAAGCTTGAGTGCGGGCATGTGGGTCATGGTGCAAGATGCCAAGAGGTTGGAATTTTCGGGCAAGTTTGATGCCTTATGGACTGGCCTTTATATCATCAAGGAGGTGTTCACCTATAGATTTTGCAGATCAATGGAATGCAAAGAGTTTGGGTCTACCACACGCTATTAGATATCTTGCCATTATATATGTCATTTATTAGAGGGAGAAGGTATAATATTTTAGCAACAAGAATGTTATTGCATTGGTGACAGTAGAAAAGGGGCGAAAGGTAGATTGGGCACAAATTATATTCAATAGTCTATGTAATGAGCTAGATTGGTCGTATAAGTATGTTAAGGAGAATAAGGGGGATAAAAAAAATACATGTCAATTTGCCTTGGTATTAACAAAAATCTTTTAGTATTCATTTGTGCATCAAAAGGATAATCCACAATTACCGCCAGTCAAGGTTAAAAGAACTAGGGAAGAGATGTAGACAACATTGGAAAATAGAAAGAAGGTTGTAGTAGATTCTTAAAGAAGTGCTCTTAAGAGGAATAACATAATTGAAGAAGGAGGAGCCTTAAGCTAAAGAGTGAAGAGGGAATAAAAGAGCATAGATGTAAGGGCACAAAAAATGATGAGGGGTAGAGTGGAACCATCTGAAATGCCAACAATGGTACGAGTAATGCTAATAGTTGTATAGGTAGCTAAACAAATTATAGAAATACCACAGATGATGTTTCCACAAGAGAGATAACTGAGGGAGCAGAGGCAAGAGGTACCACAAATGACATCTCCACATGAGAAACAATTGAAGGAGTAGAACTAAGAAGTTAAAAGGGAACATAACATAAGGTTTCTAGGGGATGAAAAACATTTGCACTTTGATGGGGATGTATATGAAGATTGGATGGAAACTATTATAAGTCCACAACATTTTTAGCATTTATAATAACATTTGAAGTAGCAATAACAGCAAACATAAGAAGGTCTACATGTTACTAGACTATAGACAGAGGAAGTGGAACCGTAGATTTCTTTTGAAGTGTTCAAACCATCAAAACTACATGTACTAGTTAGTAGACCAAAATTTGTAGAAGGATTTCCATTTGAATTTGAGATGGTAAACATATTAGTGTAGGAGATGGGATCATTTGCAAAAGGATCTAAAGATTCTATGACACAGATAAGTACATCAAAGCCTGCGGAAGGGGGTAGTTGTAAAAATAATGCAAGCAAATAAGGTAACTGAATTATTTTAGACTATGGTGATTGTGAGTTTGAATATGGGGAATTTGATTCTAGAAGTAAATAGTCTGAAAAATAGATTGGTTACAAAGGAGAAGGAGAAGGTAATACTACAAGAGGAATTAGATAAGGAAAAAGACTTCTAGTAGGGGTATAAGCATAATGTGAAAATTTGGAGGAAGATTAGGGGAAAAGCAGAATAGAAAATTAAGGTGTTCATTAAAAAACTATAGGATGAGAATGAGGAGCTCAAAGGTGACGAATGAAGTCACAAGATGACGAACTATAGGATTTAAGGCAAAAGTTTAAAATTTGGGAAATGATAGAGAGGAAGTGGATAGAGGCATTATTTCTTTATAAGCAATAAGAGGTTTTGGGTAGCCAGGTGAAAGCACTAATTAAGGAAAAGAAGGAGAAGGAAAATGTTTTAATAGATTTGGGATTGGTAAATTTGAAGAATGTATTTTTGTTGTAATTTGAAAAGCTTAGAAGAAGGATAGTAGAGGTAGATAAAAAGAAGTTATTGGAGGAAAAGGAATATCAAATGAATTTGTAACACTTGCAAGCATAATTGGAGATGGCACAAAAACACATGAAGAATCTAAACCTAGCTGGTGTCAAGAAAAGACTAGAGGATTATGAATAGATGTTGTAGTACTATACCTTGATGAAGACAAAAAACAAGATGAAAGATTTTGAAGCAAAATCTAAAGAATGGTGGGAGGTTGTAAAGGAATATTTTACAAAGTAGTTGGAAAAGAATCTAGCTCAACATAAAGTTGATGAAAGAATTCTAAGGTACAAGTTAGAAGCTTATCAAAAAAAAATTTTAGATTTTATCTGCAGCAGTCCAACAAGTACAAAGGTATTCAGCCAGGATGAGGAGACTGGAGTGAAGCTTAGTGGAACAACTCAGGAGGAGGAAATGCAAACTAAGAAACCATAGGATCTCAAAAGTGGAGCAACTCAGGAGGCAGAGATACAAATAAAGAAACCATAGGACCTCAGAGGAAGGGGTTAGGAAGAGAAAGAACCATAGAAAACTTAGGAACAAAGACAGGTGGAGATTATTCCAACAATAGAAGAAGAGGTATCTAAGATATAACCCTTAAAAATAAAACCACAGACTAAGTTAGTGGAGGACGAGGTCAAAACTATAAAGATGGAGATATAGGTCAGAATTATAAAACTAGAAGTGGGTATAGAACCACTGGTTGTTATATAGGTTGAAATTACAAAAATTATCGTAGAGGAGACAAATGTTTAGAATGTTGTAAAATTCATTCATTTCATTTTTATTCAATTTCCAAGGATTTCGAGGACGAAATCCAAAGTACAAATGGGGTAGGATGATTACATGATTTAGATGAACAGGGCATTTAGGACAGGGATTGTTCATGGAACATTATAATTTTGAATTTTGAATTCTTATTGGTTTTGAATCATGATGATGTAACTGAAAACTGCCCAAAGAAAGAAGATTTGGGGAAGAAGAGAGAGGATGATTAGACACATGGTTTTGGAGAATGGGGGAAGTTGTAGGTACTTTGTAATGGAAAACCATAGATTTCGTTTTTTGAGAAACCATAGATTTTATTTTGTTGTTTTCATTTCATTTCCACAGAACATGGAATTTTGTTGTAATTCGAATGGAGTTTTTGCTAGTAAAACTGAGAAATACATATTGTTGTATGAATCATCTGTAGTATCAAAAATGTAATGTACTGAATTGCAATTTTGTCTTTGGAATTTTTGGCATTGTACTTTGAAATGTAGATTCTAGTCATATGAAATAACCATGAATATGGTGTTTTAATGAACTGCAGAATCAGGTGTGTTAAGAATCAAAACATAAATTATGAATGTGTGCATATTGTAGTGTAAATTTGTTGTTGCAATAGTGTGAAATAATTCAGTAGGGATTAAATTTCACTTCTACCAATGACCAACACTAGCTCACTTGTTTACACATTTTGTTGTTTAGCCCAAACATGTTTATTATGTCCAAATTCAAATGCAAGGTGATCATGGGAAATGGCATGGTCAATAATCGAAGTCATTATGAAACTTTCATGGTTGATGCCTACCAAACTTTGGAACTCCCAAAATTCCACATTCTTATTAGCAAGGTTATCCCACAAGCATCATGATATTGATTGAGGAGATGAAATGGAAGACGTCTTGGACTTGTGAAAACTTGATTAGTGAAGTCAATGGAAAGATACGATCAAATGCATTCAATTATTAATCAACAATTAAATCCACAAATACCAAATGCATTTTGGCAAAACTTTGAACAATAATTTGAAAAATATGAAAGATTGTCACAATTTTTCTGTGAAAAGGAGATCCATTAATATTACTTTACTTTTTGTGAGGAACTGAGAGAAGCTTCCTAGTGTATTTGGAGGGCATTTTGTGTGTGAATATTTTACTCCTCAAGGGTGGTTGAGGGATCTTATGACATGCCTTTTCATAAAATCTCTCCCACTCTTAAGGAGTAAACAAAATATCAGGATGTCACAAGATCCTCCCCCACCCACAATTAAGGAGTAAGCATAATATCCCTCCCCTTCCTATTCCTCGAGATCTATGTACGTTCAGGTGCACAATAAACTTTGCCTCATGCTTTATGATGGGTAAATCCCATTCTCATGGTTAGGACATTCCCATAGGGCCTAGATTCCTCATCCTAGGCCCCTTATTCTGGGAATGACCTCACCCTAGGACTTAGGGCTTTACCCTACACAAATTAGAGGATACTTTAAACCAGAAAAAACTTTTCACCTTCACACCATCAAAATTATTTGCCTTTAGAACACACTCTCAAAAAGTTTGAAGGTGTCAAGTCCAGCATGTTGTGTGTGTATATGGAGTCTGGGATGATGGAAAGGGGAAACTAGAAGAATCCTGACCTTAAGGGTCTGAATTTCAGAAAATACAGACACTTGGGAGGATGGGTGGCGGCTGTGGCGGCTGCTGGATACAACTACTTTGCTCGTGAGTATGAAATGCCTGCATTTTGTCGGTTGTGGAGTTGTGATACCATTGTAGGCTGGTTGTATTCATCGGGAATACGCCCACCCCAGCAGCCCTGAAAATCAGACCCATGAGATAGACTTCACGAAGATTCTGGCATGTCTAACACTTGGCAATGTGGAAATGGCAACCCACTTGAGTTTCATACCTGATTCGGGCCGTTGAAAACGGGTTGAAAGCCTGATGAACTAGAGACAAAATCTATCTGTCTATCTCTACTTAGCACAAACTTTCTTTAAAGTTTGTTGGCTTTGCCCACTGTGGGTGTAAAGACAACCCCTACATAGAGAGTATATACTACTCACAGTACCTAGGATTGATAATCAACATTTCTTTGCTACATATTTATTTATTTATTATTTAAGAAAACAAGGTTAATCAGCAGTTTCAAATTTCATCTTTCAGAATTTCAATATTTTGAAAAATAAGTGTGCAAAGTATGCCTTGATTTTATGTATTTAGCAATACTAACTCAATGGTTGGGACAATAAATACATTTTCACAAGTTGAGAGTTTGATTTTCAACAATTTTGACAAATATCCATAATTTTTTTCTCTTCTTTTTTTTGGGTAGCAAGACCTTTTGAGAATTATTTTATGCCAAACATCACACAAGAAACCTTTTTGGCATTTCCTTGCAGGGAAGAGAGTGGAAAGCTCTAACGAATTAAAAGTTGAACTAACAAAACCACAGGGAAATCTCTTCAAGGGAATAGTGGGGTTGATTTTTTCATTTTCTAAGTCTAATTTTCTCATAGTGAAAGACAGTAAACATTGTATTTTCCCATTGTCAAACAAACCATTTCATGTTTGCATGGGGAAAAAATTCAGGTTTTTCTTAGTGGTTCCAAAGGGAATCCTAAAAAGGTTTCTTGAATGGGTCTAGGTACTTACAGCATGCAATATTGCTATAAGATTTGAGCATAAAATTTTGTCTCCAACTTGACCCAATGTGTGTGTGACATCAGGAGTACTATGTGTGCATCTGATTGATAGTATGTTCCATAAAAATGCATGCATCAGATAAGAACTAGTTGTAGATCCAGTAGCTGTGAGGTGTGAACCTGCCATTACTTGGGCAGAGTCATTCATTGCGTGATGAAGAGCTGCTTGTTTTCACTTTGAACCTCCCAGTTAATGAATAGTGCTGGACCTGCGTGGTGGGGTTGCAGTAGAATCGGAAAGTGAAGTGGGATCTCCACCAATGCATGGCTTCCGTGCTAGTCAAAAACTTGAGCACTTCACCGGGATTTCTGTGATATCCAACTTCATGGTACAACTAAATTTCGGGACACTAGCCAATCTTATCGACTTACTCGGTCCATTGTAAAAGCTATGTCCCATCTAAAGTTCTTCTGGGAAACGAATCTTCAGCAGCAGATTGCTGTTGCACCCTGGAATCTGGATGCAACCACACATGGCAACCAAGTTCTCTTTTGCTTTCACCAGGAACTAGGTTCATTTCTGAGTGGTAGATCACATTCTTAGGTAGTGGGGACCATCTTCCCAGAAAGAGTGAACCAGCACCGGTGTGCTGATTTTTGTTGATTGTTTGCTTTTGTTTTTCTTTGGGTTGTGTCTACTTGTGTTCTCATTTGCCTTGGTTTATTTATACATACAGGGTTTTTCTTCTTTTTCTTAGGAATTTTTGTTTGTACCCAAAGTGGTGATATCCATAAGAAGCTATGTAAAAGAAATTGATGATCATCCTTAGGAAGATCTAGCTAAATATGGCTATAAACAAGGTGTGAAGTACAAATCTTTAATCATCTTTCTATATTTTTGGCCCCACACTTTTAAGTCAAACAAACAAATCTGAGTTTTTTTTCTATTTTTTCCCCTCACTTCTGACAATTAAAAACCACTAACATTATTTCATTTTCAAAATTTTACTTTAGCATATCTGGTGATAACTTTTTATAGGATCCCAAAATGAATATCTAGTTTATCTTGGCAAGCTATCATAGAGGTGGGGTATTTGTGTGAGATAATTCGGGTGGGGTTGGGAGCTTGCGTTGCAATGGGCAGAATTCTTTCAAGAATTGAGGTTCAACTTTCACACAAATTATTTCAATTTAATAATGTGTACGCTCTCATGTGAGAATTTTTTTTGTGATAAGCTAGATTTCGAATATGTATAACCTTTGTATGTATCCGTAGTTAATTTGAATTAAAAAATCAGCAAATTTATATCCAATGACATGAAAGAACAAATTTGCACTTGAATCCATTTTCACCTTGACAAATAAATTGCTAGAACTTTTATATGCATATCTTTTCTTTTTTTGAAAAAGAAATATCCCTTATTGATATCCTATACTGAACCTGAAAATGTGTGTTTAGCCAACACTAGTTGAACTATTCAATATGGTAACCAACATGCTCAAGCTATGTGCTAGGCAACTGATTTACGTGAGCATTGGAATTATGAGCACAAAAGAGGGTGAATTATGAGGTCTAACCAACTAGCAATCAAGAACATGTTGATAGCTATTAGGGAGGTACAAAAAATGTTAGAAGGCATGTTGCCATGTTATCAAGATCGAGCTTATAATCAGTTATGATTTTGTTTAGGATGAACTTCAACTGAGTTAATGTTTTGTTTCCGTTTGGTACTAACCCATTTATAAGAAGTAGGTCATACATAGATCTATATAGGTAGGAAATAGGCAATTACTGGGTAAATAAATGTTGGGTAGTTATTTGAATTTTTAAATCCTGATTGGTTTCAATTTTTTAGATATTTCATAATCAAAAAATTGTTGGTCCTGGTTATTTAAGAATATTAAAAACCTTATAATTTTCATGAAATAGCTAATAATGAACTAATAGTGTTATAGCCAATTATTTGGTTTTAAAAAAAAATTGTAAATCATGGTTATACATTAGAATTGGGTCTTTGATTTTTTCAAAACCATGGTTATTAGTCTTTAAAATCACCTTGATAACCATTGGGGGGCCTTTTCTAGCGTGGTTGGGTTCTAGGATTTACATATGTTCAATTTTACATTTAATTTTGATTCTAGGGTTTTCGTGTCAAAAGTTTGAAGTTTTGTTATCGTTAAAATTTAACTAAGCAACCAACCTCTTTTCAAAATTGAATTATAATTTAAACTAGGGTGCTACCCCATTTTAAACAAGTTTAGGTCTAGGTAGATGAATAAAAAATTATAATTATAGAAGTAATATTTGGACCCTACATTTTAGGTAAGTATTTTACATTTGATTGATAGTCCATGGTTAATATTACATAATTTTTATTTCAAGTTGTATACATTAATTGAGAAAATTAATATTATATAATTTCATTATTAAAATTCATAGTTTTTTATAATGGGTTTTCTAATCAAAAAGTATCCAAAATGATAGGCATACAAAAAAACCATTCGACAATCTAAACAAGTCATTTTGGATTTGTTAGCATGATTAAGTAGTCAATTTGGACCTTGTAATTTTGTCTTGCAATGTTATTAACATAATGATTGTCTATTTGATTGGTAGACAATGGACCTTTTGATTAGGTCAAATTTACATTTAAATTAAAATCATTTTATGAATTATTATTTTAAAATTAATAAATAGGCAAGTAAGTAGCAAATAGGTTTAGGCAAGTCAAAAAAGGGCATTTAAATAGGTAGGTGTTACTCTAATGTACCTAATTTAATTGAATCTCATTAAACTACTTTAGTTTAAATTATCTACCTTAACCCTCTAAGCATGCACATATGTTGCAAGTATAAAGAATTAAACCCCAAACTTTCACAATGATAAACCAAGTTTTTATTAGTGGACTACACCATCAAATGTATTCACTTTTTCTCAATTTTTTAAATTTCAAATGTTTATTTCACATCGCTAAACATAATGTCTAAACCTAAGTGACAACAATAATTAAAATTAGGTTAATGTTTAAATCAAGTGGTTAAATTTAATGGTTAAACGTTGGTTAAACCTTGGTGACAAGTAACGGTTAAAATTAAGCTAAACTTAATGGTTTAATGTCATCGTTAAACATTAGTTAAACCTAATGATTAAATTTAGTGATTAAACATAATGATTAAATTTTAGCTAAATGTAATGGCTAAATTTAAGTAAGTTGTACAAAGCTAAAAATATATAAGTAAGTACATAAGTAAATAGGTGAAAAAATATAGGTAAATAAGTAGGTACATAAGTAAGTAAGTAGTAGGTAGGTGGGTGGGTGGATAATAAGTAGGTAAGGAAATAGTTAAATATATAGGTGAATGAGTAAGTAGGAGGTAGATACATAATGTAATACACCATGTCACATTTGATTAAAAATCATTGCCATTTTGATTAAATGTTACACTTGATTAAAGATCATTAGTCATTTTGATCAAATATTCAACTTTATTAAAAACCATTGGTCATTTTGATTAAGTTGTACAACTTGATTATATATATTTAATAAAATAAACCATTATATTTAAGTTGATTAGTCAAAAAATACATGCATCATTCAAGTCTTTGACCTTTAGTCAATGTACATGTCCAAAGTCAACCCTAAGATCTTTCCAAAAACACCAAAGGCACTTTCCAATTCCTTTGAAATTTTCAGCTACGATTTGATTTAATTTTCAATGAAGAAATCATTCAATATTCAAGAACTTTTGCACCACAAGTCCAAACGTCATGGAACCAAGCCCATGCACCCCTCCTTGTTGACAGCTTTCCAAAGACACCAAGAACATGATCTGAAGCATTCTGGTTTGGTGGATCTCATAACTACAAAACAAACTACCTTCCTTCATAAATAGATGATCTGATATATGTCTAACATATCATCATTTATATCTTGTCAACTTTCTCAACCTGCATATCATCTGACTGATCTAACATTGCATTGAAGTGGAAGACAGAGTTAAAAACATATCTTCAATTTTGATGTCAAGCAAAACATCCAGAAAAACTCAAGGTTTTCTAAGTACCCAATGATATTTGGAAACTAAAGAAATTCAATGTTTGGAAATGTTAAAGTATTCTCCAACATATTTGGACTATCATTCCTTCCACTCAAAAGAATCTGCCCTGGATGAGCACATCGCATGTCATTGATCGAAATGGAAGTTGATCACAAAATAATATAGACTCAAAAGAAATTGAGGAAGCCCCCTTTTTTTTGTTGGGTACCTTATGTGCTTTAACCACATTGAAGTTGTTGTTGCACTTGTTTATTGTCTTCCATTCATAATTCATCTTAATATTTAGAATTTGCAAGGATGACAAAGTTGGGAACAGCGTTTGGAATTTGGGAACATTGTTGCACCAAATCCCATCAAATGACCAACCCACCTGCACCACGCAGCACCTAAATTTCACCCAACTTCAAACAAAAAGAGAGAAATTATCTTCAATGTCCAACTCAATAATTGTGGTTTCAACCAGGCAACCAGTGTGATTAGGCCAGTGAGGTATTGCTTGGACTTGCCCTAATTTTCTTGTTTGCTTTGTGTTTTAAAATAATATGAAATCGTATAAGGTTCGAGATCTCCTACTTTTCGTTATAGGTGCGTGCCACTGGGTGAGCCTTAGGGTGGGCTATGCTACGAAAAGAAACATATAAATATGTATAGGTACAAGATGTGTTCACCAAGAGCAGCTTTGGCCGAGTGGTTAAGGCGTGTGCCTGCTAAGTACATGGGGTTTCCCCGCGAGAGTTCGAATCTCTCAGGCTGCGAGTGTGAATGTACAATGGTGCTGGTTTTTTCCTCTCGTTTTTTATGCAGACTTGGGCTTTGTTATCGGCAGTGATTTGGATGTTATTGCTCGTTTTCCCCCTTAAAGTAGAGGTCTTCTGGAAATAAGTTCGGCACATGGGATATCAGTAGTGCTTTTTTTTCCCCTTCTTGGTTAAATTGCACCAAATTTCGATCTGAAATATGTGATTTTGACCTATACAAAGAATAGTTCATTGAAAAAAAATGAGCCCAAATTCGCCAGATTTGCCAAGATTTTTTCCCCTAAATCACCAGATTTTTATGATAGGGTCCAATAGGCAAGAATGTTCTACTTTCATATCTAGTATGTAGCCAAATCTGGCTAAATCATCTTCTTACAGATGGTTGCCACTTCAGCTACATTACAAAATTGGGAAAAAAAAAAAAACCCTGCCATACCTGTTGGCACTATCAAACATAGGCCAAACTTAAAGGGATGATCATATCATTAAAAACCTACGGAATCCATTTGTCAATGGAGTTGTTTTCTATCTGGAGTATTAACTAGGAATGTGACTCACTCACTAGGAGTGGCCTTATGTTGCACGAGGTGAAGGTGGGAGACACTAAATAGCCATAGTAAGGTCTGTCCGAAGCCTATTTTATGGAGCTATTTTGTGTAATGTGCAGTTTGTATCCTCCATGATCAACACTTACTTTGTCATACTTAAAAGGATAGTGAAAAAAAATGCATTCTATTGTTCTCCCACAAGATTTAAACCCATTAACTTTTGAAAGCACAAGAACTAATACCCAACACTAGCCTTACTTGCAACTGTTTACTACAACATTGTCCTCTATTTACAAAACAGTAGTAAAATCTTGCGTAAAATCATGCATTGTCATCGCACTCATGCTCCAAAAGGGGTACTTTGCGTCTTCAGGGGATGAGATCTCTACATCGCATCAGAATTACAAAATTAACCATTCTTAGACTGAAAGTAATTTGGGATGAGGGATCAATGCTGGGCAGGTATTAGAAACAGGAACAGACACCAGAGATCATTCAGCCCTCCTTGGGATATTCATAACTGTTATTCTCAAAAAATTAAATGACCAATTCTGATATATAATCGCAGTTTTCAGAGCTTTTGAAAGAATTCAAATAATGGGCCATAAAACTAATGGCTGATTCTTTACCAGTTCTTTCATAAAACCCACAAGTCTTTAAGTTTTTGTTTTGAAAAGACCACTACTGGCACCACAATGGCCAATTCTTTGATTTTGTATTTTTTTTTTTTCCCAAAAACCAGATCTTTGTCCACAAAGATTAATCTTTTAACCACAAAAAATTAACACTGCCCACAAAGATACACACACAGTACACCTTTGGAATTAGTAGGCCCATAGGCACCCTGAGCAGTGCGAGAGAAGAGGTTCTTAATGGCCCATACTTTTGTGAAGCTTATTAGCATCAAGCTTCCCTCTTTCGCTATTATTTTTCTCCTTTTTTCACTAAATATTGCAATTGTTTGGGATTTTGAAAGCAAGGGGATAGACATCCCAATATTCTGATCTTCCTGCACGTTCACAGCAGTAGCATTTGACCTCTCGGCAAATCCATTCAGAATCTGCATTCTGTTTCATTGTACATCTTTCCATTTCTTTGGAGTCCCAAGAAAATACCCTCATTGGAATTTCCGACCTTCCTATCTCCCCTCCCATTGGACCTCTGGCAAACACATTCCCCATCTGCATCCTGTTTCATTGTATCTTATCATTTCTCTGTGGCAAACACAATTCCAATCTGTGTCCTGTTTCATTGTATCTTATCATTTCTGGGTATACTCTATGATTGTCTTTTGTGCAGGGATGGTGTTCTTTTGCGCTGGTTTTTGAAGCAACCATGGATCAGATTCTTTATTGACCTCATCACGCACGATTTTTTGCACAGCATACAATCTTGAGTCTGGGCATCAGCTGACATGATGAAATCCATTCCTTTGTATGTACCACCAACATGTTATTTCCATTTCCAGATGATCATGATCTAGAGCATTAAAAGCCAAAATTGAAGGAATAAAAACCATCAAGTAAGGAATCATTACAACTGGCCAACTTTCTCTCTGTGTGTCCTTGCTTCACTTTACATAAAGTGTGTACATCATCTTTGAACTTGGACAGTTCTCTTTTGTGATAAAACACAAAGTTTTTAGCATGTGGACTCCAACCAACATAGATATAACCAAAAACACAACGCCCCTTCAGTTAATGGCAAAAGCCCTCTCTAGGTGAGGGCCCAATAGATAACGCCAAAAGAGGGCCCAATTACAGAAAATGCAGAACCCTACAGTTCTATCCAGAGTGAAAATGAGTCAAAAGAACACCCCAAAATGAGCGTCACATAGAGCTTGAGAGGAGGTGTTCTAGTGTTTTCCTGGTCACCCTCATGTTCTATATTCAAATTAAAAATATACTAATGCGGCGGCCTGTGATGTCGGCCCAAGTGTTACCATATCCTCAACTTATTTTTCCTTCCAAAACCTGGTTTTTTGGAATTTATTTGAATTTTCAACAGCGTAAATCACTTAAAGATCAATATCTCCCACATTCTGAATCCAAATCTTACCAAACAAATTCCATTAAATCCTGCTCATCAAGATCTTTCCAACAACACCAAAGGCACATTCCAATTCCTCCAAAATTTTCAGCTACGATTTAATTTAATTTTCAGTGAAGAAATCATTCACTATTCAAGAACTTTTGCATCACAAGTCCAAATGCCATGGAACCAAGCCCTTGCACCTCTCCTTCTCAAGAGCTTTCCAAAGACACCAAGAACACGGGCTGAAGCATCCCAGTTGGGTGGATCTCATAACTACAAAACAAAACAAACTACCCTCCTTCATAAATGGATGGGTCATCTATCAAACTGAACCAAGGACACAAATTCGGAGATTGCAAGGATAGTGATCAATGTTGTGTAATTCTTTAAATTTAAAAGAACTGCTGATTCCAGTTATTTCAAAAACCTTAAAGAATCAAAGGTTTTCATGAGAACTGGAATAGAACTGATGGATCTCTGATCAGTTCTTTGACTTTTGATATGTTTTTTAGAACCATGGTTATATTCCAATGCTAGTTTTTTTGAATATTTTGAGCAAGTCCTGAAGTGTTAATCGACAGGAATCTATTCTTCATTCAAAGAACTGCACAATACTAATAGTGGCCTCTGCTTACTAGGCTATGAGACTTTTAGTTTGAACTTGGCTTAGTTTACTAAGAGACATGTGAAAAATGAGTTACCCACCCTGAGAGATACATGGTATACAGCCTAGGCAAGTTTTAGCGCTTAGGTACTTCTTTTTTTCTTGCCATGGCTACTTTCTTTTTTG
>Ga0209611_10005079_pt1 | contig 22270 bp, 8 predicted proteins | sample S1TSphgellanicum_3_FD_187693 | JGI IMG/M metagenome (GOLD analysis project Ga0209611, IMG submission 187693) | Host-associated microbial communities from peat moss isolated from Minnesota, USA - S1T2_Fc - Sphagnum magellanicum MG (SPAdes) (version 2) | ecosystem: Host-associated > Plants > Peat... | reverse complement strand
CTTGAGTGTAAGAAAAAATATTATCATTCCCACAGAGTTTATTGAGCTGTTGCATGGTCACTTCTTCATCATTTAGCAACACCTCCAAGAAGTTCGTAGCTCCAGAGTGAGGCTTCCCATCCTTGGTTTTCTTCCAACATCTATCCTCAAAATGGCCTAATCCTGCACAGTAGGTACATTTTACTCCACAATTTTCTGTTCTATGACGCATACTGCACTTGGCACATTTTGGCTTTGGCTCATTTATCCTAGGATAGATGGTGGCCAAATGGTCTCCTCCCTTGCAGATTTGGCATCCTCCAAGCACATTCATAGAAGATGATGCCTCTGGATTGTGCACAGTCCCCTTGAAGAAATTGATAAGCGTATTGTTTAATGTAGTGACCTGCTTCTCCATAATAGTCTATGAAGCCCCCTCCTTTTGTTCTTCTTTTAGAGGTTCATAGGGAGTCTCTCCAAGTTCGCCCAACACCCTCTCTACTTCTGTTGCAGCACCAACTAACTCTTCAATGTCTGCAAATGTCCTTACAACACACAATTTTCGAATTTCTGGCCTCAATTTAGCCAAAAATCTTCTTTTCTGTTGGGCATCTTGTATCCTGCCCTTTTGAAACAGTTTGTCGAGACGTTCAAAGTATTTTTGAACTCTTTCCTTGGGTTCGTGTTTGATGGCATCCAGTTTCATCTTGATGTCATCAGCATCTACATCCCCATATTTCTGTGTTATCAGAGTCCTCAACTCAGCCAAATTAGCCGGTACTGGCTGCAACCTCTTGAACCATTCCTTGGCCTTACCCCTCAAATTTAGTTTCGCAATCTTGAAAAGTTTATCTACATTCAAATCTCGCACTTCAGCAGCCATGGTAAGTCTTTCTGCCCAATCATTAACATCCTCATGGTCTCTATCCCAAAATAACTCATCCATGCCTTGTGGGTTCGTCATGGTGTAACTTCCAATTTTAATCTACTACAGTCCCACTATTTCCACTTCCCTTGTATCAAGTGGTTGACACTATATCTAGCAGCTGTGCATCGTGCCTCATATCCTGGATTAAAGGAAAGAACTAGATCAAGAAGTGGTACTCACAAAATTGGATCGAAATCCACTCTTGCCTATCAATTGCTGCATTGATCTTCCACCACTCTGCAAATAGTTCCTAGGTACCAAATTGGATCAATTCTAAAGCACTACATCTTGTTTTCTACCCCGAAGTAAACACCCCCACGTCCCTCAGAAATGAGAACCCTAAAGCTTCCTGAGTCCTAGTAAGTGATGTTTTAGGGTTTTCTTGACATCCTGTTAGATGTCAAACTAAATTGCGGAACTTAGGCTTAGTTTCCACACTTCCAGACATTGTAATTCATCAATTCAGTGTTAGGTCAGAAATTCAGACTGATCCCCCTCCATTACAGGTCTCAAAGGAATGATATCAGACGATAGGGTAGAGAAAGTTTGCTCATCTGTAGACTCTAATTGGTATTGCAACTTTTGTTCCGCATCCCGCCATATCTTCCAATTCAAGATACGAGATCTTGAACCCAAGTGTTCCACCCTAACAACTTGGTCTCCAATCTCGAACAGATCTTCCACACTAGGTATGTAGAGCCTAACAAAGTGGTTAGGTGAGACACAAAGTCGAGGAATCCAAATGTCTCCTATCCTAGGTGTCCTATTCTGTCTTTCAGGAATGGAAATTGAGATTTTACGCAAGGTATGAAGTATAGTGGTATTGCCTCTATAACTTGGAGGTTGATTCCCAACCCCTTGCTCCATCCCTAATCCTCATCCAAACCTGGGCATGGGTATAAAAACCATTATGTGTTATCTCCATTGCAACATCTCCAACTCGAGTTTCATCAGGATTAACGCCCATAATAACTACTATACCAAACCCTAATATTCGTAAAATTAGAGCTCCTACTTGGGGCTCATCTTGTCTTCTTGGATAATCAAACCTGACAACTAATTATTGCTCATGGGTCTCCTATGTAACGTTATTCAAGTCAATCTCATGCTCACTAGATGATGACATTTGTCCTAATCATCTTTATGTCCAACTATGATGGAATTCCCACACTGTCACCGAACAGAACAAGCTCTGATACCAAAAGAAAGTGGAAAACAAAACAACAAACCTGACCACATATAATGGACTGGAGCAGAATTGGATTTTTTGGTATCCTACAGCAAACAACATCTCCTACCCTTTTCTCTTGTTCTCATGTCACAAAAGACTCCTACCTGCATTCATTGATCTTCAACAGAACCAACTTATGCATACACAATTGGCAAAGCAGTTACAGAATCCAGAATTTACACCTTACATCCACTTGAATGGCCAGAAACAATTAGCTACCTAACTCCAATGCATATCATCAAAATCAAGAATCTATTGAGGTATGGCCTTTGAGGTCAGAACTTTCAAGGTTCACTCGATCCATTGAGCCGCTAATCCATTCCTCACTGAATGCAACAATGCAATGTGCTTCCATTCTTCCTGTTTGAAAACCTAAGACCTAGAGACTTTTGAATCTAAATGCATTCTGAATCACCTGATTTTGAAGAGTAGATACTAGGCTCGCCTAAAGCCACTCAATGGGACAGACTCTTATGCAAGAATGAACAGTAGATTTCTTCTTTCAAGTCCTTTCTTCATTCTTACTTTGTATACTCATTTTGTCCACCTTAAGGATACCCCTTGAGGTTTTTGGTACTCACTCAGACAATTGCCTACAACACAGATGCCTACAACACAGATGCCTACAACACAGATGCAAGGTACTGTGACACAAACTCCCCACTCCAAGATGTTCACTTTCTTCAATATGCCCCCCTAGTTCTACGGCTCGGACCCCTCAGTTCTTCATCATTCCTTGGCATCAACCCCTCATATCTATTCTCACAATGACATTCACAACTACTCAGCTAAGTTATTGGCGTAACGGAGAATTTCAACAACCAGCCAAGTAGTCAGCAAAAACAACAACCAAAAACACCTCCCCTTCTTCCTTCCTCATACTCCCTCTTATGCTTCCTCATGACGTCCCTTCCGCCAAACCATCTTCAATGTAGCTCCTTCCTCCACCATCCATCGCACCGTGTGATTACTGTACTCCATAACACACAAACAAATAGAATAGCCTACCCACGCATTCCTTGCAACAGTCATGGAGAAATTCCTGCTGCAAGAATGCAAAAAGGTGATGGCTAATGAAAACAGTAAAACAAAACTAAACCCTAAAGGCATGATGTGTTCACACTAGTGTGGTGACTTGCTGTTTGGTCACACTCTGTTCAAATAGAAAGTGAAAAACCTGGGAGTGCTTTAAGTCAAATTTAAATGGAGTCTGAAGGGCAGTTATGTGTAGGGTATGCCCAAGGGTTAGGGCATTGCACGAAGTGGCTTGCCCAATGAAGGCCCCTGAGACATTTGATGAATGCCGAACCAAAAAATGTAATTGCTGATGGAGTGTAATCCCTGATGAAGTAGTGTAATTCTCAATGAAAAACCAGAATTCCCTCCTGTCTTCAGGAAATTCAGCTTTGTGTAGCCTGCTCCTCCAAGTGATAAAAACCAGCCAAGGGCTGTAGGTTTGGCTAGGATCTTTCTGGATGCAACAGGTAGATCTATGATCAAATGAAAATCTCCATTTCCATCTGTGGGTGGACTCCAAGGTGATTTACAATGTACTTTGGAATGGAGTCAGACCGCTTACAGGGCTGACACTGTTCCATCAGTTCTATTAGGGCCTGTTCCAAATCCTAATCGATATTCAGCATAAAAAATACACAAGTTGAACTGACAAATCCAAACGTGAAAATTTCTTACGCATCTCTCGCCAAAACCGGTTACTTTTAGCATAAACTGGTCGTCAGTAAACACTTGGAATAATGCAAGTTGGGAAGGTGATAATGAACAGCCACTTGGAACCTAGTAGGTATAACTTTGGGACCAAGCAGATGCGGTTTTGGACAACTCTCCTACTTAGCGCTTCAAGGGAGTAATCACGAGCATTCATGAAGCTGTTGTGATCTGTTCACCCGAAAAGTGGATGTACAGTTACCAGTGAGCATTCCCAATCGCCCAACGTTTGTCTTCATCCTGCACACTAAAGAGATGTGCTGGGATTTAAGATCAAAATTTTTGTAGCATAGTAGCCAGTGAGGAATCAGGAATACCCAATCGACCCAACTTTTGTTATTATCCTGCATGCTGGAAAGATTTGCTTGGATCCGAATTTTGGAATGAATAGATTATGTTCAGTCCCTGAGTAGTATAGCCATTCTTCAAACAGCGTGGCCAATTAAGCGGCCTACTTGTCCTACAATTCTCAATGAATGAGGACAATACAGGAACAGAGTTGCCTCTCCTTTTGCCCCTTTAGTTAGACGTGAAGATTCCCTCCCTGTCCCTTCCCAACTTTCCCGGATGTTGGGCCAGAGTGATCCTGCACAAAATGCAGGGATGTATGGAAGTATGTGACACTTTTTAACTGTGTTAACCAGGGTTATAATATTAGTGTACAATTGTACACAGGGTCTTTAATAGACTTGTGTGTATGTGTGAAGAAAAATGTTACAGCCAATGAAATGGATTTTGTGATCTCAATTGTTTTTCTCACCTATCGCAAGTGAACTAACAGTTAAATGTGTAATAGGGTTTAGTAGTTTTGTGAGAATTTTAGAGAACCAATCGAACTGGTCGAAATTTTCAATGTTTTGCAAAATAGGGTTGTGTGTTGGCTTGAAGATTTTTTTTCAGGTCAATGAAATTGCTAGATTTGGTGATCTGAACTTGTTTTCGTATTAATTATCGTGATTAAAAGTTCAATATATGTAGACACGGTTCTTGCACATTACTTGTGCACTTTGTTGTTATATTGATGTGCCATAACGAACCACTGTGGTTAGCTATGTACTAACCATCCACATGCATCTATCAACATTGGGCATGCATCACAACCCTTCCCCTTAGTGGGTACCTAGTCAGGTTTCAATCCAATTCTCATGAAGAGAATTGATGGGTATCACATTATGTGATACTTGGTTTGATAATCAGGCCATTGATTCTCATCAAGTGAGAACCAAACCTTGAAAATTGATTATATTTTAAAAACCTTTTAGATCATGAGTTAGACTCTCATGCCATATTTCAAGGTCTAGTGTAGGGTAAAGCTTACACTAACAACATAAATGAGAGCAAACTTGCAACAATAGTAAATGAAGAACAAGTTTCTAGGAGTAGTAAAAAAGGTACCCCAAGAGCAATGCACAATCTGAAGCAATTACTGGTATGCAGTTACTAGCAAAATTTACTGAAATTCAAAAACTGGTTTACGAAAACCAATCAAGATAACCAGTTGTTTACATTTGTGAAAACCAACACCTTTGAGAATATACTGACTTAGAAAAAATAAAAGTCATGCTACCTTGGCCGGCTTTCACATACCTCTTTTTTGGGAAATACCTGAGCCAATTTTTAACCTCATATGTAAAATTTGGAACCATCTGCTTTTCACCCAAAAATAAAAGTCATGCTACCTTGGCCGGCTTTCACATACCTCTTTTTTGGGAAATACCTGAGCCAATTTTTAACCTCATATGTAAAATTTGGAACCATCTGCTTTTCACCCAAAAAAAAAAAGAAGAAAACTATCCAACATTGGTATCTATCTGATAGGAGCCACCATGAGTTTTCCCTTCTCACCTACATACATAAACGATTTATACAACCTACCTACCTATAATATTTACCCACTTACATAGGTTTACTTAAGTGGTGTGAGGTGGAAGTAATAAGGTTCACAAGATAAGTTACCAAGGTGGAACCATGGTCACACAACTCCACAGTGAATCCAAAACTATATAGCTACAATAAACCAATACCCATCAAAGCACCATTTTGGATGGATATGTTTGTTGGATAGGAGTTTTTTTCTCATGGCATTAAGTAGAAAAACATGGGTTTTTAAGTTGTTCAAGTTGATTAATTGATTTTTTAAATTGAGGAAATATTCATTTTGACTAAAAGTTCATCATATGAATGGTCATTGTAGTTTTAAAGTGATCAATTTGATTAGTGATGATCCATTTGATTACCTCTCGAATGGGACATTTAATCAAGATAGACAAAATGATATCCTTGGTCAAGATGGTCAATAGGATTTAGTCAAATTGAACAAATTAAAAAATTCTTGGTCAAGATGACTATTGGGTTTCTAGTCAAATAAAACATCTAATCAAGTTGAACAAACAAAAATGAATCCTACTTGTGTACCTAGGTACCATCATAACTACCTACTTAGATACTTAATACGTAGTTAACTAATAAGTAAGTAAGTAATTACTTAATAGGTACATAACTATTTAGTAGGTAACTATCTACCTAGTAGGTATGTAGCTGGCTACCTAGTAATAGATAAATACTTAGGTACCATAGTACATTAAATTAGTAGGTTTGAAGGCCAATACACCTCCTACCTAATAAGTTACATTTTTTACATTTTAAAAATTATATTATCTCTTACATAAGTTTACAATATACAATATTATAAGTTGTCAAATAAAAAATTGACAAAAGTTAACAATTGATTTGTAATCCATTAGTAAGAGCATTTCTGATGGTGTTCAATATGTGACCCTACAAAAACATTTTTCACATCCAAGTTTAGTTATACATTTTTTTGCAACCCCACCCATAAAACTAAAATTGGGATAACAAATAGGTGGGGGACTAATAATAGCAAACCACCTAGATGCATCTTTATGATGGGCCAATCAAAAACACTTAACAATAGTTAGATCATATCTATTACATTCTTTTCTGCAAGTGCACACTGTTGCCATGTTTTTTACCAACCATGACAATGCGAGCAAATATGTGGAGTCAAAATCACTTTCATAACCCAAACCGACATAGTTTGGTATCTCTTCATTCAATTTTATTGTGTAAGATCACATATAGAACACTGATAGAAATACTTTAAGGACTTGGTTTATCATCATGGAGGGGAGGGGTTCAATCCTTAATACTTACAACCTATGTTCATGTTTAGGGGGCTACAAGTTTAGGTATGTTAGGTTGGGTAACTGGGCTAAGTAAGCTAGGTTTAGTAGTTAGGCTAGATATGTTCGATTGGATAAATATGTTAAATAGGTTAGGTTGGGTAACTAAACTTCTAGAAATACATAGTTACTTACATTTTGGTCCTATTTATATTTATTTAATACCTACTTACCTACCATTGTAATTCTATGTGAAAATAAAATTTAAAATCAAATTTTTTTAATTTTTTAATTAAATAATCTAGTTCTTTGTAATCAAAATGACTAGTCAAAAATGATCACCTAATCACAATAAACGTTAAAATCAACTTGTCCAAAATTATGAAAGGTGGTTTTATGGTTGTTTAAATGGGGTTTTGTTTTTACTAAAATTTTTAATCACAAAAACTGCTTTTTCTACTAATGTGGGGTCCTTATCAATGAACTAACCACCACAAGTTAGCAAATTTTATTTATTTAATGTTTTACCCACTTACACTTACTCTTTTTTTCAAAAACATTTGTATTTTTTTAACCTCATCTATAGGCATAAGCATGGTGAAGTATGTTAGCCAAAGACATTTGTTTTTTGGAAAGTATCCATAAAATATACACTAATATATTGAATCCATGAATATTACTTAAGTCGATGATCAACAATTAAAAGTTCTGTGACTTCATTACATAATATTGAAGAAAATGCATGTTTTAATATGCATTTAAATACATTTTAAAAGATGCAAGTATTAGAAAGTACATGTCATAGTTATGCAAAATTGAGTCACAAATTCATGAAATTAAAACATCACTTAAAATTATTATACTTTCAAGTTGATGAAGGCCTAGTGTGTTTGGATATAATTTCAACTTTTCATATTATATTGTCATAATCTATTAAAGTTTTAATGTAAAATATTTTGGAAAATGTGAACAACCAACCAATTTAAAACATACTTTTCATCCACTTTTCTTATATAAAAATTTCCTCAAATTTTATGTTCAATTTACAATGAACTCAATAAAATGTTCTATGATTTCAAAATGCAACTTAAATAAGTTTTTAATATCTTTTTGAATGAAAATATTGAAAAGAGATTTTTTTTTAAATTAAATTTTCTTAGGACTACTTTTTTGGCATATTTTATCATGCTTGGACCCCTATTTACTAACCTTTTTTTCGCCTTATCTACCAATTAACATGTGAACCATCCTAACATACATAATGATTTGCCTACTTGTTTAACTAGCTACCTCTCATAACCTACTTGCACCTACTTACTCACTCATCATGCACAGAAGGAATTTTGTTGTCAAAAGATGGGAGTATTGCACAAATAACAAGTAGGTATTTAACTTCCCCCACTACAATAAAAGACGTCTTTGCACACTAAGTGATTTCAATGAATTTTCAATGAATTCATTGGTTGTAGTGAATGGGACTTAGTGAGGATGCAATGAATTCACTCATTCAATGAAAGAAGATTAGTGACCTGCACCCACATTTTGTGATAATGCCCCATTTGCCAACCTACTTCCCACCAATGTGGTCGTACATGCATGGGCCCTCCTACTTTTTTATTATTGGCTATTATAATATAATGATTCAAATTAAACATATTCATGTCAAAAGATACATGATGTTGTTTTAAAACATGTTAATATTGCAAAACCTTATTATCCTTAACTTAGGCTCACCTTTTAACCTCCAATGATGTTAAGCAACAAACCCCAAAATGTAGTTGTTGTAATATGCTCATTAGAATATTTGTACATATAGGGCACATCCATTAGTTAGGTTAACAAGGGGTAGTTCACAAATGCAATGTACCTTCATTTTTCTACACCTTCAAATCACAAATGGTAGAATGGCAAAGGAGTGAATACTACACCAAAAACATTACTATACATGATTACATGAGTAATTTCATGGTTGGTAGTCATGAACTAGTTGCTTTAATAAGAATAACTTTATTCTTAATAACCTAGTAATAGTCTAAAAATAATATAATAATATCTCAGAAGTAACCTACCAATAACCTATAAGTAACCTAATAATACTACAATTTGTAGTGTTAAAAAATAAAGCCTAATAGTAGCCTACTACTATTCTAGATTACCATAGACTACTTCAGTAGCCCATGGTAGTTTAGAGTAGCCTAAGTTGAAACTTATAATAGTTTTAAATAATTTAAGGTGAAGTCTAGCATAACCTAGAGTAAAATAACTTATAATAACTTAGGGTAGTTTAGAAGAGCTAAAAATAGCTTAAAAGTATTTAGACTAACTTAAGGTAAAACCTTGGGTAAACTAAAGTAGCCTAAGGTACTTAAGGTATCCTAATAATAATAGTAAAATAATTTAGCTAATTTAGCTAATTTAACATATGTAAATAGGGTAGCTAAATTAAGTAATTAGGTAGGTAAGGTAACTAGGCTAGGTAGCTAAGTAGGATGAGAAAAAATGTTCATAATAATGTGATATGAAAGTTATCACTTGATGAAAAAGTGGTGCAATGATTAAAGACTTGGACCTTCAATGTGAAGCTAAAAGGTTCAAGTCTTCACATTTGCAATGTGCCTAATTAGCCATGTGTTAGCCTTTTAAGCCTTTAAGCTATATAGCTTCTTGGATTTGTCTTCTATGATTGTAGTCACTTTTACTATAGTTGCTTCTATGGTTTGGGACTATAACAACTATGGTAAAAACATCAAGTTTGAGTTGATTATGTAATCATGGAGTTGCAATCAACTTAAACAATTACAAATGTAATTGTTTCCATAGGACCATGTTTGCCACTTTTGTTAATAATTGCAATACTTTCACTTGTTCTACAAACTTTAATAAAACATGGTAAGGGCATTTGCAATACCATCATTTGTTATACAAACCTATAATTCATGATGGGAAAATGAATGCATTACCTTCATTTCATATACAAATAAAATTTCTTTCTATATGTGTGATCAAATGCTAATATATTTATATCACAAAGAAATTTCGTTCATAAAAAAAAGGAAGGAAAAATATATAAATTTTGCATGTTACTAAATGTATGAGAGTCCAAAAGTATTATCCATCAATGTAAGAAAACCAATGGTACACACTACTCCAATTTGAAAGGAATTTTTTTTCTAAATTTTTTTTCCTTGCCATTAATGTTGGGTGAAGTCATGATTAGGTGGCTCTTTTTGGCCACTTGAGAGTCCATTTCTTAACACCAACTATACAATTTTTACATTTTGATAATTAACAACTTATGCATCCAATGTACATTTCCTTATCTTGCTAGTAAAAAATATGGCAACCCCAAATGTGCACATGGCTAGACATATACTTGGTGAAAAATCCATGTAAAAATATGAAGTTTTGAAAGAGAAATGGATTAATAAAACTTGATATTAAAACATTAAACTTTTTTCAAAAATCCATAAAAAAATCTCAATGCACTTTATTTTTAAATGCATCACTTGGTTTTTTATTAAATAAAATAATATTAAGTCATATTTTTTGAGTTCACATATCAATTTTTACTTTGCAATTAAAAGATGCCAATATTTTAAAAGTCCATTATGAATCTATTATTTTCTTAAAACTCATCTATAATTTTTTATATGATTCCCAATAAAATCTATTTCAACATGGACAACTAAAAAAATGTACAATGTTAATGTGAAAAATAATTGTATACTTTTAATTTATCAACAATTTAACAAAAATGCAAATGTGATAATCCAAATTGTCCCCCTAATTGTGCTTTCATCCTATTATGCTCTAACAATACACAACTATAAATTGAACCACTTTTTGTGCATGCTAATGTGTGAAAATTTGATGACCCATCAAGTGGATGTGCAAACAAACACCTCCTTTGTGTTGGCACAAAATTTATTCCATGCAAACAAAGATCAATTGTTGTAAAAAATGTGACGACCTTAAACTTTAGATAGGAATGAAAAATTTATGTAAACTTCCTGACCATGAATCATTTGTGATTCATGGCATTTTGTGATTGCCTCTATTGTCTTGAAATATGTCACTTTCAATGGTTTGCGATTTCAATGTTTTACACCTCATGCTTGGTATAAACAACCTTATTGGCTCTAATGAACACAACAAGGTCATTGTCCATTTCTATTTTGGAAAAGGTTATACTTAGGATTTAACCCACCCTATCCAAAAACATCAAGGATCTTGCAAAAATTCTGAACACATTCTAGAATCACTACTGGAAAATGAAAGAATAAAAAGGAACATCAGTAGAAGAAGGAAATAAAAGAAGACAAAGAAAAAGGAGAAAAAATGAAAAGGCAAAGGAGTGGAAAGGGGGAAAAGGAAGAAGAAGAGCAGCTACAAAAGGAAGTAGGTAGGTAGGGAGGATAGTTGAGTGGAGGAAGGTAAGTAGGCGGACCAACCTGGGCAGCCTTGCTTGACATGCAGTTAAGGTTCATCACTTACGCTGAAATTGGGGCAACACAGGATGGCGCAACAGTGGGTGCTGAACAACTATATTATAATGGGTGTTGGCTGGGTATCAACTTTTGAACATACCAGCTGGTACTGGTATGGATTTTCTTTTAAAAAATAATACTAATGGTACTGGTATTGAACTTTTAAAAAACTTCTATATCAGTCTAGTCCTGATATTAGAGTCTGGGCAAGGCTGATTTTTGGCTGGTATGTAGCTGCTAATATTCTTACTGTTGGGACTGATATAGCCCTGTTATTACCTATTACCTCAATTCCTTACTAGCCAGGTACTGGTGCGAGCTGGTATGGACTCGGGCCATACCAGTCTGGTCGATTCGTTGATACCAGAAGGAGTAACAGCTTAAATACACCCCTAGTTTCCGTGTACATACACTTGTGGGTGCTAGGAAACATAATCCGACCATAGTCTAGGGGCTTCTAGTGTGTTCACCCAATTAAGCGTTTCCCTTTGGCCCACCTACATAGGTGAGAAGGGGAGGACTTTGGGCAAAACACATGGCATTAAAGCGAAGTGCTATTGGGAACATCCTTGGGGAACACATTGGGAACCTAATGGGTTCCCATTAAGAATTTGAAGGGAACATGTTGGGAACAAATGAAAATGAGAAAAAATCCCCCCCCCACCCCCCCACCCAAAACTTAAACAAAAAAATCAAGGCACTTTGAGTGTATGCTGAGCCTTCCCACTGGCTGCACGAAATTTTTATTTCCGAAACTGTTTGTCACCATTTTTGGCCTGGGCTAATACCCCCATTATAAGCTGGGGGTACTTATTAAGCCTTTCAATTTCTCAATGAGCCCCACAAATGAAACATACTCATGCAAATTCCAGGTCCACAGCACATTGGAGAAATACAAATTATGGCCAGCTCCGTGCTGATCAGGTTGTGGGGTCTTTTGAACTGTGCTGTACTGTAGCTTGTGTCCAGGACCTGGATAACTTTGGAATAGCCCTCTTTATATAAGCTACCTCACTAAAGCTTGCCTGACATTTTTATATGAAGACAGCTCATACTAAGTTATGACCTGGTTGCGTCAATATATTCCCTGCCTCCAAAAGCACCCCACATTGTCTCCCAAACATTCATTAGTCCATGTCCCATCATGAATTTTGTAGGCATATATACGAACAAACAAATCAGATCCTCGGGCTGTGGGCCTTCAATCCTCCATGGAAGCCGGCAAATGCAGAAGAGATTTACAGCCGGATCCTGAAGCTGCACTTCGGACAAAGGAGGAGAGTCCGCAACAACGTGAAAAGCATGGTCTGCAATATGATTATATTTGTCAACAATGGGTTGTTCAATAGGGGGGATAAAGTTGTGTAAAGTTGTAAATTAGAGACACTCGCACTTCCTCATTATAATCCCGTCCACATGCGTGAGTGCCCTTGTTGAGTAGACATGTGGCTTTCTCCTGCTCGCAACTATTTTGCTTTAGGAAAATTGAGCTGTGCAGCAAGATCAATGTGAAATGATAAGAGATGCAACACAATTTGTTGTTGCATGAGCAGGTGACAAAAGGCAATCAGTGCAGTACCTCAGGAGGGGTCTCATGCTTTTCCATCACTTAAAATTCTCTGACACCTGCTTTACATTACTTACCAATCTCCTCGGCAAAAGCAATCAACTCATGAAGTTCTTATTGCTTCTCCGCTTTTTGAAGTCGCCAAAACTCCTATGTCTTGACTCTCTACCACTTTGAAGTCCGACCCTTTCTTACTATGAGGGGGAGCAAGCAGATCCCATATGAGAAATCATTGGATATGGGTTAACATAGATGGATTTAGTGGACGTTACTCTTTCACTTTGGAGCCTGACAGCCATAGTAGCTTGGATGGAATTCAAGCCCATCCAAGCTGCAAGCTGTTGATCGCCAGAAAAGAAGCAGGGTAATCTGATAGTTCTAGATTTTGTTTTGTTTTGTTCACTTGGATGGTAACTACAAAGTCAAGAACATGATAAACAAAACTACAAATGGACTCCATTGTAGTTGGATCTATGGAAAAGAAAATATTCAGTTAGTTTGCGTTCGGTGAATCAGCTCTACTCTCAGACTATGGTAAAAACCCCAAATTGCTTGGTGTATAGGCTTATACACCATATTTTCTTGTCAGATTTGGCAGAATTAATTAAAAGATTCTAGATGAAGAGAATTTTCAGAAATTTTATTGGAAGTTTGTAATTCGTATACTTGAATATTCTACAAGTTTCAAATTGAACCAATGAAAATGTGAAATCTGGTTGATGTTGCCTAAATTTTAGTAAGAGGAAAAAGGAATCTTCATAACTAAAAAACAATGAAGACAAAATTTAGTCCAAATTTAAGATTATCTTGAATGGTAATCTTGAGATATCTTACCAAAAGGCTATAATGATAGAAAAATAATGGACAAAAAACATATATAAAAAATTCAGTTCAAATATTTGAGAACCCCATGTGCCCAACCTTAAAAATTCTAATTTCAAGTGTTGAAATGGCTCCATAGCCTAAAATTAATTGATTTCACCACTTGCCCACCAAAAACTATCCATCCCATATGATATATAAGATCTTAAAACTAAATTATAGTTGAGCTAATAATGACAGCTATCAGCATAGCTTCATGAAACATCTACCAAGAGAAATTGTTAGAACTTAAAATGTTAATATTTTTAAGATGAAGGTGGATAGTAGATAGCTTAAATAGATAGGTAACCTAAGTGAGTATGTCTAGGTTAAAAGGTTGGTACCCTAGATAGTTGGGTAGGTAGCTAATTTAGGTGGGTAAATAGCTACAGTAGGCAAGTGGCTAGGTAGCCTAGATGGGTAGATAAGTGGCCTCGGTACATGTATTTAAGTAGGCAAGCTAAGTAGGCAGACGGGTAGGTAGCTTAAGTTTCTTCACTAGGTACATTTAGTAAGTAGGTATGTATCCTAGTTAGGTTTCTAACCAAGTTTTAACTTTGAGTCTTAATTTGAACCAAATTTGGAGGATTTAAAAGATATTTGTAGAGTGGGGGTGAGCTGGCCAAGTGACAATCAAAAGGGGTGCAAGATTGGGCAACATATAGGCCTTTAGGTTGTTTAATCTTGATAATCAATCATAGGTAAATCCAATCATCAATTTCCTCATATGCTCCATCAATATCCATGCACATAAAGATGTGGACATTTGAAATCACATGCATAATTACATGTCAATTATTGATCTCATTATTGGATCAAAGACATGGTGCACATCATTCATTAATTGTGAGTTATTGGATGACCAGAATACATTAAATTGATTTGGATTGCTGATTATAATGTAGATCAACAAGATCACCACCATTATATTCAATAAAAAAAACTTTTAATGCTTTTGAGTTGATGTTTTCAATCCTATCTATCAAAGCCATTATACCATCACATGTACATGTTTTCACTCACATGTACTTTACATCCACAATCTTCATTTTAAAATGTTTCATTCAAACACTTTGATTTGAAGTCGCTAGATATTATGATATCATATTTATTGGATTTAACCTAATTAGTACATAACCATCCAATCAAGTTTGTTTTAGAAAGAGGTCTTGAATTATTTACATTGTTAATCTAGCTACCAATTAGTGAATTTAGAGCTATTAGATCTTGTCCTAAATGCTTCAAATTTTGATTTGATTTTCACCATCAATATTGTGCATCCTAGTTGGGCATTTCAACAAGTCTAGGTAATCCTAGTTAACATCACTAAACTTTTAATCCATTTGTTGTAATTGACAGTCATTAGATTGTGGGCATCCTAGCCATTAATTCTAGTGCAAGACATTTCCACTTCTTAGGCCATTTTTATATTTTCTATTGTGATGTTATGTTATTCAATTGTTTTTACCCTTTGAGTCTCACACCCTTACCTTTTGTTCTTGTATGTCTAAACCCAAAGTCACATGCTTGATTGAAGTTTCCAAATTTAGCACCATTAACCATGGACAAGGATGCTACACTAACCTACTTTGCTTCTCATTTTGCTCTTGTACTTCATGCTCTTATTTGTCTTCTTACATTATCATGTAGTTGAAGTTCTCAAGTCTAGCATTGCAAGCATGAATGAGGATAATACACTAACCTTTTTGTGTTTTGTTTGAAAAGCTTTGATTTTGTTTTCAATTTTTATTATTACTTATTTAATGTATGAACAAGTTCTACATATTTTTTAATGTTTCATGTATTGTTGTTTGTAGCTTAGAGTTTTGTTGCAAATCATCTTGCAATGAATGCCCATATCAAGAATTTTGATGCCATTTGCTTGAGTTGGAGGTGCTATGACAGTTTTGAAACCATGTTGCTGGTCTATCTTCTAGTCTCCTCCAAATCGTCATTGGTAGTTGTGCCAATCTTTCTTTGATTGAAAATTGAAAAATGTTGCGGCAATCTTTTCAAGTTGATGTTTTTCATGCCCATTAAGATAGTTTATCTTCCATTCTCCTCCAAATCATTATAGCTACTTGTGACAATTTTCACTTTATTTGAATTTGAATTTAATTGTTGCATCACACATCGGCCTTACATATGTCAAATGCTACTTGTTGTTTGTGAACAACAATGCATTTTGGAAAAGGTTAGTTTTGAAAATGTTGAGCCATTTGTTGTTTGATGACTAGTCCCTTTCTATTGCGATGTTGTTTTCCAATTTCTGTATGAAATATTGTTTTGAATATTTGCCATTCATTTTTCACAATTCTTGTTGAGTCCCGATCATTTGTAGGTAAACAACCTTTTTTCTTCTATCTCCACATGTATATAGTTCGTAAGGCAACCAATATGTTCATTTTGTATACCCCATGTTGCCCCCAATAGCATTTTAAGTACCTGCACATATTGTCTTTTGGTCATGATGTGGACATATGGTAAACATTGTCTAATTGTAACACCTTATGTAAAGGGCATAGATACATGCATTGGCAAGGAGAGTTTACTAGTTCTATGCCTTTGTTGGACAAGCCCTATATACATATTTATGCAGAGATCAGGTAACAATATATATGTTGCTCTAGCCTCCCAGGCATATATGTACGACATTCAGGCAGCAAAGATGTAGGTCTTACTAGATGTTGTCTGCTTCCCAGACAGCATGTCTAGGAAGCCAAATATATGCCGGCCAAGTAGTGAAAAGGATGGTTCAACCTCAGGGAACACTATATAACTATACTATGGATGATCATTTTCAAAACAATCCCTTGTTATCTTAAGAACCTTCTGAGGCTCCTTAGAAGATGGCCACATGAAGAAGCACCCACCCTGTGACTTCCAGCTTATTGAGCGAGGCCTCTTAGTGGGTATATTCAGCCCAAGCATTGTCAGATTAGACTTAGAAATCCTGAATTAATCTAGGACAGGGTATTTATCGTTTTAAAAAGAACCTAATAAAATGGGCTTTTACATTATGATGTGGGTGCTAGTTTATCCAGTCCCTTAGAAGACATGTCATATTTAAAAGAAAAACAGAGTTAAGCTGGGGAAGGCATCTTCTTAAAACCCTGCTAAGTTCAACGAGTCCCTCAATAGATATGTCATATTAAAATGAAAAATGAAGAACAGTGCTACACCGGGGAAGGCTTCTACTTGAGCCCTCAACAAACTCTCAACAAAAGTGAGGGTCCTGGAAAGAAGTTTTCCCCTATATCTATGTATCTGCCAAATTGGTATAAGAAAACTGATATTTGCATTCTAAATTAATTGTATGCCCAAGGTTCTCATTTTGTTTCTTCTTCCAGAGTCCTTGTGCGCTGGGCGTCAGAACCCATTGTTGCATTACTGATGAATTTTTCAGAATTTTCAGTCACCACAACTCATTTCAGTCAAGTCCATTGGTTCTCATTCTAATTTTGTGGGTGCATGGTCATAAGTATGCAAGGAATTACATGCCGGAGTAATGGCATCTGAATGTTTGTGTAGGGTAAAGCCTCAGAGCGTCCCCACCCCATGGACCTGTAACAACAAAATAACTATTAGTAATTATAAATAATAATATTAGTGTTGGGATAATAATATGGATAAAATTAGAAAATAAAATAATGAATCTCATGGGCCCTAGAAGGAGAATCTTTTGACTAGGGGCATAAGGGTTGATTATGAATAATTTAGATAACTATTTTGAGTTGATAATAATGAGAGGTTAAATATGTAGACTTGATCAAATTTTAGATTTTTAATAATATAAAACCTATCCATAGAAGGATGGAAAGTTGTAAGTGACACTTGATAATTGATTTGATACATGGGGAATAGATGTAAATGAATGTGATTAACTATTCATTCACTTTTTTTCTTCAAGTATATAAGGGGTAGAGATTGGAACTTTTGACTTGTAATTTGCATTCAATAATTTCATTTTGTTAGTTGGATCAAGACTTGTAAAAACATCATATGTGAATGAAAAGCCTTGAGAAAATAAAATGTGGAGATGATTGTGAATATAATTGTGAAAACTTTATAGTCTTTTGATGAATGATCCTCATAAAAGAGAATCTTTAAGCACATGTGATGAACTCTTTCGGGTGGTAGTTCTCACAGAAAGATTCGACTTTAAACACATCAATGATCCTATCCCAAAAAAATGTAAAGTTTCATGTTGGAAATCATGTGAATGATGAATATTGCAAGTGTTGTTTTGAAATATGTTTGATAGTCTACCTATGTGCTAAAAAAGATTAATAAAAAATTAATCCTCATAGTTTCAAACCCCCTCCTAGGCTACAAACCTTTTATTACCCAACATAATGTAAGATATCAACCTTATCATAAAGTTAATAATGTGTACAAAGCAGGAGGAGTAGGAGGGATCTTAGGCCTATTTAGACTTGTGTAACTATTAAACTGAATTCACACAAGAAGATAATAGGGGCTTTTTTGTTTCATTTTTGCCTTTCTTGTTTCATTTTACTCTTCAAATGGTTAGAGTTTAAAGCACACTAACTGTTACGCTGTTCACAGAAGGGGATAGATAAATAATATGATCTGATTGATTTAACAATACAGTGTACACGGAACAATTTAGACCTCAGGTGAAAAATCTAAATCATAGGTGGTTAGAGCATTATGTCTGACCTACTCCAGCTGCTTTAAAGTTTCTTTATTGCGCCTGAGCAGCTTTTGCCACCCAATTTTGGCGAAGAGAATTGACAATATCTTCATAGGGGTTGCTTCAGCTGGAGTAATTTCACTCTCTCCCCTTATACAATTTGAGCTCCTTGTTGCTGCACACTACCAGTGCCGATCAACTATTTTATTTTTTCTTATGTTATTATATGGTTTTCAATAATTCATCATTATTTATGTCAATGTCTAATTTAATTTAAATTAATATATATTTCATGGACATGAAAAGACACATGTTAATTTTTTTTTTTCATATCCATGTTGATGGATAAGGGAAAAGAGTGAGATACTTATAAAGTGAAGATATTGATTAAGAAATGTGGGAGATGTTTTTAAGAAAGTTCATTAAAAAAGGAAGCAGTTTTTTTTTTTAATTTTAAATAATTAATCTTGAAAATGAGGTAGTTATTTTTGAAATTGTCTTTGGAATGGTCCATGGATGGTGGATGTGAAGGACTCCAAAAAACCCCCCATATACCAGTTCCAATTATTCACCACTGGAATTTGCAGCAGGATATCACTGCTGCTTGCTGAACCAGCATACCTCTATACTGGTACCATGGTAAAAAACTAAAAACCCTAAATTTTTTTGGATTATGTGTAAAAATAATGAATATCCTTTCATTAGACTAATTTAGAGTCTCTAAGTTCAAATTTAACATTTCCTCTGTCAATTATTAGCTCTATAAGAGGCCTTACTCAAGATGGTGAAGGTACCATTGTAGTTGCTGGTTCACCCTGTGGCCAACATCACTCAACTCTCACAAAAATCCAAATGTGTTTTCAGCTTTGTGCCCTCAAATGTGTGGCAGAAGGAAGGAAATTAAAACAGGGGCCCATTTCTTTGTACAACCATACTTCCTCAAAGAAATGTCCACAGCCCAAATCATGCACACTGCAACTCAAAACATAGATACTCCCATGAAGTAATACACTATTTCATTTTCAGTCAATTCTTTATCACACAATGCTTGTGTCCATGGATCCTGCACACCATTAATGTTCTTGTGGCATCCATGGAACCCTTGCAACACACAACCACATGGTTTGACTACCAGAATTGACCTTCCTCTCCTCTGTTCTATGCACTGAGAAGCTCACAGCAAAACATCATCATCCCTGTTAAGTACCAGCTGAATCCACTACCAGTTTATCTCTCCTTCAAGCTACTCATGACCGCTTGATGCCTTCCGTCCTCCTTGCACAACTCACCACTACACCTTTTCTGATGTTCTTCTCTCTGTTGCAGTTTCAGGAGGAAGCTCCTTGTCTCCATTCCGTACTAGTTCAGGTACTTAACGTCATAAAACTACCAGCAGTACACAGCTCAGGCAATCCACCTCGAGCACACCACCGCCTCAATAGTGGGTGTCAAACCTGTGCTTATCTCAACAGAGATTAGCACTAATGCATAAGTGAAAATCACCACTGATTGCTAAGTGTACATATGGTTCGCATAGAATGTTTGCTGCTGAGATTCGTGTTGATCTAGTTGTAGAGCAAAATGAGGATGGATGAAAAATTATCAAACAATGGAATTAGTGTTAGGGATTCTACAACAAAGTGATAGAGTTCTTGTGTTCTTGAGAAGATAAAGAAAACTGTGTGCTGCTTTTCACTGACTGTGATCGATGGACGTTGTTGAGGCGGTCCAATCATCGCAAAGGCATGATGATAGAAAGGAAAAGACTTTGGAAAGTATTTGGTTTTGGTGACTTTGGGAAACTAAATGGATGTGTGTGTTACTTGTTTCATGGCTAATGGTGGAGGATAAGCTACTGGAATTATGAAGGGATGCGCCTTCTATTGGCTAAATGCTTATTGGCTATGTCCTAAAGAGGCATTGTGGGAACACCTTTTGTGCAGGTATAGGGGTCTGAAAATCAATTTTGACTTTTTTGTGTGACTAATTTTTTTATGTACACGATAAGAAAGTTGATGTTTACCATATATATATTTGAGTGAAAATGAAAATAATGATTAAATAGTGAAGAAAAATTTAACATTTATGTGTTATTTTTCAAATCCAAATTGAAATATTTAAGGTTCGAGTGTAAGCATGAGGTGCATAATTAAAATTCATAAAATGTCAAGGGTATTGATGTCTTGTTCATTATTAAACCATAATTTAACTACCAAACCATGGATATGATCTTTTATTGTTAAGTTGAAATCTACTATAGTCAAAATTACTTAAAATCGATACAAAGTACAAAAAGGTTTAAGGATAGGTTTAGGGTTTAAGTTAAGTCTTTTGTCCCATATAAATATAACATTGTATGGTGTTGTCTTTCTTTTTTCATAGTAAGAATAGTGTGTTTGGTTTAAACTTCATCATTTGTTTTTTTTTGTTTCCTTTACAAGTGTGTGTTTTTGCAAGTGTATGTTTTATCAAGTGTGTGTTTTTGCAACTATTAATTTTGTCAAATGCTACTTCATTTATTTGTTGTCAAATTCATCTTGATAAGTTTTTTTTTTTTTTGGCACAATGATTGTTATTCCAATGAAAGAAGCTAAATTAATTGTTGTGATGGATGATTTGGATTTTGGAATTAGAAATGTTACATTTGAAACAAAGGTGTTCAATAGGTATGGCACCTTTGATTGAATTGCAAATAAAAGCATGGAAAATCCAAATTATGCATATTTGCATTCTGATTTGTTGGATAGAGCAGCTTTAATCACAATCACTTTGAGGATGAAATCACCTCATATAAAAATGCATGAGTAACATTTACAAAAATGCATGTTCATGAGGGTGGAAAATTTTAGCATTGAATCAAAATCCAAAAAGAGTTTTGAAAAAGGTGACATGCATGTTGTCATGTTACAATTGAATCAACAACCATTGTGTCATCAATTCTTGCATTCTAACCCAAGTTAATTCCCATGTTTTTTCACATGGATTTGATTAAAAAATTCAAAAGTTATATTTGGAGTGAAAGGTCTATTACCATTGTTGTCATTGTAATTAATGTAAGGGGAATAGAGGATAACAAAAATGAAAAAAATCGTTGATTGTATATGGATAAGGTGAATTTAACAAAGATATTGATCTCTTAGTAACAATTTCAAAATAGAATATGAACAACTTCTTGAGGCATACAATGGAGGCCAATATGTTATGGTTTTAATTAAGAATGTGACAACAACATCAAAAGGAGATAATATTTGGGGGCACAATATTGCACAATTTTAACAAAGGTTGTTGACAACATTGTTGTTATTCAAGCTTGCATTCTTTAGTTACACAACAAATTATCAAGTGTTCAACTCGCATTAAAAGAAGTAAATTATTTTCCTATATTTTGCATTATTTTTTTTAATTTATGAATTTACTAAAAAAACATCAAATAGAACCAAATCTTCATCTCATAATCAACTATATTAGAAAAGATAATGGAAAATATAAAAATAATGTTATGAAAAATAAATTTTCAAAGTTTTGTTTTTGAACATCAAAGAAAATTGGTTGGTTGTTTAATTCTTTTTTTCCTAAAGGAACATGAGAATCAAACATCATGCCAAATTATTTTTTACCAAAAAAAATTCAAGTTTTTTTCTTGGCCCAAGCAATCAAGAAAATCGAATGTTCAATTATCCTCTTCTTAAAAG
>Ga0209611_10005078_pt1 | contig 22271 bp, 20 predicted proteins | sample S1TSphgellanicum_3_FD_187693 | JGI IMG/M metagenome (GOLD analysis project Ga0209611, IMG submission 187693) | Host-associated microbial communities from peat moss isolated from Minnesota, USA - S1T2_Fc - Sphagnum magellanicum MG (SPAdes) (version 2) | ecosystem: Host-associated > Plants > Peat... | reverse complement strand
GTCACTACTACACTGGCGAGATTCTCAGAAACTTTTGTTAACAGCAAATGCAGAAAAGTCACAGGTCCAAGGTATAACCTCCCTGCTTGCAAATGGTCATGATGGTCACGAGTTCACATTGTTGCACAATGATGCAACAACGGAGGAGGATGAAAGATCTACTGGTTTGAGTGAGGTTAGGATGACCACAGATTTAGATAACACAAACAACAAGAAAGGTGTGAAACAACCTTCAGGAGTACTGAGACTTGACAATGAAGATGTGTTAGGATCACTTGCAGCGTTGGCTGAAGTTGCTTATGTCATGGCTCCTCAAAATCAAGCAAATGGAGGGGTAGCAACAACATAAACAACTAGAAGAGGTGAACGTGCCATGAAACAAGAAGATGATAGTGCAAAAAACACCACCATATATCTCCTTGTCTCCAGTGGTTTATGTACATCTCAAGCAGGTAACACAAGCATGATGCTGGAGTATGCACCAGAGTTAGAATACACACCAAAATCCTCATCTGCTTGCTGCAGCCTGCTGTTTGCATTAGTGTTATTTTCTGCACTTGGAGAAGAACCGTTGTCGTCGTCGTCGACGACGATTTCATGAACTCGTCGGACTCCTTCCCGGCTTCAATGGCGCAACGGATTGCTCTGATTTTTCTTCCCCCGATGACCAGTCCTCCTCCTCCTCCTCCTCACAAGGCGCCACTAGAGAGGGCTTTGGAGACCGGGAGAAGAACTTCTTCACTCCATTCTCTGCGAGATGCACAACACAGTTTCTTGGATGCGAGGATCTTCTTTCGCGAATCTCTTCCACATTCAAGCCGCCGATGAACTCCAAGCACCAGCTGTAGGAGAATCTCATGCATTTGTTGCTTCGACCGATGCTAAATTACAGAATTGGAAGGATTGTCGAAAATAATTTGCGATCTGTAAGGTACGTCGTTACATGAGGAGGTCGCCAATACATAATCTTTCCATTGTCGGAGAGCAGCAGCCATGAGCATTGGAGGAGGACGGACGGACGGCCCGCGCTGGGAGCCCTATAAGAACTACAACACCTCTTCAAACTCCTCCTTCTCAGGAAGAGTTTATTTGTAAACAAAACAAAAAAGCTGCAGTTTAGGTGAAGCAAAAGAAAGAAAGAAAAGAAAGTTCCAACTTGAGAGAGAGAATAGTAACCACCCCCAGTAGGACAACTACAACAAGCTACACCGCACTGCACTGGCGGCGCGGCCGGCAGCTATTGGCGGCAGCCTGACTCCTAGTGGTAACGGTCTGGCAGTAACCGTTACCGTTCAGCACAGGCTGTCGCCACGCGCGATGTCCAGCAAATGTTTCACGAATGTATGCCGAATGTTTTGACAAGGTGCTTTGCCACGTAAATTCGCGAATTTTAAAGTGCAAAATGACGAATGTCATTACTAGGAGTTAGATTCCTTTTGGAGTTGAGTATGGATTACCCCTCTTCTTCAAAAGAAAAGTTATAAAAAAATTGTAGATTACCCACTTTTTACTAACTAAGGTTGTGGATTACCCACCTTTTGTTGGTGTCATATTTCATGATGTTCATAATCATGTCTACATTGATGGAAGAAATCCTTGTTGTCCTTAGGAACTTTGAACATGAAAATCAAACACTTCGTGAATTTGTTATTCATTTGCAAACTAATCAAACTCCAACCTCTCTGGGATGTGTTTAGGAAACATAACCTTAACCAAAAGAACCATGGATCAACCTACCTAACAAGTTTGATGGCACACATTCAAAGTTTTGAAATTTTGTCAACCAAATGCATTTGGTCATTCGACTTCATCTTCATCTGTATCCGATTGGCTCAACTCAAGTTGGATTCATTGACACCTTGTTGTCAAGCACGACCCCTGTTTAGTTTGCACCTTTGTTGGAACATCAATCACCCTTACTCAACAACTTTGAAACGTTTTTTGAAAATTTTAGTGCCACCTTTGGAGATTCGAACAAAGAATGCACATTTAACATCAAGATATGATCTCTTTGTGAAGGATCATGTTCAGCTATAGTATATGCATTGAAATTCAGACAATTGGCTTGTGATATTTCATGGGGTGAAGCAATGTTCATAAATTAATTCCAATTTGGGTTATGAGGTGATGTGAAAGACTTACTATTCACCTTGCTAGACCCTTCAACATTAAATCAAACCATTGCACAAGTTGTTCAATGTGACAACAAGCTCTTCAAACATTGACAAAATAGGTGCCGTGAACCCACATTGACAACACAAAGGAGTTTTCCACCTACAACACCAACCTAACCTTCAACAACCTCGCCAAAGGACAAACCCATGCAGATTGAGAAAACAAGATTTAAGCCCCTCACGAAACAAATGAAACAACGTTGACCCACAAACAATCTTTGTTTGCATTATGGAGAACCGAGTCATGTTGTTCATGAGTGTCCAAAGAAGCATGGACCACATGTAACACGCACCATCTCTATTACCGGTCCATAATTAGAAGAATAAAAAAATAAGCATATATAGTCTTAGTAGGGATTGCAAGGTTGGATCTTGATGCATCACGTAATGAAAATGGTCCCAACCTATTTTCAGACCCAACACCATGTTTCTTAATATTAATCATTGTCAAATGTAGTAAGCTTGTGACAATGGAGGCCTAGACATTTCTTGATCTTGGCGCATCATCATGTTTTATGGAGAAGGAATTAGTGTGACAATACAACTTGGCTTTAGTGGAAAAAAAATACCAATGTCGATTAAGGTCATTAATGGTTAAAGCCTTTCATTAGGACTAATCACACATGAAACCAAACCATTAAATGTTACCATCAATTTCCACATTAGCAAGGTTGTTTTCAATGTCATTTCATCTTTAAGAAATCTTGTCGTCATTGGATTATCTTGGCTTGTTCTACATAATTTGCGAATGGATTGGCATACACGAAGTCTTCATTTTCAACACAAGGCCTTGGAATGTGAAACCTTCATTAGAAGCATGCAAAATTTGAAGCAAAAGGAATACCTAGGCGGTACAAGAAGGCCTAGGTGCCCCAAGCCTTTGTTTGTTACAATAAAAGCCTTCATGAAGGCTACCACAAGAGGAGATGCATTTTTTATTTATGTTTTTCCCTTACCAAATGTTGAACCACGTCACATGAAATTCCTTCCTCGTACCAAAAATTCAAAGATGTGTTTGAAAAGAGAAATGCAGACACCTTGCCCAAACATTGACCATATAACTGCACCATTGATCTTGTGGAAGGAGCACAACCTCCATTCGGACCCATCTATAATATGTTGCAAGACAAACTTGGAGTGTTTTGTGAATATTTCAGTGAGAACCTCAAGAAGGGGTTCATTTGACATTCAAAGTTTTTAACTGGTGCCCCTATCCTTTTTGTAAAAAAAAAAAGGTTATTTACAAATGTGTGTAAATTATCATGGACTTAATTGGCTCATCGAAAAAAATTGGTATCCTTTGCCCTTGATCTCAAGGTTGTTAGACTAGTTTAGTCATGCCAAGGTGTACACCAAGATTGATCTACGTTGAGCATACAACTTGGTGCACATTCGAGAAGGTGATTAATGGAAGACGACATTCAAAACCCATTACAACCATTTTGAATATGTTGTGATGTCATTTGGCTTTATTAACGTGCCTGTTGTTTTCCAACATTTGATGAACAATGTTTTTCATGAGTACTTGGGATGATTTCATAGTGTGTTATATTGATGACATCCTCATTTTTTCAAAGAACATGGAGGTCCATGAGCACCATGTACATATGGTTTTGGAAAAGCTTCAGGAAGTTAGACTTTATGTTAAATTGGAAAAATGGGAATTCCATCAATCTTCGTTTATGTCATATTTGGAGATGGCATTTGCATGGATCTTCATAAAGTTCAGACCATTGTTGATTGGGCTATTCTAGTATCTATTTAGGTAGTTCAATGCATTATTAAATTTGCCAACTTTTATCAACATTGCATTGCTCACTATTCTTCAATAGTGGCCCCTCTTACTTTGTTAATTAGGATGGATCAATTTTTTTCTAGGGGAGTTGAAGTCCAAAATGTTTTTCAATCTTTGAAAGCTTCTTCCACAACTACCCCACTCCTAATTCATGCAAAGTTTTCCAAACCTTTTGTTTTGGAGACGGACGCTTCCAACTTTGTAGTAGGTGCCACACTCTCATAACTTGAAAAAAAAATCTTTTTCATATTGTTGATTTCCATTTTCGTAAGTTTTCTTTTACGGAGATTAATTATGAGATTAAAAATTTCTAGCCATTGTGGATGCATATGAGGAGTGACGTCATTTGCTTGAAGTATTCAACATGAAATTGCTATGTATTTAGACCATAAGAACTTGCAGTATTTCATGACAACTCATGTTTTGAATCAACATCAAGCTCGATGGGAATTGTTTTTGTTTCGATTCCAATTTGTCATCATGTATCACCTTAGGTGCCAACAAGGGAAACTTAACGCATTGTCATGTTGTTTATACTTCATGCTTAAGGAGAGAAATGCAACCTATGAACAACAATGTGATGTCATTCTCGAGCTTAAACATCTTTGACTTCAAGTGTTGTCGGTAATTCCTAATGATACAACCTTTCTTTGTCAAATTCATGAAGATTTGAAGAAAGGGCTTTTTACTATTGGCATCCAAGGCCAATTAAGTAGTCATCATCAAGTCCAGGGTTTTTTTAATGATCATGCCAAGTTTGAGTTTGAAGATGGTTTGCTATATTGTGATGGTCTTTTGTACGTTCTTGATGGCTTTACACAACTTCAAATTCTCTAGGATAGGCACAACGTTTTGGTTGCAAGCCATTTTGGATTCAATAAGACCACAAAGTTAATGTCTTGAAAATATTGATGGCCGCAACTTTGGAAATTGTTGGATTTTGCTATGTTTGTGCTCAAGCAAAGAATCCTTGTCATCACCGTCATGATCTCCTTCAACCATTATCAATCCTTGCATTCCCATGGTGGTGGATCATTTGATGAAGATGGTTCATTTCATTTCATGTACCAATGTAATAATTAGTGAAGGAACGACCAAGTTATTCCTTGATCATGTTTTTTAGTATCATGGTATTCCTAAACATATCATTTCTAATTGTGGGCCTCAATTTGCATCCAAGTTTTGGAAAGTGACTTTTTGAGTTTTAAAGTGTGAAGGTGAAATTGCCATTAATTTTCCACCCTTGGGTGGATGGGCAAATAAAACGAGTCAATCAAATTTTGGAACAATGTTTATAATGCATAATCAATTATCATCAAGATAATTGGTCAGAACTTTTGGCCATTGCAGAGTTTGCTTACAACAACATAGTGCATGCATCAACCCATAAACACATTTATTTGCAAATAATGGTTTGCACCCTTAGTTTGACATTCAAGGTGTGTACAAAGTCGTGAATCCAATAGTTAAGGATTGAACCATGTGGATAGTGGATGTTTGAACTCAACTTGTATTTAACCTTGAAAAATTACAAAAGTGATATAAGGAGAATGCTAATGAACGTCGGAAGGAATAACGAAACTTCAAGGTTGAGGTTTATGTTTGGCTTTGACGATAACATATCAAAACAACAAAACCATTAAAGAAGTTGGATCATAGAGGGGTAAGTCCATTCTTCATTGTGAAACAAATCAATATTGTGGCTTTCCAACTCAAGCTTCAAGGTTCTATGAGAATCCATCCTATGTTTCATGTTTTTTTGTTGGAACCTTATCACGCGTCTACCATTTTAGGAAAAATCAATGATCCCCTTCCACCTATTGAAATTGATGGTGAACATGAATATGAAATGGAAGACATTTTAGATTCAAGGATCTCTAATCGTCAACTCCAATATTTTGTTCATTGGCACGTGTATGATGTGAGTGAACACACTTGGCTACCAATCAAAAACCTATCAAATGCCATGGAGAAAATGCATGAGTTTCATCAATAATTACCAAACAAACCCAAGTTTGCTCCTTGTGGAATTCGTTACTAGAAGGGGAGGTGATATCATGGATGCCAATGCCATGGAGTTCCTTCATTTGAATGTTCATTCATGTATTTAACTTTTAGTTTAGTTTTAGTTAATTTTTAGTTGAATTTTGATTCACTTCCATTCAATTCATAATTCACTTCCAATTGATTTTTAGTTGACTTTAGTAAATTTTAGTTAAGTTCTAATTAAGTCCAAATTAACTCTTAGTCAACTTCAAATTAAGTCCCAATTACCTCCTAGTTAATTCAAAGTTAACTTTTAATTAAGTCCTAGTTAATTCTAATTAACTCTCAATTGACTCCTAATTAAATCCTAATTAACCCTTAATTAAGTCCTACTTAATTTTTAGCTAAGTTTTAATTAACTCACAATTGACTTTTAGTTAGGTCGAAGGTTTTTTAAAAGTTTTTTTATTCGATGGACAAATAGAAGCCTCTTTGGAAACTTCCTTGAACTAAGTCCCCAAAGGGATATAAGTAGAAGTAGGACCCCTCATTTCCTTTAGTCTATTCAACATTAATTTTAAGCATGATCTTGCAACATAACCTTATCATGTTTTTTTCATGTTCATGTTTACATATGTTAGCATAATACATATCTGTTTTCACATTTGCCTTGCACATCTCATGTTTTTATATTTAGTTATTGTGTTTTTGTTTTTGAATCACATAATCTTGTCTTGTTCCTTGTTTGAAAATTAGACCTTTCCTTTAGGCTTTGTTCTTGTGGATTTTATGTCCTTGACAATAGGTGGGTAGGTAAGTAGGTTGTAGTAGGTAAGTAGGTAGATGGGTGGGTAGGTAATTTAGGTTGTGATAGGTAAATAGGTGGGTGGGTGGGTAGGTAGGTAGGTAGGTAGGTAGGTATGTAGTAATAACATTGGCCATTTTGATTAAATGTCCTATTTGACTAAAATTCCATTGGCCGTTTTGACTAAAGGTGTCATGTGTTTATTTCCAATTTGATTATATATTTCATTTAATTAAGTGTCATTGGCCAATTTGACCAAGGTTGTCAAATTTTTGTTCAATTTGACTAAATGTCCAATTGAAAAATAGCCAAATAAGTCATTTCAGCCATGTTGATTAGTTAAAAGATACACATGTCATTCAAGTCCTTAGCCTCTAATCAAAATGTACATGTTCATTAATCAAGAAAGATTAATAAGTCAACTTGAACCATTTGAAAAACCAAAAATTCTAGTAGCAAATAAAATGCCATGAATGATTTTTTTTTTAAACAACAAATAAAGGATTATAAAATACATTGAATTATCAAGCCATGTTTCACTATGATATTGTTTGCCATTACATTCTTATTCTTTTTATGTCCATGTGTTATAAATTGTTGCATAAGAAAAATGAACATTGGGTTGCAAGTTTTATTACATTTGATATTCACAATGGTGCATTCCAAGTTGAACCAATTTGGTGTGCAATCGGGAGTCTGTGCAATCCAAGTTCCCACATGTGGATGATATGGTAGAATATTCATATATGTCAAAAAAATTCAAAGATTCTTGTGATGTGGTGCCATGTCAAAGTATATTCTAATCATGTTAGAAATCCATGTTAAAAAAATACCTTTTACATGGACAAAATATGCTTAAAAATATTCCATTATGTTCACATTCACCCGCACACCAAATAACATGCATGCACGATAGTAGCTCATTTGAAACAGCTAAACATGCTAGTGAATAAATCCACAAAATAGGTCCAAATTTGACATTTTTGTTTAAGATATCTTAGTAGACATGTGTGTGACATGGGGAAACATTGAGGATGGAAGGAATGTTTAGTAAGATATGCCCCAACGAAATGTGGTGTCTTGGGACGTTGTGCTTGTAGGGCACGTTATTATTGGGTATCCTATTGAATCTTTTGAAAACTTCATACAAATATTTCAATAAAGTCTATAGATTGACAATGGAGTCAAAGCATGATTGGGGTTCTCCCATTTGAAACATAAGGAAGGACTTTAAGGTTTCCCCAACTTACCTTTTTCTTCACAAAACCTAATACATGTCTTAAATTTTCCTTTTTGTTCATGTCAAATGAAATAAATTCCTTCCAAATCTTATACAAGTGCTCATAATATATATATATATATATATATATATATATATATATATAATTCAAATAAAAATAATCAAATTTATCCAATGTTAACTATGTTCTATCAATGTCTCCCAATTCCCAATTTTTTTGTTTCTTGGAACCTTGTACATTACAATAGGGTACTTGGTTTGTGTCACATTTGAATGTTTTATATTACACATTGGGACCGGATTATTTTATCTTCTTCATTTTTCTTACAAATTCTGATTCAATCTTTATATTTTTTATTGTATTTTTCTATTGATTGAAATAGTTTCAAGTTATTATGTTTCTTGTTATGTTTTTATTGTTATTGTTGTTTAGTCTTGTTCAATTTGATTATGTATTGATCATAGAAAAAAAAACTTGAAAAAGGGACTTAACATTATAAAACAAATTTTTTTTCATAAAGAATTCAATGAAACTCAAAATGTGTTTTTACAATAAAAATCTCTTGGAATCAAAACTTATATCTCTTCTTTACTTTCTTTATTTTCTTCTATTTTTGTTTTATGTATACAATTTTATGTTAAGTTATTTGAAATTCAAATGTCTTTCAAATGTTTGACTAATAAGAGTGTAACCGATACTTGACCAATAGTTGATAAAAATAGAATATGATAAGTCCTAATCAATAAATTAAAGGGAAAACAAAGTACTCAGCAATAAACTACAAGGAATATTTTGGTTAACACACATTAACACCTAAGGTGTTTTGGATTTTAAAAATTGAGCAAAAATGATGTATACACATTCTTGATGAATCCTTGAATATTTTTCTCTCAATGAGATAAAATCCTAATTTTTTTCCCATGAATTGTTAAGAATATTTATACTTGTTCAAATTTAAAATGATTTATATAAAATAATACCTTAGTATTGTATGCATCTATGAAGCAAAAAAAATTCCAATATGAATGTGCCACTAAATTTGAGAGACATGTCTAATTAAAGAGGTCCATTGGATATTTTGTGAGACAATCATTTTTTACACCCCAATCATGTTTGGACTTAATGTCACTTTGTTTTTACATTGTTATATTCTAGCTATATAGGTTTAATGGTTGTAAGGCTTCACAATTCTCAATCCAAGGGGTTCTATTATGGTATTTATGCAATAGCAAAACACATCTTTGCATGACCTTGATCTTCCTACCTACCATGTTACTTGATGGATGTTGATAACATGTAATCTCCTTTGAAACAAATTCATTTGTGTTGATATGCCTTGCTTTTGCTTGAAAAAATGATGGTCATGTTGAATTTATGGGAAAATGAATTAAAAATGATCCCTTGTTACATGCCATGGAAATAACACATGTTATATTACTATTAATCAAACATATGGGCTATTGGTGGTAAGTGGGAAATTAGTGTTCATTGCAAAGGGGTGTGAAAAAAAACTGAGATGCACTACTAATTGAGGTGAATGAAGTGTATGCATCTATTATAAATGACTTGTTAAAAAGGTTTTTAGATAATTGAAATTCATGCATGTAGTTAAACAAGTTGTCCATTTATAAAATATGATAAATTAATCTTGGATGTATATATATTAATTTGTGTTACATGGTTCATATATGATGAAGCAAATGTGTCTTGTTTGTGTTACCATAATGAGGCATTGGACATAACATTTGGATTTGTTATGACACCTTAGGTTCTCCACTTCGTAGTGTTAAAATTAACAAACACATATCAATTGTTAGAATTCCATAGTATATTTATTGCGATGACTATTGAAACAACAATCATAGAGTGGGTTGAAAATCTAATGTATTAATTCAGCAAGTCTGTTTGTTAGTCAGTCAGTCAGTGACAGTGACTTCGGACAGACAGTGGCCACGGACAATTAACTTGGTTTGTTTGTGACAGTGACTCCGGACGGACAGTGGCCACGGACACTTAACATTGTTGAAATAACACACCTGTGCATTATGCACAGGGTTCACACTAGTTGTAAATAAATCATCATATCCATTCAATGAATTGGTTAGGTACAAATGTACCATTCAAGATTCACCTTTTCCATTACATCGCACTATACATGGCTCTTCAAGCACTTTCGCCCACTTTAGGCCTTGTGTTTTTCCACATTACTAGTGAATTGATGTAAGGTTAGAACAATAATACATTTTAATTTGTACCTTGAATCTTATAATATTAAAACAAGATTTAGTTTGAATTTTGAAATTTCAATGAAACCATTTCCATTTCCATTTGAAAACATGAAATTCAATCTTCACCTATTGAAAACATTTAAAAAGAAAATGTGTATCAATTATACCAAAAAATCCATGTGAAACTATCTTGATGTCAATGATTTAAAAAGGATTTCACATGGTCAAGGTGTCCTTTTGCTCTTGATCTCAAAGAGGATTTTGTATGACTTTTTGAATTCAAATAAATGTTGGTGTCCCTTTGCAGGAGAAAAACATTCAATTCCACATGTGACAATTGAAATGTGAGAACATAAAAAGGTTTTCCATGTGTTTAAAGGCATTTTCCGCATGGGATTATCATCCAAAAGAATGATTTATTGAACCTAAATCCACTTTATTTAAATTAACTATGATGTGTTGTCATCATTACAATTACCATTACAAATATTATTATAGAACATTAAAAACATATAATGAAATCTATAGCTTCTTTTTATTCAATTGTGAACAAACTTTCAATGGTGGTGTGACCAACAAGTTTGAAATTTGTTTTGTGATAGATATCATCGTCAATTTTCCTTCCCCCAAATTATGTGATCAAGGCTCATCAATGGGTAACTTTCCGACGTCAAACAAAGCATCCTCCATATAATTTCCTGCTTGAACACCCCTAGGAATGAAAAACCAATCTCGGAAAAAACATTTGATTGATGTGTCAGCATTCACTGAAGCTCCTACCCTTGCAGCCTTGCGTGTGAGAGCACTGGTCCTAGGATGCCTCTCTCGATGGAAGTCCAACAATGCTTCATGAATTCGTTCATGTTCAGGCACTTTGGAAATTTTGCTTTCTTTTGATTTGAGTGCTTGATGAAGTTTTCTTGCAAGGATGATGCCATCTTCCAATGCCATGCATCCACCATGTGCAAGAGCTGGAGATGTGGGGTGAGAAGCATCACCACAAACCGTGACATTACCAACCACTTGAGTTTCACAAGTTGGTTTCACGTTTATTCTGTGTCGAAGGGTGTTTTTGGTGAAATGTTCGAGGGCTGTGTTGTTGATGCATAATTGAAGTTCTGGTACTTGAAAACCTTTGGTGAGTTGAAGGGCCTCTTGCTTTATTTGTTCTGGTGTTGTGTTTCGCCAACCTAAAGAGATGAAAGAACCACAAATAATAACAAAGTCATTGTACAATTATGTTCTTCATAAATATATGTGTTTACTTGTTTGTACATGAATTAAAAACTAGAAACAAGAGTTAGGTTCCTCACCTTCGGACCAATCAGTCCAAACCACTAACCAAAACACTTTGGTTGGGGTCATTGGAGCAATGGCGACTGCAATTTTTTTGCCATAAAACATGCGAAACAAATTTGAAAAATTGTGGCCATTGGGAAATTCTGCCATTCCTCGCGTCTCAAGTTGTCCTATTTTAGTTGGCTTCTCGAGACCCAACCAAGATCCTACGATTGAGTTCACACCATCGAAACCAACCACGACCTATCAATCCACAATCCAATGTCCCCAACCAAATGCATATTAACCTTTGTTGTTCTAACATATTGAAACCTTTCCTTGCAATTGTTCATGTTATTATTGAAAAATGTGCAATTAATATCCTTGGAGAGTAATTATGAATATGCATGTATTTCATTTTTCAAAAATAATTTGACACATTTGATGGATTAAATGTGGACAAAAATTATGAACATCATGACAACATTGGTTAGACAAAATACTTGTTCACATTATTTTAAACATTTAAATCAAACCTTGGCGGAGTAGGTAGAGCCATCTTGAAGTTCTAGGTCGGTGAAAATTGGTGAGGTTTTTGATTTTTTGATATTAATCACTTGGGAGTTTAGTTGAATGGTCCCTTTCGGTGTTTGCGCAGCAAGGGCTTCCAACAATACCTTTCGTTCCACAGATCGTTTCTCATGTGGCCTGTTGAAATCATGAAAGTTTTTTGTGAACTTGTAAGATTGAACCATGCAAAATATTCAAAATTTTCTTTGTTTGGATATGAGAAAAAACCTTGCACAAGTATGAATTATCACTCCCATAATGGAAAAAAATGTGTTTACCAAATTATTAACATCATTTTTCATTTTCAAGGTAGGGACAAAGTATCATCTACATTTTTGCAACTATGTTTTTTCTTTTGATGTGGTGTTTTGTAGGAATAATTTACCCTCCTTCACAAGTAGAAAAATCCATTATTGTTAAGCGCTTCCCAAGGTAGTTGAGATATTCCGTTCTGCAAAAATAGTTGGGAGAAATTATAAAAATGAAATTGAACATGTTTTAAATCATTTTTAAAAAAAATGAATTTTCAATAACCACATAAAAACAATTTCTACATGTGTGGGAGAATGGAACATACCCTGTTGTGTTAACATACGCGTTCCTCAATTGGTCAGCAATGTTGAAAAGCTCCATGACCTTCATTGCATTGTTCCAAAGAGTGATGGTAGTGCCTTCGACTCGTAGCTTGTCTGATTGTTCTAAAACAACAGCTTTCAACCCAACTCTGTTCCAATAATAAGAAAATAATCCCATGGTCACATTTAATTCTATCAATGATAGTTTCAAATTCATGTTAGATTAACATCAAATCATGATAATTACTCGAAGAAGGTATGACATCATACCTATGGAGAGCAGCGGCAAAACAAACGCCCCCAATGCCACCACCTACTATCACTATCTCTTCTTCATGGTGCACTTTGTTTCCCTCCCCTTTAAGAACGTGTCCATTTTCACCGATCGCCATCGACGAGGTTCAAGGAAAACTTGTTGGCTTCACTAGTCTGGTAGAATGTGAAAAACGAAAATTTCAAGTCTTTGACATTCTACATATCCATGCATTCAAATTTCACATTATGCTTCTAGGAGCATTTGAGTTTATTGATTGCATATGTATAATTCATCAAAGAGTATAAATTCTTGACACAAAGATCAATGGTGAATGCTTTGCAGTAGGTGTCAATTTTCATAACAAATGAATTGTTTTTTAAAAGTAGGTTGAACATATGTGCATCACATAATCAACATCATGTAGTCTAGCATATTGAGTAGGGTACCACACCAATTTTGACACTATATGACCCTTAACATTTCACCATATGCACAACATTCTTCCCAAATCAAATCAAAGTTGAGGGTATGACAAAATATTTATTTTTACACAAAGTCTTTGGAAAAGATTGATACTATGTTGATAATTAGATTTAGATGTGATAGCAATGATACCACAAATTTAAAAAGCATTCATTCCTTAACCTTGACCATTTTGTATTCTTTTGACCCAATCAAAAATCTAAAGTACTAGAAAGTGTTGTGAATCTTAACCTTATGAATCATGTGAATGCTTACCACCCACTGATGGCACTATGAGCGCAGTTGTAGCTTCTTTCGCATATCCAAACTTGTAGCTACAAAAAGAAAAAGAAAATCAAGGTTTAGAGTGCAAAACATCTAGTGACAACAACTTGAATGTCCAAATCTACTACCATCTTGTGAGCACAAGTTCATAAAATATTTTCAAGTAGTATACCTTGAATTTGTGGAGCTAGGGCTTGAAGTTGAAGGGTTGATGTGCCCTTAATTCATTGATGCCCTAAATCAGAAACACTGATTTGAAAACTACACACCACATTGAAATGTCGCTTCATGATTTAAAGACACTTCAAAAGTTGACTACACAAAAGTTCCCTCCACAATTTGAAGACTCTTTGAAAGTTGACTACACAAGAACCAAGTCGTATGACCTTGAAAGTGCCCTTCACAATTTGCAGACTCTTCAAAAGTTGATTCCACAAAAGTGCTCTTCATAAGTTGAAGACTCCTCAAAAGTTGACTACACAACAGTGCCCTTCATAAGTTGAAGACTATCCAAAAGTTGACTACTCGAGAACAAGTAGTACGACCTTGAAAGTTTAGTTCACAATTTGAAGACTTTTCAAAAAAGTTGACTGTAGTAGCATCTTTCAAGGTTCCACAATAATTATAATATTATTTCTTAAAATGTTGAATCTTCTAGAAATTACCTTTCCTAAACAATACAAAAATAAAATATTATGACTTTATTAGTGGAGGTAGGTCTGAAAGGCCAGCATGCATGCTTATTCATTAAAGCAGCATATGACATCACATAAAGTTGCCAAGTACCATGTGCATTTGTTGTTAAAACCCATTATTGGATTTTTCTTCATCTCGACCAGTGCTTTTTTAATAAAATTTTCAATGTAGACAAAGTGGCAAGCTTACACAGGAAGATGTTGAACAAAGTGTGACAGTAAAGAATCTGTTTGAACCTCATCATCTACCATACACTGCTGTGATGTAGTCTCAGACAGCTTGTTTTGAGTTGGAGCATGGGAAGAAGTTTGAATGCACAAAGTCGGCTGAGGAAAATCCAGTAAAATTTGCAAGAATAAAGAGCTCATGTGGCAAGTCATGTTTGAAAGTTGGATAACTTGGTAGCTATAATTTGCCAGGAAGGAGGAAAAGTTGTAGCTTTCCTTTTCTTTCTGGTTGATGAATCTATTGTACTGCCACTTTCTTGTGAGAATTGCGTGTTCATCTTGAGCTGCATCATATCATGGTAGACATTTTATCCATAATGGGTACAAAATTGAATTTTTCCAGCTACTATTCTCAATTTTCTATTGCTGTACTCATTTTGTGGGTTTAAGGTTTCAATGTTCATACTGGATTTGCTACAGAATACAAATTCATGCCTTTTTGCATGGCAAATAGATGCATCATTACAACCTATAGTCTCTTTCCAATGAATTTTTCCACCTTACTATCTCCATGAACATGCAAATGCTTGTTCTTGCCTGAGAATAATAAGTATCCATAGATTGCACATTCCTAGAATCATTACCTGCCTTCAGAAAATGTTTTCTCATTACTAGCAATTCCATGACTATCTTTCAGATCTAAATGATTCTCAATGTTTTGAATTTGTGAAACTGGCAATGTTGGTGGACTGCTAGCAATTCCATTACTACCTTTCAGATCTAACTGATTTTTGCTGTTCGGAATTTGTGAAACGGGCAATGTTGGTGGACTGCCAATACCGATTTTGTTGCTGTTGGGCTTCACCAAGTCATTATCATCACTATCTGTAGCTAGTTCAATGGTGCGCTTGGGTCCTTTGTAGTTGTAGCGAGCTGTGGTGAACCAATAGATGACACCCACAAGAATAGCGCCTGACATACTGACACTGGCATAGTTGAAGGTGCTACCTGTAACAGGGTAAACAGGAGGAACACAAAAGAGAATGGACATAACTGCACCCCAAAGAGCACCCCAGCCACCAATCCAAATACCCCACTTGCCAAGAGAGAAAGGCCCTGGCTTAAACCTGTTGTCAAAGATATGGCGGCATGCAAGTATAACAAAGTAAGGTCCATAGGCAGTAATGGTGGACATGGCAGTGATAGCTGTGAAGGCAACATTGCTGCCAAGTGATGGTAGAGTGCAGATGAAGGAACCAATAACTGTGACGATGGTGGCATTAATGGGAATTCGATCTTTTGGAGTCAGTGTCACCAACCAATAATGACACGGCAATGCTGCATCCCTCGCCATTGCATATGCCTGCATACCCAAAACACCATATATCCACAGAGTCGCTGTCAAATTTTATGTAATAATTTTTTTGAAGACAAATCTTTATTTATCCATGAAATTGCAGAGAAATTTCAACAACAGTGATTTCTCAACAAGGCAATACAATAGTCAGTGCAGTCATAACATTATGAGAATTGCTCACAGTGTTAAAATATCATCACCTTCATCACAATTAGCAGACAAAGATGAGCTGCTACCATGACTACTGCCATTCTGTGTATGGAGGGGTTGCGAGGGGGGGGCAAAGAGAGAGTAGTACCATGCGGGCTGTAAGTGTGACATTGGTGATGTTGCCAAAGAAGAGAGAAATGCAAGCAAATAAAGTGAAGGTGATTGCTCCTCCACTGCCATGACCAAACTTTGCATGAAAAGCATCATAGAATATCTGACTCCCTGCCGAAGCATCTCCACCTCCTGCAATCTCCACAACCAAAATGTCTTGAGCATCATTACTTTGATAACATATCACTGACACCAAACGTTTGTCGGTTCTGACAGATTAGGGATCACATCAAACGCATCAGGGAGGTCCTGAACGACATAGGTTCCCCAACTTCTCACAGATAGGAAAGTAAACAAGCACAAACAGCATTTGCTTCTGCTTCTGTCTACAAAACAGACTTTGAATGATCTAGTTATTGATTTTCCAATTTAGGGTTTCTGATTGCACAGATATGAAATCATATGAGATTCACATACTTCAATGGAAGAAGAAAAAATCGGCAGATATGCGAGATTATTATGCATCCATATGACATTCATATGCTTCAATGGAAGAAGAAGAAAGAACCTGCATCATACCTGTCATAGTGGTGATGCCGAGCACATTGTCAGGGTTTTGGATGCAGAAAGTGAGGACCAGAAGCAGCACAAACTCGGTGCTGGCAGTGACATACACACTGCGGATCATGGCACGGGGGCCAGCCATGGCCGCAGTTTTCACCTCCTCGACCACATGGGAACCGACCTCGAAGCCTGTGAGAATGGACTGGGCATACGGGAGCCCTAAGAGCACTACAAGCAACCCGCTGCTGATCCCATTGCCCGGCGACTTGACGAAATGCGTGAACACAAACTTGGCGCTCTGGTACTTGGGACTTATGGCTAACATGGTGATGCAAATCACCACTATGGAGATGATCTGGAACCACGCCCCGATCGTACTTAGAAGACCTAACCATCTCGTGTTGACGATCGAGACGAAGAAGTGGATAATAAAGAGCGCTGCTGTCACCCCACAAATCTGCAAAAAAGGGGACAGGACCGCAGCAATCAATACCCAAAGCTTCTGACAAAACCCACAACTCCTTCTTCGATCCTGAAACCCTACGACTCGATGCCAACAAATGGGCGCTTCTGAAAGATACAGAGTGGGGAGTACTCGGGCTACCTGTGCGGCTGTTAAGGTATAACCATTTGCTTGAGCTCCGCCTGTGCCCAACAGGATGCAAGTAGCCAGCAACTGTGCAAGCAAGTATTCGTTGAGCGCAGTCCCACAGAAAGAGCCGAAGAGGTAGACCCAGCCAACGAACCACGACAGCCATGCTTTGTGCTTCTTGGGCACCAGCTGCGCTACCCAATAGTACACACTCCCCAGTGTAGGAAACGCCGAAATGATCTGCAAAAAAAATACAATCCATCGTCAAGACGTGAATCTGTGTAACAAGACTTGCTCCAAATTCTCTTGCTATCTTCATTGCGCTAATATGCTATCGTGATTTCCTCCACAGAAACGATGAATTTTCCAGAATGCTAGCAAAACAACAATATTAACAACCACCAACTCATGAGCTCAATCCAAAAGACCGTGTGAAGCAATCGCTGAGGTAGAAGCAGAATCCCATCCAGCTGGGATTCATTCTCCGAGATTTTTTTGTTCCCAATTCAAGCAAGAAGACACAGAAAACAAAAGCAAACTGCGAAGTCCGGCATGTATCATGGACATTTGCAGATCAACGACAGATTGCACACTGGGGCAAACTTGGCATGTTTGTTGTTGGAATTCACCTCAGACATGCCGAAGGCCATACAGAGAGTGCCGAATGTTGTAGCAATGTAGCCCCAGATGATGGTAACAGGGCCACCGTAAGAGTACATGAATCCATAGTACCCGGTGATGAATCCTAATGGCGCAGTGTATGAGAAAGTGTAAGCCCACTGCTGGAAGGGAGTCATCAACCGTCGGTACTCTTGCTTGTACCCCAACTCATTCAACCGCTTCTCGTCTGCATCTCGTACTGCCATGGTCGTCGACATTCCCCCATTCGTCGACGACACACCCATCTCCATATCACTTCCCATCACCGCATGAGGAAGCTGATCCTCCATTGCCCCTCAAGAAGTTCCCCTCTCCACCCACTAAAAAATTCTTCAACGTACCCACTTACTCTTCCCAAACCCGAGCGATTTCAAGCAGCAAACAAAAGCCGCAGCTGCTGCAATGCAGCTTGCTGAATTTGCTGCTTCTGCGGTGCTGCTACTGCTGCCATACAACCAAATCCTTGCTACTGGAATGGAATGCAAGGCAATGTAATGCACTGCAGCAACAACAGATACTGGAGCAAACACAAAGTCTGTGCAATCCCAAAGAAGAAAGCAAAAAAAATCGAGAAAATTTTATTTTAAAAAATTATGCACGGATCAAGAATCCAATCAATCCAATCGCAAATGGTGCAATTTGCGACAACAATTACAACAGCATCAAAATAAAAAATAAAAAATAAAATGACGAGAGAGAGAGGGGCGTGTGCGTGAGTGCGTGAGAGAGAGAGAGAAGAGAGAAGGTGCGTGCGAGAAAGTCTCACTTTGAAGTGGACTTAAAATCGGTAGGCGTCATCCGGATCTTTATACCAGTATCATCCCCACTTAAGCTATATCAGTCAAGTTCCACAACTTGGCATAAAGCCCACTTACGAAAGCATTCTATCCAGTTCTGGAACGCAGGATCTTTTGAACAGCTTTTGCAAATGGGTGGTCAGTTGCTGAGAATAGGAAAAGACAGTCTGATCCACACCCCAGTAAAAGTAAAAACACCCTCACCTGCGGCCCCCCTCCCCCCTTTCTAAAAAACAATCCACACTTCCCCCCCAAATATCCTTTTCCCACCCCCAGTATTCCTCCCTACTATTAATTTCAGTGACTATGTTTCATCAGAACAGGTTTATGTAGGATGGGTATTTTGGTGATCATTATGTAAGATGGGTATTTTGATGATCATCACTGTGACAATTCCAGAGTCATTCTGGATTATAATTCGTTATAAATCAAATTATAATTCAAAATTATTTTGTTGTTGTCTGTTTTGCATCCTTTCAATGGCTTTGCCTATTTGTATCTTGTTGTGAATTTATCTAATGAATCGAACTTTTGTTGACATTTTGCTTGCCAAATCACAAATGTAAAAAAATATTAATGAAACGAAATACATATGGTGAAATTTACCAAAATAAAAATTGAAAAGATAAAAATGATTACAAAAAAAATATTATTACCAAAAAAAATAATAATCATCGTCACTGGTGCTGCTTTGAATCAGCCCAAATAATTAAGGAAATTTGTATGCATTAGAGTAGCTATCTCTAGTTGGCCTTCCATTTTCTCAATAAAAATCCTAAATTTGGACACTTAAAGGCACATTTCAGTGTGAGGGCAGTTCTTTACTTTTGTGAAGAAACCACCTCCGGTTCTTGTTCTAAAAAATAGACTAGAATTTTCTCAGTTTTGGTTCCAATTCCTTACATAGATGAATCTATAATTCTTGGGGTTCTGGGTCCAGTTTCTTACTAACTCAGATTCTAGTTCCAATTACGAGAATCAGGCTTGGTTCCAGTCTGGTTTTTACTAACGTGGATCAAAATCGATGGTTAACTGCCTCAATTAAATGTTAACCCTCGATTCTAGTCACTTTCTTTTTCCCTGAAAAGCCTAGTTCTGATTTTGATTTCGCACCTTAAAAATATCCTGAAATTCCTATACAGTTGAGGTGGGAAAAAAAAATGTCAAGAAAAATTCATTACTTAGGCACACCGCACTACCGAGCTTTAGGTGGTGGTCGATTTAATTGACATTTTAAAAGAACTTTGGACATTCTGAGCAACTGATTTTGAAATATATAAAATCAACATTTATTGAAAATAATTTATTTAATTATTGCCGGACTGGTGAAGGTACCATGGTACACATATTTTGTACCTTATTCATCGACCTTTTGTGGATGGTATTCTCTTTTGTAACTCTCTATTGGTTTGTTGAAAGTTTATCATGGGGCCTCTCGTTGTGCTTTTGGTATTGTCAGAAAACCCTCAAAAAGGTGATGTGCACGATTGTTACTTCACAATTTTCAAACCAATGGAGCAAAAAGTTATTTATTTTCTTAATTTAAAATTAGTTAAAATTAAAATTTTTGATTTTTGCAACCAATCAATTGCTTTGTATCATAATTGGCTCTTCAATTTGCCCTTCTCACATCTCAAATGTTAACACTTGGGACCAATGAAACTATTCACACTTGGTCAATAAAAGGACCATGTTTACACTTGAGCTTCACATTTTGACCAATAACATATGAAGCATTTCAATCAATCAATCAATGCTTTTTCATCATGTTGATTTTTCAATTTGCTTTTTCATGTCACATGAGAAAATGCATGACGAATTTTCCATTAATTAATTAATTAATCAATCCTTTCATACAAAATTACCAAAATATTTTTTTCATTATTTATTTATATAAATGAAAATCATGTCTCCTAGAGATTGAAGGAAGTTTTAACATAATAATAATTGAAATCCCTTTTGAAAATCAAATACCTTGAAGTTGATCACACTTGGGCCAACAGCACAAAGGCCCCACCACTACTTTTAAATGAAAGAAGGTCACCTGCGCTCTAGGGGGGGTGTCTTCTTTAGGTCTTGTAATTAGTTAATTGATAATTAATATTTGGAAATCAATTTTTTGATTGACCTTTGGAACTTTACTCCTGAGAACCACCCCCCTAGGGTTTTTTTAACCATGGTACCAGAGTAGGTCACGGGTCCACCTGTCACGGGTAGAATGGAGAGGCAACAGCCAATGGGAAGGCTGAAGAAGGGATTTTCTGGGTCAGGCGTGTGTCCAGCCTGTGGCTAGCAGGGGAGTCTGTGTGGTCAGCGGACGAGGGCGTGAGGAACCGGTGCCATTTGCACGCTCTCCTGTGCGTTCCCCATGTGCTTACTTTTTTTTTTGTTTGTTGTTGAAAAGAAGATACCTAAGGCCTAACCCCTTTCTTAACTTGTGCTACCCCTTCAATTATTTACTTTTGTTTGAGAAAAAAACAAAAAGAAGGTACCGATGGCAACCCCTAATTGGCCAACAAACGCCCCCCCTTTCATTGATAGAATTTCAAAAGAACAAAAAACTTTAGTTTTGTTTGCGTGCACTGTTGTTTTGTTTGCCAAACTTTCAAGGGTTTTCAACCCATGTGCAAATGTGGAAAAAAAACACCCAAGATAGAATTTCAAGAAAATTATAAAAATTAATTAGTCTGAAGAACATGTTCAAAATATTTGGAAATTTTCAAACATAGCTAAGATAGAATATCCAGTGTGAATTTTTTTTTATAAGAATGGTACAAAAGTGGCCGGTCCCAACAACTACACCCAACCTCCAAGGTGCAAAGCAAAAACCGAAAACCTTGATATTCCTAGAGTTCCAAGTTCGAACCAACTAAAACTAGCATGTCGGACAGTGATAAGGGAGCTAAATCGCCTTTGGAGAAAAGGAGTCTAGTTCAAGGATGGAGAGGTCCCCTTGTGTTTGTAATAAGGTCACCAATATGGGATGAGGTTGAGATATAATAATGGGCCCCATGTAAAAAGAAGAAGAAAGGGGGCAAAGTTTGCCAACTATTATTGAATTTAAGGATGATAGAATACCTCTTCGGCCTCCGTTCATAGGTTTGACACATTGTAACTCTAATTATGGGAGCTATGTGGCGCCCGCTCATTGTTCCTCCCAAATTTGTAAATTGTTGGGTCTCACATTTCTATTTTGGTGATGGGTGTACTTGAGAGTACCCTAAAACCTTAAAACCCTAGGGCAATTGGGGTTGGTTATTGTGGAGTCAGCTTGTGGGGGTGGACAAATTTCCCTTATCCACAAGAAGCCACAGGGTTGTTGAAGTGTTGCAGTTAAACACCGCACGACAACAATACTTGTGTCATATTTTTGTTGTTGTTCTTCTTCGTGTTTTGACATCCAATTATTAGTAAAGACCTGCTCCCATTCATCTTATAGTAATATAATTACAACAGTGGTGTCTGTCTGTGCGTCCGACGACGGTTCCGCGTTTTAATTGACTGGCGGAACCAGCCCGGACA
>Ga0209611_10005077_pt1 | contig 22275 bp, 16 predicted proteins | sample S1TSphgellanicum_3_FD_187693 | JGI IMG/M metagenome (GOLD analysis project Ga0209611, IMG submission 187693) | Host-associated microbial communities from peat moss isolated from Minnesota, USA - S1T2_Fc - Sphagnum magellanicum MG (SPAdes) (version 2) | ecosystem: Host-associated > Plants > Peat... | reverse complement strand
CCCAAATTTGGAGCAGAAGAGGTGATGTCAGAGGTTTGTGAAGCATGCCAATTGGGGAAGCAAGCTAGGCATCCATTCCCAGCTCAAACAACTCATGTAAGTTCCAAACCTTTGGAAATGATCCACTTAGATGTGTGGACCATGAAGACAGAATCCATTGGACGATGCAAGTACTATGTGAGTTTCATTGATGACCACACAAGGAAGGTGTGGGTTTACTTCATGAAACACAAAGGTGAAGTGTTTCAACATTTTTTGAATTTCAAAACAATGGTGGAGAAGGAGAAAGGTGTGAACATCAAATGTTTAAATTTCGATGGAGGGGGAGAGTATTTTTCAAATGAATTCAATGAGTACTTGAAGGAGCATGGGATTCAAAGGAAATACTCATGTAGTTATTCCCCACAGCAAAATGGACTTGCTGAAAGGAAAAACACGCACATTGCAGAAATAGCACGTGCCATGTTGAATGAGAAGAATTTGCCAAATTACTTTTGGGTTGAAGCAGTAGCAATTGTAGTCTACATCATGAATCGAACACCCACAGCAGCAGTTCATGGCATGACACCTGAAAAAAAATTCACAGGCAAAAAACTCGATGTTTCACACTTCAGAGTGTTTGGTTGCATTGCATACGTGCATGTTCCTGACGAGAAGAGATCAAAACTAAACCCAAAAGCTGAAAAGTGTATTTTCATTGGATATTCCTTAGAACAAAAGGGATATAGATGTTTCAATCCTTCCACTCGGAAGTTGCAAGTGAGTAGAGATGTTGTGTTTGATGAGATGGCTAATTAGTACTCACCACTAAAGGTAGCAGAAGATGGAGAAGTTAGAAATGGTGATGTTTCATCAAATGTGGAACAAGAATCATAATTAATTAGTGGACCACAAGAGTCTTCAATTAGTGGGTCTAGTAGCACTCCATGGAAAGGAAGATTAAGATCTTCAAACATTGTACATGGTAGTTCTCAAACATCATCTAGAAATTCTCATGTAGATGGTGAGTCAAATGATTCAGAGAAAAATGAGGGTGAAGAATCAAGAATCACTTCAGTTACTACTCCTGGAGCTTGGATGGCCAAGAAAGTTTTGAAAACACCTAACAACAATAGTGGAGTACGAAGATCCACACGAGTCAAGTACCTTGTAGAAAGACTCACATATGATGGCTTTGTAGCTCATCATTACGCATACATGGTGAGAGTTATATGGGAAGTTGAACCCACTTGTTTTGAACAAGCGATTGGAAACCCTAAGTGGGACAATGCCATGAATGAAGAGATGGCGGCTTTGGATGCGAATGCTATTTGGGAATTGGTAGCTTTACTAGAGGATAAGAAAGCAATTGGGTGCAAATGGGTGTACAAAGTCAAACACAATGTAGATGGATCTATGAACAGATACAAAACAAGATTAGTTGCCAAAGGTTATGCCCAAACTTATGGCATAGACTACGAGGAGACTTATAGTCTAGTTGCCAAAATGACAACTGTAAGAGCAATCATTGCTATGGCAGCAGCAAATGGATGGTCTTTACATCAAATGGATGTAAAGAATGTTTTTCTTCATGGAGATTTACAAGAAGAAGTGTACATGGAAAAACCACTAGGTTATGTGGACTAAACACATCCTAATTTGGTTTGTAGGTTGAAGAAAACTTTGTACGGCTTGAAGCAAGCACCTAGAGCTTGGTCAGATAAGATAGGTGAGTATCTTGTCACAAGTGGATTTCAAACATCCAATGCAGATTTTTCACTATATGTGAAAAAGACAGATCATGGGATTGTAGTCATAATCATCTATGTTGATGATTTAATTATCACAGGAGATAGTGATGTTGACATCTCTAATTTGAAGAAGCTTTTGAAGCAAAAGTTTGAGATGAAGGATTTGGGAGAATTGCGTTATTTCCTCGGCATTGAGGTAATCCAGTCTCCTAAAGGGATATGGTTACTACAAAGGCAATATGCCTTGAACAAATTGTTCGAATATGGGATGACAGGTTGTAAACCCATTTTAATTCCATTAGAGCAAAATGTGAAATTAAGTGCAAATGAAGGAAACCTTGTGAAAATTCAAGCTCAACTAGTTAGGTTTCATTAGTTACTGGAGTAGGAAAGTAACTAGGTTACTTTCACAAGGTTGAATTACTTTTGTTACTTATTTTAATTTGGTTATTTGTGGTTTGGTCTTTTAGTTGAATACCTTGGTGTTGATGGTTTGGCTCTCTTTTCTTCATTACACAAGTTTGTGTATTTCATGGGACAAGAACCTTGGAGAGTTTTTGATGTTGTGTTTTGTGTTGTGAGCATTATGTTATAGTTTCCTTTCAATAAAGATTTATGTTTGCACTTGAGTAGATCTCCTATTTGTTAATAATGAGGTCATAGCAACCTTCATCAAATCTACTAAAATGTAATTGTTCTCCTCCTTCAATTTTTTTTACAAATATCCAAAGCATCTATTGATATCGTCATATGTATGGCCAACTACAAGGAAACCCAATTTGACCTCTTCAAACACCTCCCTCACTATCAATAATGATAAAAATGTTAACAAATGTCGATTTTTGTTATCCTTCACACAATTATCCATTTGAAGCAACAAATTTTTCAGCAAAGGTTTCAAATCGATAATATGATTTGGGGTTTGTAGTTCACATACACAACTTGATTTCCTTTATAAAAGACTTGCGAATAATAAGTTATATGGCAAGTGTTCAAACAATAATTTCGATTTTGAAATTGAAACTACCTCCAAAGTTCGCAAAAGTCACAACAAGGAGCCAATTGTGATCATTTGGCCACAAGTCATTCGAATATTGTGCATATTTCTCATCTTCATATCCATGAATCATACCCATGCAAATAATGGGCAATTGTCCAAACCCATATATCATTTTGTTGTAGATTTGCAACCTTGGAAATGCAATTTTTGTGTGATCCATTTTGTCATGGATAATGCATAGGAATTCATCCTTTGACTGCACTAATTCTGTCCTCCAAGTGTGGTATGAATTTCTACAAGATTCTTGGTGCAAGATATGTTTTCTTAGCTTCCCCTCATACTCAATAGCTTCATTGTTATTCCTTCCCACCTTTGATATTAAGTCTTTGAGGGATTCACAAATAGTGCATTTAGTAAAACTGACCCTTGCTTTCGCACATCAACATTTTGATAGTTTCTTTTTCTCAACCTACTCATGGTAGATTGAAAAATACCACCAATGCTTAATTCCTTGCTTATCTACAACAAAACAATATGAAAACAAAGGAGGTTTAGGTTCACAATAATAAATGCCCCCATATATATATTGAAAAAATCGTTTCAATATTTAGTAAAATAGATTGGGACGAGAATCACTTGGTGGGCACTAGGCATTTCTTGCAAAATCGACAATATAATTTACTTGATTGCTATGTTCCTATAGACTCTTCCATGTTTTAAGTAAAAGATGTCGAACATCTTGTCTTCCATTTCCAATCCTTTTCATTTGATGTGACATTGTATCTGTAGGCAAATCGATTAATGATTAAACATTTGACTATGTTTGCTTGGTTGAAATTCATAATTTATGTGTACCTTTGTTGCCATGCAGTAGAAACCGACAACTTCATTTGCTATCTAATTTGTACAACATGTATGTTGACCTCAGAAGACCAACGATCTAGTACCAAACATTTTCATAGAAATCTACACCTTAAATAATGATAAAATTTTGCTATCTTCAGTCTCCCTTCATATGCAACCTTCTTGGAACACAAGCAAAAAACTTTAGAATTTATACAATAAGATTTTCGAATTCAAAATTCATTTTGAATCAAAATTAATATTGATCCAATGGTTAGATGAGGAAGATTGAATAAAATCAATGTACATAGAATATATAACTTACAATTTTTCAATGGCCATCGGGCCTCATGTTTGTGATCCATGAAACATTGCCAAACAAAAGAAAACTAAGAAAATAATGCAATGCCCATTCATAAAATCTCTTCTTTGATATGGTAGTGGTTTTTTCCTATAAGGAAGATATTATTTTCAACAACTGCCACTTCTAACACAATTGATGAAGTTGTGTTAACTCGAGGATGATGAGGTTCCATTCTATGCTTACCCATTGGTATCCTCTATGGTGCAGAATGTGGATGTAAAGACACCTTTGTTTGTCTACTCCTAGTCTAAATAGATGAAGAAATTTGTTGATTCTATGGTCCCAATTAACTTCCCAATTCCATGCCTCTCAATCTGTTTTGGACTACAAGAATGATTTGTTCTTATTCTTGTGGTTGATACATTAATGTTCCTACCACATTCTATAACTCGACATGTCTAGAAATACCTGCTTTGATGTGAAAAGGCATGAAAGGACAATCCATGATTGCATGTCCTTCTTTTTCACAAAATGCATAGACCTTTGAAAGTAATCTAATCATTTTTGAATCTACAAATTCATGATCCTATTTTTTAATTGTATACCTTGTTTATCCAACTTTGGATTCCCTTGACGTGAGTATGACTATGGTACTTCATCCAACACATTCACTTGTGCCTTTGCATACTCAAATGATGATAGGTAATTTACCTCGGTTTCCTCAACCACATTGATATTGGTGTTTTATTCCACCTCCTAGTCTTCCATTAATTCATAGTAATCTAAAGATGTAGACTGATACAAAAACTTGGGTGTATACCTCTTATAACATCCCTTCCTTGATTATTCATTAATTCTAGACTTGAGATTTTCTGCAGTTAATTAGCCAAAGGATGCCATCAAGATTTTAGTTTAGTGCGTACTATAATACTTGTTATACATCACCTTTTTTGAACACAAGTGGTTCACCTTAGTGTGTTTTCACCTTTTACAAATGTGCAATATCATTTCTTTTCATGTGTGAGTCAAGAAAACCACTTGCGAGGCTTGCAAATGTGCAATATCATCATTTTTCTTCACCTATGTGAATTTTAAAAAGCATTTGCAAGCCCACAAATGTGCAATATCATTTATTTTCTTTTCCAACATGTTAGAGTAGTAGCTACCCAATTACTTGATGTGGGTGTAACAACCATAGGAGTTGAAATGGTTGTTGCGCCCATCATGGACGTTGTTAGAAAGGGAATACTAATTGGTTCTATAACAACATTGGGTAGTGGATTGGGTGAAGTCTAATGGATTAGGAAATAAATTAAGTGGGAGTACAACATTACCAACAACAAGTACTAGAGTTGTTGGGACATCTTAGATGGTGTTCATGAATCTAATAATGATTACTCGTGTGAATAGGACTATAGATCGACCACTAATGAACTCAATGGTTGTTGGAAGGTACAAAAGTGTAGATGTAACAAATCCAAGAGGAGGATATTGAAAACCATTTGCTGTAATTATATTAATTCTTGATAATAGAAATGGCCATTATGTTAGGCCAAACAAAGTAGCTTTTAAGTATCTTGATTTCAATTAAGATGCTAATCCAGATGCTCATGTTAGAGTGTTCAATTCTATAGTAAAAACAAATGCAGAGATTTTTGAAGAGTATATCATCAATGTGCTTAGTTATATGCTAAGAGATACAACATTAGACCAATGTCATAATTACACGTCAAAATTCCCTAACTATATTTTTTTAGAGCTTACACAAACATTTTGTGAATGTCATCAAAACACTTAAAATGACGAGCAAATATACATGGAATTGAAAAATATGAAGTAGGAAGAGATTAAGAAGGTGGAGGTTTACTCTGAACAGATTTAAAAGTTGGCTCATGGTTTATAAATACCAACCACATACAATTTTTTGATTAACAAACATTGCACAAATTGTGGGATGACGAATCACATTATGGAGGCTTGTAGAAAGAAGAAAGAGTAGACCATGGTGGCAACCATAGAGGCAGTACAACCAAGTTAAAAACCATAAGAGACATCTTTATATGCATGCCGCATCTGTGGTTTGAATGGACATAAAATGACAAATTGTCCAAACTTTGCTAAGATGCAGAAGATGTTTCATGGGAAATCTATGGTAATAGCAAAGGTTCAACCTGTTGCTCCATGAACTTTATGATACAATGCCCAAACTAGAATGGGTTGGACACCATATTGGTGGTAATCGATCAATTTTTTAAATTGGTCAAGATGGTGCCGATCAAGATGAACATGACACCTTTGACAAAAAGGTAGTCTAGGTGAAACCTTCACACTTGAATCACTTGCCTGACTTGGTGGCCAAGTTTGAACAAGAGAAGGCGCATGAACTTGGAGTGAAGAGAACTAGGAAAAAGAAAAGACTTCGAGAAGAAGTAACCCAACCAAATTGCCAAAGTGTTGATGAGGGCATCAACCCTTTTAAGGTGGGGAAGATTATTTAGTGAAAATGACAAAAATGTTTATGGTTTTCAAAAGCTTGGTTAAAATGAGAAGGCTAAAGGTCAATGGGAGGAGAAACCATTGAAAAAGGTAATGTGATGGCAAGTAACAAAAATGTACTTGGGAGTGGACTTGAAATTTTAAAAACTTCTAAGGCTTGGTCTAGCAAAATTGAGGTAATGTGATGAATGCAAACAAAGTCACACACTTTCAATTGGAAAAGTGAGATTTCCCATGCATGAATTTGTGATTCATGTACTAGATGGAAGAAGGCAGTTTGAGCTATGGAGCTCAGTTCAACACTATTTGTCGATGCATTTGTAACCTTTGCTTGCTGTGGTGACCTGGGTTATTGAGCTAGACCTGTAAGTGGACTTTAATGTGAGGTGAGACCTAAGGGGGTAAAGAAATTGTAGTAATAAAGGTGTAGACACAAAAAGAAAATGTGTATGTATTTTGAGTGGACACCCCACTTAGGATTTCTCTGATGTTGAGAACAAAGATACAACATGAATGAGCTCTACCAATCTAGGAAGTAGCTAACCCAAACCTTCAAATCATGGGAGATGTATGGGCAAACAGGCTGGAAGGTGGACTCTCCAAGAAACATCAATGAAGATGTTGATATGTAAGATTAAAAAAAATAAAAATCATAACTAATTAAAAATAAGTCCAGAAATTTCACTTCAGCTTGGGTTGGATTCTAAATAGTCTTTTCTTCAAGAGAAAAATATGTGAAAAATAAAATTGAAGTATGATTCAGTCCAATTGCTTATTCTAACAATTCTAGGTGTCTCTTCGTTACCAGGTTGACAGCTATGGGTGAGAACATTTCGAAATGAAGGGCAAGGCTCAGCTAGCTACACGCAGGATGTTATTATCCCCCATAAAATTTCATGGGCGTCAACATGACGCCTTGCACGATTTAGCAGCGTCACACAGTCATTTTGCCAAAAATAACCACATGTTGGTGTCGTACGGCAGAGCAAAAAACAACCAATATTTATGTTCTGTTACAAGGAGCAGGATTCAAACTTGGCACTGCAGTGCTGCTACAACAACTACTTACCTACTTCCAACCACCATACCGTAGAAGTACTTCTTTTTTTTTTCTTTCAGTTTAACGAACACTTCCACGAGTATTTGGCCAACCCTGCACAACTTCCAACCACCATACCTACTCCAGACAGTTTTTTTTTTTTTGGTTTAATGCAAACTTCCACTGGCATTTGGCCAATCCTGCAGCAGAGGCACACTGATGCTGCGTAGGACTCTGCTTTGACCCTTTGATGGGTATTCGATGTGTCGCCAGTGGGCCTAAACCATGGGGGAATGTCCCCGTATGCTACACTTTTACCATTTCGCATGCAAGAAGGAAGGAAGAGGACATGAGTATTGACTCCTGTTCATTGTTGGTTTATCTAATCTAGCCTGAAGCAAAGCAGACTGCAATATACAGTTATATTTTACACATTGCACTAACCACCTAAATAGCAATAGTTTTTGTTTGTAGTTTACTTATATGGACACCACATTTTTGTACACGGAAGAATATATACTCTTTCTACACAATATGTACATCAGACCTTGCAACCTAATCAATCTTGGAACGACAAGCTGCTTCTGATACATTGAGGAGTTTTCTTACAACTCCCTGTGTGCAATGTCGGAAAGCTCTCAGTTATCCCTCTTAGAACCGATAGGTGCTTTCCAACTAGGAAAAAATTACTAACTTCCCCTTTGTCATTGGTTCACAGCACTTTTCAAGATAGCATAATTGAACTTTCCCTGCTAGGCTCCCAGGAATGTTGCACAATACCCTGTTACTTGTGTTTTTAATCTATTCTTGGAGGTGAAGTTAGACAATTTTTCCCACAAGGGAATCATCCAAGAGCTCCTTGTGTGATCATTGTCATTTAAAATTTTCTCAACCTAAGGTGAATCCCACTCGATCCTCACGTATAGTTTTCTTCAGTCTAAGGTGAGAGACTCATCAGTCTCAAATTGCCAGCAGACAGTATAGCTTGGTCGAGAATGAATCATCACACCGCTAAATCAATTTTGAGATTTCCGGCAGTTCAAGAAAAACACCATCTGAGGACATACGGGATTCAGCTGCTGCTACAAACTGCAATCTTACGATTGCCTCAAATTTGCATGATCAGCATTGGCAACCTGCACTTAGTAAAGAGTCATTCATGAATATAGTCACAGGATGTGGTGGCTTTGTTCTTCCTAGGGACTTGGACTTCTATGTTGAATATGAGGCGTGCTAGTTGGATTTCTCCAATTACGGGGTTTTACTTGAATTCCTCTTCATCACTTTGTACATGGAAGTAGGATCGCGTTGTAATTCGTTTTGGATCCGTGGAAAAAGCTTATAGAGCTGCAATTTTTCTTCGAGAAAAGCGGATTCATCCGTTGATGGCACTGCAGGTGAGGCGTATCTCTCCTTGCGAGCCTGTCAAGACGTTGTTGTTCCCCAGCTTCACCATGGAGGTTGCAAAATCGGCGAAGAAGCTTCCTGCACCAGCGTAAGATTGGACAAAAGGCGAGGTGGTGGGGTCGTTGGAAAGCTCTTGATCGATCTGCATCACACCACGGTTCAGCAGCAATTGTTGGAAGTAAACGTTGTCGAAGATCGTGCCTGTACCTTGGTCAAGGAAAATGCCCGTGTCTGGTCCATTGACTCCCGGTGGCACACACACGTTTTTCAGTCCCTGTACTAACCCGGGGTCCATGGTTGGATCAGGCGCACCCGTATTTTGAAAATTGTAGAGGCGGTCAGCCATGAAATTGCAGTGTGTAGCACCAACTGTGTGAGCTCCTACATTGATTCAAACATTGAAGATTTGAGAGGAAAATCTCTGGAATCTCATCATTGAAAGTTATGTGAAAACACATGTCAAATTCATTGTACCAAGCTTAATTCTCCTCCTCGCTATGTTTTTGCTAATCGACATTTGTGGGAATCAAAAGGAGAACGTCTCAGACTTGAGTCTCGACCCATAAAGGAGATTTTCTCATGAAAAACAATTCTCGTGTACATAACGAATCGAGGATATCGGGCAGCTAAGGAAGAAACAGTTCTCACACGATTTCTCGTTTGTGATCAAAATCTCACCTAGTAGAATTACTAGATCCTGTGGGGAGAGGCCAATTGAAGCAAATGACTGAGAAGCTTCAGCGACGGTCATAGTTTGCGACGGTAGCGAATTCGCAGTGGCAGCAAGGGACACAGTGCTGTCTCGACGACCTGTTGGCACGGCCCACTGTGGACCTCCTGCCTGCAAGCAATTTGAGTTCGACACTGTCAGTACAGCGAGTTCACATGTGACCTCAGATTGTAAACCATCAGCTATGGCTTTAAATCTGATATTCTCCTATAGTTTCTGCGACGATCCTGTTTAGCAAGATTAAGCAACTATCATGCACTAAGGAGATCTGGATCCGAACATCTTAAGAACTGTCGGGAGATCTAGCAGAGAATGGACTCGCCGATCTTGATACTAGTGCAATCTGAGATCATAACTTTCATGAATGCAAATTCGCCATACGATGGGAATTTAAGATCCACGGAGACTAAAGAACTGAGTGCAGATTCACGATAAAGCTGTCCAGCCGCGTTTCAACATATGTATACTGGAGATGCGAGCTGGGCGATACATTTACCCGGGGCTCTTGACTGTACTAGAGAGTAGTTATGTACCAAGGAGGTAGCATCCATGGTCGCCAGGGCAAGGATATCAGCGCACGAGACGACGCCTGGACACGCGTTCTCTACTGCGGCCTTGATTTCGTCGATCAAATCAAAACCCCGCAAACCCTGGTTGGGAACTGCACTCATCTCCGCTTCATTAGAGGGCGTGCTGTCGATGAGAATGGATGCATCACACCCCTGCACATGTTAACACGTGAGACAGTTATGCTAAAGAGTTCTGGACAGGCACTGGATCAATGGATTTGACAACATGACTAGGTACGAGAAAGATCAGTTTGTGTGCTGATGATCCCAAATCGGCATTTGCGAGATATGAGCCAAGATTTGCAATACTCGTGTAAGTTATGTGAAGAATGTGGTACCGCGAAGCAATCGTGGAAGAATAGCCGTAGTAGGGCCGGTGCAATGCTGTTGTCCTGGTTGAAGCGAGTCTGCACCATGCCTTGTATAATGGATTCTGCGTTAGGACATTGGTTGTCGTAGAAGCCAACGACTGTTTGCGCCGACACACCGTTCACGATGGCTGTGAGTGCAATCACGGCTACTAGCTTTACAAATTGTAGCGCCCTCCCCATCTGTACCTACTTCGCACTGGGTCTGCAAAACTCCGTACAAGCTCAGCTCAATTTCAAGTGCAATGTCAATGCGCTAAAATTCTACTGGAAGCGATCCAGGAATTCAACACGCTCGTCGCTGCGTTGAAGAATCCACATTTGACGCAGCCACCGCAAACCCAAGCAGGCTACACCTAAATCTTTAGTTGTCTTTTACGTTACAGAAAGTTTGCCGCCGTGGTTCGAAGCTCCAAATGGAGAACAAAACGTTAATGCGGTACAAGGCGTTTGTCGCGCAAACTGCTGTACGAGTGGTTACGGTGCGAGAAACGGATGCATTTACAAGATTGCAAGAACACTCCAGTTCACGTTCGACGGTCTTCCGAATTACTGAAGCTTGCAGTTTTCTATGCACTTGCGCCGTCCCTCAATCTTCGATAGCCACAGATAGGAGACTCTGTTTTCAGGATCATGTTGAAAGTGACCGAACGAGCAGAGTCTTGTTCTACTGATGTAGTGCAAAACTTTGACTCTAAACAGCTGCGCTAATTTTGCTAGGGTACAGATCCTACTTGCGAAGTGAAGCGGTAGAATGATGTGTACGAATTTAGAACTCCAATGAACCTGTTGCACCCGGTACTTGTGTGACAAACCTATCCTGGAACCACGAGTACACAATCCGTGCGAGTGAATTCAAGACCTTTTGAAGAGAGTTGCTCTAGTCTTTCTGATCTTGCAGTAGATAACTGGACCTATGGAAATGTGTAAGACTTGTGAGTCTGAGCCTTTCAGTGGTTTTTTCCTAGTAACCAGCACAGTGTACACTAATTGTTTCAAGAGAACTCCTGTGGTAAGGATTCAATAGAGACCTGAGTCTGAAGTGGATTGCGCTAGCTAGTCCCAGCATATATCGTACGCAGGCGGATTGTTCGTTGGTAAAAGTCCACAATACAGCAGATACATATAGCAAGGAAAGTTCGGAATGGGTGAGCAATTTAGAACTGAGCATGGTGGGTGCCCGCGCGATGTCACGAGGATCACTTTGCAGCCAATATTTTGATCCAAATCATAGCTAGCTGGCTGCAATCGAGGTTGGTGGGACCTTGGCCTGGCCCACCCCCTTGATCAATTGAAAGGATTTGGCTCTTTGCTGAATGCTCAATAAGCTGCTCATGCCCTGGTGCAGCTCATTGCAGCTTGCCCACAGTAGCTCTTCCAGCAGCTTCCAGCCAGCTAGGCCCTTCCTACTTTTAGCGTCCAAAAGTCATCCTTGTGACAACACCATCGACTCCGCGACTCCGTCGTCGGTCGTCGTCGTCGTGGTTGTTAGCTCGCATAAAGCTCCACCAACTTCTTTCAGTTGCTTCAATTCTAAGTCTCTTCTATCTTCCGAATACCACGGCAGGCCACACCAATTCTCGCTAATTTGTCGCCGTGTGTGGTTTGTTTCCATGGTCTTCAATGCGCACGGACAAATTTGTTCACGAAAAAAGTGTGCACGACGTATTGGGGAAACTTCCAGTGATTTAAGAGAAGACGAAAGATCCTCCTGTCATTTAGTGTGGATCATTTGCGGTCGCGTTTGTTTCTCTATGTTCATTCTCGCTCACAATTCGCAAGATTGATGAATCATCGTCTCAACTGGGAAGAGTAATCTTCGCCGTCACCAACTTCCATTATTCCTTCGTATATAAGTGCATTTCTCAAATTTCCTTCAATGAGCTTTGCAGGTCGTCTCATGTTTGGGGCAAAGAACCTCGGGTTCTGGTTTTCTGAAAATTTAGAAATCAAAGAAACTCAGGGTGTGGGTTTTCAGAAATTTTACAAATCCAAGAACATCCTGTTCTGGATTTTTTGAAAATATTGGGAATCAAAGAAGCATGTTCGTTTCCCAAAACGTCAAAAAACTGATGAATTTCATGATATAACCAACAAAGATATTTGATCAGTTCTGGCTTGAGTAACCCAGCACCCAACAGTGCACCATCCAAAAAATCCCGTTCTGGGATTTCATGAATGGGATGAAACTGTCCACAAGGGGGCAGTTTACATGGTCAGTAGTTTTATTTTTTTCTGGGCCTTTTTTTCCCCAGCTGGCTGTTTTTCCTCCTGGGCCTCCCTTTTGATTTTTTTTTTGGGGCCACTCCTGACCCCATATTATATTTTGGCAACTCCTACCTACCCCTCCAACCCACCTACTGCCCTGCCTCCCTCCAACCCATCTACCTCCCTCCCCCTGCTTCTTTCTACCTCATTCCCTCCTTTTCGGCTCACCTCCATACCTAGTGCTTGAGAAACAGGGACAGTTTGAGCTTGCATTAGGGTTTAGCTCACAAGGCTTTGAGTTTTCACAGCTTCAGGAGCTTGCAAAAGGAACTTTCAGGAATGTGGAGAGGGGTGGAGAGGAGAGGAGCTTGCAGAGCGTGCAGAGGCAACGACCCTGAACCCGTGCAGAGACTAGGACCTCGAAAGGTCAGCAAAAAAACATTTTCAAACTCTTTTTTTATAAATTGTGTTGTTGCACCAAGGGATTTAGGGTGCAATGCCTTTTTTTTCCATCTTGAGTGTTGCCTCCAGGGAGATGATGACCACGAGTTGTGCTCGTGATCATAGCCATTTTTTTGAACTATGTTGTTGCTCTAGGAGAATGATGACAATGAGCTACGCTCATCGTCGCTATCTTTTTTTTCAACACTCATCTATTGCCTCTAGGGAGACAATGACCACAAGCACAATTGTCACCATTTCTTTGAATTTAGTTATTGCTCTAGGAGGACAACGACGATGAGTGTAGCTCATTGTCATTGTCTTTTTTTTTAACGCTCATTTGCTGCCTTCAGGGAGACAATGATCACGAGCACAACTCATGGTCATCATCATTTGTTTGAACTTTGTTGCTACTCTAAGAGGACAACGATGATGAGTTGCGTTCATTATCATCATCTTTTTTTTTAGCGCTCATCTACTACCGCTAAGGAGACAATGACCATGAGCACAGGTCGTGGTCATTGTCATTTTTTTGAACTGAATTGTTGCTCTAGGAGGACAATGACAACGAGCTATGCTCATCATCATCATCTTTTTTTTTTGACACTCATCTACTACTTCCAAGAAGACGATCACAATGAGCACAACTTGTGGTCGTCATCATTTCTTTGAACTTTGTTGCTGTTCTAGGAGGACAACAACAATGAAATGCACTAATCGTTGAGGGAGATGATAACCACGAACACAGCTTGTGGTCATCATCATTTTTTTAAAACGACAATGTGTTGTACTAAGGAAATGATGTAGCTCATCGTCATCATCTTTTTCTTCATGTCAGTTGTTGCCTCCACCAAGGAGACAACGATGATGAGTGTGTGTTCATCGTCATCATCTTTTTTTTAAATTCTTAGGTGCTACCTCCACTAGGGAAAGGATGACGATGGGTGCACATGTTCATTGTCTTTGTTAGTTTTTTTTTAAAGTGTCGTCTAAGGATGACGACCATAAGCAATGACAATGAAACAGTGTTCATCATCGTCTATTTTGTTTCTAAAATGTTGCTTCTAAGGACAACGATCACAAGCGACATCAATGAGCGCAATAGTGCTCATCATTATCAATTTTTTTTCATTCACTACCTGTAGAGAATGATTATGCTCTTGTTGGCCTTTTGTATGGCATTTCCTGCATAGTTGGTGGTTGTATTCTTCTTGTATTTTACTATTGCTAATGGTTTCTTCTTCTTATCTTTCGCTATAGATGAGAGAGTGGAAAATGAACCATGAACTAAAATAATATTATGTAGTTTGTGTTTTTATTCGATACAAACTTGAAAAGAGCAAAGAATGTTGGAACAAATCAACAAGTTTTAGCAAAAGTTGTAGATGGCATGAAAGGTGTCACGAATGAAAAATATTTAGAGGCTAGTGTGATGGGATAGCAAGCGAGTGTTGAAGATGTGGTTCCATTGGTTCCAAGTGAGATTGTTGAAGAGGAGCAAGTGGAAGTGGGTGAAGACATTGAAAAAACATTTAAGATAGGTTTTGATAAAATTGAGATGGATTTGGAAATAACTATTTTGATGGTAGAAGAGCAAGAAAATGTAAATGAGTCTGGTGAACCTCATGCACATATTGATGGAGGTGATATAGCCATTGAACTTCATTTATTATAATTATTACCCCATCCATCTTCTCAAGTGGAGAGGATGGGTGGGGGTTTTTTTTGTCAAATTTGTGATTATAATACCTTCTTTAATTGTGGTCCTTAAACCTTTGCTTACCCCACCATCCTTCTCCATGTGAGAAGGTGGGTGGGGCATTTTTGTTTTGTTTAAGTTTGTAGGCAATACCCTTAGGCTTTGTAGGTGATATTGTTATTTTGAAGGTTTGTTTCATTTTATGCAAATTTCAATGTTGGAATTTAGCAATACCTTCATCTTGTGTTTTTTTCTTTTATTTTTCTGTGCAATACCCCTATTTGGTGTTTCGTTCTTTCTTCTTTTTGTGCATTACTTTCATTTTGTATTATAATATTTTATCTATTTATGCAATACCTTCATTTTTTAAGGGATAACCTTCATCCAAAATATTAAGTTTCACATTAGGTTTTTTGTTTTTGTTTTTGTTTTTTTAATTTCAAATGTGGTTACCCCTCCCTCGGTTGCCATAAAAAGTGTCCATTGGGCAAGGGATGGGCCCAAATTTGCTTATAGGGTTGATGGGTGTGATGCATCCTATATGACCAAGTACAACTTGATGCAACATTTGTGGGCGCATCATAATGTTACCATGGAGCTGAACAAGCCCGGACACCCATCTACTCAGGAGTAGGGCCTAAAGGTTCAAGATCACGTGACAATGAATGCGTGGGTCTTAAGCAACCCTTTGGCCCAGTTCTATCACAATGAACAGAAAACAATTGCCAAGGCTAGGAAGCATGCTACCTTGGAATGGGATAGGTTCCAGGGTGATTTGTAATACACACATGAGGTTGTTAAGTTGACACTTATTAAGCCAACAACCCTCTAGCCACATCTTTTGACTTCTTGGCATGACTACATGGGGTGTGGGGGCCATCCCTCTCAATGTGCAGGCCAAGCTAAAATGTGATGAGGATCTTATACTTGTGACTCGAACAACTCAAACCGAGTATACAAAGGCATTAAAAGGCATTTGGATGGAGTGTGATTGGAAGTCTGCATCAAATAAGTTAGTGCGATGTAAAAAGATTAGCCTGTTTATGCAATACCATGATTAAAAAATGATTTATTGTTAATAAGTTTCCAACAATGCCATACTAAATTTTATTTGAATTCTAGGTTTTAGAATTCATATGTAATATTTAGTGTATTGTGTTGTTTGTTTTGAGGTTCGAAGCACCACTAAGGAGGTGTTTGTGGCTGATGTTTTGGATGCAACATTAGCCAATCGCGGGGTTATTACACGATGACACCCATGATGCAAAGGTTGCATTAGCCCAATATAGGAAAGCCAATGGGATTGCATCCCCCTTTGGTAGAAACACATTAATTTATCCCCTAGTTTATCCCACTTTTGATTAGGATGTTATTTTGGTCTTCAAGATTTACAATAACAATTTGTTTTTGAGGCAACCAGATGTTCCCCATTTTAGGTTGGGGTGTTTTGGACTTGGGCATTTTTTACACATTTTTGTAACACATGTCACCCATGTTTTTTTTATTTAAGGCATTTTATTTTCATTTGGCATCATCTTATGTTAATAGTTAGAAATACATTCTCACATATTGTTATATGTATGTTTGATAAATTTATCAAAACAATGATTTTAATCTTACATCCAAAGAAAAAAATCTTTTTTTACCCTCAAAAATTAAAAGTTCAAACCTAAAAAGGAAAGCAATACCCTCATGAAGGTATTTTGTAAACACCATGGATTGAATTATTTTGGTCCAAACTATTGGAAGGGTATTGCTTGTGCCCAAAATTATTCAATGCAAATGCAATAACCTTGTTAAGGTAGATTAAAAATCCTTTGGGCTCCATAACATATTTAAAAAATCCTAAAGGGGTATTGCAAAACCCTAACAAAATCTAGAAGGAACGTAATACCCTTATGAGGGTATTCTATAAACACCATGGGTTGAATTATTTTGGTCTAGGTTATTAGAAGGGTATAGTTTATGCCCAAAATTATTCACTGCATATGCACTACCTTTATTATGGTATATTAAAAATCCTTTGGGCTCCATAACATATTTAAAAAATCTTAGAAGGGTATTACATAACCCTAAAAAAACCTAGAAGGAACACATTACTTTCATGGGGATATTCTACAAACAATATGGATTAAATTATTTCAATACAGGTATTACTTGTGCCCATAATTACTCAATGGGTGTGTAATACCTCTTTTAAGGTATATCAAAAATCTTTTGGGCTTCATCACATATCTTTTGAAACCTATAGGGGTATTGCTTAAATCTTCAAGGACAACAATACCCTATTTGGGGGAATCTGCAAACACCATGGGCTCAATTATTTTGGTTTGAACTATCAGAAGGGTATTGCTCATGCCCAAAAGTACTCAATTCACATGCACTACCTCTCTTCGGGTATCCCATAAAACCTTTGGGCTCCATAACTTATCTTTTGGAATTTGGAAGGGTATTACATAACCCTAGCTAAACCTAGAAGAAAAACAATACCCACATCATTTTGCAATAATATCGTAAACCATGAACAAAAGGATTTTTTTAAGATACTTATTCATGATCACTATATCATACCATACATATTGATTCAAATAAATGAGGGTATTGCAAAGTTCTTCACATTGATGGTAGAATGTCCACTTGAACAAAGCTATGTAGTTTAAATGTAATATATGCATCATCTTGGGATATTTGCATTCACCTTGAAACTTGGAGGGGTATTGCACAACCCTACCAAAACCTAAAAGGAATAGAATACTCACACCATAATATGACTATATCCTAAACCATGATATAAATAAAGGTATTGTCAAGTCGGTCATATTGATGTAAAAGTTAATGACACTATCATTAAAATGAAGGTATTGCAATTACACTTCAAAACTAAAGGTACCATTAATGTGGCAGATATTGCAATACCCTCATTTACATATACCAACAATTTTGCATTGGTCCATCAAACGATTCTTACCATTTATGAATTTGAAAATGTCTTTCAACTATATTTAATGTTTACTTAAAAATTTTAACATAAAATAATCATTAAGATATTATATGAATAATAATTCAAAAAATTAATAAATCCATACATTAATTAATTAAGTATATCAATTTTTGATATATTGTAAAATAAATTTTACATAGAGGTAAGAAAATACATTGACTAAATGTACATGATATTAGGTACTTATATTTCAAATTTTAATTAAAACCTTGATTTAAAAAATTCAAGGTTCTTATTGAAGGATTTTTTTTATGTTCCAAAAATAAAAACAACAAGGAAGATGAATTTGTTGATGAAAGATGTCTATGGTTTACTTGGCAATATTGATCAATGATATAATGCATTGTTATGTTGCAAGAAATTCCAACTACATTTTGGAGGTAACATAATTCAATAATGCAAGAGCTCCTAAATTTAAAAGGAAGAGACAACAGATGTAATTGGCAAGTGACCTTATGCAATACCAAATTCTATGATCATAAAAAATCATTTGCAATGGACCATTGCTTGAAGAAGGGGGAGCATTTAATGTTTACTTTTATTAAATTGATTATTTTGATGTTCATATTTTTGATGAATTTAGTTTTGAAAAGGCAATCCCTAGAGGTTTATTAAGCCAAAAACTAAGGCAACAACTTGACTATATTCAATCAAGGCATGACAATGACATCACCAAATTAGGGGTATCTGAGAAGCAAAAACCACCTGGAGTTGGGATGCATGAAAATGGAGTGTGGGCACATTCACCCAATGTCCAAAATGATCCTAATATTAGTCTTAGATCATCATAGACAAGTCTAGTCACTTGAGGTAACATACAAATCATATGCATGGACATGATTTCTACCAACCATTTGACCAACTACCTAATGCTCAAGTTTTCTTTTACAAAATTTGTTATATATTTTTATCGAAATGTCAATTTGATGATCTAATTGGTGAGCATTTTAAGATAGTTCCATTCACAATAGAATTGTTGTTGTGCTTAATGAAAATTGGAGTTCCATTCACAATAGAATTGTTGTTATGCTTAATGAAAATTGGAGGATTCAACATCATCATGCCTCATGTAGAAATAATTTAATCACAATAACTATAGTGTTGTCTAATTCTTTGGTGGGTTCAATCTACCAAAAGAATTGCACGGTCGAATCATGTTTAGTTTTTTAAGGTGTCAAGAGCATTACATAACAACTTGGCCTTCATAAAGTTTTTGAATCCACACAAACTCTGGGATGGCTTCCAAGAGCTTATGAACATTCTCATACCCAATTATTTTTAATCCAAATCATATTCGAAATAAGATTTGAAGATTTTTTGGAAGCTTCCAAAAGCAAACCCTCCTTTGTGAACAAACAACAATTCAAGCACTAACTCCTTGTAGTTAGCTATCATCTTTAGAACATTATGGAAGTTAGTTATATTCTTGTTGTTTTTCTTTGTTGTTACACTGATAATGGTGTGTTGGGACATGGAGAATGTACCTCCTCCGCCCTATGATTTACTGGAATGTTCCCATGCTCTTCTAAAACACACTCTTGTTTTCCACTACAAAGAGAATTTTGGCTTGTTTAGTGTGCAAGTGCCTATCTAAGTGCTTGCATATGGGTGCCTAAAAGGATTATCTAAAGTTATTTATATTGTCGTCACCAAATCAAGCATCTACTTACAACATTGTTGTTACACTTCATCATCATTTAGTTTTTAAAAACTCCACCTTGAATATCTTGTCAATTTGATGGGTAGAGAATCTCCAACAAACTAAAGAATAGGCAATTTCCTTCTTCCTATTTGCTTGATAGTCAGAAGAAGCACGACAGTTGTGTGTATGTTATGCAACTATTGTGGGACATTACTTAATGTGAAAGAGCCAAAGGTTACATTTAGTTTAGATTATAAATATTCATTCCCAGTACTTTGTTACAAAATTCCAAATTAGAAGTAACAACTTACACAATTTATATATTAGTTTCATGGTGCACTATTTTCGCTTTTCATTTTGAAATTTTGCAATTGTACTTGAAGAATTTGACTCACAACTCATTTGGACTACAACCCATTAATTATGGCCATATTTTTTTAGCAATTCTTATCCTATTTTAAATAAATATGAAGACATTTATATGTATTAAAATGAATCAATAATATAAATCCATAATATCATTAATTATATATAATGTACTATTCAATATGTTATAAATAAAAATACATTTAGACCAATATTTAAGCCAATATTATACATCATAAAAAATAAAATTTACATAAGGACTTATGTTATATATTTATAAAATATCAAATATTACCAACCTACTATATAATTATTTTAGGTTAGAAATTATTTATGAGATGTCAAAAAAGTTTTAAATAAAATTTCAATCATACATAATATTAATATATGGGAGAGATCATTTTTATTATTATTTGAACCATTAAAAAAAGTAGAAAATCATGTGCTTTAATTTATTTTTTTAAACGTGCATTAAAATTTTATTAAATTAGAGACTTTATGTTTTTAATTTTTGAAATGAGTTTACAACTTTAAAAAGGAAAAACATAAATATGTACATCATTGAAAAAATGTTAAGCATGAATTTTTAATTTTTTTGATTTTGATGAATTCTTAATTCTAACATTAATTAGTAAATTTTACATTAAACCCTAAACCTTTATACCATCAATGTGACCAATTTTGCATTACGTTCATTTTTATATATGTTAAATCATATTGTAAGATGAATAAATAATTTTGAAAACATGAACTTCATGATATATTGGTGGGGAATCAAATATTTAAAAAATATTCTTATGTTTCATGGTAAATGCAAATATCCCATGATGATGCAAGTATTGCATTTAAACTTTATAACTTTGTTCAAATGACCTTCTACCATCAATGTGAAAAACTTTGCAATACTATCATTTACTTGAATCAATATGTAGGGCATGTTATATTGAGCATGGAATAAATATTTTTAAAAATATCCTTTTGTTTCATGGTTTAAAATATTATGGCAATATGATGTAAGTATTGTTTTCCTTCTAGGTTTTGGTATGGATATGCAATACCCCTACAAGTTTCAAAAGATATGTTATAAAGCCCAAATGATTTATAGGATACCCTAAAAAGGATAATGCATGTGCATTGAATATTCCTATGCATGAACAATACCCATCTGATAATTTAAACCAAAATAATTTAGCCCATGTTAGTAGGGATATGTATTACCCCTTCAAGTTTGAAAAGATGTGTTATGGAGCCTAATGTAGTTATAAGATAACTTATAAAGGGTATTGCATGTGTATTTTGTAGTTTTGAGGATGAGCAATACCCCTCCAATAGTGTAGACCCATGGTGTTTAATTAGTAAATACCCTAATGAGGGTATTGGTTTCCTTGTAGGTTTTGGTAGGGCTACACAGTACCCCTCCACGAGTTAAAAGATATGTTATGGAGCCCAATGTATTTATGGGATACCTTAAAAGGGTATTGCACATTCATTAAATCTTTTTGGGCATGAACAATACTCCTCTAATAGCCTAGACCAAAATAATTCAACCCATGGTGTTTATAGTGTAGCCCAATGAAGGTATTACATTCCTTCTAGGTTTTGGTAGGGCTACAAAATACTTGCCACGTGTCAAAAGATATGTTATGGAACCTAATGTATTTTAAAAATATCTTGAGAGGGGTATTGCAGGTGTATTGAATAGTTTTGGGCATGAGCAATACCCTTTTAATAGCCTAGACCAAAATAAGTCAGCCCATGGTGTTTATAGTGTAGCACCATGAAGGTATTGAAATCCTTTTAGGTTTAGGTAGGGTTATGCATTACCCTTTCATGTGTCAAAAGATATGTTATGGAGCCTAATGTACCTTGAAAGGTATATTGCAATGTGGCCCAATGAAGGTATTGCATTCCTTCTAGGTTTTTTAAAGGCTATGCAATACCTTTCAAATTGTCAAAAAGATATAATATGGAGCCCCAACTATTTCAAGGATACCTAAAATGGGGTATTGTATGTTCATTGAGTATTTTGCTTTATGAACCTAAATACAGCATGCATTAAATGCGTCTAAATTGAATTGGAGCTCTATATTGCTTTGATTATCCACTTGGTTTGTAATACCCCCATGGAAAACACAATCTAAACATAACTTGCAATACCTTTATATAGGGGTTGTTAAATACTTTAATCGTCCCCTGGGTTTGAATGAACAAGAGCGAGCTCCATGCAATAACTTCATTTTATTCTTTCTTCATCATTGTCGACCGTTGGGGGTCTATTGTAGTGGCAACCATGTAGGTAGGTGTAGCCATGTAGGTGGGGTCTGGTAGGTACCTACTTAAAGTGTTGGTAGGTAGGACGGTGGAGGGGCAGGTAGGTGGGTGGTGATGAGAGTAGCACATTTTAAATTTATAGGTGAGTAGGTCAGTGGGGG
>Ga0209611_10005075_pt1 | contig 22279 bp, 17 predicted proteins | sample S1TSphgellanicum_3_FD_187693 | JGI IMG/M metagenome (GOLD analysis project Ga0209611, IMG submission 187693) | Host-associated microbial communities from peat moss isolated from Minnesota, USA - S1T2_Fc - Sphagnum magellanicum MG (SPAdes) (version 2) | ecosystem: Host-associated > Plants > Peat... | reverse complement strand
TGTTCACAAGAAGGATGGGACTTTGAGGATGTGTGTTGATTATAGAGCACTCAACAAGGCAACGGTGAAAAATCGGTATCCTTTACCTCGCATCGATGATCTATTTGATCGTCTCTCGGGAGCCAAAGTTTTTAGTAGAATTGATCTACGTTCGGGGTATTACCAAATAAGGATCGCGGAAGGGGACGAAGAAAAAACCGCTTGTCACACAAGGTATGGCTCATATGAGTTCTTGGTGATGCCCTTTGGGCTCACCAATGCACCCGCCACATTTTGTACTCTTATGAATGACATTTTCCACGAATGGCTAGATGATTTCGTGGTCGTCTACATAGACGACATTTTGATCTATAGTAGCTCCTTGGAGGAGCATGCGGAGCACCTTCGCAAAGTGTTCCAAAGGCTAAGGGAAAACAAGTTGTATGCCAAACTTGACAAGTGCGAATTTGGGGTGACGGAAGTGGATTTTCTTGGACATAGGATAACTCAAGAAGGTTTGATGATGGATGATCATAAGGTCAAGTCAATTTTGGATTGGGAGCCGCCTAAGTCGGTTCCCGCCTTGAGGTCCTTTCTAGGATTGGCCTCCTATTATTGCAAGTTCATCAAGAACTTTGCGAAGATAACGGCCCCTTTGACAAACCTCTTGAAGAAGTCCGCCATCACTTACGATTGGGATGAAGCATGTGACGAAGCCTTTGGAACATTGAAGGGCATTTTGGTGAAGGCGCCGGTGTTGAAGTTGCCCGACTTTGACAAGGACTTTGAAATCCATTCTGACGCCTCCGACTTTGTAATTGGGGGTGTCATAGTGCAAGATGGAAGACCGATGGCCTTTGAAAGCAAGAAGTTGAGTGAGATGGAGAGAAGGTGGCCAACCCACGAAAAGGAAATGTGGGCGGTCATACATTGCCTCAAAACTTGGGGCCATTACATAGGCTCCAAAGATGTGGTGGTGTGGACCGACAATGTGACCTTGAAGTATTTCTTCACTCAACCCAAGTTGTCATCAAAACAAGTAAGGTGGCAAAACACATTGGCCTTGTTCAATGTGGACATCCGACACAAGCTGAGAAAGGAGAACATAGTCCCCGATGCCTTGAGCCGAAAACACCAACTTAAAATGGTGTATGTGGGAGAGTCAGAACTTCAAAAGGAAGTTAGACTAGCAAGCCGCCGAGATGTTTTCGCCAAGGAAGCAAGGCAAAACATCCAAAATGGAGCCAAGTCCCACTTCCATTTGCGAAATGGATTATTGTGGTACAAGCAAAATCGACTCTATGTGCCGGAAGGGAAAATTAGGGACACACTTTTGAAGGAGTGTCATGATGGACCGCTTGCGGGCCATGGTGGTGCAAAGCGCACCACAACATTCCTAAAGAAGTCCTATTATTGGCCCAACTTGAAGCTTGATGCGGAGGAGTATGTGAAGACTTGTTTGGTTTGCCAACAAAACCAAACACTTAACAAGAAGCAAGTGGGTTTGTTGCAACCTTTACCAATTCCCGAAGGGCCATGGGAAAGTGTGTCAATGGACTTCATGGTAAGTTTGCCCCCTTCCAAGGGGTTTGATGCCATCATGGTTGTGGTGGATCGATTTAGCAAAATGGCACACTTCATCCCCACAAAAGATGAAGCCACGGCTTAAGAGACGGGAAGGTTATTCTTCTCCCACATTTTCAAGCATCATGGGCTCCCAAAGGACATAGTGTCGAATTGAGACCCGAAGTTTACAAGTAAGTTTTGGCGGGCCTTGTGGAAGCGAATGGGGTCAAAACTCAAGATGAGCACTTCATTCCGTCCCCAAACCGATGGGCAAACCGAAAGGGTCAACTTGGTGATCCAACAATTTTTAAGGAATTATGTGGCGGCGGATCAACAAGATTGGGTGGACCATTTGGAGTTAGCTGAGTTTTGTTACAATAACTCGGCACACTTCGCAACTGGTTCCACCCCATTCCAAATGGTGACGAGCAAGTCACCAATTGTGCCCATGACTTGGGCAGCACAAGGACAAACTCCAAGTGATGCAAGTGAGGAAGTGCCAATGGTCACATAACTTGATGAAGAAAGGTGGCGCCTTTGGGAGTTGGCAAAAACCAACTTGGAAAAGGCGCATAAAAGGTACAAGGATTTTGCGGACAAGTCCCGACGAGAGGTGAAATTTCAAGTGGGAGACGAGGTGTGGTTGAACATCAAGAACTTCCGGTTGCCAGAAGGTTTAAGTCATAAGTTTTTGGGCCCATATGCGGGTCCATTCAAAGTGTTGGAAAAGAAACTTTCCGACACTTATAAGTTAGAATTACTAGAAAATCTTAGAGTTCATCCCACATTTCATGTTTCTTTCTTGAAGCCGGTCGCTTGTGATGCCTCAAGGCCTAATCGAGAGCACACCTCAAGGCCCCCACCAGACTTGGTTCATAATGAACCAGAGTTTGAGGTGGAGGCCGTGCTCAAGTCAAGGCAACTTAGAGGACGAGAGCGGGAATACCTAGTTAAGTGGAAAGGATACCATCCGATAGAAGCTTCTTAGGTGAATGAATCCGACATGGAATATGCCCAAGAAGCCATAGAAGAGTTCCACACTAGACCGGCAAAGAAGAAAAGACGTAGAATGTGATGAGGACATCACCTTTCTTTTAGTGGGGCAGAGTGTCACATAAAATGTACCACATCAAGTTGCAAGTGAAATAAAAGCTTTAAAACCTTCCAAGAAATTGTATCATGAAAAATTTGTATAAGGCAAATAGAGTTGTCAAATGGCATGGGACAAATGGAACTATTTCACGTAGGCTCAAATCAAAATCGGACTCCTACCTTGTGGTTGAGGAAACTTGGCCCTGAGAAAGGAGGCAAGCAAGGTGAGCTTGCGAGGACATGCACATGCCTTAAGTGCATCCCAAAAGGTTGGTTGGTAGTGTGGCCAACGCGGGAAGTCATGACCCCGCTCGCATACTTTAAGTGTAGTTTGGGACTTGGGTTTGGCAAACCCAAGTGTTGCTTCTCGTACCTTGATAAGCAAACCTTTTTTTGTTAAGGCTTGGTTGTTGTGACCAAGGCACGAGATAGGAAAAGGAGTCATGTCAAAGGTAGCTTAGATCAAGAGTAGACTTGACTTGAATTCCTTATGAGGGGAAGAATGAAAAGTTCCTCCCAAATGAGGGGCTTCGTCCAATTAGGCTAGTTCAGTCCTCTTTTGACGAAGCCTTGGAAGAGGGTTTTCCACAAGACCCTCTTGGACTTGTCAAGAAAGTGTTGGAATCTGAGGGATGCCTAAATTAGCTTGAGACAAGGTCCAAGCCGTAAAAGTCGGCAAATGGCCAAGGATCCAAAATGAAAAGCAATTGCAATTGTGCGAAGGAAAAAATCTAAGTATCAATGAGGACATTGACCTTTTCTTCTAGTGGGCGAGAGTGTCGCAAACCCACTTTGGGCAAGGTGGGAGAATGCAACTCCCACTCCCAAAAAGTGGAGACTTGGAGTCCTCCGGGACTCCAGAAAACTCAGAAGACGATTTGAGGGGTTAAATCTCCTCGCCTTGGTGCGTTTTTTATGTCATTGGAAAGGTCTTGAAGATTAGATGTCCAAAATGGCCTCGCATTGCCCATTTGGACATCTACAGCCCAAGTTATGGGCAAAAGAAAGGCCAGGAGTCAAACTGCCAATTTGACTCTCGACCACTAAAAGTCGGGAATCGACCTCTTCCCAACGTCGCCTCAAGGAGAGCTTTCCAACGCCATGTTGCACTCCTTGAGGCGACGTTGGGAAGAGGTCGATTCCTGACTTTTAGTGGTCGGGAGTCAAACTGGCAGTTTGACTCCCGGCCCTTCTTTTGCCCATAACTTAGGCTGTAGATGTCCAAATGGGCAATGCGAGACCATTTCGGACATCTACTCTTCAAGAACTTTCCAATGACATAAAGAACGCACCAAGGCGAGGAGATTTGACCCCTCAAATCGTCTTCTGAATTTTCTGGAGTCCCAAAGGACTCCAAGTCTCCACTTTTTGGGAGTGGGAGTTGCATTCTCCCACCTTGCCCAAAGTGGGGTTGCGACATTTCAAGTACTTTGTTTTACCATCTTGCATAGACAATGGCACCTTGACAATTTATGTGATGGGATATGTAGTGTCGTCACGAGTTTCCACAAACCCTAGTGTCTTCAAATCCTTGGTGTCTCTAAACCATTTTCCATGATTAGTCATGTGGTTTGAAGCTCCAGAATCCACATACCAGACATTATTATCTAATACACCTCTTATCATTGAATTTGCCATGTGCTGCATCACAAACAGTTACTCATCACCTTGATTGCTAGTTGATGCATAATTCCGTTGTTGTAGCTTTCCATTTCGTGCATCATGATCCCTTTGATAATAGTTCTTTGTCATGTGCCTAGGTTTCCCACAGTAGTAGCAATTTGAGTTGCTATTTGGTTGTTGATTTCGATGACTTCTAGCACGACCTCCACAACTTCCTCGACTTCCTCTTCCTCCAAAGTTTCCTCGTTCACCTCCATAAGTTTGACCTTCATGTTGATGATGTCCACCATGCGAGTTTCCGTGTCGACCTTGAAATGAAGTTTTACCACCTCTACCTCTACCTCTATTAATATTTGAGTAGAAAGCATTTTCTTGTGATCCTCCATTGGATGAAGTACCAACAATTCTTATCTTTTCACTTATAAGTAGTGTTATTAAGTCTTGGAAATCGGGAAATGTTTCTCGAACTACAATTGAAGTACGAAATTGGCTATAGTCTTTTCTAAGTTCATTCAAAGTGATGGCCACTAAATCTTCATCATCTATAGGGGCTCTTATAGATGCAAGAGCATCTGCAAGGTTTTTCACTTTTGTAGAATAGTCATTGATATTCATTTTGTTTTTCTATAGATTATGCAACTCTTGCTTGATTTTGCGGGCTTGTGTATTGGTGTTATACATCTTCACTAATGTATCGCAAGCTTGCTTGGGTGATTTTGCATCTTGAATATGCACAATCATGGAATCGGACACACTCACAAAAAACTAATACAAGACTTTCCTTGCTTTTTCACGCCAAGTTTTATTAACTTGAATTTATAGTTGTGTGGGGTTTTCTAGGAAAGGAGGTTCTTTTTCATCACCAGTTATGAATTCCCAGTAGCCTTTCCCCATCAAGAAATTCATAATCCTAAATTTCCACATTTGGAAATTGTTTTTTTCTAGTTTCTCAATTACAATTTGAAAAAGACTCTCCACCATCTCTCAAGGCACCACTCAATGTCTTCTTGGGGTTTGACAAATGATTTTAATTCCTTCCTTGGGTTTCTAGGATTAGGATTAGGGTTTTCCTTCCTTAGGTTTCTAGGATTAGGGTTAGGGTTAGGGTTGAACAAGATGGACCTTGCATATGTATGTATGTTTTGAATATTATACGAAATTTTATACTATACATAGGTTTTACGTATATGTACATATTTTGTATAATATTTCGTATGATATTAAATACATGATTACATACCACATTTTTGTATGAAAGTTTTGATAATGTATTTGTGCTTCCCAATCTTCAAACTCCTTCCTTCAAGTTCTCCCAAGTTGTACTTGCTTCACTTCAAAAATTTGTTTTTATGTCTTCTCAAAATAAACTTCTGTCACATCAACTTTGCAAAGTTACACCACTCACATATGACCTTGGATTGATTTAAAATTTTAATAAAACATGAAAAATTATGTCTACTACCATTTTTCAAAATTTCAGTTCATTTAATTTCATAAAATGAGAGATCTTGCTACTTCCTTGAAATCACTTCAAACTGGGACTTGAACTCAAAATGACTTACAACTCATTTTCAACAACTCCAAACTTCTTGAGATTTTTGGAGACACATTAGGTATATGTCTTCTATATTTTGCTCAAAATTTCAACTTTATTGATGATGACCACAAAGAGTTATCACTTTCAAAAGAAACTAACTTCAAAACTGAGACTAAAACTTTAAATGCTTGGATCTCTCTCAATATAAATCCAAATGAAATGAAATTTGTCTCACGTATATATTCTTTTATGATCTATAAGATCCCAAAGTTGCAGATCCAAAAATGCTCAAACAAAGGAGATATGACCAAAAAACCAGATCTAACACAGAGTCTTCAAAGGCTCATAACTCTCACAAAACATATCATTTTCTTTTGAAAATTTGTCTTATAGTTTTTTACAATCTCTCTAAGTTTCATTCCAAGATCTTTTCACAGTAGATCTAGATCTAGATCTAGATTTTAAAATCTGACTTCCATAACCCTTGATATGTTTATCTCCTTTCACATCTTTTCTTTTATTTTCTTTTTCTTCACATTCTTTCCTTTCTTCGTTTCTCTTTTGCACTCGATAAACTCCTATGATATTACTAGAAACTCTCAAACTCTACTTTTAAAGACCTTCTAGATCTAAATTTCTTTCAACTTTCTCATCAAATAACCCAAGTTCTAATACCATGTTAACAAATAGAAGATCTACTCAAGTGCACACATAAATCTTTAATGAAAGAAAACTAAAACATGATGTTCACAACATGAAACATAACATCAATAACTCTCTAAGGTTCTTGTCACATGGAATACACAAACTTGTGCAATGAAAAAAATAGAACCAAACCATTAACACCAAGGTATTTAACTAAAAAACCAAACCACAAATAACTAAACAAATATAAGTAAAGAAAGTAATTCAACCTTGTGAAAGTAACCTAATTATTATCCTACTCTAGTAACTAATGAAACCTAACTAATTGATCTTGAATTTTCAACACGTCTCCTATTGGTTCTTTCAAGGATGTCATTGAAATCCCTTTTTGAGGTCGTGACCTCATAATCAACCATGGTCATGTTGTCGCAACCTTAACCTCGGGCTTGCAACCAAAGCAAGGGCTTGTGAAGGTACGGGCCAAGAATGAAGCCCAGGAGTCACATTCATGCTCCCGGGAGTGTAGAAGAGTGTGAGGGAATGAACCCCCACACTCCCAAGTGAGCTCCCACTTTGAGAGTTGGAGTCCCGATGGACTTCTGAATCTTTAAAGAATAATTACAAGGGCTAAAACACATTGGATTGAAAAGTTCCTTATATCATTGGAAATCTCTTGAAACCTAGATGTCTAAAATGGGATCGCATGGCTCATTTGGGTAATTAAAACACAAGTTATGGCCAAAAGAAGGGTTGGGAGTCAAATTGCCAATTTGACTGCCTACCATTAAAAGTTAGGAATTACCCCAATTTCCTTGTGTGTAGGTGACGTGCCACATATTATTGGAAATTTTTTCAATAAGGGTTATAACTTTGTTTTAAACTTCATTTTAATTAAATGTTTGCACACAAAGTTATAGGCCTCCAAAGTTGCGGGAGTCCCAATTATGGGAATTTTGGGACTCCCACTTGGGAGTCCCGGGACAAAATGACATTTGGGTGTTGGTCCTATGGCCAAGCACAGAGTATACTATAAAGGGGGAAGGTGGTGGCTTCCCCCAAGTTTGGGCCATGGTGAGTCTTATGAATTCGTGTTTACTCGTGACTCGTTCGTGCACCAAAACGTTTTGACTATGCACTAATCAACTTGTTGTTTGGTTTGTGTAGGTCCGTGTGAATAATTGAACTACTTGTTGTTTGTCTTAGTCCCATCCCAAAGCTACAGCATGCCCTTCTACCCCCAAAGTGCTACAAGCTAGGGAGTGCACCCCAACTCCTTCTATTTCCGATGTCTTCACCTTTGGGCTCGCAGTTGAGTCCATTAAAGAGCTTGGGGGTGCGTCACACATCTTCTGGAAGCTCCATGATTTCTTGAAGAATTATTTTTATCCGCTTCCCCTTTGTAGTAGATTTCTTTTTACTTGCTTGAACATTCAAACCCCCAAAACTTGCAAGTTTCTTTTGGAAGTTAAACTCATGAATTTCTCTGAACGTAACTTTAAATGGCGAGGTACATTTCAGCGGCACTCAATGTATTAGTCAAAATTTTAAAGGTGGTCTGACAACCAATCCTTGAAGAGGTCCTTGCGATACATGGTGTTATTTACTTTTGGATCTTGCCAAATTTGAAACAAATGGGGGAGCTCATTGATTGTACTTTGGGGAGCAGAACATGGTAAAAAAATGTGAGGAAAACATCAAATGAGAATTCTCATCATTTTCAAAATTCAATGAATGATAGTGCAATGCAAGAAAAACAAAAGAAATATATTAAATATAGAGAAGAGGGTTCAAATTTACACCTATAAAGAAATCTTGTGAAGGTTTCCTTTCCTCTAGATTGTTGCTCCCAAGTTTTGTTACGATGAATACCATCCTTGGGCTTGAAATCTTGGAAAAAATAACCCTCCCAAACCTCAAGTCTCCAGTGGCAAATATATTCCTCTAATGTCATTAAGTCATTGACCTTTTTTACCGTGAGCTGGGGGTCATAAATTGTGGTAGTGTACAACTCAAGTGCCTCAACTTCAAGCTACAAAAACCAAAGGTATTAAGAACATGCAGAAAGTGGACAACATATTGAAAATGGAAAGCCATTGAAGGAAGTTTGAATTCTTACCTAGTACCAAAATGTTGCCTTGTGCAACCATTTGTCAAATTGAGCATCCGATAAACCCTATTTTGGGAACTTCTTGGCTTCCCTTAGAACTCTAGACTCATTCCATTGCCTCAACCAAGAAACTTTTTGTTCCTTGCTCATGGAAGAATACACGAGCATCTAAAGTTTTTTATTGAGCATTTCAGGCTCTAGGTTGTTGTCATAGTGGGCTTTAATTTCTTGCAAGAATTTTGTTCCAATACTTGAATCACAAATAGGGAAATGTTTGCAAAATGTCGAGTAGTGCTCCTTTTTCACATGTTCCATTGCCTTCTCTATCAATTCTTGTATCTTTGCAGGAGATTTGTCACTTTCTTGGGGAATGTCTTCACAATAAAGCTTGACTACCAAATTTGTGATGGCTGCAAACTCCTTTTATAGACAAAACATGAATGCAAGAAATCTCAATAGGATCATGCCAGGAAATAAAGCGTGACAAAGATGATACTATGTTATAAGTGGAAAGACAATTACCTTTTACATATAATCAAAAAAGGCCTTCGATGTCAGGGAATGCTAAGTCTTCCTTGACTTGCCTTCACATTTCTTGTAGACGTTTGTTGACAAAACATCCTTGAATTACTTCAAAGGTATGATTCCAATCCCTTGAATTCAAAAAAACTCATGCACCAAGCTTGGTTTACATGATCAAACTCAACACCCCTACACATGAATTCAAAAAATCAGACTTTGGAAACAAGCAAGAAAGCACCATGATTTCAAAACTCAATCAAAATGAGGAGGTTTTACTTGTTCAAGTCAGTCATGGCTATGAGCAACTCCACAAGCCATTTAGAAATGTTGAGTAAAATAACATCTACATATATGTGCTAAGATGGATCATCACTGTGCAATCTATTAATGTATGGCATCCAAGCCTAGATGTGGTGGTTCTTGTCGCACACAAAAAACATTTTGTTGGAAAAGTGCACCAAGTTTGGGGCTTCTTGCATCACCTTTTCAAATCACTCATTTTCAACGACCCAATGTTCATCCCATGTTCCATTGTGTAAAGAAACATCAAGTTCATTGGAAACAAATAAAAAACCTTATCCCCTTCCTTGTATCCCATGTGAAAGGCCTATTCCATCTTCAAGATATCAATCTTGAGAGCAGGCCTCACAACCAGCAGGGGAACCATCTTGCACAATGGAATAGCCATACGTGCCTTGTGCCTTGGGGAGATCTTGTACTTCTCAAAAATCTCCCCCGTGTTGATCTTTGTTTGGTTTTGCACCACTTGAATTGTCCTATCGAATGACAAGTGATCATCCTCCATTTGAGTTGTGAGGGTTGAAAATTGCTAGAGAAAAGAAACAGATTAGAAATTGGAAAAAAAGAAAAAAAAGGAGGAAAGAAGATCAAGAATTTTTTTATAAAAACATGGCAAGCTTCTATCAACACCGAAAGAAGCTCGACGGGTGTCATTTGGCAACAAAAGCCATAGTTTAATGTGAAAAGGAAGCTCAATGGGTTTTTTTTGCAATGAACATTGCACATTAGGAGGAGGGAGAAAAATAAGAAAAATGATTTAGAGGAAGAAGAAAAGGATAAAATTTGCAGCAAAAAATCTCACCAAGCTTTTCTTGGCACCAAAAAAACCTCAACGGGATTCTTTCCTCCTATGTGCAATCTGGATCTTTCCAAATACATTTATGCATGTTGTAGAACTTAGTTTCGAAGGTAGCATGTCTTCATTATTCTATGGTACTAGAACATATTGTTGTACTTCTGGTGGATCCAGGTCCAGATCTTGTGTTTGCTCCTCTGTTGGTTATTAAGCTCAAGATTTTGGCTCCTTTTTGGGCCACCTCTACTTCTCTTGCCCATCTAATCTTTGCTCCTGCTTGGGAGAGATATGTGGTCTTATATTAGACTTAGGAGATATGGATTTTTCCTTTTGTCTTTGATGATGATGTTGTTGCTTCTTCAATAATTATGTTGCATGTTGAGGATTAATATTTCCCTCTCATAACAATATCCTCTTGTCTTATTTGCCTCTTCCATAGAGTCTCCTCCTCATCATCATTAGACCGAGACATTAAAACTATTCTTTTGGTTATCCTAGTCTCTGGTTGTTTTTCCTTTTTAGGAAAGATGTGTGTAGGGTTCAGAAGTCTTTTGTTTTTGATAAACCTCTCCCTCAAACTCTCTTTTCTTTTCATGTCCTCTTGTGGCTACTCTGCTTGCTTTTTTCTTTCTTATGGTTCTACTCCTTTTAATGGAAACCACTTTTAGAACAAAACTTCTAGGACTATGGCAAGATGGTTTACATCCTTTTTCAATGCTCTTTCGATTGTTCCTTCAGTCATGTTTTTCTTACATTTTCCCCATCTAATCAATTCCTTGACCAATTGATAGACTCTCCATGATTTGCTCTATAAATCATCATAACAAAGTCATTGTTAAAATATTGCACTTAATCCTTTTGATAGATAATGGGAAAAATAACAACAATTCTATTAGCATACTTTAACATCATCTTTTTTACAACCCACTCTTCATTGATGTTGTAAATGTTTGGGACTCTATAAACTGTATGCCAATGCTACTTTAGCATTTGACATCTCTGCCTAGTCTGCCTTTGTCTCTCATGTATGGCAAATTTTAAAAACCTTTGCCAACATATGTTTGTCTATAACTTTCTACGCTTCCCCCAACATGACCCTGATTCTATTATGTTCAAAATTCAACTTCCGGTTATTCAAAAATTCAACTAGAATGTTGTGGTGGGATGTTTTCCACTCAACCTTAAACAAACCTACCAATCCATCTCTATTTGCTTAGGCTCTCTCTTCCTTTCCAAAACTTGTCGAAAGCAAAATATTCTTTAGATTACTATTATAATTTTTCTTTATAGGAGTAAACACATACCTAACCTCATCATTTTGGTGAGTCTACACCTTTCCACACAAATTTGCAACCATTTCTTACCGATTTGTTTTCTTTTTGCGCTTCTTATTTAAAATGTGGACTTTCTTTAGAATATGATCTTGGGTAGGCTCTTTTCGATGTAATGGCGCTTACTATTCCTATTGCAAATCATCCTTCTGCTTCTCTTCTTTAGAATCAAAAATGGAAATGGGATCAACTTGCTCACTAGGACCTACCTCTCTTTTGGGCTTCTTAAAACTATATCTCCTCAAAGTTTCCTTGCAATTTCTCTTGTTTTTTCTAATTTCTTCAAAAGCTTTTTCAAACTTGCATATCGAAAAAGATTTATGAGAGGAAGAAGAAGAATAAACCAAAGAAAAAAATGGCGAACCTCTTTCTAGAGACCTAGACTACAAAGGCAAAATATTCTCAAATCTCTATTGTTCTCTATGTCTCTCTTGTTTTTTTCTTAACCTCTACACTTTCTTTCTAGATTGGTTTTGTAATTCTCCACAAAACTTTTTTCTACACTCATTTTGGAAACGAAAAATGATAGTAATTTGCTTGTAGAAGACAAAAATGAAAAAGTGTTATGTTCTTTGCCACCTTCTAAAACATAATCATCCCATTTCATAAAGTGACATTTCATTTTTCGCTTTAGGGTTAACATTTTAACAATTTTACCTTTTTCTTGGTTTTGACACATGTCTCTTATGAAAGTTCATACTAACAATCACATGGGCTACAATAAATGCATGTTGACCTAGAAATTTTATAAATTTGGCACTGGGTTTTTTTTATGATAGTTTTAAATATGATAACTTAATGTTGTCTACACCACAGACTTCCTTTGTCCTATGCTAAGTCATCAAATTAGTAGAATTTTGTTTTGATGTGACAAACTTAATTGACCCATAATCTAGTGACCATGAAATTATATAATCATGATCTGTGAATAATTTCATAACTTGCTAACTTATTAAATTTACTAAGGCTTCTTGTGATATTATTGTTTAATCAATCTCAATGATCTTTTCTTTCTTTGATCTTCTGACTCCTTATCAAAAAAAAATTCCATGTGGCTAAAATCTATAGACTTAAAAATTTTCTGATTCTTTGAACTATGAATCCTTTCAAAGTCAGATTTACATATTTTTATGGTTTCAAGTTGTTAACAATGACCAATACTGGATTTGGTTCAAAATTGTTAACAAAAACAAGAGAATAATATTATTGAGTAAGCAATATTGTACCTTGAATGAACCAAACCATCTTTTCTTGAATTTGCCATAAAACATAATCTCCAAATTGAAACTTCTTCTCTATGTGTTTCTAATGATTCCACAAAACTCTATTCCATTGATTTTTTCCAACATTATTTTGAGCTTCCAATATGTTCTCTTATAATTTCTCTGGCTCTATAATTTTAGTAGTTAGTACTCTGGTTGGTTCTGCATTTTTGTAGTCCCCATTAATAGCTGGAAGAACATATGTTATTGGCATTAAAAGGTGTAAACCATAAATTAACTAGTAAGGTGTATAACATGTTGCCACCTTATAAGCAGTCTTATATGAAAACAAAATTGTGGACAAATGTTCATCTTGATCTATTTTTTTCTCATTGACTAATTTGGTCAAAAGGCTACCAATGACTTTGTTAATAGATTATGCTTGTCCATTTCCCTATGTAATAGGTAGTTGAACTCACATGCTTCAATAGAACTGTTTTGTCAAATATGTGATTGTATCATTGATAAAATGTACTCCTTGATCTTTAATTATGGTGAATGGATATCCAAATTTGGTCAAAATATATTCATACATGAATCTGGTTGTAATTACTATAATATTGGTTCTGAGTGCCTTTGCTTCTACCCACTTAGTTGCATAATTTGTAGTTACCAAGATATATTTGTTTCACATTAATCTTCTTGTTGGTTTAATTGGACTTATAAAATCTAGACCCGACTTCATAAAAGGTTCCTTTAGAAGTGTTGTTACAAACTTGGCCAAATTTTTTGTTTTAAGTCTTCCAATTTTTTGACAACTATCACAGCTTTTGTAAAATTCATGAGTATCCTTGAATAATGTTGGCGACTAATATCTTACATCTAGAATTCTCTTTGTAGTAATATCTACAATAAAATGTCTTCCTACCACTCCTTCATGTAGTTCCTTAAGAATAATTTATGCTTATGAAGTCATCAAACATGTACGCATTTTGTTGTTTTGTCCCACTTTATACATAATTCCCTGTTTTAGAATAAAGGATTATGCCTTTCTGACGAACTTTTGTTTCTAAGCTAGGTTCAAAGTTTTTGGCATATGACCTGTCTCCAATAACTCTTCACTTCTTACATCCATATAGGTTATATAGCTAATAGTGATGCATATACAATTTGATTTGGTTTTCCCAATGGTTCTGAACTATTTGGTAATTTGGATAAAACATCAACTACCACATGTGTTCTAACAAAGTTACAGACTACTATGAATTCATACTCCAAATAATAATAACCATCTAGCTATCCTTCTAGACACATGTCGTTTGTTGACCAAGTATACTAGAGCCATGTGGTCTACATAAAATACAAATTTGTTTCCTAACAAAAAATGTCTGAATTTATGCAAAGCATAAACCATTACTAAAGTTTCTCTCTTTATATTAGTATAATTCTACTCTGCATTATTTAGCAGTCTAGATGCATATCTTATAAGTTGGTCATATTTACCAGTTGGATTTTATGCCAACATTGCACCTATTGTCAATAATGATGCATCTGTGTGCACATGAAACTCCAACTACCAATTTGGGGTATCAAAATTGGTGCTTCCAAGTATTTCTACTTGATATGATTCCAAGCTTCTTAACACTACATGGTCTAGATAAGAGGTTTTGTCTTCTTCATTAGCTTTGTGATTGGTGCCATGATAAAGGCCAAGTTCTTGATGAAATAATTATAAAATTGAACCATACCATTAAAGACCTGAATCTGCTATGGGTTTGTAAGTACTAGCATATTCACTATTGCTTGAACCTTCTTCAAATATGGTATTTTTCCTTCCTTAGAAATTATGAACCCTAAAATTAGGCTATGAAAAAACACCACCTTGACCTAGTAAAAAAAACCAATGGTTAGCTTGGACATCAAGTCAATAATGATTTGTCTAAATGATTGGACAATCTTTTTTATGGGTGTCGAAATGGGGTGCCTTTTGACCATGTTTTTGGTCAAGTAAACCATGAATTCTTATATCACAAAGGGATTTGAAAACATAAAAAATACAAATGAAAGGAATAAGTTGGGCAATTTCAGCTACTATCATTCATAGCTCTTGAAACATTTTTTTTTAACACAAAATTGAAAATGTTGGCCATGTCAACTTGCAAGACAACCTAAACGAGGTGGAAGTCTAGATGCAGTTAGTGCCATGTACCATTAATTCACAACCTCCTTTAGTGGTGACTCCAAACTAATGAAAGGAAAAATATGTGGTAAAAACATGTCAAAATTGCAAACATAATGTGCAATTAACGAGGCAATATATTGTTTCTCCTGACGTAATGGGTTCTATTCTTACATAAGATTTTACCATTGTCGAGAGACATGATGCTCTCAATATGGGTGCAATTCAATGATGAATATGGCCTCATATATGTGATGTGAAAATATAGATCAAAATTAACTACACCTTATGCCACGAACCACTAATTCACAACCTCCTTTGGTGTGATTCCAAACTAATGAAGGGAAAAATGTGTGGAAAAGACATTGAAACTATAGGCACAATGTGCAATTAGTGAGGTCGTATAATGTTTCTTATTTGCAATAAGTTATGTTCCTCCAAAAGGTTTTGGTCATCATTAGGAGACATGACACTCCCAATATGCATGCAATTTGATGATGAATATGGCCTTATGAAATGTGACAAATAATTGCAAGAGATCTTTGGGTGGAAACAAGATCAAGAAGATGTTCAAAGACCATGATTGATAGGTTGCCATCAAACAAATGGGGAAAATGCCACCTTAAATAGTCTGAAGAAAATTCAAAGTCTTGCTCATGTTGAAATCTTTTTAGAAATAAAATATAATCACCATCGGACACATGAAAGGTGGTGACGGCTGAAATGGTGTTGAATGAAGAGGGGGAGGGTAAAGGGGCTTAGTTTTTAGGTTGCCCAAGAATATTTGCATGCACATTCAAGAGTCAAATTAAGATGAAGGCATTTGTTGGGGGTGGGTTGGATCACATTGTCTAAATGATTGGAGGATTGAACTTTTTAAAACATGTACACATATGAAATGTTATTCCTACAAATGTTCCCAATTGCTTGTTAAAAAATGGTTAAACCAACTATAGGTCTCCTTATGCCATGTTGATCTTCCTTGTGGGGGTTGTAGAGGTCCTCGAAGTTGTAAAGCTTGTATTTCTGAGCATAAAATAGAGGGGATGTGTGTCTACTATGACCAAAAAAGAGCTAATGACTAAATTGTCACCACAACAATCTAGACTATTTTCTTGATCAACAACAAATACAAAATCCCTTGTTTATTCTTGGATCATTCACAAACAACCCTCAAGACATTTAACTCAACCTATGAAATTTATATTAAAAAAAAGTCCCTAGTTGGCTACAAATTGTCCTTCATAAACACAATTTAACTTCATTCAATAGTTATTTGGGCATCAACATCTTCCAATTACATCCATATGATTTTATTGAAGTCTAGCTGGAGATCAAACCCCTCATTGTTTGTTGGGTCCATGGAGCTATTAAAACCTATTTCTATTATGCAATGCATCAATTAAAGCTCTATATGGCAGTATTAGAACACTGGAATTCCCATCCTTCTATACCTTCAAGAATGTACACTATCCCAATCCAATTTGATAGAGACATGAGGTTTTGTCTTAAAAACCACTAAAAGTACAAGGGCGATTTCACAGACACAAATTTGGCTTACAAATTTATCTCTAGCAAAACTACCCGAAGTCTTACTTCAACCACAACATTCTATTCCAACTCAAGGATACCCAAAGACAAAGAGGTTTATCATGTTTTAAAATTCAACAAGATCAACCACCCCACCCAATTGTTTCTAATTTCCTACATGTAATTCCAACAAATGCAAAATTTTATGGTTTTCTACATGCACAATTAACTACACCTCAGATTTTTTGAAGTCATTATCACATTTCAGCTCCGACCCCTTATATAGAGTCCTAAGTAAATCACTCATTCTCATCAAACAACTACTAGCACAACGAAACAAAGTAAAACAACTACAAGCAAGAAACAAAAAAATACAAATGCACTACACAATTTGATTGCTTAACTTAGTTTCAACCTCCTTATATGTTGCAAACACCACAACCTCCAGCTCCTTCAGACAAAGCTCCATCATAAATGTAGTTGCATTCTCCTCCATTGAAAGTTCCATCAAGATAAGCCTTGCATTAGACACAAACAACAAACAAGTTTTCTTTCCCTAACATGCCTTCATGAAGTCCTTTATGATGATGGATAAACTAGGAAAACAAACAACAATCAAACTCCTTTTTGCCATCTTTGTGCAAAAAGTAGACCATGACAAACCAAAACCCTAAACCCTACTTGTTCACATTGTGGGCATTCAATAGCCACTCCATATCCATTTACACTACAACCATGGAAAACCTAAATTAGATACCCTTAGGATATCAAAATTGGAAATCCAATCCCAAGTTACATGTTGTAGAAGGGGAGGGAAACGAGGTGAGGCAAGAGTTTGAATACCTTTGATAACAATGTGTAATGGCTAACATGAGTGGAGGACAATTTTTCGGTCCTTTCGTGATGTGTTCAGAAGCCTCAATAATTTAAAACGCGAAGTAAGACTTCTTCCTGGGAGTGAAGAGTGTTCTAGGAACTTTCTGAGCTTATCTCATGCAAATTGGTTGCAAAATTACTTTCTCCAACAGATACAAAAAGCTGTGCAGCAAGGAGCCAAAGCCTTCCAGCTCAACCTTGACCTTAAATGAGAGATTCACAGCCGCTTGAAACCTGAATTCCTGAGAGATTTTGTGCAGAAGATGTGTCATCCCTGTGAATGATGGAAGGTCTACGTGTCATAGTTTGACATTGTCTTGTGAAAGCCATCGACATCAATTTGCAACAGTTTTTGCAACATTAAAACCATTTCTGCTTGAAATTTTGTCCAACTTTCTTTCCCTTGAACATGCTCTCTGCACATAAACATGATAGAAATGCTTTGATGCCAAAAATAGATTTCAAGTTGACTTTCTTACCCCATAACAGTAAATAGAAGCCTACTTCCAGAAGAGGGGTCCATGGTGGTATTGACTGGGAGCTATAAGTCCAGGTGGCACTTCTAAGAACCTGGATTCTGATGACTGCAACCACCATCTGCAGCTGCCTTGAGTAGCTTGTTAGAGATCCTACACACTCCTGTGAGTAAAAGAGTTGTTCTCAAAGCACTTGCAGTTCTTATTAAGACCATTGAATCTTGATCATACAGAAACTAACACAAACTGAGCTCCCTCAGACATCCTGCTTCCCTGCTCTCATTTCTCAAAGATATGTTTTGACCTACAATTGCAATCTCATCATCCACAGAAACTATATGTTAAACATTTCATATGTAAAACTGAGATATGTGCCAGATAACTTTGATATGTGACATCAAATTGATCAGACCAAAGTTCATCTTGATTTGACAAGAGGAGCACACCTTCAAGATATGTACTTTCATCATCCCAGAAAACAGGTGCCCCAAAATTTCTGAGCATATGATCTAAGTAAGATCAACATGAATTGTGAGCAGTCAAGTTATCAATGCATGCAGGAGTCGTAGGGATCAAGATGCCGAGTGAGCCGGCCACCACTATTGCGAGTCCATCTCCCAGATGGTGCAACTATCAGCTTACCAACAGCTGAGTACTGACCTGTGCAGTTATAATAAAAGCATGACCCTATTATTGGAGCATCAGTGGCAGTAAGTAGGTGATACTCTGCACTTCGCCAAGCATCTGGAAAGCACTCTTTGCCAGAGAGGATCAAACTGCTGCCTTGTTTTGAACTTGATGAATGTCCCCACAAGCTCCTCCCAGAACTGGAGCAGCTTATATGCAATTGCCAGGAAAAGAGTTCATCTCCAGAATTCTGTTCAGTGGGTAGGCAACTCTGATCAGAGGGCTGGCTATTAATCATCTCAAAGCTCCTCAGCACAGCTATGGATGACTCTATCATGAGAAAGAGAGATATTATCCAGATTAGATGCCATCTGTGCAGACAAAATACTCCAAATACAAGGTGCTCGCAAGATCTATGACTCCGTTCTTGAAATGCACCAAGGTACAGGATTCCTTGACAAGGACTACTCATTGGGGAGGTAGTTCTATACAGGTCCTCTGTATCTTTAATGCTCACATATTGCTGTACAGGGAAAAGCTCTGCAGAAGATCCCAATCACACAATATGATCATGAACAAAATCTACAGAGGATCCACTTCACTTAGCAGTAGTCCCACAAATTCAAAGTGATATGCATTTTGGAACATAAACCAAACATATATACATTGTTTGCAAGGACAGAACCATTCTGTGGGTATTGATTGTCTTCTTCCTAAGGATGGACCTGCTCTATCAAAATATTACAGCAATGCCACTGCACCTCTCTGTCTTTTGGCAAAAATGAGTGCTGCCTGTGTCACAACAAATTGTTGTTTGCAAGTTACAATGGCATCTAACCTGAACCCTGTTGAATCCAGATAGGTTCTACGTGGATTCATTTTACCTGCACAGATTAACATTCAATGTCTTTTACATGACATGAACATGGCACAAGTTTGTGGGGAAATTTCCTGCATACCCAAGTCTGCCCTGATGGAGCAAATTCCTTCCTCAGATATCGTATGGGGAGAGCAGAATTTCAGGGAAGTGCTTTGTTGGAACAACAATGCAAGTGGTTCAGTTCCTGTCCCCCTATCCAAACCATTGGCTGCAGGACAAGAAACAAAGGTCAAGTGAGCCCCTTAACGACATAAATTACACACACAGATGACAGCATGCACCATAGCAATTTAAATTAACTAGGGGAAAGTGACAGATTTGATCAACTGACTAGCTTCAAATACCTGAATTCAGCCTTTTGGTACAGTTTGCGTCTATTGTAGCATCAAGCTGTTGTGCTCCAGAATCTGCTAGACACTCATGCACTCATGCACTGTTCAATAAGGTGAAAACTAAATCCACCACAAAAAACTTTAAGCACATATTTTCCAGGTTTGAACACTCAATTATAGGATCCTTGCTTGGACTGTTCAACAGCAAGAAGGCTAAGCTGTAGACTATATACTGCAGATATTCTCTTTTGTCAACATATCTGTGGTATTCCTTAAAGACATTTCTATTCTGGAAGCTTGAGGAAAAAGGAAATGTCCAATTGACCTTGCACAGTGAAAAAATGTTGCCATAGGCTGTTCATGCAATGTGTCTCTCCAAGATCATGGACACATACCAAACCAAACATCCCACCAAATGCATCCATTGGAACCTGGAAAGCATAGGACATAGGCTGAAGTTGTTGCCTCCATACCTGCAAAATAGATTGAAAACAATGCATGGGGGCTAGCAAGGTAAGAACCAGGAGCTCAACCTTGGTTTGTGGTCATGAGTGAAATTATGTTAAGAGAGATTGGGGTCAGAGTGAGAACAGAAGGTGTGTCGAGTTCTCTTCACAGGAACAAGTTCTTTCTTGTTGTTTAGGTTGGCAGCAATTAATGCAACTTACATGGTCCTCAATCTCAACAGATATCTCCAACATGCAATCTTTTGTACTCCAGTCCTCAGACAAAAACTGCAGGTGCCTGTGAATTTGTATACATCAGAAAGATATTGGGGCAAGTCATGGTCCACTGGAACAAAAATAAAAACACTTTTAATAATAAAAGCATCAGGTCGACCCCTTCACAACATAACTTTGCTTAACAAACACATGAAGGACATGGTGAGTAGGAATATGACGGAGTGACCGTGATTGAGCCGATCGCAAGCTTGCAATAACAGATTCCCTTAGCCAGCAATCGATAACTGCATGCCCTTAATAAATGTTCTGCAGCTCTGTAGCATGCTTTTGTTTTGAATTCTTGACCTTAACATGCTGCTGAAAAGATTCAACTTTCGGAAACGGCCTTCACTTATGAACTAAATATTTCTTACTTTTGGTCCTATAATCTGTCTCCAGTCCCTAAAAACTGAGACGATGACTTGATCGCTGGAAATAAGTTAAACGACTAAACTCGTTCTACACAAGGAGCTCTAGAACATCTAAGCATTGAAGGTCAGAATGCAGACTGGAAGCCATGCTCGCAAATGTTTCTCACATGCTATATTTGTCGCAAGACCTGGACAGAAGAGTCGCAGAATTACTCTCATACTTCTTCATCCAATGCAGGGGTAATAGCTTTTCCATACGCGGTTAATCCTCAGGCATATGCTGCCCTAAACAACCACTCTTTCCTTCTCCACTAGGCTCACTAATCAACTCCTTTCGGATGCATACAACGAAGGCGAATTCGAACTGGTCATGCAAAATGCACAGACATGAGCATAGCAGAAAGACGGGAGAAGATCTCCTGCAATTAACCAGCCATTTTAGGGTACTATTTCTCGAGCGGAGCAGAAGACATACCCAAACATCACGAAATGGTGATCTGCCTCTGTTCGGGCAGAAAAATGCACCGATCTCAATTCCTCGACTTCGTCAGTCTCCATCTGGATTCGGCTCGGATCGTACTTGCGTCCCGCAAATTGAGACTGCAGCTCTGGAAGAGTATCTGCCAGGCATAACAGCACTTGCAAAGCAGAGAGCGTGAGTAAGACTCGGATCCGCTGCAGAGGTTTCAACATCGCTATCCTAGAATGTGAACCCGAACTGTGGCTTAGAGAACATGCTATCTGTATCCTTCGAACAAGCACTGTGTTGTCTCTAACGGAAGCAAAACTTGTTCTCCCGCCAAAGAGGAAACGGAGGACATTCGTGTACAGAAAATATCCACATCCCTTGTATAATCTCCTCAATTTGCTTTCCCATTTGGAACCTGAATGTTTTATGGAATCTGAATGTTTTTTCTCTGGCTTCAGTGACCCAGCCTCACGACTGCACCAGTTCTGTTTGGATGAACTAGTCCTCATCCCAGTAACTTTTTTGGGGTCACCCATTTAATCGTCATTTTGTTTTTTCACTTCCATTTTTCAGTCACATACCTACCCTTCCCACCCAAGTCACCCTTGTTGCAAGGACAAAAAGTGAAGTGACCATGATGCGAGGAGAAGACATGAAGTAAAGGTGTGACCTAAAAGGAGCCTTAAAGTGAAAAAGGGTTGCCCCTTTATTGCCCTGAAACAGTAGTTGATGGGACCATAACTTTCATGAGCGCACTAACCATATGATGCTCAAAATCCTATATATAAAAGCAAACATGGTGTCTGTCTGTCTGTGGTGACAAACAGGGCAGGGCAGGGCGGCCAAGGCAGACACCCGCCCACAGCAGATCATTTTCAGTTACGCTTGGAAAAGCAACAGTGGTGGTGTCTGTCTACGTGGACAGTGCCAGGAAGATTCTTCCAGTCACTCCCTGTTCCCTGTGGAGCTTCCCCAAATGTAACTTCCCCAGATGTAATTGACTCCAGAGAAAAAAGAAATCAGGGGTAGTCTGATTTTTTGAGGCAAAAGATTTGGTAGACCAGAAAAAAAATATTTAGGCCTTGGACAACCCATAATCGTTTTTTTTTTTTTTTTT
>Ga0209611_10005073_pt1 | contig 22294 bp, 18 predicted proteins | sample S1TSphgellanicum_3_FD_187693 | JGI IMG/M metagenome (GOLD analysis project Ga0209611, IMG submission 187693) | Host-associated microbial communities from peat moss isolated from Minnesota, USA - S1T2_Fc - Sphagnum magellanicum MG (SPAdes) (version 2) | ecosystem: Host-associated > Plants > Peat... | reverse complement strand
CCCCGCCCCATCTTCGCCTTCCAAGAAAAGAAAAGAAAGAAATGAAAAAAGGAAAAAATAAATACCGATCATCCGTATCCAATGGTGTTAGCACCTCAACAGCCAATCAAAATCAAGGGATGGAGATTTACGTATCGAAAAGGAACCAATGGGAAAGCGCTGTTCAGATCTAGGCTATATGAGCTACTGATAATAATAATAATAATACTAGGTAGGTAGGTAATAGGTAGGTACAAATGATTTTCTTCAAAAATATTTGCAATGTCAATTTGTTTATAATTAATAATCTTTTCAACTCTGCTGACATTTTCAGAAAATGACAAGAATTTGCATGAAGAAATCAAATCAACGTTCCCAGAGAAACGTTCCCAGATCTGCCTACCAGTTGGTCATAGGTACCTACTCTATACTAGTAATAAGGTAGGGGAACCTTTTAACAAAATCTAGATAAAACAATTATGAATTTTGTAGTAGAATTTTCAAAAGAAGTTACAAAATTTTAAGATTTTTTAAAATTTCTAGGTATTTAATTTAAAGAAATTATTCCACCAAAGAGAGCCACAACTTGTTTCAGCAAGCAAGAGGTTTTTTCTTTTCTTTGTTTTGGTCTTTTTTTTTTTTTTTTTTTTTTTTTTTTTTTTTTTTTTCTGTTTTGTGATGTAGCCTCATCATCCAGGTCAGAGATGAAAGAAGATTTTTTTTGGAGAATCCTGCGATATTTTGGCTACCTACTGGAGCCTATTTGTCTAAATGTGGCAATTTCAGAAAGTTTTGTCCTTGAAATCTGGCGACTTTGGCACATTATTTTCACAAAAGATCCCTTTGTATGAGTTGGCTCTGGATTTGGTGTTTTTTATTGGTGGCCAAATGGTGAAAATCTGCCCCCCCCCCCAAAAAAAATCGACAATTAATTAGGTGAATATCTTTGCATTAGATCACACGGGGAACAACACGGGTTCCTATGTTCCCATTCATTTGGAACATGGGAACATGGGCTGTGATAACAAACCAAAATTCGAAAAATTTGGAAATTTTCTCTTTTTAGTGTAAATTCGACCTTTAAAAATGCTCTTGGGGGAGGGGGGGTGGGAAATCGCCAATCTTTCGAAATCACAAGACTGAAAAAATATTAATTAATTAATAAATAAATAAAAACACTGAGATTCCCAAGAGCAACAACATCACAAAATTTGAATTAAAAAAATAGAAAAAGTAAACACACTGGTCCTAGACTCCTGAGTCTCTTTTGGTTTGTCGTTTAGCTTGTGTCAAAAGGTATTTCATGATTTCTCACTAAAGCCAGGCCGTTCCCCAATGACTTACTAACTCACTAATCCTGTTTCCTGAGCGTTTGCTCGTCGCGTGTGCATTTCTCTGTTTTCTTGTGTGCCTGTGCCGTCCTCCTTCGCGCTCGCTCGCCCGCTCTCTCTCTCTCTCTCTCTCTCGCTTTCTCTCGCGTACGAGTTTCGGAATCGCCGGACGGACCTCGTCCTTTGCAACAGATCTGTGAAGAAATCCTTAAATTTTTTTTGGAGTTTTTCGAGAAGAATTGCTGCTGCTGCTGCTGCTTCTGATCACCACCTCAGTGGATCATCCGCTGTTGCTATCTTTTGTCACATGTGCTTGCTGGTGGACTAGTGTTGTTGTTGTTTTCCGTTGCATCGTACACTAATCTAAGTGCTGCCGCTGATGATGACGATAATGATGATGATGATAATGAGTTGAAAGCATATGACGGTGCTAGTAGTAGGAGAATACAACACGAAAAGGGAGTTGCAGTAGCCAGGACGCAGATCATTGACTACTTTAGTGGAGGAGAAGCTCTCGTGCAGTAGCAGGCGATATTATTAATCTCTTGCCTAGACTTTCGTTTCTGGATGCATGCGCAATAATCAATAATTTGTCGACAACATTTTTCTTAAGTAATCAGCGTTGATGCGAGAGAGTTCTCGTACGTCCAACTTCTTGTCGTTGCACAGTCTGTGCAGTCGTTTGTTTTAGTGACAGAGAAAGAGTTTCCTCAGGAATAAGAGTTTTTCTTCTTCTTTTTTTCCCTTTTGGAGTAGCCTTGTGTTTTGTTTTTGTTTTTCTTTGTTTTGTCCGGATGATGCATTGCTTTTGCAGAGGACACTGTCACTGACAAGAAGTTATGATAGAGACTTAGAGCAGCTCTAAATTGACGTCTATTCCTTCAGAAGGAATCGCTGACCGGGTCCAGAAGTAAAGGGACAAGCACCGTTTCTGCTGCAATCGGCTTCAGAAAGAATCGCTGATCAGTTCCAAAAGGAAAGAGACAAGCACCGTTGCTGCTGCTGCGTGCATCATCGGTCATAGTTAGAGGAGTCAGTACCACTGATCGCGGGGGAAGGAGGAGATGCAAGAAGCTGCCGTCGTGCTGAACGGAGATCCGATTTCTGCAGCATTGGAATATTGCTGCTGCTGCTGCTGTTGCAATTTTTCTCAGGCTCGTTCTCGCTCTCTCACTGCAACCTGAGGTCTTACAATCTCACAGAAGTTTGCTGCGGGAGAAGATTGTCATGTTGTTGAAAAGCCTCCGGCAACCGGCGGAATCGGAGTTTTGGACGGAGAGTACGGCGCGTGCAGCAGCAGCTGCTCAAAAGCAACGTCGACGGAAGGAGGACACTATGAAGAAGCGTGTAGGATGGCTTGCTTTTTCTGGTGTTGAGAATTTGATCCGCAGTACTACATAGTGTGCTTTTGTCGAGAAAGAGATCGGCAAGTACAGGAAAAGAGGAACTTCTAAAGCCATTACGATCATCGAGAACAACAAAAGCTCTCGCAATTCGGTGAAGAAGAAGAAATCCAGGAACAAAGGAACTCTCGAGAATCCAATCCTGCCAGAGGGGAAGATCCGTGTTATGTTGAAACAAGTCTGAGATGATGATGGGGATGATGAAGAACACTAGTATCGGATCGTCGTCCAAGAAGAGCAACAGTGTCCAGGCAACTGCTGCTGCAAGTATTGCGATCGCGGGGAAATCGTCGCGGGCTTGTGATGGTTGCGGTGTTCAAAGAGCGCAATGGTATTGTGCAGCAGACGAGGCTTATCTCTGCGACAGATGCGACACTGGAGTGCACAGCGCGAACTCTGTCGCATGGCGACATGAGCGGGTTCGTCTCGCTCCCAATGGAGCTCCGTTGAAAATGCCGAAACGCTCCTCCAGTGCCGCCTCCTCTCACCATCTTTCCAAACCCTACAAGAAGAAAGGAGTAGCGAAAGAAGCAGCAGCAGCAACTGGTCATCGACAAGCTCAAGCTACTCCTCTTCTTCTTCCTCCTCCTCCTCCACTTCCAACAGCCACAGTGGTTCTGCCCTCCAGAAAACGTTTCAGAAGCATTCGACCACATCCGCAGCGACTGAGAAGCTCGACAACGGATCACCGAGCTCCTCGCTCCAAGAAGGTATGCAAGAGCAGTAGTAAGACGTCGCGGGAAGTGCATGAGCAAAAGGTGAAGGTGGAGTTCGTTGATCCGTGTGAGATCAGCTGCGACGAGGTCGTCGACAACTACGATGACGACGGAGGCAGAGAAGCCCCCCACGAAGTCCCTGCATTCATAACCGTGATCCAAGACTCGCACGAGACTTCTTCCCAGATCTCTCTGCAACAAGGCTACAACGTCACAGGTTCAAGGTTCTTGCACGAGGTGGTGGGGCACTCCGCATCGGACTCCGACTCTTCGTTCCTGAGTGGATTCTTCAAAGGCAAAGCAGCGCTTGCACAGGGTGGCGGCAATCTGCGGGTGGGTGGTGATGCAGAAGGGGAAGACCGGTTCCTCGTCCCGGACTCCTTCGAGGACTGCTGCCGCCTGGACTCCGGTGTCGACGGCACCACCGTCTCGCTGATCGGCGGCGGCGGCGGCAACTCGGAGTCCTCCGCCGGCTTCATAGGCGGCGACATCCCGGGGCTCGTCATCGATGATTTCCACGGCTTCGACTACGGCTTGAATTTCGATCTCGCGATTCGGGGAGAGGGAGATTTCGATTTCCGCGTAGGTGGAGGAGCTGCAGCTGCAGCTGCGTCCGAAGACCACGGATGCTTCACCTCCACGACGTGCAGTGATGGCAGCGGATCGTCGTTCTCGTCGGGAGTCGATCAGCAGCAATCGTGGGATCTCGAGAATTGTATCCCTCCTACTCCCAGCCCGTTCGCGCGCTTCTTTGCTTCTTCGAGAGTGAAGACGGAAGAGGAGGAGGATGTTACGAAGCAGACTCTGCAGGGCCCTGCAGAGAAGCTAAAGAAGAAGGCCAAGGAGATTCTCAAATGCTCACTGGAGGGTTTGAGCGAGGAGGATCTGCGCCATGTGCCGTCGTTGCGGCTTGATTACGAAGAGGTTCTCAACGCCTGGTCCGATCGTGGCGCGCTCTGGACGGACGACGACAATCTGAGCGGCTCACAAACTGTCCCGGGCGGCGAGGATTCCTTCAATTCTGGTACACCGGTACGCACTGCTTCAGCTCCCGCTCACCATTTCTGAAACCCTCTAACTGCTTTTCCACCCACCCTTTTGCATCGCTGAGAGAGGAATTATTAGCACTTGTTCCTTAAGAAGAAGAAGTACCCATGTTTCAGAAAAGCTTACAAGTATCATCACAGTGCAGGGTTCATGCACGGATATATGCCTGGTGCCAGACACGATGAGCCAGGAGGGGAACTTGGATGGTGGAGCTCGCGGAACAGACGATGCCTCCTTGTCCAATGAAGGGCGAGAAGCCCGCGTGCTTCGCTACAAGGAGAAACGGCGTACCCGCCTCTTCTCCAAGAAAATCAGATATGAAGTGCGCAAGCTCAATGCCGAGAGACGACCTCGCATGAAGGTCAGTTGACACTGGTTTCTCTTCTTCCAACAACATTGAGCCCTCAAATGTAACACACACATGCCCATCTCCTCTGTTGGGTATCTCTTGCTCTGTTTTGAAAACCTTCACACATGCCAATCTTCTCTTTTGGGTATCTCCTGCTCTCTTTTGAAAACCTTCACACGTGCTCATCTTCTCTGTTGGGTATCTCTTGCTCTCTTTTGAAAACCTCACACATGCTCATATTCTTGCTTGGGGATCTCTTGCTCTCCTTTTGAAATCCTTTGCACATGCCCATCTTCTCGCTTGGGTATCTCTTGCTCTCCTTTCAAAAACCTTCTTAGTAGAGAGTCTAGCCATCTGTAGCTGGGGAGTCTACAGATGCTGAGAAGTTTATGCTTCTTGAATTTGTCAAGCTTTCTCAAAGAATCTTCTTGCAAACCACTTGTTGGTGGAGAGAGTGGATGCTGAGAAGATTAAGAAGTTCATGCCTCAAATTTGTCAAGCTTTTTCAAGAATCCTATAATGTTCAATGTTGGGTGATCTGGCATCTTCTCATATCTCTTGGTCTTTGGATTTTCCTCTTTTGTGAGACTGTCTTATGAGCATTCTATATCAATGCCCTATAAAAGAACACTTTCGCTGTTCAGGAAGAATATGATGCTAAGAAAATGGAGGAAATGGTGATTTGGGTGTCTTCCTACCCTGGCAACTAAGTGGTTAGACAAAACAGAACAGAAAGATGAATCTGGTTGTAGTTCAGAGTTTTGCTCTTTCTGCAATTACTTGGTGAAAGTGGGCAGAAACATAACAATGTCATAATGGCAATTTGGGTTTCTTCCTACTGGTCATTATTGATTCTCATCTTGTCTAAATGAGTTGCATTGGAAGACATAGTGAAGAGGATACTATCTCTTCTTGGGCTTCAATATGTTTCTCATGGCTTACTCCTTGTTTTGCAACTGCAGGGGCGATTTGTGAAGAGGATACAGCTACTGTCACGATAAGCAAAATGCTGCACCCTGATCATTATCAACAAAAGTTTTGACAGCTCAAATATAACAGGACCACTTGAAGGTGGGGGAATAAGAGTTACAAACAGGCGGAAGCAAGGTGGTTTGTTTTTTTGCAATCTTCAAATTCCTGGGAGTGAAATTGTGTTTTGCATCTGTTTGTAAGGTTGAAGGCTGTTTGGAGGAGAAAGAACAAGGGGGTGTCAAGATTACTGTGTAACATAGTGTTGCAAGTTGCAACCACCCCTAGAGTTTTATGATTAGGGATGATTGCTGTGAAGTTAGAAGGTGCAAAAATGTGCGCTTAGTGTGATGAGATCAATCCTTTGCTGGGGAAAGGATTTTGAGGATTTTTGTGCAATTAGTGGTTGTTGATTCCAGGTTGTTGATTTATGGTATGCCAATGTACAAAAGCTGCTGGAGAAGTCTCAGTGGCAGAGTAGGGATCACAAGGTCTTTTTGCCACCACAACCCCGTGGTGGTTCAGCAACTTGCAGACAGTGCAGTTTTGCTTCTCAGAAAAAGGGATGATGTGCTTTGCTTTGTTGTGCTCAAAACTTGGGTTCTCTCTTGAGAAGCTCAATAAATTTTTTTGACCCTTCTTGTTAATCTTGTGTAGTAGCCTACTTCAATTTCCCAGAGATTGAGATCAATTTGCTCTTTGGTATTATTACTTGTTACTATGCTTCAGTCCAATTTGAACATCCATGATCGAGATGCAACCCTCTTGACAGTAAGTGTTGAACAAAGTTTCTTCAAGAACCTACATTGAATAGCATCACCAACAATCTAATGATGACCAGAACAACCTCAAATCAAACTCACCAAGTGGGAGCATTTAACACCAATAAAAATAGTGTTGCAAGTGCTTTGCTCCAACAAATGTGTAATTGAACTCCTCTAAATCCATTGAGTTTTTTCTTACGTGATCCTGTGAAGAGCAATAACAAGCCAAGTTAGTATTATGAAAACAACATCAAGGAGAAATTGTAATGCATTAGGAGTTATGTAAAGGAATGGTTCTTCAAATGTTGTGGTTATCATAAACCTTGCTAAGGAGAATACAACAACATCAAGTCCATCCATTTTGAAAGAACAATGGAAAGTGGAAAGTTTTTGCAAATTTAGATTGTGTAGAAATTAGATTCAAAAACCTTAACCTCCCAAATTGGGAGAATGTTGAAGTCTTGGCAATCATCAAGGGAAAGAAAATGAATCACGAAGCCAACTTGATGATGTTTGATTCCAAAGATAACATGGAAATATCCATCATAAAGTACCATGACAAATGATCGTTTTAAACATTTTTGCAACAAAGGAACCTTTAAAGGCAAGTAGGGATCTTTTTGTGGAGACTACAAGAAGATAAATGATTACATGGGCATTATTAGTCACAATCAAGACTACTAGAAGATGTTCACAAAAACAAGGTCACACAAGGAATGCCCAAAAACTTCAACAAATCATATTTTGATTTCATGGATGAATTCATGCATAGTAAATCATGCGTCAGCCCTTCACATTCACAAGATTTCATGAATCCAAAAAATGACATCTATTGTGCACAACCTTACTTACAAGAGTCTTCACCATATGATGACTTTGACATCAATGAATAACAAATGACTGTACATATCAATGAAGTAAACTTGCAAATTGAGGGAAACCATGCATAAACACAAGAAAAACAACTAGAATATTTGAAAGAGACATAAAAACAGATTGAACACAATATGAAATGGTACAAGCAATAGTTGGGCTTGTAGAAGCTATGGAGGTAGCATTCAAAAGAAACACACAAAACAATGTGCCAATAACACCTACATTGGGTGTACAAAACATGAGAATTAAACATTAGATGATTAAAAACAATGCACACATTTCAATGGATTGGAATAATCTAACATTGATAAAATTTCTTCTAACACAATTTTGCATTTAAATGGAGTAGAACTAAGAGGATGCTAATAGTACAAGATTAAATACCTCTTTGTAAATATAGTTTTCATTTTGCATTCACATGGATTTAAACTAAAAGGAGTAGTATAACAAGATTGAATACCTCTTCGTAACTATACTTTTCAAATTGTGTCAACTTTCAATAATGGTTGAACAACAAGATACACTTTAAGTTGTGGTGATGTTGATTCCTTGAGAACTTTTTGCCTTCAATGCGAACATCATCTTCAAGTTGTTATAATACATTCATATTTAGTGCATCCTCTTGCATGTTTAATGCATCCTCTTCAATTTGAATAACCCTCCTTAACATCCACCTCTTTCATCCTAGTGATCAAATTATGGTACATTGAACACATCAAGTACAATAATTATATGCAATTCTATATTTCTCAAAAAAAATTTGAATGTTCGTAAACCTTCATTTCTTGTAATGTGGTATCTAGGACAATTAACATCATGTAATTATCCATAAAGTAATTGCAAATATCATAGTACCTTGGCCAATTCAACACTAATTATATTATTTATAATTTTTTCGAATTTTTTAATAATTAGTACATGATTATGTCGAAAGTTTTGGAAACCCTAGCCATCGAAATTGATAGTGTGAGAAAAAAGGAGCTCTGGATTAGCAACGATCAAATGTGGGCGATGATGAAAAATAGGACAATGGCGGAGGAGGATGCAGGTTCACTTTCCTGTATTTACAAGTATTTTGAAAACTTCCCTATCGTGGATTTTTTTCAAATAAAAATGGGTGTTGGAAATCAATTGCAAAAAACAAAGAGTGTGATGAAATTAAGTTTTGGGGGTGGCAGGCATTGCTTTTGGGGCTAGCGATTTTCTCTACACAATTGGTGCAGTTACCATGGTAGGTGCGTGCTATATGAATGCTTCTTGTTTTTGCATTACCAATGGTTGTCACACTGCTGTATTCTGGGTGTGCAAGTTACAATCGAATGAGCGAGCCTTGTTTATTCAAGACCTTTTCCTGCTTGGATGTCTTACATTTCTTTTGGTAGACCCAATTTTTCTTGTGAACTTTCAACCTTCCTGCTTCTGCTATTTCTCCTTTGTTAAACTAAGGTGGATATCTGAAAGGCTAGTTTATTGATAGGGGATCGTAAGGATCATCAACGTCTAGAAAGATTGAAAGCTGAACAATTGAAAGCTGAACGACAAGAGAAAATCAATGAATTGAAAGAGAAGACTAACAATTACATCACACAACAACTCATTCATGTGAGAATATAGGGCCATGGTTTATTTTTTGCTATACTAATGGTGAAGATTTTTCTGCAATGGCCCTTTCATGCAACTGGTTTGAATTTAGTTGAATTTTGTTTCTTTCTTTGTCACACATAGGTGCTCGTACTTTGTGTCTGCTTTAGCTATTCTTACCCTTGTCATGATGTGAGAACAAAGGAAATTCAGGTAAATTTGCACAAGAGAGTAAAGAGACTCTGATATTTTGAGTTCGGTGGGCAGCATTATGATCATGATCCATAGGCAAAAGCTGTAGCAACAAGTATCCTAGCACCTAAGTTGGGAGTAGAGTCTAGTCTTAAATTGGCACTAGTTGTAGCCTTACCAATATAAAGAGGAGATGACTGGAACTAGCAGTGGAAGTGATACGATCCCAGGAGTACCCAGGAGATTTGGGAGGATGAACAAGGTATGGAGTTGGCACCTCCTTGGAGCAAGCCAAGTAATGGAGGCTGGATTGCATGGCTTGTAACTATGCTTGTTGAGGAAGACCCCACTTAGTGCTATGCTCTTATCTGCCAGAAGTGTCACATGCATAATGGTAAGAAAGCATGAATTTAAAGCACTTGTGCCAACATGTTTTCAGTATCTCCTCATGTAGTGTGTGTTGCAGCAGCTCTCACTTTTTGAAATTGCTTAATTTATGTTTAACACATGGCATTGTATGGCTTTGTAAATTAGCCACAGAATTGCTTAATGATATGCCTGCTTAATCTTGACAAGTACCATTTGATCCAATTTTTATATGGTTAGAAGTTTGTGATTGATTTCCATCTCAAACTTTTTGAGTTCTGTCAATGTGGTCAATAGTACCAAGTTTTCCCAATCTTTTCTGCTTACAAGCTAGGGACCATGCAGGTATGTGGTTTCTGTTTTAGGGGTTAGTTTTTTGAGCTCTGTTGCCTAGGCTCCAACCATGGTCATCTCAATGTGGGCCAAACATAGACAAACAAAGAGACATAGAGAAACTTTCCCTTCGTTGCTTCCTCCCTTCCTACCTCAACAACAATCAACATTAGTGCAAGCAACTGGATTCCTTAGCATCCCAAAGCACATCATCTTTTTTCCTTACTTTCTACACCAAGAAATATGTAACAGAAAAAGTATCAAAAACCCTAAACCAAAAAATCTGTAACAAAAAAATATACAAAAAACCCTAAATCAAAAATTCTGTAATTAAAAAAAGTACCAAGAAACTTGATTAATCTTGGACGATTTTCATCTTTGTCAAAATGTTAAAAAAAATTTAATATTTTTGACAAAAATATGAATTTTTAAAATAAATATCGAATTGATTTTTTAAAAATTAATTAAATATTCGACAATTGATTGTCAAATTGGCCAATGTATTACGATATAATCGCAAATGTATTCTCAAAATCAAGTTCCATATAGGCTACATGAGGTCTGCATGATAGTCATGTTCATCCATAATAATGGATGAGAAAATGTATTATAGTTGCAAAGGTTTGTGACTATGGTACAACTTCCATGCCAAGTGGTGTCTCTTGTAACTACTTGTTGAATTTGGCACTTGTTTAGGGTGATTAAAACATTTTCTAGTTGTAAATGTCCATAATGATTGAAATTTAATTGTAAATTGAATCATTAATTTTCAAATTTTTTCTATTGATTTTTTAGGTTGTATGATTTTTTTAATGATTTATTCCAACTTACAAAATGGGAGTATTTTTTAAATATCTCAAAATAAGCACTCACCCAAAGTGATGAATGTGATTCCTATCCTATTTGCATCCATAGTGTCCAATCTTTGGATCATCATAAAACCCTTGAAACAAATGAATTTTGAACATGAAACTTCACAATATTGTAACTCTTCTCAACTTCTTTTCAATGAGGTAAAGGTCTATTGATTTGGGGGTGATTTGATCTCCAAATTGCCCTCCAAAACTTATAGATTCCCAACCTTAGGAGTCTCAACTCCCAAAGCCATGAGTTCATCCCAAAAGCCCGAAGGATGTTTCCTTTGATTGTCAAAGGCCTCCCACTTCAAAGTTCATGTATGAATACATTTCTTTCACTTTGGGTCTTGGCATTATTCTCAAGCCCATATCTTGCAATGCCTCAATTTTGATTGCAAGCTCAAAGTTAAGATTGCAACAATAGGGCAATTAGTTTGTTTATCGCAATTGGTATTACTAAAAGGCAAGTCAACAATATTCATGATCATTATGTTTAGTTTTTTTAAAAATATATTTATTATTGATGAAATGAACAATTTGGCTCATTGCATAATGGTTCTAGCCCCTTTTTTGACATGTGAAAACTAGCTACAACTAATAAGAAATGTTCAATGAATTTAGTTCATGAACAAGCGTGTCATTGCCTAATGAAAAAATTTAAAAATGCATCCCCACCTAATTAATGTGTTGAAACTGGACTTGTTTTAAAACCATAACTAAAAGGTTTTATAAAAATTAAACTCATAGAATCCAGAATTATTGATGAAATTTTTTGGCATGGACCTAGAAGCAATGAATCAAGGATTTAAAAAAAAAATTAAACTAAACCTAAAATCAAAGAAAATTTATTTTTAATAAAAAATCTTAAACTTAGACCCAACAATTCCAATAAAAACCAAGACCTAGCCAACACTAATTTGGATCGAGTAAATAATTAGTTCTATATTGAGAAATTAGGTTACATTTCCCATTTTACTTGTTGTTGGCTTGAGTTTCCCATAAAGGAAAAAGCCATTCCACAATAAGATACTTATTACAAACTACCAATTAATAAAAAACACACTTTACAATTAAGTTTTTTTTTTTATTTCATTTATTTTCTCTCACTATTTTTTACCCAATTCATAAAACACGGCATTCATTGTTCATGACTTTGTTTGGAGATCTTGTCAAGTAAAGACAAATTTCCAAAATCTATTTGGAGGGCACTTTATATCCATGACTCTACCCTCTCTTATAAGAGGAGAGATCTTACACCTACTTGTAAAATTTTAAGGAATAGGTGTAAGAACCTTTTTGGTACTTTATGCCTTTGAGATTTAATTGTCCCTTTGAAATAAAATGAACCTTCCACTCTTTAAGATCCCAATTTGGAATGACAAATAATATTCAAAATTCAATATCTTTCATAATTATAGGTTTAAAATTTCTCAAATCACCTTCATTAAATCTTTCTCATTCAGAGCTTTCCAAGAATACCAAAGATCATGCTCGAATTCTTGTATAATTTTTAGTTTTGATTTTTTAAAAAATTCATTGAAAGATTTATTCAACATTCAATAGCTTTTCCACCAAATCCATTAAAGCCTTATGAAACCAACTCAATGCACCCCAAACTCATTGGAGGGCCTTCCAATGATACCAAAAGCATGGCAATAGGCACTGTGGTTTGAGAAGCCCTTCAACCCTCACAGCTAGGCCCTCAAACCTACGAAGAGCGACCCCGCCCCCTAAAGTTCCTTACCCTATAGGTTTGACAGAGTTGTGTCTGAAATTCTTCATTCATTCATTGATTCATTCATCCCTTTTCCTCCATCATTTCTTCGTTCCTTTTCAGTCCTTGGGTCGCTTGTTTGTGTGTGCGCGAGATGGGGTTTGTTCTCATGAGTTTTTCTTTCTTAGAATCCGGGTGGAAACCAGAAAATTTGAGAGTTTGGGTTGTGCACTCCAGTTCAAATTTCTGTTCCTCTGGGACTTTGTGTGTGTGAGTGTGCGTTCTTTTTTTCTTTCTTTTTTTTTTTTTTGGTGGGAGTTGTTGTTTTGTTTGTGCATATGGCGGAGATGTGCTGGTGAAATGTATTCAGGGAAGTGGCGGGCAGGGAAACAGGATGCCTTTTACTAGAAGACCGTTGCAATCGACAGTGGCGTTCGTGGTCGTGAATGCCTTGCTCTGTATCAGCGTCGGCCCTGTTTACGACTTTGTGTGCGATCTTCCTTACTGGGAACGCCGGGTATGTATGTATATTCTCTCTTGGGCTTTCTGTCTCTCTCTCACGATCGCTCTCTCTCTTTCTTTCTCTCCTCATCAGCTGCTCATATTACGCTTTTAAGCACCGTAGGAAGGCTTGAAATTCTGTGTTGGTTTGGTTTGGGCTACTGCTGATAGAAGAAGAATGGGAAGCTCTTTCTGCTGCATTTGGAGAGTTAGGGTTTTGCTGCATGTCTGCTTTTTCTTACATAGGGTTCAGGGAGAGTTTCAAACACTAAACCCTGAACCCTATGTAAGTACATAGGGTTTAGGGTTTAGAGTTTGAAACTCTCCCTTTGAAGATGGAGAGTTTCATGCTGACATAAGTGGCTACAACATGTGTTTCTTGCTCTATTTTTCTCAATCTTTGGATTGGTTTGTTGACTCAGTGATCCCCCCAAAGAAACTGGACTGACTTCCATGGGTAATAATTTTTTTGCATATTTTGTGGCCATTTCTTTGACTGCCAGAAAACACTTTTGCGACTGTAGCAGCCATCTGTGCTATCCAGTCAGTTGATTTGCTTTATGCAGTTTCATCACAGTTGATGATGGCATGGTATTAGTGTACATTTCTAATGCCTGAGAAATTGGAGATTTTGTAGAGGGAGCGCAGAAGGCAGGAACGGGAGCTCTCTGCTGCAAGCAGTAACGAGCATCATGTGCACTCTCCAGGAAACAGCAACATTTGAGACACCCTCAGAGTATGATTTTATAGACCTCTTCAGTGAGTATCTTCAGTGACAAGGTGTTTTTAGGGTTTAGATGTTCAAGGTTGTGGGTGGTAATATGAAGATTTCAATGTGGGTTTGAAAGACTTTTTTGAGAGAAAATATGAAGATTTTGGAACTTTGTTTGTAAGCCTTTTGTATGACAGTTTTTTTTTCTTTTGTGCTTCCCCATTCATCTGATCTAGTTGCTCAAAGTTGCAGAATGCATTTTCACAAATGATTTCATAGACTTTTTTCTCATGGAAATGCTTTTAGTTTTGTTGCAGCATTGTAGGAATCTATGAAGTCCTCATCATCAAAAGATTCTTAATTTTGGCTACAATCTGTTGCTGCAGAAAGTTCCACAGTTGGCTCTAGATAAGAAGGTCAATTCTAAATCCTCAACACCACCCCACCCCCCCCTTTCAATAAGATTCTGGTGTTTTGCTCTTGTGAGTCCAAAGCATTCAGGGAGAACTCGGAGAGGGAAGAAGAGCATATTTCCTGAAGCTCCTGCAAAAAACTGAGAGAATTTGAGTTTCTGTTGCAACCCTCTTTAGGGTTCCTGAGCCAGTGTCAATGGCATATGCAATGGCAGTGCTGGTTGTTGCATCATAGCTGGAAGTTTTTAAAACCTTTTAACAAGAGAAAATTAGCTAGAAAGGAAAAGAGGAGAGAAGTGTAAGGAGCAGGGATGGCAGAGGAGACAATTCTCACCGGTGACGATCTTATGCTGGGTCCTCCCTCACCAGTGGTTCCACCTGAAGTTGCATCCCATGTTTTGGATGGCTTGGAGACTTGCTCTACTGCTCTTCGCAGGCTGTTTCTTTGTAAGTTAATCCATCTCTCTCTTGTATGGAGCAAGCAAAATGATTGTTTTTGCTCCCTGTTTGCTTCTGTTCTGGAATTGTTCTGGGAACAATGCCCTTCTTTAGGGTTGCAGTAACACAGAGGGGGATCTTTACGAATTTGATCCAGCTCAAACAGCCAAGTGGTATTGCACATCTTGCTGGCATACAATTTACATATGGCCTCTGGACCATGTATTGGAATTGGCTGCAACTGGGAGACCATAAGATGGAATTGCATATTGACACTTCAACTTATTATCAAATGAACCTCAAAGATTGTTCTTTTTCATGCAGGTCTTCATGTGAACGATGTTGAACCCTTTTGCCAGGACCACATTATATTGTATCGTCGATGTGCACAGAATCGGGTACAGTGCTTCTGCATAATAGGTGGTCTAATTGTGAACCTCAGCTTGCAAATTGTCCAAGAGCTTCTCACTATGCTCCATTACATTTTACACAAAACTCACTCTCCTTGCTGTTGAATCATGTTCCTCATGGGATGATCCTAGGCATTCTTGTGGTGTCCAGTGGAGAATGTGTACTGTTGAAGCATGAGCAGCTTGGGTGTGTGCTGCACATGTTGTGTTATTTTTATGGTGGTTATTATTATTTTTTGTTTTGGTTTAAAAATGGAGGATGACTGATGTGGCAGGATGCAGAATTGAGAGGAAGGATACAAGAGACTGAGCGGACACTTGCTCGGTCAATGCCCATGAATGAGATCCAAGAGCGGCAAGCTCAGCTCAAAGCTGAAGTGGAGACTCTGGAACGGTTAGTGCCAAAGGCCAGCATCTTCATTTCCTGATGCTGGTAGCAATTGGAGTCTATGGTTGGCAATGCTACAGTAACTGGTGGCAATGTTGTTGAATGACTTCCCTGATAGTATCATTTTGTGGCTCTCAAAACCAGTACAGCCATAACTGATGCACACCCATTTTTGCGGTTGTGTAGGCGCATGATTTTGGCGAGCGGGATGGAGGGTGTGGAGGGTTTCAGGCAGCGCTGGAGCTTACATGGTCGTCTTCATGACACCAAGTAAACCACCTATTAAAGCTCCATCTTTGAGTTTTGTTTCCATTGTCCTCATGGAACAATCAATGGACATGAATGAGCAGATGATGTATTCTTAAAGCAAACAGTTATCATTGTATCTTGTGGGAAGATGTTTACATGAGCTTGTAGAAATTTGTGATGAAAGTTGTTTCTTCATGCCACCCACCTCCTTTGCGTTTCTTTCACTGCAGGAAAAGGCTTGAAAGCATTGAGCAGGGTCTGGCATCTAGAACAAAGGAACAGCAGCAGCAGCAGCAGCCACAATCAAAATCATGGTGGCAGTTATGGTGAAAGACATGTTGAGAACCAACCAAGCCTGTAGTGAAATGATTAGCTCATCATGCAAGGGGGTCTTGAATGCTGAATGTTTCAGACCGAGTGTTTCAGGCAACAACATCAAGTGCCTCTGAGCATTTTATGAATACAAGTGTTTTGTATCCATATGACAAAAGGCTGAATGCATGTCCTTGTGTGCTTTGTACTTCTCTGCATTTTCAACTGTTGTTCCTCAACATGCGGCTCACGGAGTTGTCTGATTGCAAACTTTCTAACTCCAATATTCAAGTGTTGTTGCAATTGGAAAAGATGCAGATCTGCAATGTATTGTCATGTGAACCTAGCTCCCCTGATTTTTACTACATTATTTACAAAAGCTGTTAACAAAACTCTTGTCGATATTGAAAATGAAATGATTTTGGAGATTTTCAATTGCCAGAAGTTAAAGGGGGGGGAAAAAATAGTAAAACTCACCAAATTTCAATATTTGGTTTGGAGTGTGTACCCAAATATATAGAGGGATGATTCAAGTTTTGTACTTAATATTTAGTTTGTAGCCAGATTTGGCTAAATCTTTGGAAGGATGATTTCAGCTTTTTCCACATCTTCCTATCAGTGATTTAATTTTATTTTTATTTTTTTTCATTTTGCTATTGGAAAAAGGTCCCATGCAACATGGTCAAGGGAAATTTTTTGAAAGATTTCAAAACAATCGCCACATTTTGAAGAGGAAAGTTATGAAATTGTCAAAGATTTCTGAAGAATTTGGGTATTGGATTTCTAGCTTTGTTCTTTTGAAATCCCCATATTCAGCTAATAAGTTCTAATGGTTAGCTAACATGTAATGGGATTCATAGATTTTCTATTTCTTTATTTGTCTTGTAGCCAGATTTGGCTAAATCTTGCTTTAAACCCTAAACACTAAATCCTCTCACCGCTTTTGTAGCCAGATTTGGGTAAATCTTGTTTGTAAACCCTAAACCCTAAAATCCTCTCGCCGCTTTTGTAGCCAGATTTGGGTAAAATCTTGTTATAAACCCTAAACCCTAAAATCCTCTCGCTACTTTTGTAGCCAGATTTGGGTAAATCTTGTTGTAAACCCTAAATCCTCTCGCCACTTTTGGTGCAACATGAGAAAATTGAAAAAAACAAAAACAAAACAAAACATTGCTTCTTACGGACGATCGCCAATTTGGCTTTTTTTTAAAATAAAAATTTAAAGCACTGGGAGCAAGGCATCTGGATCGACGTCGTCGTCGTCGTCGTCGTGGTGTGTCTACCCCTTGCGAGTCTTGATTGTGTGGGGACCGATCGTCGCAGTGCAAATTCGCACGGTTCCGTGCCAATGGATTGCTCCACCTTCAGTGCAATCGCTTTGCTCCGTCTGCCGTCCAATCAGCTGCTGCGGCCCTGGCTGTGTTTGCGTTCCGGCACTTGGACAAATGGACGACATGTGGAGAGCAGACAAAACAAGCACCTAAATTAGGCATGTGTGCAAGGTGGAAGCCAAGCATTGCAGCTCTCTATTTGTTGTTCTCTCTCTATCTCTCTCTCTCTCTCACACACACACAAAAAAAACACAAGAATCTCAATTCTTTGAGAGGAAAACGAAAGCAATCTCTTCTTTATTGTTGTTGTTTGTTTGTTGCTTGTTGCATTATTTCTTCTTCTTCTTCTTCTTCTTCAGCGAACAAAGTGGTGTAGAAAGGCTTTGTTCCTGGAAAGATTTGATTGAAAACAATGATGAACATTGTGGCACTCGGTTTGTTGTTGTTGTCGCTGGGATCGGTTATGATCTTGTCCCCTGAGCCTCTTCTTGTGAAGGATCCTGCGGATGCGGGGAATGAGGCCAACGTGCTGTTGGTGAAGGAAGTTAGGAGGAGGCCTGGGGAGAACAACAACAGCAACGATGTTGATGATGCTGCTGCTCCTGCTGCAGTAGGACGAAGACTGAAGCGGGTTGCAGAAGCCGCGTATAAGCCTGTCACGGAGGCAGTGGAAGCTCTGAACAGAAAGACTGAGGAGCTAGTAGAATCCAACAAAGAGAAAGTGGCCAAAGCTGCTGAAGCTGTGAGCAGCAACAACAAGAAGACGAAGAGCAGCCCGGAAAAGCTCAGCTTCTGGACCTCCAGGAAGAAGCAAGACACAGCTGCAGACGATCATTTGCTTGCTGCTAAAGAGAAAGCAGCCGCTGCAAGTCAAGCATTTGAAGAGGCGACTCGTCTTCTAGAGGATGCAACTCGCGAAAAGCTCGCTGCTCTTCACGAGGTTTCTCCTGAAGGAATTCTCCGAAGGACAGGTACGTAAACAGAAGAAGAATCTCTGGAGAAGTCTCGTCTTCTTCTTCTTCTTCAGAAATTGAGGTTTTGTTCCATTCTTTGCTGGTACAGAGAAGTACGTTGAGGAGACACTTGAGAGAAGCCGTGATGTTGCTGCAGAGGTGAAACACAAGGTGCTTGAAACAGTTGATTCTGCGAAAGGAAAGATCTCAGAGACTGCAGCCACAGCCACGGACACCGCAACCAAAGTAAGGGGAAAAAAAGCTTCAGCAAACCCGAACCCATTTTGCATGCATGACGATTTGCCTCAGAGCGGAATCTCCTCAAGATGCTTGAATCAATAGCAGCAGAGCAATCATATCTCATCATCAAAGGGATTGTGGGATTTTCATTTGACATCAGGGAAACAGTTGTGTGTGAGAGATCATCATCTAACCCTTTGTTGTTGTTGTTGCTGTTGAGGATGTGATAGGCAGTTGAGAAAACCAAAGAAGCAGCTGAAGGTGCATACAAAACTGCATCTGCAACTCTGGGAGCAGCCAAAGACAAAACCTCAGATGCAATTGGTTCCACAACAGAGGGAGTGGAAGATGCAGTGGCTTTGGAAAAGGACAAGACCTATGAAACTGCACAATCTGTGAAAGACCGAATGCATGAAGCTGCTGAATTGACAAAGGAGAAGACCTATGAGACTGCACAATCTGTGAAGAACAAAACCTCCAACGCTGCGGAATCAATAAAGGACAGCGTACTTGATGCTGCAGGAGCTGCCAAGGATACAATCCTTGATAATACAGAGTTTGTAGTTGAGAGATCAAAAGGAACAGCAGCAAATGCTGCTGAGAAAGCAAAGGAAGAAGCTCAAGCTGCAGATGCAGCAGTTTTAGGTTTTGCTGAAGTTGTGAAAGAAGTTGCTGGCAAGACAGCTGAATGCCTTCTACATACTGCACAAGAAGCAGGTTCTTATTTACCAAATGTAGGTCAAGGAGTGGGGTACGTGTATGACAAATCTGCAGACAGAATTGGTCATGAAGAAGCTCAGAGCACAACTGAAAATGCAAGCAAACTTTCTGACAGTGCCAAAGAGGAATTAAAAGCCAGAAGCGATCAGCAGGTTTTACATGCACCAGCAGGCTATGGTGAAGAGGAAGTCAGTGAAATCTATAAGACAACAACAACAGAGGGAAAACAACCACATGAGGTTTTGTTGTTGGAGACAAAGGAATTAATTGCTGATGCTGATGCTGATAATGCTCCAGAGCACGTGAAAGATGAGCTTGGTGTGATTGCACAAACAATTGGATGGAGACGGGTTGGCATCATTGTGAAGGATTACAATCCACGCCATCTAACTCCATTTGAGATAGTCCTTGGAGATGTCAAGTATGTGTGGGTAGGAAAGCCTCATCTGAAGGAGGAGCAGCAGACATTTCTTCACAAAGTGCTAAGATCAATCAAAGGAGCTGCCAACAATGTGAGTCATTTTTTAGGGTTTTCCGGAGGTGTGAAGAAGAAGCAGCATCATACAGGAGTTGGGCAGGCTTCAAAGAAAAGGATAGTAGATGGGACAGAATCTGTCAAGGAGAAGCAGGTGGATAATAATGCAAAGGGTGATGCAACAACCATGAATGGTTATGTGGATGTGATTTACAAAGGAAAGGAGAGTTTAATGGAAGGAGTTAAGGCAGCTGGACAAGAATATGAAGCCGGACGAGCCCAAGCAAGTGAATATGCTGACCAAGCTCGCAGTGAGCTCCAAGGAACTGTTGGGTGGCTGCAAGACAACACAACTAGTGAAGAAGGCAAGCACAAATGAAATTGTGGACATGGAGATTTAAGAGGATACCTAAGATGTTTTTTTGGTCTTGTGTGTAGAAATTTTTCACAATCTGTTTAGCATCCTTGTTAATTGTGTTGTGTTTTCATTTGGAGTGCATGTGAGTTTATTCTCATGCTCAAAAGAGTTTCTTATCACATAGAAACATATCACCTTATTCAGTGGTACTGACTGATTTTGGAAAAATTGCAGTGAAGCTGCCACATAGTTGGAAACAGGTGTTTGTCTCAAGGCCAAGGGGATTCCTTCTTTCACTCATTCGCCTTCTGCATCTTTTCACCTTCTCGATTATCTACGGGTCAGCATTATGGGTGACATTTGTGTCAGGGCTTATCCTCTCCAACAATCTTCCCCAGCAACAGTTCAGTTTCATGCAGAGCCGCATCTTTCCCATTTATCTAAGGCTCCTTGCAGCTGGAGAGTTGCTCCTCACAATGCTCCATTCACTGTTGCACCCATGGTTCTCTGCTGACAAACTTGAGACCTGGCAATTGCAAAACTTTGTCTGGATCTTGGTTGCCACTCTCATCAACCTCTTGGTTTTTGAACCCTGGGAAACAAAGGTAACAAATTTGTTGTGCTCCATTACTACATGAATCTAAGCTCCTTACCATTTCTTATTGTGGTGAAGGATTTTTGTTGTTTAAAGTTGTGTCCAAGCAAATGCCTATGGTTAGGGCAAGATCTCAATGTCTGAAAATTGAGGTGATATTATCTTCATTATCTTGCAAAGAAAGCTAGGGTTAGGGTCAAGATCTTGTAATTTGACAATTTGAAAAAATACTCTGTTTTGCAGCTTATGTTTGACAAGCTGAGACTGGAGAAAGGAGGGTGGGTTCATGATACAACCCCAGAAGAATTAAGGATTGTACTGCAGGCAGAGAAGAAGAAAAAATTAGAAGAAATCAACGAGAAGCTCAAGACACTGCACACCTACTCATCTGCGCTGAACTTGCTCACCTTGGCAGGATTGACATGGCACCTCTCGTATTTGGCACGACGCTGCATTGTTTGATTGTATAATGTTTTCCTCAGTCTAGAAGTCTTTGTTCTGTACAGTGCACATAGAGTGGAGCGGCAAAATCTGTACACAGTGGAGTGAGAAAATTTCTAGTTAAACATTGGCAGGCACTAGTGCACTCCAAATCATCAAGAAAACAAACGCATCATTACAAGTTGGAGGTACAGTTGCAGTGCACCCATCAAGCTAGTTTCATCTCTTTCAGGTTGCATAAACAGAGGTTATATGAAGCAAGAGAAGTGTTTTCTCGAGGGCTGACCTTCACCTAAGCAGAAGAAGGGGAAGGGTGGAGGCAAGAAAACTTGTGCACAAGCGCGAAGCGAAACGAAGCAGGATTTTTTTTTGGGGTGGAGATAGTTTTGTACCATAGTTGTACCACTTGAAGTTTTTTCAAGTAGCAAATTGGTAGTGATTTTGGGGCCATCTGGAAAGTCTCAGAAAAAGAGCAAACAAAAATAACTAGAGTGCAGAAGGAAGTTTTCCCTCCCAGTTTATGAAATGAGAAGATGTCAACAGGAAACTTTGTATTAATGTGGATATGGTGTCAAATATGGTGTCAGAATATTGAGTCTGTTTTATGTTCAGGAGTGCCTAAGAAGTTTCGAGTTTTGATGGTGTCCACATCCTGAATGAAACTTACGTTTCAATGTTGCTTTTTAGAGCCGGCTTCAACTCGATTAGGTGAACTTATGTGCCTATAATGTTTAATGTTTAACAAACTTGGGCTCATTGATGCTGCACACTACCAGCAGTGATAATTAATTGATGAAAAAAATGAATGGATTTTGTGAAAATTAAGTTCTCGTTCAAATAAAAAATATCAAATGACATTGCATGCAATTTGTATTGAATTTGAATTTGAATTCCATTCAATTTAATTCAAATTCTTAAGTTTGATTTAACTTGAACTAGTGGGTGCCCATGACCTTCAGCCACTGTGAAGTCCTCCGGAAACTTTTAACTTTTTTATTTTTTTATTTTTATGTGTTTTCTATTTTTATTTAGATTTTGTGATCATCCAGCTGGACAGACATTTCATCCATCCCCTTAATCGGGACGGACAGTAGCTAAAAGAAAAAAAAGATAGTCTTGGTCAATACAAAAATAAATAAAAATTGATTCTGGGCTGTCCAAGGCCTAAATATTTTTTTTCTGGTCTTCCCCTAAATCCGTCCCGTCATCAAGCCGGACGGACATTTCATCCGTCCCCTTAATCGGGACGGACAGTAGCTAAAAGAAAAAAAAGGTAGTCTT
>Ga0209611_10005070_pt1 | contig 22303 bp, 21 predicted proteins | sample S1TSphgellanicum_3_FD_187693 | JGI IMG/M metagenome (GOLD analysis project Ga0209611, IMG submission 187693) | Host-associated microbial communities from peat moss isolated from Minnesota, USA - S1T2_Fc - Sphagnum magellanicum MG (SPAdes) (version 2) | ecosystem: Host-associated > Plants > Peat... | reverse complement strand
CCCTGATCCATGGCCTGATCTGCTGCATCCCCAATTCTAAAGTTGCCAACTGCATCTGTGCCTTTCATTCCCTGATCCATGGCCTGATCTGCTGCATCCCCAGTTCTAAAGTCCCCACCTGCATCTGTGCCTTTCATTCCTGGATCCATGGCCTGATCTGCTGCATCCCCAGTTCTAAAGTCCCCAACTGCATCTGTGCCTTTCATTCCTGGATCCATGGCCTGATCTGCTGCATCCCCAGTTCTAAAGTTCCCACCTGCATTTGTGCCTTTCATTCCTGGATCCATGGCCTGCTCTGCTGCATCCCCAGTTCTAAAGTTCCCACCTGCATCTGTGCCTTTCATTCCTGGATCCATGGCCTGATCTGCTGCATCCCCAGTTCTAAAGTCCCCACCTGCATCTGTGGCTCCATTACTTGCAATGGTCTCTAGACTTTTGTCCACCTTTGTATCCCAACTCTCACCCAAGAATTTTATGTGCTGCTGTTGTGTGCACTTCTCAACCAGGTCAGAGCAAGGTTGCTGGCTGACGAATGCAGGACTGTCTGTGGTGAAGGTTGGGAATGGTAGATATGAAGGGTGGTGGTGCTCTATTGGAGGAGCCATGCCTGAAGCTGAAGCAGAAGCAATCTGCTCTTCTACTATTTCCTCAACGCATTCAGGAGCTGGCATATTCAAGTCTATAATTCCTTCCTGCATTCCCTTGTTTTGTTGCCCACCTGGAACTGGAAGTCCCTGAATTGGGTGGGACTCTTGCAGCCCAGGCTGGTCACCATTAACCATCACCACTGCATTATTGTTGTTCAGGTTGTGAACAGTGGTGGTAGCTTCATTAGGTCCTGCAGTTCCGGTTCCACCTCCCCAATGGCACCGCTTGTGACCCCCCAAAGCCTGGCCTGAATTGAAAATTCGGTGACAAATTGAGCATTCATGACCCTTGCTCTTTCTTACAGCATTCAGCATCTCCTCATTGTCCCCCCTGGCAACAGTCAGATAATCACAGGGCAGCTCTGCATCTTCTTCAGAATGATGTGATGGTTCTTGGGGCTCATGTGGCAGCAGCAGCTGTTCTTCAGCTTTAAGAAAGTCTTCATCTGGTATGTCCTCCTTATTGTTGTCCTCTGTGCTCTGATCCTGCTGCCTTCCAAATCCCTCCTCATCATTTACACTTGTTCGAGCAAAACACCCTTTCACCTTCTTGTGACTTGCACGATGACCTCCCAAGGCTTGATGAGACTTGAAAATACGCTTGCACGTTGCACATTGATACATCATCCTCATTCCCCCTCCCTGCTCACCTGCTTACATCAAAAGCGGACACCTACCTGTTAAGACTTGAAAACAAAAAAATGGTTCTGGTTTACACAATTTCCCAAAGAATCTGAAAACTGCAGAGGACATCATGGAGTTTGTGATTCCAGCAGCTACATGCTCCATTGTCCCTTGACAAATCCAGAATTATTCCACTATTCTTGACAATTGACATTGGAACTGTAAAGGATGGAAACATGGCACCCAGCTGCAGTACAAAAACAAGAGATCTAGATACCAAATGAACCTTACAAGTGTTGCAAGTTGAAATAGCTTCAGAATTGGGATCACAAAAGTCCCAACAATAAGAAACAGCAATTTCAACCAGGAGTTCAATACTGCCACTGTACCAAGTGAAATCAAAGCCTGAGGAGTTCAGAAACACAGATATTCCTAACAAAGCAAAACATTGGTAATCCAGCCGCTATTCTTTCTTCATTGTCAGCTGGACTTCACAGTCTGATCAGAACTCATTATGTGGCAGTTGCAGCTGTTGATTTCTTCTATGAACACTGTTCTTCTTACTGCAAGCTTGAGCCCGATGTCATTCATGCATGAATTCGCAATTCATTGCTGTGAATTCAGTGCCGGGTTGGGCTCTTTTTGTTTCTCTCCTCCAGCTGGAGCAGCAGCTGCTGCTATTAGCTCAAGGTTTCCAAAACCCTTAAAAAATTGCAGGGCTATGGTAGTGAGTGCAGTACTTTCAAGCATCAAGAATGCACACAGCAGCAGCTCAGATGTAGAATGTATGTACCTGTTTCCATTTCATCGAAGTCTTGGCCATCAGAGATGAGAGCAGCATCCTCAACTGCATCTTCCACATGCCTCTTCCCTTTGGAAACATCAGGATCCCTGTGATACTGCTGGTGCTGGTGCTGCATGTGGGTGTCATGGCAAGCAGTAGATTTGTACTTGTCTACATTGGGAGCTTTGAATTTCTCTGCCACATTCATGCTCCTGCTGCCTTCTTGTTTGCATTGTTGTTGTTCCAGTGAGGGAGGATGGCTCAGTTGAGCGACTCTCTTAGGACGCAAGAGCATGAGAGCAAAGACAATGTCTTTGTGTACTTGTGTTTCTGTCGGGGTTGAGGAGGAGGAGGGCCCAGGTTCTTCTTCTTCTTCTTCTTCTGGAGCTGCTGCTGCTGCGGCGCCACCACCACCACCACCACCACCTGTGACAACAGCTTGCAAGGATCGAACTGTTTGTTTCGTCCTCTTGGTCCTCTTCTTGGTCCTCCATCCGGGAGGTCCAGAACTCTGCCTGCTGGAGCCATTGATGTACGCAGCTTCGATGCTCTCGGTATCACTGTCAAGGTCAGAACCAAGTTTTCCTGCTGCAGCTGCTGGTGGCTTCGAGTCCGTCTCTGTCTCCGATTCCGACTCCGGATCCGCCGTGGGGAGAGGGACCACAGGCGGCGGGGGACGTCTCTTCTTCCGAGAAGACCCATGGTTGGCGGCGTGTCCAGCAGCAGCAGTGCTTCGATCAGGAGGAGGCTGAATACCTCGCCACTCTCTCTCAGGATGGCACCGCATGTGTCCGAAGAGAGCTTTCATGGATCCGAATTTCTTCTCGCACTCGGTGCAGGAGATGGGTAGCTTAGACTCTTCGGTGGTACCCATGCCGGAGCTCAGTGCTGCTTTCTTCGGCTGATGATGATGGGTGCTCTGACCAGTAGCTGCTGCTGTTGCAGCAAGCAGCAGATCGCTTGAATCCTGGTCTAGAAACCTCTGACTGCGCTTGGGGTTCATCCGGAGAATGTACTGAGGATGCTCTTTTTTGTGCAGTTTCAAGTCTCTGGCTGTCTCAAACTCCTCCTCGCAGATCTGACACATGTAGCTGGTTCCCTCAGTCACATCAAACTCCTCAGCTTGCTGCATCTTGCTGTTGCCTGTTGCCTCTGAGCTGGAGGAGGAACCCAGAAGCACCGATGTTGCCTCCTCCTCCTCGTGATCTTGGTCCTCCTCTGGTTCCTGACATCTGCCTACAAGCTCTGCAGCAGCATCAGCAGCAGAAGAAGATACTCTTCCCCTCTTCCTCACTCTCCCAGCTTCTTCAGATCTAGAGCAAGAATGGGTCCCCAGCCGGAGAGGTCGGGAAGAAGCTAGGGATGGGCTGCTTTCGTCCCTGCAAGAATCTAGATCACTGGCAGGATTCACAAGGTAAGAAGTTCCACGGGCCCTCCAGCTGCTGCTGCTGGTCAACTGCTGCTGCAGCTCCTTGTCTGATGCTACTGCTGCTGCTACAACAGTCTCTGAAGAATTATTCCAGGTGACCCGTGCATTTCCATCCTCCATAGCCAAGGAGCCGTGAGCACGCATGTGACCTCCTAAAGCTCGACCAGAACTGAACTCTCGCTTGCACTGCCGGCACACATGATGATGAGATGCTGCAGCAGCTTCTCCATCCAGTCCTCCTCCTCCTCCACCACCACCCAGAGATGCAGAATCAGACGCTGCAAGACTGTCGGAGCTCCGTTTCCGCTGCTTCTTGTTGTTGTTGAAGACCTCGAGGAGCTGCCCATCATCCCTGGATCCACTGGCCTCGTAATCTTCTCCAGCTTCTTCTCCTCCTCCTGCTGCTCCTGCTCCTGCTCCTCCTCTTCCGCATGCTGTTGCTGTCGACAGTGTCTTTTTGGTCTCTTGGGTCGCTGAGCTTGGGAAGGTGGAAGTCTCCGGATCTGCTGCTGCTGCTGCTGTTACTGGTCCACTTCTACCCTCCTCCTCTTGCTGGAAGCTCCCATGCATGCTACTCCCCTGATGGTCCTTGGCGTCGCAGCTCTCAACAACAACAATCCCCCCGTCCACATCCATAGCTACAAGATGATCCTGAGGAGGAGCCGCTGCTTCTTCTTCCATCATCGTGGCCGCCCCTCTTTCTGGAGGAGCGAGGGAGCTCAAACTCAAAAGTCTAGTTCCAGTAGACTTGTCGCTCGCCAACTCTTTGCTGCTGATTCTGATGATGATGTCTCAGAATCTGTTACGACGTTGTTTTCCATAAAGCTCTACAACGGCAAGGGAGGGAGCAACAGCAGCTCGGATGACCCTGTTTCCTGATCACAATGTCACCACAGAAAATTGCAGGCAATTGCGAGCACTAGTTCATGAAACACAACAGATCCAAACCGATTTATACCCACAACTAAATTTCCAAAGTCCAGCACTGATCTGATTGCCTTTCTCCCAAAGCAAAGTGGGCGTGGAAGCAGCAGCACCCTCACAAGCTCTTCTGTTGTTGATGTTGTTGCCGTAGAGGCTCCTCAGCTGAGCAAAGAAGCAAAGTAACAAGAAACAGTCTCCGGGGTGGGGAGGACGAGCTTTTTTTACAGCTTCTTGATTCTCTTCTGCAGTAGTGGCTGTCGTCCTTCTTCTTCCTCACCCCTCCCGCGTATCTCCATCCCCTAAGACCCTAAGTTGAGTTCCAAAGATCTCCGAACCCACCACATCAATTCAAGCTCCCCTCGGATAGTACGTCTCTCTCGCTCTCGCAAAATCCAAATCCCTTGCCACTACTTCCCCATCCTCCTCCCACACATCCCCAGCTAATCTCTCCACTAAAGTCCTCGTCTCCGTCTCTCTGTCTCCGTCTCTCCGTCTCTGTCTCTAAGACTTTCTCTCTGGGACACACACATACTACATACATATATTCCTCTCTCTTGTTGCAGCCTCAATTCCCTCTTCTCACTCTTTCTCTCTCTCTCTCTCTCTCGCTCTCGCTCGCCCTAAACTATCGGCCTGTGAGTTTTCCACTTGGGTATCCTTCAACTGTTCCTACCCAAACAGCCCCAGCTCCATGTCCTACCTCAAACCCAGCTCCCAAGACCTCAAGGATCCACCAAAGTTGTTACTACTCTCCTAACAAACCTCGTCTCCTCCTCCTCACCCTTCTTCGACTTCTTCTTCTTCTTTTTCTTTCGCTGCACAAGAGCTCAGAAGACAGGCAGAAGAAAAAAGAAAAAGAGAAGCTACGGTAATCCTGCAACTCCAGAAGAAAGACAGACAACAAGTGGGCACCATGGCAAGTGCGCACTGACTGGTCGCGAGATTGCGCAAGGAAGAGATGCGCATGCGTGCGTGCTAGCTACTGCAACAACAGTCTGCAACAACCCACGCCCGCGTCTCTCTCTCTCTCTCTCTCTCTTCTCTCCCACTGCGATCTGTCTTGCGCGCGGCTCCCTTTCCTGCCCGTGGCGGAACTTTCTAACCGCCTGCCCGGATATCATGGGCTATTTTCCGCCCCCATCTTGGTAGCCTCGCGTGGTGGAATCCGGCAATTGTGGCCAAATTAGTAACCTGCCACTCTGCCAAAAATAGCAGCCACCCCCCCTACCCACCTCCCTCTCCGCTTATTAGGTACCTTAGCTAACTTACTTACATTACACTGGGTCTTTTGGCGCTTCGTTTTCCCCTCTCTCTCTCTTTTGCCTTTTCTTGCCATCTCTCTCTCTCTCTCTCTCTGCCTTTTGCATTCTTTTGACTGCCCTCTTGCTATAACTACCACTCTTGTTTTGTTTGTTTGTTTTTCTTCTTTTTTCCCTGGCAACTAGGTGATGTGTAGTCTAAGGACCTGGAATGGTAGGGGCCATTCTAGGAATGAGGATCGGGCATGAGGTTGTAGGAGCCGATGATGAGTGTCTTGCCTTTTGTGGGACCCAAATTCCCCAAATTCTCCGTGTTCGAGGTCCTTACACAATGCAACGTGTGATCTAGTAGAATGATTTGGGCGAGTTTTAAATGGCTGTGCTTTTGTTTGCAAAGGAGAGGAGGTATTTTACATGGAAGGTGCATCATAAGGAGGAGCCTTACGTGTTAGGTGTCATCCTTTGTTGATTTAGAATTTTACCGAGGGTAAGGTGCCTTGCACATACACTAAAAGAAATTCTACTAGTTGATTGTGTAAAAAACCAAAAAATATAAAGAGGATCGACCTATGATCACACCTTACACATATAAGGTTTTGCATTATGGGGGCCTTATAGTTTGTTAGCATAACTTACACATAAGGTTCCACCTCTTTGGGGCCTAAATGGTTTGTTATGACAATACCTTACACCTAGATTCTGCATCTTGCAGGCCTTTTGGTTTTTTAGGGTGACACCTTACATGCAAGTTTCTGTATCTGCAAGGCCTTGTGGTTCTTTAGGATGGGCCACCATACACTGGGCTGCTCATTTCTGGAAAGTCCCTGTACTCAAGTCTTAAGTGAATCTGGAATACTCTGCTAAAAGAGATACCAGAAAAATAATTAAAAAGAGACCTTAATAACATGTTTGCACTCCCATCCTTTCAATTGAGCTCAGCATGCACCATTGAGAAAGAAAGTGAAGTACATGTCATGTGGGCAACACAAGACAAGCTTTCTAATGATGTTGCTGATTATTTTATTTTATTTTATTTTTTCCCCCTTCTTCAAGGGTTGTTTCCCTCCCCCCCACCCCCCCCTTTTCACAAATGGATTTTATCAAACAAATGCAAGCAAACTACACACCCAATCACACGAAACCATTTCCTTTTTCTCGGTGTTTTTCTCTCTTTACTTAATCCTTGAAGTCATTGGTATTTGGTTAGGTGACAATTTGGACCCAGAAAACCCACATGCACACAAATACACACACACACAAAGTCCCGTCAAAGGGACCTCAAATACTTCCAGTTTATTTATAGTATAGACTGAATTGAAGGAGCCCAAAGCAATGGTTACAAATGAACAAAATTGTGAGTAAAATTTCATTCACAGGGGGTTAGGGTCATATCTTTCATGACTTGGAGTTGTCTCTTTCTTTTGCATCCAACTAATAAGTAATTATTACTGTAGTACGAAATGGCATTGTCCAAAAACACCTAGAGTTGCAGTGAATATGTGTGTGTGTGTGTGTGTGTGTCCTATGTAGCTTGGCTGCTAAGCAATTGCTGCTACTACTATTAGTACCCAACTAAAATTTGTGCATCATTGAGCTATTTTTGTTCCGGAGTGACTTCAACAACATAATGCATTAGCTCCTCAGCTACCAATGCAACGCTCCTGTGCACTCATCACATTTCTACATTGTTTGGTGGATCTACTACTCATAGCTTTGTCTTAATCTTGCAGATATGATAAAAGAAGGGTTGAGTTGGGTATCATGTCCCAAATAAAGGGTAACCCATTCCCTTATCCCCCCCCACCACAAAAGTTGGGTGGCATAAAAAATTCCACCAAAAGACTTCTACCTAAACTTCCCCCACCCTCCAAATAAAGGGGTTAACCCTTCCACTTCCCCTTGCTCCCAAAGAGAAAAGTTTAGCGAAATAAAAAAATTCTACCAAAAGACTTCTACCTAAACTCCCCCCTAACACTTTTACCCCCTTAATAAAGAGGTTTAACCCTTCCATTTCCAGTTGCTCCAGATACAAACTTTAAAAAAAAATTCTAACCTTAAAAGAATCTAAAGTTGGGTAACACACAAAAGATCAGTTACAAAAAGATCAAGTTGTTAATTATCCTATAATAAGTTCTGGTGCAGTTTTGGTTTGGTGCTGTGTTGGAAACAGCATCATCAGCATTTGCAGTTTTGGTTCGGTGTTGTGCAGCAAGTTAGGTTTTATTGTTAGAGCTGGCAGAGGAGAAAGCATCTAAAAGGCCAAACAAGATTGTAACAGAGAGTTGTGTGTGGTGGTGCAGTACTAAGTCAAGGTTTACATGTCTTTTTGGTTTCTCTACAAATGCTTTGTTCGTGTCAGTGCCTTCTTGATCATTTGTGTATAAGGACGACACCATGACTTGCTAGGAGAGATGAACATTGGTCGGGAGAACGAGTCAGGTTTTTAGCCTCATGAAAGCAAAAGAATATTTTATGATATCATGAATAGCCATTGGGCAAACATGAAACAAGCACAACAACAGCAATTGATTGGTCGGCAACTTCCCCCTGCCCCCTCCCTCATGGACGGGATGATATACATTATGATAGCATATTGAATAGTGGAAATTGGTCACCATAATCTTGGGCTTGCTTATTATTATTCCTTCATGTTTCTAGTGTAGCATGCAGAGTACACACACACACACATACAGAGGTACAGAGGTATGTATGTCTTTATGTATGTATATGTGTGTGTATGTATGCATGTATGTATAAGTGTATATATGTGTTTATGTGGTCTCCACAAAATGTTGAGATTGTCTCTTGATGAATGCAATGTAACAAAATTCTTTTGAAAATCATTGACCAAAATTCATACTTTCAGAATTACGCAATGTTTCACCCAATCTCTAATTGGCACAACCTTTGAGGCAGCATTTCTTTTGGCTTTTGTGGCTTGAGACCGAAGAACACTCTCTCACATACATAGACACATTTGCAGATTGTGCGTGCAAACATGCTGGGTGAGAACTGAAGAAATCTTTTCAGGATAATAATAACACATGTTTGACCTTGTGCAAAGTTTGGGCAAAAGAGATTCATCAAGTAAGGATCTGAATTATGTAGCATTCTTGAAGACCATCCTTCAATAGATCACTTCAGATCTTTGTAGGTCACCCATTCTTTGCAAGTTCTAGTGGATTTACATTTGGGAAAATTTTACAAACCTTCTAAATTAATTAAAAAAAAACCTTCTAAATTATGAGGTTAGACTCACAACTAATTTTTGCAATTGGTTGCTTGATATTTGTGCTTGTTGGTGTAGTATGGAAACCTAGGACAATATGTTGGATAGAATAGTAGGCACATTCTTCACACACCCACCCCCACTCACTATAAGGAGGGAAGGAGTTTGTTCTTTTGGGAGGCATAAAATAATTGAGCTTCATTGCTAGTGAAACCACTCAAAGGAACAAGAATCATGTTTAAAAGGGAAACACTACCTTTTCAATCCTCTAGTTCCAATGTCTTGTATTACCTTGTCTTTATTTTATTTTTTCCCCTTTTCCTTTTGGTGATAAGCCAACCAGCCTTCCTTTGTTGAGCACCCTGTGTTCAAAGTCAATGAAGTCTTTTCCAAGGGAAGGAAAATACTTGTTGAATCTCAAGCAACAATTCTTCAATTTTATCCACAAGTTATCTTAATATGGAGGAAGACATATGCATGATGATGGATCAATGGACATGATGTGAATGCCACTTGTGGTTTGGAAAAAGTTAGTGTGTCTAAACACTATGAATCAAATTCCCACCCTTGAATGTGGTTTTGCAACATATTCTAAGCACATCTTTGCCTTCATCTAGTGAACCACTATGAATCAAATTCCCACCCTTGAATGTGGTTTTGCAACATATTCTAAGCACATCTTTGCCTTCATCTAGTGAACCAAGTCTCTATCCTATGTAGTTTGGCAAGCATGAATTTCTATTTTCCACACATCTTCAAAAGCAACCTTTTGTCGTGTTTCCATGCTCCTTCTGCAAGCAATCTTCCATCCCCCAAACTTTTCTCTTCTTTGGGAGTAAAAGGGGGAAAGTGCTCCTAAAAACTCCTAAGTTGATGATGACTTGAACTTGCTCCATCACGATTCATGATTGTGAACTTGTCAAAGTAAATGAAGGAAAGGTTGTAGAATAGAGAGGGAGAGGAGTTTCAGAAAAAACTTTGATTGTGCCTCATTCATCATGTTGGCATACATATGGACAACCCTTCTCCTTTAAGGCCAAGGTCGCAAATCATGCTCTTTAGAAGGCTCCCTTACCTTCCTAATATGCAATTATTTTAGGTGGCAACCAAGACTAGGCATTTGCATTACAAAATGAGGATGTGATAATTTCAATCTCCACTATCTATGCATGGGTTGCTTCTTGCCTATCATCATTTCTTAGCTTGTGAGCACTAGTGAAACATGCAAGGCAACATAAGCACAAAAACCATGAACCACTCTTGAAAAGGGAAATTGCCCTCTAGAACCTTCAAAAACACCTGTTGACCTTCATGAGCAAAACCCCCCACAAATTCCATAAAACCTATCATCGTCAATCTTTTTTGGTATCCATGTTGCCTTCATAATCCACTTATAAGCTAGGATTGCAAAAATGTATGTGAATCAATGTATAGACCTATGTAATGCATTTTTTAATATATTGATAATGGGTGCTCACACTCTTAGGAAGGGGTATTAGCACAGGTTGAAGAAGGTGACTAAAAATTCTAGAAATTGAAATTTCATGTAGCCAACAAGAAGGCTCCACATGGATTCATGGGCTTACTTTTCTTCTTTTGGGTTTGGGGGGGGGAGGAGGTGGGAATTTTTGGTTTTTTGTTTATTCCCAATGTGTTCTCATCAAGTTCTCATGTTCCCTGAGATGTTCCTAATAGCACCTCAATTTTATCCCATATTGTTTGGACAAAGTTCAACTTTCATGAATATAATTTGTAAGAGGGGGAGTGGGGCATAGGGTCGATTCTATTATGTTCCCAAAAAAATGATGATGAGCCAATTAATGTGTCTTTGAAAAAATTGAAAAAAAACAAAAAACAAAACTGTGGGGGGCACCCTTGAACTCTTCAATAGAAGGAACAATATATAATACCCATACAATATTTTTGTATATTGATACTAAAAATATACCAGTCAGTTCTAGGTACTTTTGATTTTCTTTAAAATTTATCAGCCAGAGGAGCTTATACAAGAGTCCACTCAGATTGGGTGCACTGTTTGGGGCATGGCATGTTCTCTAATGATCTCCCCTACAGGAACTTACAATTTAGCAAAGAGACCTTCTCTCTGATGGATACCTACTGACTATTCAGAATTCAAAGTATATCCTGGGCTTCTCAATCTTTTGCCATATTTACCATATGGGGTGTCTTGGAGGAAGAAAAAACAAGAAGTGGATTACTTAAGTCCCCACAATTCATGCCCCTGCCATTAGCCCTTGAATCCAAAAATGCTGACAAACACAGTTAAGGAATAGAAATTGTTGGCTGCTAATGACATGAGACACTACTATGCTGAGGTGAGGCAGTGTGCACCATAGAGGCCCAGTTTGTTGTTTTTGGGGGAGTAGGAGGGGGAGGGGGGTGTGAAGTTTTTGGGTTTTCTTTGTGCAGGTTTTGGTGTTCTCATTGTGTTCCACATTGTTCCCAACATGTTCTCAGTGTGTTTTCATAAAGTTCTCAATGATTATTTATGATGTTCTCAATGTATTCCTCACATTTTTCCCAATAGCATCACACTTTATCCCATATCCTTTGCCCAAAGTTCTACTCTTGTAACCAATATAAATAGGCCAAAGAAAAAAATCCCATTTACTCTATTTTTGGGAGTGTCCTAAGTGAATTTTTTTTTTACATGATGGGCCAATGAAAATGGTGCAATTGGGAACATGTCGAGGGAACACATTGGGAACTTGATTTGGGGGGAGGGTGGAGGGGAAATAGATTTGCATTTCATCTATACACCAGATATCATAGGGTGAAAGAAAAAGAAAAATAAAAAATCTGCCAATGCTTTAGGTTGTTCGATGACCTTGCAGTGAGGCGTTCCCAAAACAAGCTCCCTTCCTTCAGCTCCGTCTTGGGTGGGCGCTTATTGCAGGGACACCCCCACTCAATGCGGCATTACCCGACTCATAACAGATAACATAGAGAGATTGTAAGGTATGATTGCGGGGGGGAAGGGGGTAATGTGGCATTCTTCATTCAGATTTGATTTATTTAATTTTGGCTTTCCTGCCCATGAAGCGACATTCGGCTCTTAGATCGAGGTAGGTACTTGTTTATGCTGATTTTCAGTTGTAATGAGACAAATTTAATGTGGACAAGGGTCCGGATCATTAAGCCTGGAGTCTTCCCTTCCATTGCCCAGTGCAACGCAACACAACAAACGAACAACTAACCCATGACGACAGCTTTAGGCCAAGTACTCGACTGTAACATTTATTAATAAAAAGTGTCCTCCTCCTCCTCTTCACTCTTCAATTCTTCTTCTTCTTCTTTTATTTATTAATATTATTCTTTCATTACAACACAACTTCTTCTCTGACACAGTTAGGTACTTTGATCAGTACTTTAAAAAAAAATTCAAATGTAAACCATACCTGCCTACCCAGTTAGGCCAAAATTAAATCAAAGGGAAAGTGCCTAAAATGTTATATATCTTGTCTAATTCTTTAAAAATATGCTTCAAATTGCCTAATTTCTCTTCTTTGTGTGTGTGTGTGTGCGCGCGTGCAAAAACCCTAATGAAGTATCATTATTTTGAAGCAAGAACACTGCATGAATAGTGAACAATTGACACCTTAAAGCATGGACCCTAAAACATCAGTTCTCTCCAAAGAAATAATGCCATGTGGGGCACAAGTCTTCAAACTTAAACCAAAAAAGAAGAACAAGGAGGACCATTGGCTTACTTGACAACACCAATGCTTGAAAAAAAATTCTTATTCAGACCCTCAAAACAAAATCATCACCTATGACAAACAAAGCTTTTATTATATGTGCATGCTAAAAGTGCAAGTCCAATGTGGTGGATTCCCAACCACCCATCACCCTTTTTTTGCTGGCTATATAGTGTGAAAAAATTATAATAAAAATTGAAAGTGCTAAAATGAAGTGTTTTCTGAGATTTTCACTAACCAGAATTTGACCGAATTTTAAGAAAAATCGCCAGATTTCTATACATGGTTCAAGTAGTAGCCAGAAATTTAGAAAAATGTTTTGTTTTAATTCCTTTCATATTTAGCTTGTAACCAAATTTGGCTAAACCTTCCTATGAATTATCATCCACTTTAGCTACATCACAAAATTGACCCCCAAAAAAAGGGGGAAAAAAAAAGAAAAACATTGCCACCCATCCTACTCAATTGATTAGCCTTAATTCAAGAAAAAGAAAAAAACCTAATAATTTCATTTAAATTCCGAATCCATTTACATAGTAGGTACTAGGTGGCAAAGTAGACTAGGAAATTTCCTTTATCTAGGAAATACTAAGTGGCAAAGTGCCTAAGTTGGTGGGCAGGTACGGTAGGTACCTGGTTCCCATTCATTCTATACCAGCATTAATTAACTAATGAATCAATCAATCCAGTAGGTAGGTATCTGTTGCCACCGACAGTAGGTAGGTAGGTAATAAGACCAATGATGAGGACGGGTCAGGGAGAAGGGGAGAGAGAGAGAGAGAGAGAGAGAGAAAAGGGGATCAAACGAAGAAGGAAGGAAGGAAGGATTGCAAGGAACTCGTTGTTGTCGTTGCCTTCTGTTGCGGCCTGGCGCTCTGATCTTCTGTGTGTGAGCGCGTGCGTCCGTGCGTGCGTGCGTGCACATGCTGCAGACTGCAGTGCAACAAAAACAACAGTTTGAGATTCGCCAAATGTAAAGTTATTAGTATCAGAGACTCCAGAGTCGTCCAGAGTCCAGACTCTAGTCTCTCAGGGAAAGAAAGAATGATTGTTGTGCAACAATAACAACAAGGAGTCAGGAGTCAGGACTGTTGCTGCCGCGCTGAGCCAGTTAGGAGTCAGGACTGTCAGAACTCGACGTCGGACGAGTGGATGATCTAGCTAGCTACGTCATCGCTACTTGGGATTCCGAGCCAGCCATGAATTCTTCGGATTCCGGATTCGGGAAGTGGGAACTGGGGAGGACCTCGGCCGCGAAGTTACGACCCTTCCGCTTCGCTGCTGGTCCTCCCTGACCTTCTCTGATGTAATTGGGACTTGGGGAGAGATTCTGCCACCTAATCGTTAGGGGCCGTTCTCTGATGTAATTCACACTCACTGGGCAAGAAATTCTGCTACAGAAATCGTCAGGACCATTTTCTGATGTAATTTCGCACTTACTGGGAGAGATATTCTACCACAAAATCATTAGGACCATTGTCTGCTATAATTGGAACTTTCTTGATTCTGCCACAAAATCGCAAGGACCATTGTCTGATGTAATTGGCACCTACTTGGGGAGAAATTCTACATTTATTAGAACTGTTATCTGATTCAATTGGGCACTTGGGGAGAGATTCTGCCACAGAATCATAAGGACCATTGTCTGATGTAATTGGCACCTACCTGGGGAGAGATTCTTCATTTATTAGAACTATTATCTGATGTGATTGCGCACTTGGGGAGAGATTCCGCATTTATTAGGACCCTTATATGATGTGATTGGCACTTGGGGCAAGATTCTGCCACAATCATTAGGACCATTATCCAATGTAATCGACACTTACTGGGGGAGAGATTCTGTCACAGTAGTAATCAGGAAACTCTATGAAATTCGAAAATTTGTGATCAACTGTCACTTTGAGGTTTCTTCTACTTTGATGCAAGATTTTCATGCTTTTGTTTTGGTGTGGTTTCTTGATTTCCTTTTATTGTATGTTTCATAATATGCATTTTTGTGATTATGAAGAGGCAATGCACCTTTTGTTAAAAGGTTCAGTCCTTATTGGGTCAATTTAGATGCCTTATTAAAGATTAATCTTCAGAGGAACAATGGGTGCATGAACTTAAGATTGTTAAATATGTAGAAAATTGAATTGGAACACCAATTTGAAATAGCTCCAAAAATAGTTGAAGTTATCAACAATTATATTTATTCTAATCGCTTCTATAAAATACCATAAACCTACCATTTACATATTGTTTTGAATACAAATATATTGTATCTCAAACCATTTGGTTTATTATTATTGTCAATTTTGATAAACTGTAACCATATGCTCTTTCTACTATAAACATTAGTTAATTTGTTTTGTGGCGATCATTGTACATTTTTCACAAAAGATTTGTAAAAAATTTATTGTATTTTTAATTTAGTCCACCATCAACACTGACACACATGGGGAATTTACATTTTTTTATCTTTGTTGAAGGGTTCAAGTTGATGTCATAATTGAGTCTTCATGTTCCTTTTGGATTTGTAAAGAGACCCCAATATGCAACTTCATGGTTGTGTGAACATAATCAATTTCGAAAACTTGTTTCACCCAAGCACCGAATCATCAGAGATGATCATTACATGCATTCACAAAATGCAACAAAAAAAAGTCAAAATCTCATAACATCTCAAAAACAAAAACAACCAATCAAAATATCAAGAAACAAAAAAATAAGTTAAGCTTTTGACAACACATCAAAGGCAAAGTAAACCAAATTGGTGTGCTGTCTCAATTACTTTTGTTGCAACTTGGGAATGGGAGTAGTGTAGCTTGAAGCAAAATAAATTTCCAAATTAAGCCTTTGTAGAGACAAATCCAACTTTTTTACTAGAGGCTAACAACCTAAGGTGTGTTGAATGGAAAAACTAAATGACTATTCTTGCAAGGCATTTACAAACCAATCACAATGGCATTTACAAAACATTGTTAATGTTAATCCAATAACAAAAGTGATCAAAACCAACATTCATTCCCAAAAGATAGCGTTGTTCATCTATGCCAAAATATCTTAGAAGGTGGACTAATTTCTATTCACCACTGTCTTATAAACTTGACATGAACATGAACAACATACTAGTAAAAATATGAAAAAATATAGAAAGATTGTACATATTCCAACGAACTAAAACAATTCACAATAGACATTGTAAATGGGACTTGTTACATCACCTTGGCACTTCAATTGAAAGCTCAAAGCTATCTCCAATTGTCATTGCAACATGTTCAAGTTCTAGAGTTTATTTTCACCTAACATTGACAATGTAAACAAATGAAAAAGTAACCCATCCATGCAACCATTTGCGTAACGTATCATTTTCTTGTGTAAAAACAAATTAGGGCATCTATAGCCCTAATAGTTGTAAACTCAAGAGTACAACTTGAGTCAAAGCAACATAAAGTACATAGAAAAAATAAATGTCTCAACTTAAACCATGTGTCACACATATAATTACAAAAAAATAACATCAAATTAAATGAAAGTATATGTCAAATAACATTCATTTGTTATATTAAGTTTATAAAAATATAATTTTGAAAACATTAAAAAAATGAATTTAAAAAATAGATTTGAAACTGATCAATTTATATATGTTCAAACCTACTTTTTTATTAAAAATATATAACAAATAAAAATGTATTAATTTATGATATGAAGATTGTTTTAGTAAGCCGTCAATTTTTTTTCTTTTCTATTTTCCTTTTATTAAACTTGACTTGACACCTACTTGAAACAAAAACCCCATGCTCAAAAGTAAATGTCAATAACTACTTGTATTTTTAGAAACCTACTTGAAACCTACTTTTAGAAGTTGGAATTTGAAAATTAATGTAATAAAAACATCTTATCTTTTATCATTCAAGCAAAAACATTAAATGTTTCACAATTTTATGATGGCTTTAATTGTTATTTAAAATCTACATGTTGTAGTTTTGACAAATTAAAAAAGTTGTTCATTTTATCTTGCTTACACCCACCTAGAAAATTAAACAACAAATACGGCACAACACACAAACCTTCAAGTCTCTTCAGAACTGACAACAACATTGTCAACTTCATGCTGAAAGTTCCTTTTTCAAGTTCCTTTTTCTAGGACAAAACCAGCAATGAACCAATTAGGTCAAGCTGAAAGGAAAAAGGGTTAAACAAATACTTGTTGACACAAGACCAAATCCAACCTACAATCCACAAAATGTAGCATCGTGTGAGGGTAATGAGCTAAACTAAATAAATCTTTCCTACCAGCATGTTTCACATGTTGTCACATAATATATGTTTCGCATCTCATCACATAATATATTTTTTACTTCATCTTTTCTGATCCAACAATGCTCAACTGTTAAGCCTTTTGTGCATGCCCTCACATTATGGTCTTGATGATCAAACAAGTCTGGATGCATCTTCCTTGTTTGCTTTGGAGGAATTGGTTTGGTTTCAAATGCACTGGCATCGTAAGGAGTCCAAATGACATTAGCATAATAGTAGCTCAGAGCTTCAAGGGTCAGAGGCTCTCAATTTCCAATGGGAAATCCAAACCTAATAGCCAAGTTCATTGCATCAATGGCAGGCACAACTGCCTTTGCCACCTTTACTTTTAGAGGGCTATGCATGGTATCCTCTAGACAGACAACAAATAGTTAAAACCTAACTATCAACACAACTGCAAACTTCAATTGGTTCGGCACTCATTGTTTCTTGAAGAGCCTGACATCCTATTAAGGCTGAACCATAGTACAACACTGCCAACAAAGCATGCTTTCTTGACCAAGTAGCACAAAGTCATCCAGAGCAAGAAGATAACCTAAGTCTTTTCCAATGTCTTTGGCTGTCATGTTGAACACTAGAGAATTGCATATCTCTTTTGCAACTATGCTTTTAAAGGAACAGTATCCCACTTGGAGGTCAATCTGGCACAACAGTTACTTCCAGACCATAAAAGAAAATGGGTACCATTTTGCAAGGACAAATGGAAACTGCATTCCAATCACCAAAAACCAGATCCTTTCAAACATATGAAAGATTGAGAAAAATGAAGGTTTTTGAACATGAGCATGGGGTAGCTTGGTGAGAACCTGCCACTTGTTACATCAGTAGCTCTTCGATATGCTATCACCACATCCAGAGCTTTCTCCTAAGTTGGAGCATTAGTTTGAGTCTGTCAAGGACACATCTAGAAAATTGGACTCTGACTCATTGGGTTATGTAATTAATTGAATTGAGGATCTTGTCCATTCTCAACTCATTGGCACTTTCCATGAATTTAACATGGGCATCAATCACCCTGGAAATTGTGCAATGAACTGCTTGAGTTTGTTTTTCCTTTTGTGTGCAAAAAGAACACTCCCTCATCAATGAGCCAACTGGCCAACTGGAATATGAATAGCTCTGGTACCCAGATATAAAAGGGTACCAACTTGACCTGGAGTTCTTTAAGATGAGCTTTGCTAGTCTCATTATTGATGTAAAGTTCATGAACAATTTCATCAAAGTTGACCTCTATCTGAAAAGCCACAAGTGCCCCCAGTTAGCAAGCAAATGCGTTGATGACCAGCAAGATGATCCATGTCAGAGAGCTTGACATCAGGATAGAAACCCAACTGACTAGGAATTACTGAAACTGAGGTAACAAGATGAGGAAGCAGTCAAGTCAGAAATGCAACTCTCTTCCTGGCCCCCCTTAACAGACATCTCCATATGAAAACCAGGTTTGTCTATCTATTCAAAGGAACACAAAACGACCCGCACTTTTGAAGAATAAAACAAACTCACAAATCTAATACATGTATGTGAACCGGAAAATGTCAGTGTACAGGAAGAGAAGCCCAAGATTCCAGCCTGACACAGTTGTGCCCAAGGATAAATTTCACTTTTTTCCCAGTCCTTGGCAGATGGAGGTCCAGAACATCAATGGGCGGAACTAATTCCTCCTTGGTATACTGTACCAGCTTCTCTTTCTCTTTCCTTCTCGTGCTCATGATAGAAAAGACAACACACAAGTCTTCAATGCACACACAAAACTACTACAAACAGCTATAGCTGTATTGACACAAGGGTAATATGGTTTCCACTGTCCACTAATTGCAATTAAAGGCAAGCCATCAGGCAGATGATGAAGTACCACACCAAAAAAAACCCAACTAAGAAAAATAACCTCAGTTTTCACAAAGATCCAAGCCCCCACTCTCCTTCCTCTATTGAAACCACAACACAAAAGGAAAAAAAGGCAAACACAACACCTGGTTCTTAGTCCAAATGTATCCTGAGAATTTCAAGATACATTGCTTCAAAACTGCAGCCTGCTCATGAGCGAAGTGTCGCATGGTTGACCAGTCTTCTGACAAAACAGCTGCCATAAACTTCCAACATATCAGCAACCCTAGTAGAAACTCCTTTTCCAAAGACCAAATTGCACATACATCTCAGATAGGAGCCCATTGAGATACAATCCAACATGACTGGATTTTTGTTCTTAGTTTTGAAATGTTGATGATTAAATCCACAACAATGTTTTTTTGTCATCTGTAGCAAAATCACATAACTTAGTTCCACAAGGTGCACTATGAGAGATACAGAATGCTGCCCTCTTTTCTAAGCATGAATACAAAAAGCTTGAATCTTCTTATTTATGATGCTGAAGCACCAACAATCAGAAAGGCTACCTAAAGAACATGGATGAATCAAATTTTGTTGTGCTCCAAATATCTCAGACCCACCACTATCATTGATAAACTGCAAATTAGAACCTGATTTAGCTTCAGGTTAAAGGAATGAGGTTGACAATTTCTGTCCAAGGATACACAATACTGTAGTCTCCAAACACACATTATTAACAACAGGTCATTTCATGGTGAGCTCTGCTGTTGAAAACATCACAGAAAGGAGGTACTGCTTAATCTAATATGACAATGATGGCAGCAACCACTGGTCACCTACCCAGTGCCAGAATACCCTGAAGCCATGAGATGAAGTCCTACAAAGTTCTACACAGGTGATGAGGTCAAGCAACTTACTCTATTGTTGGCTATCTCACTGGCCTTGTGCTTCATCAGATCCTTTGGGTCACTGATTTTGCTTTCAATGACAAGCTTGTGTAGCCTTTCTTCAGGGCTCTCCATTTCTACATATTGCTTCATTTGCCCTAACACCACGTTCTCCTTATGTCCCAGTGAGATCACTTCATCAAATGCAACAATCAGCTCAACAATCATTTTCCAAAGTCCCTCCTCATCAAGTGCTGGGACATACTCAGGTACCTGTAGTAAGTCAAGGCTTTAACACACATAAAACTCTCTATACCTGGTTCTCAGGCATTCTTGAAAGGCTAGATTGGCCCTTGAATTCAGTCATTTCCTATGTACTTACTAGAATTTGAGGTCTACTTTTGCTTCTTAACAACCTCCAAACAAACTTTACACTAGAGAATTTGTCCTAGAGGGAAGCATTTGGCCTCCTAGGGTGTGTTGTGTTCCCTAGTACATAATAGTTAGAGTGTCCACAGACACTATCCATGGACATCTGTGCCAATTATGTTTAAGTTTGTTTAAGCTTAATGTTCAAGATGCTTAAGCTTAAGATGTTCAAGATTGCTTAAGCTTATTGTTTAAGATGCTTAAGTTTGGCAAGCTTAATTGGCAAACTTTGCATCTTGTTCCTATTAACAAAAATGAGTTGGTGTATAGATTGGAATTTCAGAAGCAGATAGCATACTAATGGCCTGTGAATCCTGGAGGCAACAAACATGTTGGTCAGATCACAACAATTTGGTATATGGAACACAAAACCATTTGCATGATATTCATGACAATTAGAGATTAGGTTGTCAAATGGATGTTGACTTTGACGACAAATACTAGGCCAATCCAATGATAATGAGGTCATTGGATTGGAAGGTTCATTGGTATTGTGGGGATCTAGGGGATATAGAGTCCTTGGTGGAAGAATTGAGGTTGCCTTCACATAAAAAATATTCACCTTTGAAAGTTTTTTTTCCTTTGAATCTGGGATGGCTTTACATCAGTGGCTTTCCATTACCATTCTTTTGAGGGCATTATCATTTCTCTCTCCAAATTTGCAAACAACCAAAATGATGATGCTTCATTCTGTTGTCCATCTCAATGGATTTGAAACTACCTATTTGGATTCATCAAGTTTTGACCGTCCCGATTTCAGATTTATGATGCCCAGTATTTACAAATCATACCAACAATTGCATTGTCAGTTTTGATGGTTATATTATTGGTAACGAACTTTCTTCTTTGTGCCTACAAATCTTCCATGAAGTGTTTTGCTTGTGTGCTTTTAAAAGCTGCACAATTTCCATATCTTGGGGTTTGGAGATCTACGTATGCAGTTTGCCATCTGCAGTAAAATTGAATGGCAAGCTGGCAACATCCAATTGTCAGGCATGGGTGTCTTTCATTTAAACCATTTAGAAGTCTTGTAAAATGCTTATGCAACTATTTTAGTTTTTTCTGGAGCAAGTTTCAATTTCAGTAGAGCAGCTTCAGGAAGATTATGTAGAGCTTCTCCAATGCACATTGATTGAGGGAGCATATGAGCAGCTTTAGATTATTGGGTCAGTTTGTTTTCAAGAATTTCAAAGGTCTCTAAGTGTGTGCATAAACTGTCTTTGATTTTGGAGCAAAGCTTCACTAAGTGTGTGTGCACCTGTTTAAGTTTTTGGAGTAAGCATTGGTGTTTGATTGGAAGGGCACAACCAACAATGGCTATGGCTTGATAAGTCCCCCCCCTTACTGAAATCTGAATTTTCCACTGGTAAAGCTTGTACCCATTAGATCACATGTTGTGGTATTTGTAAGTGGTGCTCTGCCATAAGGTATCAAGGTGCTCCAAGATGAGCAAGAGCACAAGAGGGGCTAGGCCAAATTGCTCATTGCAACCAGATCAATTGGCAGCACTCAAGGATGATGCCAAGAATGAGCAGGTCTGTCTATTGAAATCTTTGGCTAAGCTATTGGTTGACCATGTTCAGGCTGCTTGTGCCAAACAAGGGCGTGGTCCATATCTTGCACTAACAGCTCCTCACACATCTGCAAGCTCTCAAGATCAAACATTAGCTCTTGCTTCAATGAAGGTTCATGTTGATAAACAATGTTCCTTGTTAAGTTCATCTAGTTATGGACATGTGTTGTATGTCATCCTTTGGAATGAGATCATGACAGACACTTTCAATCATGTATTGAACAGCCAAAATTGGCAAACAAAATGTGGTGCACCTCAGTTTCAATTAGATACCAAAACAATCACTGAAAACCATGAACTCATGACATGCATGAGTTGTCGCAAACCCACTGAGTGTTGGGATAGGGAAGACTGGTCCAACTGTTTGTCCACATGCAATCAAAGGTGGTCTGATAGCAGAAGTGGCGAAATCAATCATGGAAATGCTCCTGTAATCTTACCTACACCTACACAATACTGCATATATAGGATTCACTGACAAAGGATGCACAATAATGCACTAGAGGAGCAGCAACCAAGGAAAAACTGCATGAGAATGGAAGGTAGCACAACTGCACAAGTTGTTGAATCTCTGACTTTGAGCAGTTTCTATGTCCAACAACACTCTGCATCACATGAACAAAGAAAAGGCAGCACAACCCAACTGCAAGAGCCAAATAGACGACTCAAA